>Ga0307512_10008418_pt1 | contig 10058 bp, 9 predicted proteins | sample 14_EM_MG_FD_200267 | JGI IMG/M metagenome (GOLD analysis project Ga0307512, IMG submission 200267) | Populus trichocarpa ectomycorrhiza microbial communities from riparian zone in the Pacific Northwest, United States - 14_EM | ecosystem: Host-associated > Plants > Roots > Unclassified | place... | reverse complement strand
ACTCAGCTTCCTACACCATGCCACCATGGCAGCGGCCAAGGGCAACCGGGCCCTCGGCAGCCTCAACTTCCTGCGACACCACTCACGGGGCATTCCCGCGCATGTCGCCCACCACCTGGCAATGACGGCAATCCTCCCCACAATGTTCTGGGCATCTCCAGCATGGTGGACGGGCACCCCGATGATCACTGCAACCTTACGCACCACCTACAACTCAGTCACCCGATGGATTACAGGACTCCCGCTCAACACCAGAATGACGAACCTCATCACACTATCACAACTACCGCCAATGGAGGCGTACCTGGACTACCTATCCTTGCGATACGCCATCCGACTCCACTTCCTCCCCCAACACCACGCCCTGGGCCCACCACAAGCCCTATCAGAAACCCACCCCAACCTCCCAGGACTCCACCGCCTCTATGCACTCAGCAAGCACGTAGTACAAGGCAAACTGGAGAACCGCACTACCACCTCAACAGCGGACGGAACCAATGTGCTCCCCTCCCCAAACCCTGATAAAACAACAAAACCCCAACAGCTCCATGAAGAATGGCTCCACACGCTACCAAACCACACCATCGTCATCTACACTGACGGCTCCAAACTTGAGAATGGGTCTGTCGGGTGTGGTTGGGCAACCTTCCACTGCGGTGACCAACAACTCTACCGGCTAGGGGAAGGCAGCTGCCACCTAGGCAACCGGGCCGAGGTGTACGATGCCGAACTCCTTGCAATCCAAGAAGCAGTCACATCCCTCCTCACTACCACCGCACCACGAGCCACAGCAATTATCTGCGTGGACAACCGGGCGGCACTCGAAACACTACAATTCAACAAACACAACCACGAATATGCCCGCCGAGCCCTGGAAGTGATTAGCGACCTCAGCCTACTGGGCTGGGAGATCTCCACCACCTGGTGCCCCTCCCACTGCAACATCAGGGGGAACGAGCGAGCCGACACACTCGCCAAACGGGGAGCCACCTCGGCCGTCCCCTGCCGCTTCGCACTCACCACCAAGACATGGCTACTAGCTCAAGCACGAGCAGAGCTCCTCCGTCGGTGGAAAACAGAACTACCACTCTCAAAGCCCTCATTCAAGTTTCCCAGCCACCTCCATGGAGCGAACTGGGCCGATACACGAGCAATGTGGAGAGTCTTCTGCAACCGATCACCCTCCGACCCACCCCCCAACATCACAGCAGACCCATGCCCCTGTGGCACGGACCTTACCTCCTCTCACCACCTACTACGAGACTGCCCACTGCTGACGCCACAGCGGGTACTCCTCCGCAAAGCCACCACAGGAGATATTCAGTCCCTGGAATTCATCACCGCACCCGAAAACACAAACCCGCTGCGCCACTTCCTACAAGCAACAGGCCTGGGCCACTCCGCGCTTATCCGGTTCGACGGAAACCACAACACACCAGACTGCACCAACGTTAGCGACCCGGACTCCCCCGAGCCAGACTGCGGCACTTTCGAACCATAAACGATATCACGACTGACACGACGAATGGAAGGAAGGACAGAGGCGATTGGTTTCCTTTTGTACCATCAGAGCGTTTCCTGGTTTTTCCTATTCTGTGTCATGCGTTGCGATCCTTGATTCCTGTCTTGTTCGTTCCTCTCCTTGGTGTGTATACTTCTTCGGCGGTCAGGAAAGATGGGAACCCCATGGGGGTGGTACGGCGAGGAGGAGCGCACAAAACCTGTAGTGTTAAAGCGCGATAGATCGAAATCGAATATTATCTCTCTCCAGAGACCTACCTCTCTATCCCTGTGACCGGCGCTGCGACCATCCCTCCCCAGAACAACGAATCCATACAAGGTGTGTGAGAAAAGCCGCGAAGAGACCACGCTGGGCGTGACGGATACCGCGAGAACAACGAGCCCACGCAAGGCGTATCAGAAGAGCCGCGAAGTGACCACGCCGGGCGTGACGGATACCGCGAGAACAACGAGCCCACGCAAGGCATGTGAGAAGAGCCGCAAAGAGACCACGTCGGGCGTGACGGATACCGCGAGAACAACGAGCCCACGCAAGGCATGTGAGAAGAGCCGCGAGGTGACCACGCCGGGCATGACGGATACCGCGAGAACAACAAGCCCACACAAGGCATGTGAGAAGAGCCGCGAAGAGACCACGCTGGACGTGACGGATACCGCAAGAACAACGAGCCCACGCCAGACGTGTGAATACACCGGAAGTGTGAGTACGCCGGAAGTGTGAGCAGGAGTGCTTACTCCGCCGACCGAAGCCTACGTTGCCTGTCGAGCCAGAACGGAGATGTCGTGGCTGGATCTTGACATCAGGGTATTTGCCTTCTGGATGCAGTGCATGTCTCCAGATGCAGAATGTCAAGGCAAATGTCTTCTGGATGACGCATGCCACGGCATCTGCCTTCAAGATGAGGAGTGTCAGGGCATTTGCCTTCTGGACGCAGCGTGTGTCTTACAGATGCAGAGTGTCAAGGCAGATGTCGTCCGGACGAGGGGTATCAGGGGCATTTGCCGTCTGAACGCAGCGCGTGTCTTACAGGCACAGAATGTCAAGGCAAATGTCTTCTGGACGACGTATGCCATGGCATCTGCCTTCAAGATGAGGAGTGTCAGTGCATTTGCCTTCTGGACGCAGTGCATGTCTTACAGATGCAGAGTGTCAATACAGATGTCATCCTGGCCAGGGGTGTCAGGGTATTTGCCTTCTGGACGCAGTGCATATCTCCAGACGAAGAATCTCAAGGCAAATGTCTTCTGGATGTTATATGCTACGGCATCTGCCTTCCAGATGAGGAGCGTCACGGCATTTGCCTTCTGGACGCAGTGCGTGTCTTACAGGTGCAGAGTGTCAAGGCAGATGTCATCCGGACGAGGGGTGTCAGGACATTTGCGTTCTGAACGCAGCGCGTGTCTTACAGATGCAGAATATCAAGGCAAATTTCTTCCTGACGCAGAGTGTCAAGGCAAATGTCGTCCAGACCACACGTACCATGGCATCTGCCTTCTGGACGAGGAGTGTCTTCGCCATACAGATGCAGCGTGTCGTACAGACGCAGAGTGTCAACGCAAATGGCAGACGAGGCTTACGATGGCGCAGCACACATAGGTAACAGAGTGGTTACGGTGGTAGCATCGAAACGCGACTGTCAGGGCATGGTACATTACAGCAAAGACTATTAAACTCGCATTTGGTTCCAGCCATTGTGACTCAAGCCAGTTCTATTCATTACATCGAATTTACATCTATCTACCATGTTACCGTAGACAGCATAGCTCTGCGTGACCGAAACAAAGGCAGTTTGCCGGATGAAACACTACGCGACGAGTACGATGTCAAAGAGGATGGCGGTGAGGCTGCCGGTGGTGGCACGGTTGATAGCAATTATGACACAGCGTGAAGATCAACGAGCTTTGTAAATTGTTAGTGCAGCACTCAACGGGACAGTGGGAAGTTGTACAATACGACACGACACGACGAGTATGATCTCGATGAGGATCGCGGTGAGGCTGCCGCTGGTAAGGACAATTGCAAATATGACACGGTGAGAAGATCAACGAGCTTCGTGAATTGTTAGCATAGCACTCACAGGGACAGTGGGAAGTCGTACGACACGATGCGAAGAGTACGATATCGCTGAGGATGGCGGTGAGGCTGCCGGCGTCAAGGATCATAGCAAATATGACGCGGCGAGAAGATCAATGATCTTGGTGAATTGTTAGCGCAGCTTTCACAGGGACAGAGGAAAGTTGTACAATACGACGTGACGAGTACGATGTCTATGAAAATTGAATGCAGGCAGCATGGATGATATCAAGACACAACAAGTACAATGTCGATGAAAAGAGGATACGGACCGCGTGGATGATATCCAGACGCGACGAGTACGATGTCAATGAGGATGGCGGTGAGGTTGATGCAGGCAGCGTGGATGATAGCAGGATGCCAGGAGTGTGCTGGTCGTATATATGATATGATGAAAGTAGAAGAAAAAAGGGGTGCACTTGTGACCTGCACTGTCGTATTCAGCAAGCCGAGTTGTGGTAAGCGATCCAAACTGTACGAAAGTGCAGGTGCTAGCAAACGCTTGGCACCTTGCAAGTTGCATGCGAAATCACTCGCAATCTGCGAAAACGGCGAATTCCTCTCCCATTGTCTTCGATACCCCGGAACCCTCTGTTTATATGCAAAATTATTCCTATTATATCAATTCCGTCAGACCTAAAGTTTGTACCAACTGGCTCCTGATTTGCAACCTATTGATGGTACTGTCCTGATTCAACTTCGTCTGCTAGGAGAATCTCTACTATATACTACACTGTACATCTGTATATCATTCATGTTTTCAGTATTACAACCTTTAAAAACAGGAGTAAGTTGTCACAAACTTTAGGTCCGACTGAATTGATATAATTGGGAATAATTGTGCATATATAAACAGTGGGTTCTGGTGTATCGAAGACAATGGGAGAGGAATTCGCTGTTTTTGCAGATTGCGAGTGATTTCGCATGCAACATGCAAGGTGCCAAGTATTTGCTAGCACCTACGCTTTCGTACAGTTTGGCTTGCTTACCACAGCACGGCTTACTGAATATGACGGCACGGGCCGCAAGTTCACCCCTTTTTTCTACTACTTTCATCATATCATACGCACGACCAGTGCACTCCTCGCATCTTGCTATCATCCACACTGTCTGCATCAACCTCACCGCCATCCTCATTGACATCGTACTCGTCGTGTCTTGATGTCATCCATGCCGCTGGCATCCTCTTTTTATCGACATCGTACTCGTCGTGTCTTGATATCATCTACGCCACCTGCATCCTCTATTCATTGACATCGTACTCGTCGCGTCTTGATGTCATCCACGCCGCCGGCATCCTCTTTTCATCGACATCGTACTTGTCACGCCGTATTGTACAACTTCCCTCTGTCCCTGTGAAAGCTGCGCTAAAAATTCACAAAGCTCGTTGATCGTCTTGCCGCATCATATTTGCTATCATCCTTGCCGCCAGTAGTCTCACTGCCATCCTCATCAATATCGTACTCGTCGCGTCGCATCGTACAACTTCCCTCTGTCCCTGTGAGTGCTGCGCTAACAATTCATGAAGCTCATTGATCTTCTCGCTGCGTCATATTTGCTATTGTCCTTGCCGCTTCCAGCAGCCTCAGTGCCATCCTCATTGACATCATACTCGTTGTGTTGTGTCTCATTCAGCAAACTGCCTTTCTTTCGGTCATGCAGAGCGATGCTGTCTACAGTGACATGGTAGATAGATGTAAATTCAATGTAATGAATAGAACTGGCTTGAGTCACAATGCGTGGAACCAAATGCGAGTTTAATAGTCTTTGCTGCAATCTACCGTGACCTGACGGTCGCGATTCGATGCTAACACCGTGACCACTCTGTTACTTATGTGTGGTGTGCCATTGTAAGCCTCATATGCCATTTGCATTGACACTCTGCGTCTGTACGACGCACTGCGTCTGTATGGCGAAGACACTCCTCTCCCAGAAGGCAGATACCATGGCACGCATCATCTGGACGACATTTACCTTGACACTCTACGTCCGGAAGAAATTTTCCTTGTCATTCTGCGTCTGTAAGACACTAGCTGCATTCAGAACGCAAATGCCCTGACACCCCTCGTCCGGATGATATCTGCCCTGACACACGCTACGTCCAGAAGGGAAACGCTCTCACACTACTCGTCTAGAAGGATATGCCGTGGCCACTGCGTTAGATCACACGATGCCGTGGCACAGTGCGTCACGATGCACGGCGCTATGACAAGCGTTGTCCGAGTTAAGTAGGTTGCGTCTGCAATGTCTTGTGCGTCTCGAGCATCCGAACGCTCAGCACACAATTTTTTTTTTCCTGATGTTGTTTGGTGGCCTACGGGGCCAAGAGCAGGATGCTGGTGGTTTGGCTGCAGGCCAGTTCCGGGAGCAGGTTGATGGTGGTTTGGTGGCAGGCCAGTTCTGAGAGTAGAATGCTGGTTGTTTGGCTGCTGGTCAGATGAGAGAGAAGGTTAATTACATGTATAATATTATGACTGAGCAAGAGGGAGATTATTTGTACTTGGAGGTAGGGATGCCTGTGTTAAAGGAGGGGAGTGATGTGAGCACTGCCGATCAGGTATGGGAATGGCTGGGCATTGGTGTGATCGGACCGCCACCGGCCTCGGATCAAGAGCGGATATTGACAGACAAAGCGCTAACGACCTCGAATCAAGACTGGATATTGATGGATGAAACACCACCGACCTCGGATCAAGATCAGACATTGACAGACGAAGTACCGCCAACCTTGGATCAAGATCGGACATTGATGAATGGACAACCGGTGGCCTCAGAATAGACGGATGAACGGCCGTTGACCTCAGAACATCAGAACTCAGAGCCTAAGACCTCAGAGCCTAAGACCTCAGAGCCTAAGACCTCAGAGCCTAAGACCTAGGAACCTAAGGAATTGGACCATGACGGACTTTAGATGGATGGACAGCCGCATCTGGATGGGAAAGAATCGTTCGAAGTCATGTCACTGGATCCTGGAGTACCAGAGTCGGATGGAGAGTTTCAAGCAGTGTTCGAAAATATCCTCGGATTTCAGATGGCCAGGAGACCGATAGACAGTCTCAGACAGAAGGAGAGGCAAACCCCAGACGAAACGATACACGACTGGCTTGTGAGCTGCCAGGTGTCCATTGGAAGCCAGTTGCCAGTGCAGCATAGAAAGGAAACGGAACAGCTTGTATGGATAAGGAGGGACAGGTTTTGTATCCGCATCGTCTGTAACACTCAGGTGTTTCACCAATGGCACAATCGCCCAGGTGGTCACCAACAGTCTATCACCCTTGAGTGGGTAACAATTGTATGACGGCAGTGGAGCAACCGTGTAGTTCCGAAGGATTCGTACGGAAGCGATTGGGAAAATTCACTAAGATATTCGCGTTTGAAATATCACTAGAGAGTTGATCCCAGAAACAATTTAATGATGTTAAGGCTCAACTTCCGACTGATCATTGCTGATGCCTCTCTACGTAGGAAACTGGCACTCTTTAAATGTCACACCGACTCTTTGGTCGTCTGCCCTTAGGCTGACTCGGAAAGCACAATACCTCGGTATTATGCAGCAGCGTCTCTCCTCGTCCGAGGGAGATAGGGTTGATTGGGAGGTGGCACTAATTGATAGGTATGGACCTTGAAGATCTTTGATCTGGGTGCTTGCGACCAATCTTCATTTGCACCTCCTTGTAGGCGTCATCACCCTTGTACTCCTGTCCGCAGCCCTTACTGGCTAAATGCTTCTCAGGTGCATTCAGGGTCGCAATCTAAGAGTCTAGATGCTTCCAGGAATGTCTGGTGACGTCAGTAAAATTGCGGTAGCAATTGCAGTTAACGGAAGAATACGTCTCTGTAACTTGGTGAGTTAAGGTCTGATCTTCAAACAACTGACAGATGGTCTGGCTCCCATCATATACCCACCGGACACGTTCCGCCCCGCGCGTCCTGCACGACCACTCGTGAGTTATCTTGTACCCAGAAAAAGTTGATATTTTTGCTGGTATATGGCAACTAGTAGCTTTTAGTATGGGTCTCGCGGAGGATAACCTTGACACCTCCCAGGGATGTGACCAGGCCCTCGCCCGAGGCTGCCACTCATCCCCTTTCATTGGTAACCTTGAGTTACCACCTGGCTGCTGTTGGGTCGGTAATACTCCTCTCTTTCAGAGCTAACCGCAGTCCATGACTTTCACTCATGAAATCTTACTCAGACTCAATCCTCAGATTGAGTCCGGCTAGTCGCACAGTAACTCATCAAAAGTCTTCGTCATTGGCGAGATCGTGTCTCAGTATAGGCGCGTTCACAGGGTGGCCCCCCCCCACTTTCTCCTCCTCCCGAACGCTATAAAACAAGTACTGAAATGCAGAGCATTAAAGTGTGACACTGGGACGTCCGGTCAACGTCGGAGTGATTGTAATATCGAACTGGTCAGGTTTCTCGATAGTCACGAAGGAGATGGGGCGCGCGCGGTCTTCGCCAGCGTACAATTATTATACAAGAATAACTTCCCCAATGACCCTCCTTCCAAGTTCGCCCACCATTAGGGAATTCACAGCGAATAATCTAAGGGGTTTGGTTTGGTATCGGCGGCGCCCGCCGGCTGCAGCTTGAGCGCCGGATCGTACGCGGCTCCGTGGCAACGGCTTGCTCGACAGATTGCTCGGTGGACGGCGCGGTGTGCGCGGCAGCTCGCCTGGCGGCGCATGCTTCGAGACGGGCCCGGCGGCTTGCCAGACGGCTCGCTCGTGTATCGCTTTGGCGGATGGTTCGAGACGGGCCTGGTGTCTTACCCAACGGCTCACTCGCGGCGCTTCGGCAGATGGTTCAAGGCGGGCCCGGCGTCTTGCCCAACGGCTCGCTCGCATCGGTCCGGTTCGGCGGATCGTGCGACGCATTCGGTGCTTGCCAAACGGCTCACGCGACAACTGCCTCACAGGTAAGATAAGGTATGGAATACGCTCGCATACGCACCAGCGAAGGTGGGCATGGGCCCAAGACCAGAGCTACTCGTCCTGGTCGCTGTTGACGATAAGCCGACTGATGTCCGCACCGCGTATATCCCTCAATGAGGTGATTACCGGCCCATCATAAGTAGAGGGTTTATCTGGCTCGACAGCCAGGCCCTTCTATCTCTCTGTATAGTTGCGTTTCCAGCGCGACTGGAGAAAAATCCCTTAGGACCGCCACGGCCCCAAGGTTCTATCTCCAGGCTATCTCCCGCCTAGACTCTCGAGCTCCTCACGTATCCTTCCGTCTCCTTCCCGATCAACTGTCGTCCCGCTTGTGGCGCTTAGGCGTATCCGCACTTCGGTGGATGGTTTGACGTATGCCCGGCAGCGTGCCAGACGGCTTGCGTATATCTTTTCGGTTCGAGACGGGACCAGCGGCTTGCCCAACGGCTCGCTCGTGTTGCTTCAGTGGATCTGCCCTTCGGCGGATCGCTAGAGGCGGGTACAGAATATTCGCCAGGTGACTCCTCTTGGTCGAGAGTTGCCTCAGGTGTAAGAGCTCACCAGTCATGTCACGGATAGTCGTAGCTCCTGATCCCCGCGGGATCAGTCCACACATTCTCATTGGTCCTGGTCGGTCTAACGATAAGCCGACTGAACCCCGCACTGCGTATTTCCCTTAATGAGGGATTACTGGCCTATCAAAGTCTGGCAGGTTTATCTGGCCTCAAGGGTCCAGGCCTCCTCGCTCAGCATAGTTGCGTTTGCAGCCCGACTGGAGATAAATCGCTTAGGACTGGTACGTCCGTAAGGCTCTAACTCCGGGCTTATCTCCTGCCTAGACTCTCTGAGACTGACTAACTCGTTCTCTTTCCGATGGGTACATACCCCTCGTGACTGTCAGTCCGCTTGCGTGCGTATTGTCGATTCGATGCGCAGGCTCAGCGGCGATCCGGTGGCTTGCGAGTATCACTGCGGCGGTTCATTCGACGCAAGCCCGGCGGCAGCCTGACGGCTTGCGCACCTGACCGGTACGGCTGGGGTGTTGGATCGTTTGCGGCTCCGTGGCGACGACTCGATCGACGGATCGCTGGTGGTTCCGTGGCGATGGCGCGCTCGATGGATTGCTCGGTTCCATGGCGACGACTCGCTCGATGGATCGCTCGTAGTGGGAAGGTTGGTGACTCGATTTTTGGTCACCGGTAGGTGGTCCATTGATCGTTCGACGATTCAAGTGGTGATTCCGCTCATGATGTCGATGTCGTTTCAATGATCATTCCGATGATCGTTTCGATGATGATTCCGATGATCGTTTCGTTGGTTCTCCTTTTTCTTCGATGAAAACCGCTCGTCGGCGGGTCGTCGTATAAGTATCCGGCTGGGTAAAGTCACGTGCTGTGGGGAACTACCCCACACTGCGACGTGAAAACTCTTCGCCTTGGCACTAGATTTCATCAGCGTAAAGAGGATAACTCTCGATTGGGTCAGACAGTAGTGCTTTTCCCGTATCTTCCCGAGAGTGGCCAGA
>Ga0307512_10008415_pt1 | contig 10059 bp, 8 predicted proteins | sample 14_EM_MG_FD_200267 | JGI IMG/M metagenome (GOLD analysis project Ga0307512, IMG submission 200267) | Populus trichocarpa ectomycorrhiza microbial communities from riparian zone in the Pacific Northwest, United States - 14_EM | ecosystem: Host-associated > Plants > Roots > Unclassified | place... | reverse complement strand
CTTCGAAGAGCCGCCAAAGCCGGAGAGTTATCGATTGTTTCGCGACTATCTGATCATGAATGGCGATGCGGCCAACCGATATGAAGCGGCGAAGAGGGCTCTCGCCCTGCAATATGCCAACGAACGCGGCCGGTATATCGTCGAGAAGGTGGATGTCGTCTCGGAATTGCTGTCGGAAGCATCTCGATGGAGGTCGATGTCGTAGGTAGGGAGCCGAACTCGGCATCATGGAGGCGAAGAACAAAAGGGCCTGATGTCGAATCCCGTTTGGTCGCGTTCGTCAGTGGGCAAACCCGCAACGACCGCATGGAGGCGATCATGAACGACCAAGCGCCTAGCCCAGCCCTCCCGCCTGTGGTGGACAGAAAGGCCTGGCAGCAAGCGCGGGAAGCACTGTTCGCACGGGAGAAGGCGCACACCCGCGAAGGGGACGCGATCGCGGCGGCGCGGCGGCGGCTGCCGATGGTGGAGGTCGACGCCACCATCGAGGTCATCGGTCCCAACGGACCGGTCACGATCCTCGACGTCTTCGAAGGCCGCAAGCAGCTCATCGCGTACTTCCACGCCTGGTGGCCCGGCCAACCCGCCGCGGAGCAATGCGAGGGCTGCACGTTCTTCAACAGCCAGGTCCGCGAGCTGTCCTATATCCATTCCCGTGGCGCCACGTACGCCACGCTCTGCAAAGGCCCGTACGAGCAGAGCGTGCGCTACCGGGACTTCCTGGGCTTGGACATGCCGTGGTACTCGGTCGAGAAGACGGCGGCGCAACTGCTGGAGGGTCGTGACTGGCAGCGCCACCACCTCGTCTGCTACGTCCGCGACGGCGAGCGGGTGTTCGAGACGTACTACACCGGCGGTCGCGGCGTCGAGATCATGGCCCCCACCCACGGGCTGCTGGACATGACCGTCTACGGACGCCAGGAGACGTGGGAGGACTCTCCCGACGGCTGGCCCCAGCCCTGGGGTGACGCCAGGAACCCCCAGGTCTGGCGTACGAACGGACGCCCCATCGCCCAGTGGTCCCGCATCGAAGCCGGCCGTTCCGACGAGCTGACCTAGGATCTGGATCCTCGTCACCTACCTGGCCGATGAGCGGACATCGATTGACTGCCCCTGCGGCGTCTCATTAGGTTTCTGCCGTGACGGAACCGGCCCGGCGGGTGGTGATCTTGAGGGCGCTGGAGCTTCGGGACGCTGACGTGATGGCGCGATGGGCGGCGGATTCCGAGTTCTGTCGGGCGGCCGGCTGGACCGCTGACCTGCCCCACGCCGACTACCGACGTTTCCACCAGACGCTGATCCGGTCCCCGCCCACCGACCTGATCAGGCTCGGGGCAGTCCACGATGGCATTCTGGTCGGCTACGTCGATCTCCACGGCAACGAGTCGCATCGCCGCGAGCTCGGGTTTGTCATTGGCGAGCGATCTCGGTGGAGTCGGGGGTTTGGGCGGCTCGCCGCGGCCGCCGGTCTCGACTATGGATTTGACCAACTCGGCCTGCGGGAGATCTGGGCCGAGGCATTCGACGCCAACCAGCGCTCCGTCCGTATTTTGCAACGCCTCGGCCTGGTGGAAACCGGCAGCGGCGGCGAAGGAGTGTTCCTCGATCGGCCCACCTACTACCGCCGGTTCGCGATCACGGCAGGGGATTGGCGCGGATGATGCCAAGAGTGGCTGATCCCGGGCGGCCTGCTGGTCGGACCGCCCGGGATCGGCGTTCTACAAAAACGTACTGACCTGATCCGTCAGCCGATCCACCATTGCTGGTTGGCGTTGTAACCCCAGTTGCAGCCCCACTGCTGGATGACCGCGCCGTCGCTGCGGTTGTCGGCGGCCAGGTCGAGACACTTGTCGGTGTGATAGACGCGCAGCTCCCAATACTGGGTGTCCTTGTGGACCGGGCGCCATTGCTGGCCCCGGGCGCCGCCGTAGCAGTCCCAGGTCAGGACGAGCTGACCGTTGGACGGGTTCGCGTCCCACTCGTCGAGGCATTTTCCGCTGCCCTGGTTCCTGATGACCCCGGTCGTCTCCGTCACGACGAACCAGCGCTGCCAGGTGTTGTTCGGGTCGCAGGTTCGCTGGGTGACCACCATGCCGTTCCCGCCGCTGCCCCACGGTTGCAGGCATTTGCCGGACAGCCGGTTCCTGATCTGCCGGTACGTGATGGCGGCGCGTGCCGTCGCGCCGGTGGCCGCATTATCGGTGCGGGCGCTCGTGCCGGAAGCCGGTGCGGGGATCGTGATGAGACCGGCCGTCAGCACCAGCAACGCGGCCTGCCGAAGAAACGTGATTCGAACTCTCATTTTCCACTCTTCTAGAATGCACTCGTTTGCCCCTTTCAGAGGCCTTTGCACTCTAGGTCAGGGAAATAGTAGAAAGCTCCCATTCGGTGTGTCGTTCACCCGTGTCGGTGCCCAGCCCCCGGTGGAATCCGGCAGATCCCACCAGGGGCTGGGCGATCAATCCGCTAGGACGACCAGCCGGTGGTGACCACCCAGCTCGCGTCGTCGGACCAGAGATTGGCGGCGTCGAACGTGTGGGTTCCGCCGTTGCTGGCGACGTACACATTGTTGTTGTAGTGCCGGATGTCGCGGGTCGGATAGTTGTAGGACACGAACGAGTTGCCCTGGCCGTTCATCCCGGTCTGCGGGCAGAAGGTGGCGTCCTGGGCGAACAGCGAACCGCCGTCGTTGGCGTTGAGGTAGAGCTGGAAGCCCGAGTGCCGCAGATAGCTCCCGGGGGTGTCGACGGACTCGAACGACCGGCAGGAGCTGTTGGCCAGGCCGGCCCGGACCCTCCAGGACGCCTGGCCCTTGAGGGTGCTGGTGCTCGCCGAGGTGACCACCTGGGTGGCCACGCTGGTTCCCGAGTGCGCGACATACCGCGTGGTGCAGCAAGCGGTGGTGGCGCGCAGCGAGACCGCCGAGCCGACCGTGACCGCCGGCCCGCTGGTGATCGAGGTGGTGGCGTACGCGGCGGCCGTGATGTTGGCCTGGACCGCGTTCTCGGTGGCGTCGGACGGATATCCCGAGGTCATCACGCCTTCGTAGAAGGTGCCCTGCGCGCTGACGCTGTTGTCACCGCCGATGCCGAGGATGATGGCGCCTTCCTTGTGCATCGGGTTGTAGCCGGACACGTTCGGCCGCACCCCGCTGTAGTACGTGGACAGCGACCCGGACTGGGCGTTGCCGCCGCGGATGGCCCACAGGTTCGGCCCGCCCTTGATGACGGCGGTGGTGAACCGGTTGGTGATGGTGGGGTCGCCCGAGTTGTTGCCGGCGTTGACGCCGGAGAACAGGCCGTTCTCCAGGTCGGCCATGATCCACGGGCCGCTGCCCGAGCCGGAGCCCCAGGACGTGCTGTTGCCGAAGTAGATGGCTTCCATGTGGCCGTTGCCGGTGTCCAGGCTGGAGGTCTCGGCGTTGCCGTAGTCGAAGCAGCAGCCGCCGTTGTAGTGGGTGCCGTCGAAGATCGCGTACATGCCCTCGGCCGCGTCGCCGGTGGCGATCCCGCTGGTGCTGTTGTTGCGGTAGCCGGTGCCGGGGGAGACGAACACGCCGTACGCCTTCTGGCCGCCGATGGTGACCGGCGCGGCCGCCGCGCCGGCGAGGTTGTCGTAGCCGTTCACGTCAGGGCCGCTGAACCCGCCGGGGGGTGCCTGGGTGAGGTTGTTCCCGTGGCCGGACTGGTCGTAGATGACGGTGACCAGGCAGGTTGTTCCCGAGCAGAACGAGTCCTGGGCGGCGGCGTTGGCGACGCCGCCCGCGCTCAACGGCGCGATGTTCAGGGTGGCGCTGTCGGACGCGCGCTTCACCTGGTAGAGCGAGCCGGTGTACGCACCGTAGAGCGCCCGGGTGGTGCTGTGCGCGGCGACGCATGGCGTCCCGCCGGTGGCGTAGATGTCGCAGGGTTGCGTGGTGGCCGCCTGTGCCGGGCCGGTGTTGACGAGTACGCCGGCGACGAGTGCTGCTGCGGCGATGATGCTGAGCGCGGCTCTGGGGAGATGCCGCGAGCGTGGCTGAGGTGACATCACTGACCTCTTCCGTTGCCTGAGGGGACGGCTCTGCGGGACCACTGCCCGAACGCGGGCGCGTGGACCTTCGGCAGGGGGGAGCTTGCAGCGGAAACTGTTGATCAACAGCTGGTAGCGACCGGGTCCATCTTGTGGCGGGCCGGACGGCCTTTGTGGATTGTGAACGTTAACATAGCGGCCACAAAGCCGAGACACAACGGCAACAGCATCGCGATCAGGGCGAGATTCCTGGAACTGGCAACGGCGCCCTCGGCGGCCACCACACTGGTGGACATGATCGCATCCCGGGCCTGTGGACAGCAGGCCCCAGGATTCGACAAACTTCGATAGGTTGAGGGGCACGCCGGACCGAGACCCGGTCCGCTACGGAAGGAACTGCGATCGTGCGACGAGCGCTAGTGGCCCTGATCGCCACAGCCGTGACTCTCGTGTGGACAGCCGCACCCGCCACCGCGGCGCCCGCGCCGGGCGGCCCGGGCCTCGGGGACGAATACTTCCCCGACTACGGCAACGGCGGCTATGACGTCTCCCACTACGACATCCGGCTGCGCTACTACCCCGACACCGACACGCTGACCGGGACGACCACCATCCTGGCCACCGCGACCCGCGACCTGAGCTCGTTCGACCTCGACTTCGTGCTCGACACGCAGTCGGTGCGGGTGAACAACCGGGTCGCCACCTTCGCCCGGGTGGGCGATCACGAGCTCGTCGTCACCCCGCCGCGCACGCTCAGCGCCGGGCAGTCGATGACCGTCGTGGTGCAGTATTCGGGCGTTCCGTCCAGCAAGACGGCCGCCGGCTTCACCGCCTGGACGAGGACGCCGGACGGTGCCCTCGCGGTCGGCGAGCCGGAGATCGCCTGGTGGTGGTATCCGAGCAATGACCACCCGCAGGACAAGGCCACCTTCGACGTCTCGGTGATGGTCCCCGACGGCGTCGAGGTGATCAGCAACGGCGTGCAGCCCCGCCAGCCCACCCGCGAGCTGCTCGGCTGGACCCGGTGGTACTGGCGCTCGGCCAAACCGCAGGCCACCTACCTGACGTTCGTTGCGATCGGGCAGTACGCGATCACCACCGACACCGCCCCGAACGGCCAGCCGGTGCTGAACGCGTATTCGCAACTGCTGTCACCGGCCACCGCGGACGCGGCGCGGGCCAGCGTCGAGCGCACCGCCGAGGTCGTCGACTGGGAGAGCGGCGTCTTCGGCCCGTATGCGTTCGAGGCGCAGGGCGGCGTCGTGGCCCCGCCCGGCGAGCTGGGCTTCGCGCTGGAAAACCAGACCCGCCCGGTGTACGCCGACACGTTCTTCCGGGCCGGCGCCAACATGTCGGTGATCGTCCACGAGAACGCCCACGAGTGGTTCGGCGACTCGGTCTCGGTCGAGCAGTGGAAGGAGACCTGGCTCAACGAGGGCTTCGCCAGCTACGCGGAGTGGCTGTGGTCGGAGAAGGAGGGCGAGGGCACGGCCCAGGAGATCTTCGATTTCCTGTACGCCTTCTACCCCGCCACCAGCAGCATCTGGACCACCAAGCCGGCCGACCCGGGCCCGACCCGGATCTTCAGCGGCTCCGTCTACGACCGCGGCGCGATGACCCTGCACCAGTTGCGGCTGGCGGTCGGCGACGACGCGTTCTTCAGCATCCTGCGCACGTGGGCGGCCGACCATCAGTACGGCAACGGCACGACGGCGGAGTTCACCGCGCTGTCGGAGAAGATCTCGGGTCAGCAGCTGGACGACCTCTTCCAGGCGTGGCTGTACACACCGTCAAAGCCGGTGCTCCCGGCGGCGTCGGCGCTGGCCAGGCCCCGCGAGCCGAAATCCTGGCCGCAGCTGCGACAGACCCAGGAGTTGCTCGGCCACTAAAAACCGACGAGACAAGGCCGCCGGGTCGAACGTTCAGGGGTGTTCGACCCGGTTGCGGCCGTTGTGCTTCGCCGCGTACAGCTGCTGGTCCGCCTGGGCGATCAGCAGCGCGTCGTCCGTGCAGGCCCGGCGCTCGACGACGCCGATGCTGATGGTGACCGCCAGCGCCGGGCGCAGTGTCGCCCACGGATAGCCGGCCACCGCGGCCCGGATGCGTTCGCACAGCCCCGTGGCCTCCGGCAGGCTCAGCCCGTCGAAGGCGATCAGGAACTCCTCGCCGCCGAAGCGGGCGATCAGGTCGCCGGACGGCACGTTCGCGCGCAGCACGGCCGCCACCCGGCGCAGCACCTCGTCGCCCAGCGGGTGGCCGAAGCGGTCGTTGACGGTCTTGAAGTGGTCGACGTCGGCGACGGCGAGGCAGAGCGGGCGCCCGCCCTCCGCGGCGGTCGCCATCAGCTCGGGCAGCCGCCGCTGGGCGAGGCGGCGGTTGGCCAGGCCGGTCAGCGCGTCCTCGTGGGCGCGCCGGCCCAGCTCGGCGGCCTCGCGCTGCAGCGTCAGCTTGTCCGCCTCCAGCTCCATGCTGCGGACCCGGTGCAGCTCCGTCTCGAGCCGGGCGTTGTCCGCCTCGAGCCGCGCGTTGTCCAGCTCGAAGTGGTGGATCATCATCCGGGCCCGGGTGGCGGCGACGTCGTTGCGGGCCTGGATCTCGAGGTCGTGGAAGCACCGGTAGTGCCGCAGCGCGGCCTCGAAGTCGCCGACCAATTCGTACGCCGTGGACAGCTGCCGGTGAATCTCCAGCGGCCGCTCGCCGTCGGCGTTCGCGCGCTCGAGGGCGGCCTGCAACCCCTCGACGGCCGGGACGTACTCGCCCAGCATCAGCCGGATCTGGGCCTCGTGCTGCAGGGTGTCCAGCTCGAGATGCCGGTAGCCGTGCGTGACCGCGATCTCCCGGGCCTCGGCGAGCATGGCGAACGCCCCGGTGAAATCCCCGGCGTGCGCGCGCAGCATGGCGAAATTGTCCAGGCTGAGCGCCTGCCGGTAGGGGTGGCCGGCGGCGCGGGCGAGGTCGAGCGCGGCGTCGGCGTACGTGAGGGCCTTGGCCAGGGTCTCGTCGGCCGCGGCGCCGTCGCCCGCCTCGCGCAGCTCGGGCACCCTTTTCACCGCGTTGTCGCCCAGGTTGTTGAAGACGCAGAAGCGCGCCTCGTCGTCCATGCCGTCGACCATGGTCAGGGCGCTCATCAGGAAGTCGGCGCCCTGTCGGAGGTTGCCCATCCCGCCGTGCACGAGGCCGGTCCGGTTGTGCACCCAGTAGAGCAGGATCCGGTCGCCGCGCCGCTGGGCGATCCGGCGGGCCCGATCGAGCGCGCCGAGCGCCTCCTCGTGCAGGGTGAGCCGGTTGTACGCCAGCGCCTGCACGGTCAGCGTCGAACACACGCCGACCTCGTCGTGCTCCGAGTCGAGCAGGTCCACGGCCTCGGCGCAGGCGGTGATCGCGGCCTCGGTCTCGCCGAGGCGCAGCAACTGGTCGGCGAGCGAGCGCAACGCCCGGGCCCGGCCGATCCGGTCGCCGGTGCCGTCGGCGAGGGCGGCCGCGCGCCGGGCCAGCTCGGCACCGCCGCGATAGTCCCCGCCGCGGCGGGCGCGATCGGCCTCCTCGAGCAGCTCGGCCGAGCCGGTGGAGGGCGCCTTTTCGCCGGTGGGCAGGCGTGCCGCGACGTCGCTCGTCACGTTGCGTCCTCCTCCCACACCGCGCTCGGCCGGGGTGGCGGGATGATCCGGTTACCGGCCGCTCGGCCATCCTATGCGCACCCGACGGCACCGGATGCCTGCCGGCCACTGTGGAGGCTTCCTTTAACACGCCGGAAACCGTACGGTGGTCGATGTATGGGAGCGCTCCCATAACGCGTTGTGACAACCTTCCCCCAAGGAGTGCGCATGCGTACCCGAACTGTTGTCTCGGTCCTCGCGGCCGCGGCCGTCGCGGCCGGCTCCGTCGGCGCCGGGCTGTGGCAATCCCCGAACGCCTACGCCGCCGAGTCGTCCTACTACGTCGATCCCCAGACGAACGCCGCGCGCTGGGTCGCGGCCAACCCGGGCGACTCGCGGGCCGCCCTGATCCGCGACCGGATCGCGAGCGTCCCGCAGGGCCGCTGGCTCACCCAGAACAATCCCGGCACGGTGGCCGCCGAGGTGGACGGCTTCGTCGGGGCGGCCGATACCGCCGGAAAGATCCCGATCCTGGTCGTCTACAACATCCCGAACCGCGACTGCAGCGGCGCCAGCTCGGGCGGGCTGCCCAGCCACGCCGCCTACCGGCAGTGGATCGACCAGGTCGCCGCCGGTCTCAAGGGCCGCGCCGCCGCGATCATCCTCGAACCGGACGTCCTGCCGATCATGACGAGTTGCCTGACCGAGGCGCAACAGGCCGAGACCTACACCTCGATGGCGTACGCCGGAAAGGCCCTGAAGGCGGCGTCCAGTCGAGCCAAGGTCTACTTCGACGCCGGGCACTCCGCGTGGCTCTCCGCGAGCGAGATGGCCGCCCGCCTCGTGCGCGCCGACATCGCACACAGTGCCGACGGCATCTCGCTCAACGTCTCCAACTACCGGAGCAACACCGAGCTGATCGCGTACGCCAAGAGCGTGATCGCCGCGACCGGCGTCCCGGGCCTGAAGGCGGTCCTCGACACGAGCCGCAACGGCAACGGCCCGGCGGGCAGCGAGTGGTGCGACCCGGCCGGCCGCGCGATCGGCATCGCCAGCACGACCGCGGTCGCCGACCCGATCCTGGACGCCTACCTCTGGATCAAGCTGCCCGGCGAAGCGGACGGCTGTATCGCGGCGGCGGGCCAGTTCGTCCCGCAGCGGGCCTACGACCTGGCCCTGGCGGCCGGCCCGGTCACCCCGGCACCCACTACGACCAGCCCGTCCTCCTCGCCCTCGCCTTCGCCTTCGCCGTCGAGTCCCAGCCCGTCGGTGCCCGGTGGCAGCGGCTGCACGGTGGTCGCGACCACCAACCAGTGGACCGGTGGCCTCACCGCCGATGTGAAGATCACCAACACCGGCCCCGCGGTCTCCGCCTGGACGCTCAAGTTCACGGTCGGCGGCACGGTCACCCTCACCAGCGGCTGGAGCGGCACCTGGTCGCAATCCGGCACGACCCTCACGGTCAGCAACGCCGCCTGGAACGGCACCCTGGCCACCGGCGCCTCCACCAGCACCGGCTTCCAGGCCACCAGCACCGGCAGCAGCCCGGCCCCGACCGCCTTCGTCCTGAACGGAACGCCATGCAACTGATCCCGCGGATATCGGCGGCCGTCCTGCTCGCCGCCGGTGCCCTGATCGTCGTCCACCCGCAGGCAGCAAGCGCCGCACCGGCCTGCGCCGTGAACTACACCGTCAACCAGTGGACCGGCGGGTTCACCGCCGACGTGCAGCTCACCAACAACGCAGCCCCGGTCACCAGTTGGACGCTCGCCTGGACCTTCCCGGGCGACCAGCGGATCACCTCGGCCTGGAACGCGACCGTCACCCAGACGGCCGGCGCGGTGACGGCGTCCAGCCTGAGCTGGAACGGCCCGCTCGGCACGGGCGGATCCGCCGCGTTCGGCTTCCAGGCGACCTATGTGGCCGGCAACCCGAAGCCCACCGACTTCGCCCTGAACGGCGTGCTCTGCAACGCCGGCGCCCCGCCCACCCTGACCCCGACCCCGACCGCCACGCCGACCCCGACCGCCACGCCGACCCCGACCGCCACGCCGACCCCGACCGCCACGCCAACCCCGACCACGCCGCCGCCGAGCGGTGCCTGCGCCACGACGGCGGTCTGCGACGGCTTCGAGGGTCAGGCCGCGGGCGCTCCGCAGGGCGCCTGGACCGTCACCTACCCCGACTGCTCCGGAGCCGGCACCGCGACCGTGGACAAAACGGTCGCGCACGGCGGCAGCACGTCGCTGCGGGTCAACGGCGCGGCCGGCTACTGCAACCACGTCTTCGTCCGCAACACCACGACGCTCGCCACGACCACGACCGTCTGGTACGTCCGCTACTGGGTCCGGCACACCACCGCGCTCCCGGTCGCGCACACCACCGCCGTGGCGCTGCAGGACGCCGCCGACGGCAACAAGGACCTGCGCTTCGGCGGCCAGAACGCCGCCCT
>Ga0307512_10008414_pt1 | contig 10060 bp, 13 predicted proteins | sample 14_EM_MG_FD_200267 | JGI IMG/M metagenome (GOLD analysis project Ga0307512, IMG submission 200267) | Populus trichocarpa ectomycorrhiza microbial communities from riparian zone in the Pacific Northwest, United States - 14_EM | ecosystem: Host-associated > Plants > Roots > Unclassified | place... | reverse complement strand
GTCTGCAGTCTTGAAACCGTACCAGAAACGGGCCGATGGAGATTCATGGACGTTAGTCCGAAATTCGAGATCAGGGTATGTCTGAATTACGGGTAGAATATGAACAACGTAACCGATAATGGTCATGAGATGGCAAAGGAGTCTCATGAGCAACTCCTGGAAGAATTTCGAGGCAAAATTCTCTCACCAAATCACCCCTTGACACAAGCAGTCCGTGGCATCGTTACCAGAATATTGGAAGCCTCGAACCTGGGTTCTCTGAAAACGGAGCCAACGTTCATACAACAAATCGGAACATCAATCGAAGACTTGTGGTATGCTGACGTGCAAAACAGGGATGAGCCTGTACCTGGCAGTGGGGGCAGAGAGTGGCGGTTAATTGTGGTGGATGATCCAGAGGTGGTGAATGCGATGGCAAGTTTTGGTCAGCGACTGACTACCCACCCTTCTGGAAAATGCCTTCCAAATTGACTGAACGATCGCACAGGGAATATTGTAGTCTTCACTGGCATCATTCCTGTTGCGAAAGATGAGGACGGTCTTGCCGCTGTCCTTGGACATGGTCTGTCTTCTAGGTTCGGGCTAAACTCGATGCTAATTCGTGGCACAGAGATTGCGCATGTCGTAGCACGGCACAATGCGGAGAGGTATTCATCTATGAAAGTCCTCCTCGTGTTTGCCACCCTCTTGGAAGTGTTAGGTCTCGACATTGGAATCGCGAGGGTTTTGACAACATTCCTCCTTGACCTCCCCAACTCTCGGAAGCAAGAGTTAGAAGGTTCGCGGGTCTATCCGGTAGTTGTTTCTGAGGTTAACCACCGCTTTAGCCGACGCCATTGGGCTGAGACTGTCAGCAAAGGCCTGCTATGACCCTGAGGCTGCTCCCGCGTGAGTCGCTCCAGTGGTAACCATTCAGTTCGCTCATCATCTCCACAGGACGTATACCCGAATGGGCCAGTTGGAGAAAGCGCGAGGAAAACGGCTGAATGTTGATTTCCTATACACTCATCCGACATCAGAGTATAGGGTCAAGGTGCGGTTAGAGCTCTCATGGCCCTCACTCTTTCATGGACAGTTTCTCCTCTGTTCTCAGATGCTACAAGCTTTATTACTCGAGGCACACTCAATTCAGGCGAACAGTCCGATGTGCGTCGGAATGCAAGAACAATTCGATTCATTCCGGGATACTGTCGGATTTGGTATGCAGAGGAGTTCCCAGGGCTCGTAATACGCAGACGTGTAGATCTATTGCTGTACTTACATAACCTCCACTGCCCATGTCCGACGGAATCCGACCCGCTACTGCGGAGGTGTGGTTGACTCGATCGTGATCGAGGTTGGTTCCGAAACTTACATCGTTCAGACCAGTCCCTACGGTCATGAACCCATTAAAGGTTGCCATTGTTGGCGGTGGTCCCTCCTCGTTCTATGTTGCTTCCCGTCTCCTTTCCCTCGTACCTCCAGCGAGCACTCAGCAACTTCGGGTACACGTTTACGACCGACTATGGTCACCCTATGGACTCGTTCGATACGGTGTCGCTCCCGATCACCCCGAAGTCAAGGTAGCACTCAGATAAAGGTTACACACCAGTCGGTACTGATTCCCTGGTTAGAACTGCACTCACAAGTTTGATGACGCTGCTACGGACTCAAGGTTGAAGTTCTTTGGGAACGTAAACATAGGCGGACCAACTACGAGCTCTCCGAGCGCGATATCCGTGCCCATAGAAAGCATACTCGCCAAGTACACCCACTTGGTGTTGGGAACCGGTTGCACTGTCCCAATACTTCACCCTGCCCTCCCACCGTCTGAACGGTGCAGACCTGCCCTCGACGTGGTCCATTGGTACACAAACCACCCTTCACAACCGAAAGCACCCCTAATCGATAGTACCCGGCACGTTTCGATAATTGGCCAAGGAAATGTGTCACTGGATATTGCTCGTATGCTGCTCTCCCGTCCTGAGGGTCTCAGGCGGTACGATATCCCGGAGCGGGTGTTGTCCCATCTCGCCAAATCGACTGTCAAGCACGTTTCAATAATCGGGCGAAGGGGACCATACGAGGCCGCCTTTACGGCGAAAGAACTCCGCGAATTATTAGACCTACCCGGTGTTGTGATGGATCCGCTTTCACCGGAGATTTTACAGCCGAAGGAGGGTATAAAACCGACTAGACAGCAATCACGGATTGTGTCTCTACTCCGGAGGGGATCCAAGGAGGCACCAAAAGGACCTAGTGAAGATTTCAGGTCTTGGTCTCTGGAATTCTTCCGGTCTCCTACTGGTGTAGTCCCAACCCCGAATCCTGCATCGTCAAACCTCGAGCTCAGTCTTGCTCACACGACTCTCGACCCTAACAACAAAGCTGTACCTACTGGTGCTACGTCTATCTTCCCCACCGATCTCGTTATAACCTCTCTTGGTCATCGTTCAGAACCCATCACCCACTGGTATGATCCTGGGTTGGGACACGTTCGCAATGTCTCAGGAAGGGTTGTAGACGAGAGGGGGGACGTGCTGAGGAATGTGTACACGTCCGGATGGGCTTCAACTGGTGCAAAGGGGGTACTGGCAACTACGCTGATGAACGCATACGATGTCGCTCAGACTCTATTATTGGACGCCCAGAATCCAGTCCCTGAGACAAGGTCTGTGATGAGCGAGGAGGTCAAAGAAGCGAGCCTGGAGGAGCTTCCTGAAGAAGTGAAACATGGCCTCGAATCATCGCAGGTGATTACTCACGAGACTTGGAAACGGATAGATGAGGAGGAAGTTAGGAGAGGTACGGCGTTAGGGGGAAAAGAAAGAGAGAGAATGGACTGGAACGGGGTTGACCGGTACCTACAGAAGACTCGGGTAGCCTGATCTCACTCCTTACCTTACTCAACTTGGGATAATTCCTGGGATATTAGTACCAGGCCTTAATCGTGCAGAATCATAAGCGTTTCCCCCAACGCCAGTACGTCTGACCCTGCCGGCTTCCGGAACCCAATTTTCTTGACCCGGGTCGCTCTCAACAGGCTGGATTGGTTTGGGATCGACTCTCTTCCTGAACTTGCTTACGTCCAGAATGAAAACCTCCTTTACTGAAAAAGGTGCTGCCCGCGGCACAATCATTTCCGACCCCGCCACCGCGTGTCGAATTGTCCACCCTACTTTCCAGGCGTCTTCGTGTGACTCCCTGAACAAGGGAGGTCGAAATCACTTTCGGTATCAATACGGGTGATTAACCGCTGTAACGCAGCACAAAGGAAGTCGAAGAGGGTGGGCATTGAACACCACAGGGGATAAGCAGGAATTACTAGTGTCCACCGTTTCTGCAGCGCTGAGAGACACTGATGATTTCATCTATCTATCTATACAAGCGAAGGATGGGCACGGAACCAACTCATAGTTGGCCCACGCCCCCGCTCATGATATCTGAGACATCGAGTCTCCCTATTGGCCGGAAGCTGGGCGCTGGAGGGGCGAACCAAAAGTGGCAACTCACCCGCCGAGTGACGCCAGCTGTGGCCGTGTCGAGGGGTCATCACAGTGGCCGCGTTCGGGCACGACGCCAATGAGCATCGCCTGGCAAGCTGGGAAAATTTATTGCAGGGTGAGTTCGCGAGTACTGGCTAGTGGATTCATTCACAAAGCCAAGCTTCCATTGTGCACAGTGGCCGACTCGGTGGTGGTGTGACAGGCGCGTGCTGGGTCCGTCAGCACGCCACGTGATATGTGACGCCTGGCGACACCGCCAAAATATGTAAAAAGGGTGCAGAGTGAGCCCACGTCTTCCCCGTTCTCTCTTCTCTCCCCAATCTCCGCAATGTCTGCTTTCGTTCAACGTCCCGCCCCCGCTTTTAAGACCACTGCCATCGTTGGCTCTGTCTTCCAGGAGATTTCCCTCTCCGACCTCTTGGGCAAATGGTACGCGTTTACACTGCTGATTATTAGATAACCAGCATCTAATACCGCGAACAAACAGGGTCGTTTTGTTCTTCTATCCAATGTACGTTGTAAGAAGGTTTCGCTATGGAACGATCGTATTCATTTGTGCTCTTCAGGGACTTTACCTTTGTTTGCCCAACGGAAATCCTTGCCTTCAATGATGCCCTTGGCCAGTTCAAGGAACTCAACACCGAGGTTCTTGCTGTCTCTACCGACTCGGAGTACTCCCACTTTGCCTGGGCCAACCAGCCTCGTAAGGAGGGTGGTCTCGGCCCCGATCTCCAGTTGCCTCTTCTTGCAGACCGTAATATGCAAATCTCCCGAGATTACGGCGTCTTGATCGAGGAAAAGGGTATTGCCCTCCGTGGTCTCTTCATCATTGACCCCCAGGGTACCTTGAGGTGTGTCTTTTGTGTGTGCATCCAGGTAGTTTCTCATCAGAGTCGGCGCTTAGACAAATCACCGTCAACGACTTACCGGTCGGTCGTTCCGTCGAGGAGACCGTTCGTTTGGTCAAGGCCTTCCAGTTCACCGTTAGTGTTCTAGTACCATTCAGTACCTGCTTTTTGACCTAACCCTTCCCGTCTAGGACAAGTATGGAGAGGTCTGCCCTGCCAACTGGACCGAGGGAAGCAAGACCATCAAGGCTGATCCCCAGGGATCTTTGGAGTACTTCTCCCAGGCTTCTCCCGAGACCAACAAGAAGCGCCGCATCGAGGGACAGTGATTTTTACGACCGTGAGGTTAGACAGATAGAGGGCATCGCATGTAATCCATATCGTCTCTACTCTAATGAAACGCATTCCTCCGTCCGCGCGCATTTACTGTGCCTGCCTGTATATCCATCACCTCGATCGTTGGCTTAAGGCGGACCGACCTCATCTTTTCAAGTCCGTCGACTAATGGTCGCTCCTACACGTCGTCGCGTATCCTATGTGATTCCTCCGCCACAGCCTGGGTCAATTCCGAGACTGCAGCTCCCACCGCTCGGCGTCACTCGCTTGGGGTCCACATTTCCTTTGCTCATCCCGCTCGAACCGATCGCCATCCCTCACAACCCGAGCACCCATGCCTTCTCTCACCCAAAACATAGACTCCCTGTAGTGTCTCTCGCGCTAGATTCCACCACGCTCCTCGCCGGCAAGCCTAGTCCGGAGGGTATCCTTTATACCGGTGGACGAGATGGAATGGTTATCTCCTGGGACCTCCACCTCCCAACGAGGCAACGTCCGACAGAGCCTCCAAAACCTCAGAGGGGAAGGTGGGAGATGTTGACCGGTTGGGGCGATGACTGGTATGACGACGGCGATGAAGACGACACTGAAAACGGGCCTTCCGTCGGTACAGACGGGGATGTTTTGGGAGACGTTACCGCAAGCGTGAGGAAACGACGCAAGTCGAGCGCCGCCTCGAACGAGGAGGAATATTGGGAACTGGATCCAGGCGAATTCATTCCGGGGCAGGTCAGCACTTCTCTTCTCTTCTACTCTAGTCTCGAGATCACTTAGTGGCTTTTCTCCTCGTAGTCTTCCGTATTCCGACAATGCGCTCAGCTACACTCAGACTGGGTAAACGACATCCTGTTGTGCAATCAGGCTCAGACGGGTCAGTAGCTACCTTCCATTTTGCAGTCCACCTCTCATCCGTTTCCTTCCAAGTCGTGTCCGCCTCTTCAGACGGGACCCTCAAGGCCTGGAACCCCCACGACCCATCTTCCGATCCCACTCTGGTCGGCTCTCATTCGGACTATGTCCGGTGTCTCACATATAGGTATCAGTCTCTCAAACTCTATGTGTCTCCGACTTTGCTAACTCCGCTCGTTCAGTCGCGATCAAAACTGGATTGCCTCAGGTTCTTTCGACAAGTCTATCAAGCTGTGGGACTTGAATCGCGCGTCACCAACCGGCTCTGACCCTCTTATCACCCTCAAGTCACCTGACAGTACTGGATCTAAATCTTCCGTATACGCGATAGCAGTAGATCCTGTAGGAAGCGTCGTCGCCTCTGGAACCCCCGAAAGGGTCATAAGAACCTGGGATCCGCGATCGGGTAAACGGACCGCAAAGCTTGTGGGGCACACAGATAATATCCGCGCGATACTGATCTCCGCAAACGGAAAATATGCAAGTTGTCCATGCTTGTATTAGGGAACACGACTAACTTCCGCCATTAGTTACTGACGGGGTCCGCTGACGCTTCTGTCAAACTCTGGTCACTATCCGCACAGAAATGCATTCACACCTTTACGCATCATACCGAATCTGTTTGGTCCTTATTCTCGTCCCATCCGTCGTTAGAGGTGTTTTATTCTGGAGACAGGTCCGGCCTCGTCTGCCGTGTGGACGTGGAAGACACTTCGGACATTTCAGAAGGAGAGTGCGTCGTTCTCTCCCAATCATCGGACGGGGTAAACAAGATCGTCGCGCTGGACGATCAGCTCCTTTGGACAGCGAGCGGTAGCTCCAGTGTTACTCGTTGGAAAGTCCCCCCACGCCGAAACACCAGATTGCAGTCATATAGCACTCCATCCCTCGACATTTCCTTGGCTCCTTCCCTCGGTATACATAGCCTGTCTGGGCATAGAAAGCACTCCGCTAGTATAGATACCTTCGCAACCGCCAGGACATATACCCCACCCCCCGGACCACCCGTCTCCCCTCCATCTATTCATGGCTCGATGGTTGACGCAGACGGGGAAGATACCCTCTATGGCATCCCATACAAGAGCATGGTCAGACTGATATCAGCTAACGAGGCTTTCACACCATATATGCCTCACGGAAGAGACCCGGAAATTGCCACCCTATACTCTGCGGCGTCCGTAGCGTCGGTGCCTCGTCTCGATGGTCGCCCGCACATATCTTCTGTATTACAACATGCCTCTCCGCTTAGAAACACCAGCCCCATCGGCAACGCGGAAAGCACCCCTGCCTTTTACCCAACAAACTCTACGCGTAACGAATACGAAGACCGTGAAGTCGCGTCGGAAGCCGAGCCCTTACTGGGTGTCCCCGACCACGTCATTCAGGGGGAAACAGGGCTTGTCAGGTCCATCATTCTCAACAACAGGATGCACGCCCTGACCGTAGATACTGCTGGAGAAGTCGCCGTCTGGGACATCATTAGGGCAATTTGCCTGGGGAAGTTTCTCAAGGATGAGGTCTCCGCCGCAAGCCACAGCGATTCCGGATCGACCAGCAGTGACGATAGTGACAAAACTCCGAGTCCTCGAGAGGCGTTGGAGACTGTCAGAGAGAGAATAGAAGGGCAAGCGGTCGTGAACACCTGGTCATCGGTGGACACAAAAATGGGGTTATTGACTGTCCATCTGAGTGATCGTTGCTTCGAGGGGGAGATATACGCTGACGAGGCTGGTTATGGCTCAGAAAAGAACTTTGGTGATGAAATGCGATGTAAGTGCTCGTTTACAGTTGATTCCCTAGGCATTAAAATTCGTTGCAGTGAACATTGCTAAGTGGCTTCTCCGAAATCTTTTCCTCGGATTTGTTCGAGAACGACAGAGGACCATATCCCCCCGGCGCAGTAAGGACTCCGGTGGTCTGCAAGAACAACCTTTGCCCCATCGTGGAGTACACCGTGGAGTCGCACCAACCCATATTGATATTAATGGTTCTATGGGTCGCAGGCGCTCAAGTTCAGATACCTCGAGGAGAGACCACCCACCTTCTACTATGGTGGTCTCTTCGCCCTCAATGGTCCCCACCGTTCTGCCCCTCATCACAAACACCAAAGGAGCCTCACCTTTACTAGCACCGATGATACCTCTCCATCTAGTGTCAAGAGATTCAACACTGCCAACCATTCCCCAGTCTCCGCAAACACATCCCAGCTCAAGTGACATGACACCGATGCCTTCAAAACCGCAGCAGACTCCAGCTCCTGGGACACCAAGAGAGAGCTCCGATTATTTCAGTCAAAGATTGCGCCCTGGGTCTGTCTCCGTCACAACACCTGGAGATGACCTGAAGACCCCGTCGCAGGACACGATTTCTGGTGGCTCTGGCAGCGGATTGATGGGGAGACTGCGTAACTTAGGGAAAGGTTCCTCCCGGAGGGTTCCCAACGATATTCTCGGTTCCAGTACCTCAACTGCAGCAGGAAGCGAACTGACTAAGGAGTCCAGCGCAGAAGTAGGTTCGATCGATGTCCATGTGCACCATGTTTTAACACCTCCTAGGAGCAGAATGCGCCGGTGAACACGACCCCAACACCCCTGCAACTGTTACAGGCAAACATTTCGATACCTCCATCTTCCGAGGCCCCCCTTCTGGCCTTGCCACATAGCACTGTGATCTACATATCGGAAGAGACGTCGTTTGGGTGGACCACAGCCTACAGGGGGGCAGTGGGAACTACGGGGTTAGACACCCGGGACCTAGAGGAAACCATGCCGATGTGGCTGTTGGAATATCTTCTCACTAACAAGGTCCCACTCGTGCCCGTTATGAAGCTTGGATTCGTTTTACTCCCCTATCCGGTAAGGCAAGGGGAGGAGCAGCTCCCTGATCTTCTCAACACGTGAGTAACATGTCGGGGACCGTCGTACGATTGCTCACGCGGTTTATAGGTCCCAATCCAAGCTGACGGCCAGCAGATTCTTGAGAGTTCGGAAGCTAACAAATCACGTAGTATTTCCTTTCCTTTGAGTCGCCCACTAGCTGACGCTCATCAGGTGCAAGAGAAGCTGGCACGAATTACAGGGGGTGCCGGAAGCACTACGACAACACCTCGCTCCTCGGTGGATGCCTTCGGACGACCGTCGCAGACCACCCCCTTAAAACCTCGTGGGGCGAAGGCAGAAGACATTTATGAGATATTGTGCAACGACATGGTCCTGCCTCTTGATATGACGTTGGCCGCGGTCAGGCAGTATATATGGAGGCAAGCTGCTGAATTAACCATGTACTATCGTCGTAGAGTAGCTATTGCTGTGTAAAACATTGTTGATGGGAGTAGGCTATAACTGTGTCAAGCTGCAGCTTGTCCTTTCCGTTGGCTGATTCAGTCGATTCCTCGTATCGGACTCGCTTCTTGTACGGGTGCGGGCACATTCCGCAGCTGGTCATGCATCATGGGTTGACTACCACAATATTTGTCACAGTAGAAATACATGTGCGGATCCGTAGCTTACATTCATGTTTTCCAGAACTCCCGAACGATCCATGGCCCGACCCTTGAACCCTCCTTTACGTCGTCGCCGAGGTCAATGTGCATCCGTTCTCTCCACCCTATCTGATACATAACTCTCCCGCTTTCTACCCTCCATGCATGTTTCTTCCCCACGCTCAATTGCAATTCTCCGACTATCGCAACAAAGCTCGATCCGTCCTCTTTCTCCAAAAATGCGATTTGCGTCGCTGGGGGAGGGACCGTGTCCAACCAGACCTCCTCGTACGGCTCGACACGATCCGTGACGGGATTGTACATGCTACCTCTCTCCATCGTTTTCGTGGGATCCGACGGATGGGGAAACACGACGCCTTCATCGGTACCGCCATCTGAGGTTCTAGAGTCCACCAGGCGGTGCCATTTACAAAGGGATTCCCCTGTGTGCGAATGAGAAGGTGAAATTTAGAAGATCCCACCCAACCTGTAGCTACCTGGCTTCGCTCCTGGCGTGCTGGTTCTCGTCCCAGCAATCGCCCAATCGAGGACAGGGGGGTTGCTTCCTATCTTAACGCGGACGTCGACAAAGTAGGTACGTCCGGTAAGAACTAGAGTGTCTGTGTCTTCGTAAGGAGCAGAACCGCCCCATGCGATACTCAATCGTTTCGAGATCGACATGAGCAGGACGAAGGATCCGATTGACCTTGGTGTCGATCGGCAAATAAAACAAATGTTATAACCTTAAACCCAGACCCCCGTCTCCCCACCATGTGTTACTTGCTGAGTAAATACTGTGGACCTTCCGTAATCTGATTAATCTAGGGCTGTTCGTAGGCATCATTTTGAGTGCCCACAGCCAACATGGCTTTGCGGCTTGGGAGTAGCGCGAGCTCGAGTGTGCGAAGCGTTCTGTTGGCTTCCCTGGACAGCTCGTCGAGGATACTTGAAGGCTATGAAAGGAGGCTTTAGATGATGGGGGGGGGTTCGTACAAGTTTTA
>Ga0307512_10008413_pt1 | contig 10060 bp, 13 predicted proteins | sample 14_EM_MG_FD_200267 | JGI IMG/M metagenome (GOLD analysis project Ga0307512, IMG submission 200267) | Populus trichocarpa ectomycorrhiza microbial communities from riparian zone in the Pacific Northwest, United States - 14_EM | ecosystem: Host-associated > Plants > Roots > Unclassified | place... | reverse complement strand
TAAAGAGAGTGTTGATGGCGTTGGAGGATTTCCTTTTCTTCTCTCTTTACTCGTTCTCTTGTATAGCAAAGCAAGTTACGACTTTGAAACAGCTTCGACTCTTGTCTTGTCCTGATCTCCTCGAAACAAATTTCGAACACCTTGTCTTGTGTCCCGATATCACATTTGTGTTACCAATATCACCTACGCCCGACCCCGCCCGTTACACAGTGCTTCCAATCTCAGGCTCCTCAAGCGCCACTTCGGAGGTCAAATACTCAACAAGGATAGCATTGTCAACATGGGCTGCTTCCACGCTGATCACCACGGCAGGCATTGGGTTCTCCGCCTCTTGGATCTGACCATTGCCTGTAGCAAGAGTGTTGTAATATACCCTCTGTTGGTAACTCTCCGGTAGTGCGTTCCAGGTATTCATCGAGAATGCATATGCGTCTGCAACGCCATGTGAGGTTAACAACTTGCGACCTGTTGCAGTGCAGCAGGATGCATTCTTACCACCATCATTGTTGTAATTGAAGTGGTTTGAGTGATCAGGTCTGTCCGCTTTCAGCTTTGACTTGGAAGCTTTCGGAAGAACACCTTTGTTCTTTTGCCACTCCAGGAGAGCATGGCGCAACGCGATGCAGGTCAACATGAACAGTGGCGAGGGTAGATGACCGTCCCTGTCGTCAATCATGGAATTATAAAATCCATCAGCATACATACCGTGGTTATTCACCCGATGATATAATTTGATGTAGATAAACCGCGGGATTGCTTCTGCCAGGACGTAGAGCGGATGCTGGCCATCGTTTGCAGCGTTCGACACTCTCTGTGTTGGATTTGGACTGCGTACACCACCTTCCACACGCTTTGCTTCAGGAAAAAGATACTTATTGTCTGCCAAAAGGGAATCGAGTGAATTCCAAACGCTCTCCGTTGAATTGAAAGAGGTGAAGATCATATAGCCCTGCTATATTTTCCCTTGCGGATTGAATACAGTGGGATTTAACCTTATTGACTTGTGCGCAAACCTGGTACCAGTTTGAGCGTGTAACATCCAATGTGGGCCGTTGCTTCAGCATACCTCTTTCAAGATCTCCTTTGTGTGTGCCTCAAATGCTATGGACCAAATGTTGTTTTGCTGCATTGCGGTGTTCCAGTACATCTGTATTATATACCAGTGTGGGGTTTCTGCTAATGCTTTCGCAATGCGTCGCATTGCATAACTTACTGTCTCCAAGTCACTTGCACTCATAAACGGCCGTCTGTTCCACATGTAGAGCTCTAGGAGTCCGCCGGTTGCTGCAGCTGCCGGAGACCACTGATTGAGGTTTAGACACCGCCTGCATTTGCAATTGACACTGCCTCTGTCTCTGATTGCGTTCTGTAGCTCGGGTTCGTGGTCAAATTGTAATGATCGCGCAGGGTTCTCGATTAGGGATGGGGGTAGGTAGGTTTTCAAGACCGCTGAGAGGGGTGGGAGTGCTAGCAATGCCAGATGCGGGGCCAGATACAATCCCACACGTTCAGTCTGTCTGTGAGGTTCCGCTGGGTGCTGGTGTGTTACGACTGCTTGGACCCGGCGTGGCGGTTGGAGTAATTATTGACCGTGGCAGTGTAGCAGACTGGGTACTATCTGCAACGCGTGAATTGTTCTGCGAAGATGAGGGGGTGGAGTTCTGACCGTGCAGAGTAGAGGCTACAGAACTCCCTCCTTGAGAGGAATCCCTCTCGCCAGCCGGTATGGAAACGCGTCTCTTAGCCGGGGGAAGTTGAGAATTCCCCGAAGGCCCACGCTTTTGTTGATTCTGACGATTAGCAAGACTTCGACTATTTCGTACGACCGGAGACATGAGGGCTTTGGGAAGGCATCATCCAATATGGATGTTTGATGTGAAGACTGTAGGAATCATCTCCTCTGCATGCATATTCAACGGCAGGCGAGGTAGACTACTATCTGAGCGACCATTGAGGGATTCGAGAAAACTGGGAGGCGCAGTGTAGACCGCGCTAGACTCTTAACCGTGACAATACTTGGGAACAAGATCCCTTCAAATGTATCCAATTATGGGGTTGACTGCCATCAGATTATACCCAGATTGAACTCATCATTGATATTGACTGTTACAGCAATGTCTGAAGGTCCATTTGCACCGCTTGAAGGGTGTTTATGCCTTCTTGGTGCAATTATCGTAGTATTACACTTGTTCTTGGCACAATACTTCGAACCATCGATTTTGTATATCTTCAGCTTCCTGGTGGAAATCCCCCTTTGGCAGAGCTAAACGCCTCGCAAAGTGAACCACGACGTATTGAGTCTATCCTAGGTCATCTGTTGGGTGTGTATTTTCCACCGCTGGGCGTTGGTAGCCATGTTGGATGGTTGCACAGTTGGGACAATGTGAGAACTACGCAGTTTGCTCCGAGATGCACAAGGTCTGAGCGGTACAAGTGGTGTGTGATGCCAAAGCAATGCCTGGCGTCGCAAACTGTCATCACCGCAAGTACTAAATCTCGTCTTGAGGCTCCTTATCCATGAGGTGCTTGGTGGTTGTCCAAGATGAAGGCTGGGCCATTTTGTGTTCATATCCAACAAAACGCAGGATATGAATCAAATCGCATGGACCCGAGTATATATATCCCTTCTTCCCGCCTACACCTGCATTGTCTTTCCTTCCCGCCTACACCTCCATTCTCTTTTCTTCTCCTATTACACTCACCACCAGCATCCTGAACTATCTTGACATCAAGTGACTTGCACAAAACAACGCCTGTCGTTCCAAAATGCACCCGATAAACAACATAACTTTGTATGTTCACTCTGGGCTTCTGCCCGCTACATTCAACAGTATCATAATGCTAACACCTCGGATGTAGCTTCATTTTTCACTCGCAGTGATGGCACCAAAGGGCGGCCGCACGAGCAAGGGGAACGCAACTGCTAGGGGGAAACTGCCGACATCGGTTATATATCAACGCCTGGTGTTGGATCGGGACCATATACAGGGATTCATCTCAGAACACATCCAGGGACTCATGCGGATATACAAAGTTTGCAGCGTCAAGGTTCAGAGGGCCTGGGACCTCTTTTATGATATAATCTTTCTTGATCCAGTCACAGCTCGCCACTTTTCACAATTCCAGGTGATGTGGCCGCACCGCAGGCGCAGGAGTTCACCTTTTCGTGAGTGTTGGGCAGCCTTCCTCTCATATCTGGGGCAAATGTTTGACAAAACCCGCTACCAAATGAACAATTGGAGGTGGGCCAACCCATGTGCCTTCGGGGATCAAGTCGATCGCTCCAATCCGCAGATGACCAGCTTAGGAATGGTTGAAAGCACCGCCGAGCATTTCTCCTGCTATGGTAGCACTGATCTCAGGGCAATGATTGAGCCTTCAAGCTGCCGGCAGTACAAGCCAGGTGACATCCTGGCCGTTAGACCACTGCATTGGTATGAGGTAATCGACAAGGATGATGATGATGTGAACTGGGTGGATCCCGCAGTGCCCAGTGGTGGATGGAGCCGTCCTGGAGATCCCAATGACAATGACGACGGTGAGGGTGAGGAGGACACGCAGGGTGGTTAGAAAGGGACCGGAAAAGGGAAGGGAACAAAAGATGGGAAGGGGAAAGGGAAGGCGACTCAGGACGGGAAGGGGAAAGGGAAAGGGAAGGCGTAGGGGATTGGAAACGGTAATGGGAAAGGTATTGTTAAACAAACCCCATAGGGAGATGATATCTCTCGTGCCGTTGCTTTGCAGTTGCAGAGGAAATGTCAGAGGCGGAATTGGACATGGAGGGCTGACTAGAGTGGGTGTATTTAGAACCAGAAACATCACCCACCGTGTCAAATTCCTCAGATGATGATACCGACTCTACCGAATCGGACGGCGAATATGACTCAGAACATGATCCCGATTTGGATATGCACATGGAGGATGATGTGGACGCGCCGGATGGTGTTAATTTAGACGGCGATGTGGATATGGAAAGGGACGGTGACGATGCAGAGGAGGAAGATAAAGAGGTGGTTGATAAGGATGAGGAGGATGAGGAGGAGGAGGAGGATGAGGATGAAGATGAAGATGATGGTGAAGAACCTCGGACGATTAGCCAGGGAGAGATTGTAAATACATCGGGCGATGATGTAGATACCATGGTAGACGATCACCCAATCGTGCTACCTGACCAAGGCCAGAAGATGCGCGAGCATACCTCACGGCCAGAACCTCCGGGTGCTGCCCCACGGACACACACCCCGGAGCCTCGCCCACCACCACGAATGCCGGAGACTCATCCCCTCACTGGGCTGGAAGATTTGGGGCTTGTGACACCGCAAAAACGTCGCCCAGCAGTACGAAGTCAGCGAGAAGCTGAGGCAGCCGGAAACACCACAGATCTCGATGTGGATCAGCAGCTGCTCGGCAACTCGGCAGGTGGCGACTGTCTCCCCAAGGTCCCTCTCCCCGATGTCCCCCTCCCCGATGTCCCTCTCCCTGCAGCGCGCCCAGATGGCTCTGTAGGCGAGGAGTGAACCATTCATCCCATTGCAGAGGAGGTGATGGTTGGTGCATTCCGGTAAGGGTTGGGTTCTTGTCTTGTTCGTTTCCTTTGTTCTAATCTATTCATCTCTGGAATTGATTATTACAAGTGTCGCTAAGTTTTTGGATCGCTCAGGGTGTATTTGATTCATAGAATAATTGGACCTCATGTATGCAGCATTTTTGCAACTCCTGGCGTGTAAGAAACCTCCCTGTGATGGTGTTGAGGCTCAATAAGTCTCACAAGTTAGCTGAAAGTATCATGAGCTGACACACCAGGCTGCTCAGGCCTAGCACCAACATTTGTCCCTTTCTACACTGAATACTCTACTCCTCGCCTGTCGTCGACAATGCCAGAGAACACCCCATTCCGTTGCCCCACATCTTCATGCCAAAAGACGTTCACCTCAGACAGCTGGCAACATAAACATATCAAATTACACCATCCTGAACACCTTCAAGTTGCACGCCAGAAGAATCTGAGTATTGGCAGCGCGCCCCGACGTGTTGAACCCGCTCAGTGTGGTGAATTCAATGCAAACAAAGTTTCAGTAGAAGACTTAGACGCGGTTCCTTACCTCAAACATGTAGAAAACATCGCAGACTCGGAGTCTCAATTACCACCACCTCCTCTGCTGCGGACGGAAACATACCCCGGCGCCGGCAATCTGCCGATCGATTTCATTGCTGTGCCATGGGAACGCAATGCTCCGGGTTGCCTTGAAACGAACCTACAAAACTATCCCTACTATCTGTTTGCAACGCGTGAAGAGTACAAATACATCCAGGGTGGGATCAACAAGAAGGGTATGAAGACGTACTATGACAATGTGTTGAAGGAAGAAAACACCGCTCTGTGTTTCCCAAGCTACAAAAACAGGGATTACGTCCAGAAACTCATGGCTAGCATGCCAGATGATCAGGCTCTCCGGGAATGGGAACTACACACTCTCGAGGATATGAGATGGAATGACAATCACTGACACCCTATCAAATACTGGAGTCGAGACATCATCAAAAGCATGAGATGGTTGATGCGGCAGCCAGCCTATGCCAAGCATCGCATTTATGCCCCTCAGCATTGCTTGAACAGTGATACGCCACCGAGACACCTCTATACTGCAATGCACACTGCGGACTGGTGGTGGGAGACACAGGTAAGCAGAAATATTCGAGGATAATGACGTGCTAATCGAGGTTCAGGCAACGCTGAGACTGGGGGACACACTAGTTCCCTTGATCTCCTTGTCCGACAGAACACATCTCTCGAATTTTGCTGGCGACCAGACCAGACAAAGTGGCCCGGATATATGACAATTGGCAATGTAGCTTCCAAGATCCACCAGATGCCTTCAACACACACCGTCTTGATGGTCGCTCTCCTGCCGATTCCAATCAACATCCGCAATATACCTCAGACGCAGCTGGATGAGCAGCGACGAGCAAACGAAGAGGTACTTAACGAAGTACTCCGGTGGGTACTCCAGCCACTCACCCGTAAACACACTCGCAACGCCGAGAGCAGGTATTACAATGTTCTCTCTGGAGATGGTAACTTCAGGCGTTGCACACCAGTTTTAGCAGCAACGCTTGCAGATTGCGAAGAGTATAGCCATCTACATCATCTCGAGCGGCATGTCTGGTTCTTGTGCGAGTGTCTAATAAACGAACTTGGAGATTATAACGCTCCTGACGAGCAACACCCCCAGCGGGACCACAACCTATATAGAACGCTCAGCGATGCCTACACCAAGGAAGCCGCTGCAGAACTCTCGTCGCGCCATGTTCACAAAGGATTCAATGTGTTTCGACATATTCCCTGTATCATGAGCAACCTCCTGAAGCCAGACCTCCTCCATACAATGCAGATCGGCATGCTTGACCACCTCCAGAAGTGGATTTTCCACTTCCTTAAGATGCACGGACGGCTCGACAAGTACAATGCAATCTGCTCATCCGTGCCTGCTTACCATGACCTCACACCAAAAAATAAGTCATATGAGGAAGTTTCTCAATGGAATGGGAAGGAGATGAAGGAAAACAGCCAGTACCTGCTTGGAGTTGTAACCCAGTCTCTACGAGGCAGAAGCCCCTCTCAGCATCCCATATTCAATTGTGCAATTGAGTGCAAACAGGCATTCTTAGAATTCTATCTGTATGCTCGATATTAATCTCACGCTGATGCAACTTTGAGCTACCTGGATGACGCCTTGAATCGTTGTCACACTATCAAAGATGTTTTCTCACTCGGGCGAGCCGGCAAAATGGCGAAGGCCAAAGACAATGCCCTGAGAACGGAACTCGTGAAGAAGCCAAATGTAGACGAGGAAACAAATGCTGAAACTTGGACGCCATCTGAGAAGCGGTGCAAAATGAACGCCTGGCGGGATTATATCAGCCACGGGATAGAAGTTTCCAAGGAGTTGGATGCCGACTTCAACATTCTGAAGATCCACTTGATGTCTCAGTCGGTCGAACAGATTCGTTGATACGGAGCCTTGCAATAGTAATCTGCCGAGAGACATGAACAAGCTAATAACACGAACCTCAAGGACGGTTGGGACACCTTGAATCACAATCTCAACTACCTGCGGCAAGTAATTACCATTCAGTGTCGCATTTTCTCCTTCGAAATCAGAGAGCTCAATCTCCAAGCCCTTGCTCAGCTTCGGGAGAACAGCGCCGCTGCCTGCAAAGTCCTCTTTTCGGGTGCTGATCTGGCTGCCCCCCCCAGGCTCCAAATCATATGGGAAGCCGGAATTCATGGGACCCCAAAACCACCGTGATGGAAAGCATCTTGACGCTATGATCAAAGACTTCAGAGCGTTACTCAACAATACACAAGATGAAATGCACCGCATGGCAATATACAGTGGCACGTGGGAGTATATCAAGCATAACATTCGTAACAAGATGTATATATCGGACTAACCACTGCACGCAATGGAGCTCTGTATTTATGATTGTAGCAAGGTTCAAGTTGATGGTTTGGATGGTGAACTCATATCTCAGATGGGTCGATGCACAGGAAGCCAGAGCTGGCGTGGAGGGAATCGACAGAACGACTGGGTGTGGGTAAAACAACGCCTGGGGAGGTAATATGGTGCGCTGAATGGGAGTCTCCTGTGGCAACTGCAATGACTATTCAAAATCATACTCCTAAACGAGGATGGAGCATTTGCTGAGTACTGGTTAGCCCTGGCGCTCACCACAATACCTGAAAACATGGGTAACTCGGATCCCGTCTCGAAATTTGTACAAGTGAGAAACGCACCGGCAGCCGTCACTGTGAAAGTTTTCAGTGTGCGACACATTCTAGGCTGCACCCACGTCATTCCAGAGATACCTACTAGTAGTAAAACAGGAGACAGACGGAGCGAGCGATGGATTGTCAATAGCCACATCGATCTGGCGCCTTGGAATGATGTGTATACTTAGTGAAGAGAGAATTGCAGTTTGCGCGGAGGTAGAAGGAACACGAGGAGAGATTTTCGCAGCGTCACCCATCGCAGTGTAATCCCGATACAAGCGCGTACCCAATAAACCCATTCTGACCTATGGTCACAGTTGGCCACAATGCCAGAGTGATCGTTTGAAATAGGAGACCGACAGAACGAGGAGAACCGGTGGAATCGCGATCTGAGGGAGATATGGAACACAACGCGTTGAATCGACGCCAGGCACGGAGTGATCCGCTACTGGGGTGTCTCTGACGGCTCTGACGGAGCGCTTCCACTCTGACGGAGCTATCCTGCCTGGACGGAAATGTTTTTTGCTGATGCTGTACCAATTGTTGAGCCTCTGATGGAATTTACTCTGTTTTCAGTTCTTCATCAATGATTTCTGTCAGTCGTTCCAAGGTAAGCTGGGAATAAGGGCATATACTCTGGCTCATTTAAAATTTGTCACAATGTTAGGTATTTCACAAACAAGCTAGCAATGAAACAAATATATCTCTGGGGAATATAATCAATTCAATTCTCCCAATCAGAACTTACATCAATACAACTATCATTCTCTGGTCCACCATCCACCTCTCCCTCCACTCTTTCATTCACCTCAAAACCCACTAAAGTCGATGTATAATTATTATCAACCGGGCCTGTTTAGCCCCAAGCTGGACAGTGAGAATTTCTTTGAGGAGTCCCATTGCCAGCTCCACACTCTCCTTACTTGTAGCTATTGTGATTTCTACCGAAAATAGTTTCACATTATTTCTCAGTTTCGACTTGAATACACTTGAAAGACCACAGTTGTACAAAATCTGCCCATATATGGGTTTACTCTTCATCTGCCCATGAGTGTATAATTCCATATACACTTCATCCTATACTTCCTGCTTCAAGGTGCACTTCAATGTCATTTTTTGACTGTATCACTCTGTTGGGCTTCTATCTTGGTCAATAAACACAATTAGCTTCTTCCAGTACCGTCCATGTCTAGGCAATACTTGGAGTTCATTGGGTGGTATACGGTTATTGTTGCTGTTTGGTACGAAGTGAATTACAATCATGGCTGTTTTATCTGGCATTGAGGGGTGGTTATGTCTCACAATTTTTGTTGTGCAATCTCTCAACTCTGTCACCAGTTGCTTCTTACATTACACATTCTGCTTTCTTACCACCTAAACATCATGTGTACATTTCTTCCAAACCACCTCACTGAACTGTCAACAAATCAACTAAGCATAATCGAAAATTGTTCAATGCAGCATGTTGTCAAATGTTGGCAAACAATCTACAATAGCAATATCACAATGCAGGTGTCCATTTTGAAGTTGATTGAAATTGTTTTGCCCCTGGATAAATCCTGATGCTCATTCATAAGTCACCCAGCCACTCATACTTAGTTCTGCTTAAAGAAAGTACTAAATGCTGAGTGAGTCATCCTTGTGGCAAACTCCTTCATAGAGAATTCAGTTTACTTCAGCCCACCTGCAGCTTTACCCTCAGCCCCACCCAAAGCAGATAATAATCGCTCAATATATCTGCATCATATTTGTCATTCAAAAGCCCCAGCAAGGAGGGCAGTTCTACAATCTCTCCCACTCCAGCTTTCCGTGGTCTCACTGCCAGCTGGAATTGTTTTGTAGCCAGGCTTAGGGGGGTCTCCAATACACATTGGAAGTAGGTCCTGGTGGTGTACAGATGTAAGATGTTGGCCGACTAACTTAATTGTTCTCATGGTGGTGCTGGAGGAACTTGATGTGCCCCTTGAGATGATGGGCCTCATCCTGAGAACTGTGGAGGGGGGAACATTAGAGAACTGCCCAAACTGTGTTGGTGGATATCATATCCTTCCTGCAGTGGCCCATATCTTTGCAATCTTTGACTGGCTCTTGTACTTGGGCAATCACAATGTCATCTATTGAATAGAGAATGTTAGAAGAACTGTGGAATACCTGCAAATCATTACTGTGAAGGAGAATGACCAGCCCTAGGCAGCTGGCATAAATGATTGTGTATTTCCCAAATGGACTGACTCTTTTGGTGGAATTTCGAAAACAATTATCCAATGATCCCTAGTTGTCATTTTG
>Ga0307512_10008412_pt1 | contig 10060 bp, 10 predicted proteins | sample 14_EM_MG_FD_200267 | JGI IMG/M metagenome (GOLD analysis project Ga0307512, IMG submission 200267) | Populus trichocarpa ectomycorrhiza microbial communities from riparian zone in the Pacific Northwest, United States - 14_EM | ecosystem: Host-associated > Plants > Roots > Unclassified | place... | reverse complement strand
AAGCAGGGCTTCTGTGAAGGGTTGAGTCCCAGACTCGACTTACTGTCTTGTACTTACACTTTGTCTCAATTCACTGTTTCTTCTCTATCTCCTCACTGTGTGCTTAATAAGCCAAGATCTCTTCAGAAAGACCCCACTCTGATAGCCTAGCTATCAATCTAATCAGACCACTTGAGGAGTCACATTGAAGTTGTGACACATTTTCCGACACTTTCAAAGTCACATGATTAAGGCATCACCTGACTTCATCACCTGATCAGTCACTTGATCAGTACCACCTAACGACACTATCATCTGGTCACTATCACCTGACCTTATCTAATCGTTATCTTGTGATAACGACTTAGTGTTGAACACCCCGAGACGCGGTGTTACATCCCCCCACCCAGTGCTAGGCACACAAAGATCCCTCTGCCGTTCCAGTGCGAACTCATCATCTGTAGTTATACACCTAAAGCCCGGTAAGCGTTTGGAAACAAGGTGCCACGCCCCCCATGAAAGCCACCAACTAAACCCGCAGAAGTGTGAATAAGGAGAACTCACCTGTTCCCCCTGGCAACCCGGAGACTGTGGCCGTCGTGGCCGTGTATGCATGTGAACACCAACACGAGCAATATCGAACCGGCAAACGTTGACCCCTGCGAATGAAAAGAAACGCCGTCGTTGCTGCAAATCCCAAGGCATGGAACCTGAGGCATATGGCGAGCCAGGGCACAGGCATAAAGCGCCATCACAATGTGAGGCCAGGCATGTAATTGAGATGCCGACGCGTGAGAGCGAGAAAGGGCCCGATGCCCTGCCCAGAGGGCTGGCACAATCCAAAGGCGCTGCCACGAAAGAAAGAGCACGAATCGAAGCGCCACCGCAAGGGAGCCCGAACAAGGGCAAGAGCAAGTGGACCACGAGCGCTGCATCCGGCGCACACTTGAGGCGCCGCGAGTAAACAGGATGAGAGAGGCTGATCGTACCAAAAACCAGTGAGGGAGTGGCACCACCACCAACACAACACCACGCACCTCAGCCCAATTTTTGTCACCCGACCCAGCTATTGAGGGGACTTTTGTTTTCATTTTGGAGCCCATACATAGGGCACAGTGTTGCCGTCCTGAGTGGCATAGAAGTGCTGCACAAGGCAACACACAAACTGGAATGAGTGTGCCACCCATCGTCTCGCATGGCCCCGTGCTGCACACAATGGAATAATCCAATGGGTTAAACATAGCCAGAGAAGCGTGGCCCTACAGGAACACCCCCTGGCCGGGAATCGATCCAAGTATGATCCTAAGATGCAGATCATCAGTATCCTAAGCCGCCGCCAATGCAGGCCAAAACCAAGAAAGAACCCTAGAAACGCTCACCTCAAAGGGCGTCCCGACATCTCCAGATCCTCCTCTTCGAGTCTGCCTTCGTTATATGGGTCCTGCGCCGCGAGAGAGTGAAAAATACAACCACCAGAAAATCTAGCAAGATGGCTGCACGCAAGCAACCCTAGACTCACCAAGGACAAGCTAACCACGCCAAAATAATAATAAACAAAGGGCTCACCAAACTCGTAGTGAACACCTGGGAACAAGTCCTGGCAAAAGAAAAGGACCTCCCGAACAAATAAACAAGTATGCGTGAGGTTTTAGTGGGTAGTAGACCCCTGTGATAAGCGGCAACTGAGTCCCACACTATCCCGACATGGGATGTGCATAAATGCATTTTCTCCTCACCTCCGGTCCCAATGGTCCGGCTTCAGCGCGCCACATGGGGCTGACGCTCGTCTCCCGCCATGCGGCATGTATTTTTCTTGATAGGTTAGTTATGGTAGCTACTTATTGAGAAATACATTGCTTACAAAAAAAAAAAAAAAAAAAAGGATTACGGGAATGATCGCCCGCGATGGAGAAAGGTCACGGGGCGTGTTGGGATCTTTGTCTCGACAAAAACGCCATGAATCCCCGCCCCTCGTGGTGGGATTCGCCGTCACCGTCGCGCTTAGCTTCGTTCGCATCTATCAGCTCAGGTGTCTTCCATATGGAACAAATAGCTTAGGCACATGGCTCGGACTTGTTCCCTGGGTGTTGTTCCATGGACGCCAACCATCGTATCATGGGCAAGGGAGCACAGCAGGAATTATTTCCGGGTTGGCACGGGCTGACGTACGGACCCCCCGAATTGGGAAACGACTTCCTTGTAATGCCCATTGAACGTTCGAAGAACGCCAGCACATAGAAGCTCGCCCTACATGGCTGATCCGACTCATATGCGCGAGGGGCTCGCACGATGGGGAAAGACCGTCGAACCGAAGGTAATGTCCGCATGTGACAGGCACGGAGGCCAATACGAGGGTGCTCATGCACGCCCTAATCTTGGCTCGATCTGCAACTTTGCAAACAATGCAGACGCTTGTTCAGGGTCAGCACTCTCACTCGACGAGGAGTAAGACATTGGCTCAGAGAGCGAAAACAGAGCAGCGAGCAGCATGACTACCTATGGGTCCCCATAAACCTTTCGGTGCACTGTCAGGAGCGGGTGACGCACCTGCGGCCTACGCCTGTGAGGCTGTGACTGTCCCTCCTCGAAGCCTTGGTCGTCATGGGCTTCTCAGGGTTTCCAAGAACGCTGACACGGGAGAGTCGCCTCCACAGGAGTTGAGGCGCACCGACGAAGGGGAGCACTTCCGGGCGCGGACATCGTACCTGGCCCTGGCCGAGGGAACCGCAGGCATTGGGCTTAGTGGCGTGCCTGAGAGAACCGCTACCGCAAAGCCCAGAGTATGTGGCGAGTTGTGTGTGGGTGTAAAACCCTGACGCGACAACGTTGACTGATAGTGGGCCAAAGCCCGAAGTGATACCCGAGGTGCCGCAGGAAGGAGAGCTAATAGAGAGGAGGATACGCCACCTTGAAAAGCGCTGCTCCTAAACCCCGAAGGAAAATCTCCCTGGAACGTCGAGGGAGAGCCGCCTTGGAAAGGACTTTTGAATTTGAAATGGCGGTCGAGAGTCAGAAAACAGAAGCGATCTCGGGCGGTGTTGCCGCGAATAAAAGGTAGTCCTGCTAGCTACAGGAAGAATCAGTCAGAGGCGGCACCGACAACAGAGAAATAATCACGCACATTTTCCCATGTTCTCACCGTCCAAAGCGGCAGAGCCGTCATTTCATGGGTGAATTATCTTGTTTTGGGGCCCATCAAATCGGTACGGTGCTTGTAGAGGAAAAGGAGTCCGGTGATAAGTGGAGTGACATGTCGGCCTAATTTACTAGTGAAGATCTTGAATCAACTTGTGTCCTAATCGAGGAGTCTCTCACCAACGGTGATAACGCCCTTCTCTTCTCTGGTTTCAGCCGCGAATGTCTTGGTCATTCCCAGCACGAGCCTGAGGAAACGGCCGAGAGAACACTCAGCAGTCCTGAGGCTGGCCCATTTCCCCCTTCGCCCGACACATCCGACACGCCTCGACTGACGCCACAGGGCAGCGCGCGCGCTCTTTATTTTCATCTGTTTCACACTCTTTTTCGTAGTTATGGATAGTAGCCTAGTCTGTAAGTAGATACTTTCGAGTTATATAAAAATCCGCTCGCAGCACCGTGAGCAGGAGGTGAGCAATACCTCCTCAGTGCCGTTTCGTCGCGTTTTCCCCCTTTCTTTGCCTGCGTTTGCATTTTCCTGTCGATTGCCAGCATCGTTCAAGCGGCTCACGCGGAGCCATCCCCCTTCACTTCCCCTTCGCAGGGGTCGAGTGGCCTAACACCCACCATTCCGCTTTATCCTTCGCTCCTTCGTACGATATCGGATTTCGTACCTTGGTTCTATTGTGCCCGTTCTACCTTCCTTACTCGAATTCACGCGTGGACTCATCGTCCGCATTACACTAGTGTGGTGCCTGGACACACCTAGGGCGAGCACACGAATGACCCCTGTCGTGTTATTGAGGATGAGGACCAAGATGAGGACAAATAATGGATGACTACGTGCTGCCAGTGCCGGCGGCCCGCCGTAGTCGTCATCATTTCCACTTTCCACCACCAGAGACTCACCAGAGGCAACGGGCCGCCGGCCCGTCGCTCACTCCAACCAGATGAAACGTGGGCCTGTTGTGTCGTGTTGCTCTCCCTTGCGGCTACGTTCTAACTTCTACTCGGTTAACGTCCCTTCAAGTTCCATATTTGCTCAAGTTCTGTATCAAGCAACATCTCTTCAATGTCTCAAAGTGATCGCCAGGATCTCGAGAGGGGGAATGACACTAGTATGTTTAGTACCAGACGCTCTGCCATGACCTCGCTCAGTTCACGAATATGTGGGTTAGATAGACATTCCGACCAGTCTCAACGAATGCAACTTCCGCCATCACAGTCATATCAAGGAGGAATCAACTATGATAGGTCACGGCTGCTCTACGCCATCTACTCTAAGGTTACACAGGAAGAGGACAATAAATTGACTGAACGCTGGCAAAAAGCCTTAGATGGGCTCTTAGTTTTTGTGAGCCCTCGTTTTACTCCCCAATTTCTGCATACCTCAATCGGAAATAATAGACTGGCTTATTCTCTGCCACTGTCGCTGCATTGCTTGCGGTCACAATCCCTGACCTCAAGCCCAGCTCTCAGGATACCTCGGCCTTCTACCTTGAGAATATTTACCAGCTTTTTGCAAATCAAAACACATCTAATGGATTGACCCCACCTATTTTGGCTAAACCACCAGCATTCTCTCCACCAAAGTATGCCGTCTGGGTGAACTCACTTTGGACATTGTCCCTCATTATCAGTCTAACGGGTGCAATGATGGTGACGTTAGAACAGCGCACTGCATCTAACTATCTAGAAATTACTCAAAACGAAGGCTATTCTTCAGTGACTCGAGCGAGGTTTCATGCAAAGCTTGCTAATCAGTACGGGAAATTACTCTTCGAGGATGGCCCATATTTTTTTTGCTTACACCTTTCCCTCTTTCTATTCGCGGCTGGTCTTCTCATCTATTTCTTCAATATCAACCGTGCCGCCTTCTATGCTGTGGTTTGGTTCATCGCAATCACCACCGTGCTATACACATCTCTTACAGTGTTACCTATTTTCGACCACGATTTCCGGTATGTCACACCATTTTCTCGAATGGTTTTACCGGTGTATCTCGGTGGTCTATATGCAATGGTTCAAGTCTTCTCCTGGATAAAACCCTTCCATGGCCTTTCCATCAAGATAAAAGACCACCATGATGACTTGGTCAACCGTTTCAGCGGGAGCATCGTAGAGGGTAACGCAAAGTTGCTCGAGAAAGCAGCTTTGGAGCCGTCATCAGAAATAGATTCCAGGATCTTGGAACGCATGTTGCTTGTTCTGGATGAAGATCACGTACTTGAGACATTTTTCGACGCCGTCCCTGGCTTTTGTGGCTCAGAACTAGTCCAACCTTTCGATTCTCAAGTTAGGACCAAATTGCAGCAGTCGTTGGATGGTTTCTTAGATCGCACATTTTCATCGCATTTGGTCCCCGAATCCGTTCGAAACGATCGATTCATCACCTGCCTCGAGGCAGCCCATTCGGCACTCGGATCCTTTGGAGCTTCGCAAATCCTTGGCAACTTTTTCCATCGAAACAAGGATGAAGTTCTGAAATCCGTTGAATTGGGGCATTCTCTGATTTCCTGGGGCCATAGCATCGATGACTCGATTAACCCGATTGTACGATGGATAGTGGCCTGCATCATCGCCCACGCCCAGGATCGCGGAGACCGTTGGACCAAGCTCGTTAAGGAGGCATTTGACGTACCTGATCGGGTCATTCGGGACTACGTCACACATGGCGATAGCATGTTACTTGCCATCTTGATCCACGTTGCACGCGAAGCACTTCTCGTCGATTATTTGGAAGGAGGCATCCTAGAGTCGTTTTCTCAAATTGACATCCGCAACACCCTTGTGGGGCTACAACACGACTTCTGCGCTCTGTGGAATGAAATAGTCCAAGAAGCGAGGAATGACGTATTTGACAGTACTCCCACTCAAATTCTTACTGGGATCCGCCATCTTTTCATTACTTTACATCAGGGCACCGATGCTGCCCCGAACCAATTCTCTGCCTTTTTTGGTTCCATCGATGATTTCGATCCCATTCTTTGTTGGCCACCATCATATCCGTCGTGCGACATACCTGGTCATCACCCAGACTCGGCGGCGCAGGGTCTCGCTATCGCCCCTCCTACCATCCCTCCCCCCCAGTTCAGAATTCGATGCCACTCTGAGCCGGTCATTGGGGCATCAGCTGTGCAACGTCCCCGGTCATCACTCAGACTCCGCCGCACACAGTCCCTGTCCCACTTTCCCTCCGCCACTCTGCCCACCCAGCCTAGTTATCCACCCAACTCCTCACCTCGCCCTGCTTTAGTGAGCCCGCGGCCTCTGACTAATTCACCAGACGCCGTCACCAAAGATGCGATCCCAGATTTTGCCGATATCTCCGCCATCTCGGGCACCGCTAACCCGACCCATGGTTCTTCTTCCAGTTCTGGCCCTACTACGCAACAAGTAGAGGAAACTAGAACAACACCCCCTTCTGTCGTCCTTGGCTCCTTACCCACACCTCTCCCAACCCCAGCACTCAACCACAGCGCAATTTCATCCATGCTACCCTCATCCATGGGCCCTGTCACGACACAAACTCACGTCCTCCATCACCCACCCGGAGCTCCGACCTTGACCACCACGCCTTTATCTGTTTCTCTGCAGGATACCACGGACTCTGGTCAACACCCTAACCCTGGAAGAACCCTTGAACAAGACGATATCCACGATTCCCAGGCTCTCACTCCGAGGATGGATCACGGCCAACCCCCACCAGGCGGGGCTACCGTCCTCTGATATTGCCACTGGGCTTTGGCGTCAGGAGGATCAGCTGCAAGGTATGTAGAGAGTCACGGTGCTGCCAGTGATTTCGCCTACGGAAATCTTACCAACTATCAAGCAGAGCTATTTGCCATTTTAACCCTCTTGTGAAAACACGAAAATGATTGGATGTTGCTTTCGAGTAGTCACTTATGACGGGATTTTCGGACCATTTGACCAAAGTGGTTGTGTTTCTTGCACGGGATTAGTTTTACTTCTCTTGTCTTTCTTTCCCCTCTGGCCATATTTCGTGTGGACGCTGTTGGCATGATTGTATGTATCACCTACCTGTGCTAGTTTCTTGTCTCGTTATGTTTTGAATGGTATGACCTTGCACGTCCTCCACATCGTAACATACACCACTCCTCAAATGATATTCTCATCAATATTCTCTTCAAAAGTTCGAAAGTCGGAGTACCCAAGAAAGTATTTTGAGTACGTAGGAAAGTTTGTTATCGAAACTAATCTGGAGCAGAACGAGGGTGTGAATCTCCCATATGATGGTCATGGCTGGAAGTTAACGTGCAGAAGGCGTTAGAAAGTGAAGTGAGACCATGGGATGCGCCATGAGGCGCACTCGAAATAGCCCACCCACTACAACCGAGGGGATGCACCAGGCATTGCCCTGTTGCGCAGGTTTCTGCTGTTCGGGCGCACCATCAGTGTGCCTCGAGTGCTCGCACTTGCTCAAGTCCCTCGTCACCATCACATTTCACTATCAACATCACCCCACATTGATCCATCCGGAAACCCCTTGGTTTAGTTTTCTTCCTTTTTCGTACTTTTTCATAATTTTTTGTACAAATTTCGAAAAAAGTACAAGGAGGCTTATTTCCCTTGTCGGAGTTGGCCCGTCGTTGACCAGACCAAAAACGTACTCAGGACGCGGAAATGGCCGAGAGGACACCCGGGCCGGGCGGTATCAGCTGAGGCGCCCCCGTCTGCCCTGGCAGCCCTGCCCGGACAACGTGCTGTGCGTGCAGTCGCCGTCGCTCAACCGTGCCTCTCAGGCTCTAGTAGTCAAGGTGACGAACACAGTGCTTTCTTTACGGCCATCATTCGTTCAACAATTTCTACTTGAACCGTCCGTCAAGAACCCTTCAACTTCTATACTCGCCTCGTATTAGACGGCATCTCTGCTATGTCTCAAGCTAGTCACCAAGACCTTGGTGGAGGGGATGCCACTAGTATGTATCGACCCGTTATTCCGACCCGCCCTTGCTAAGGTCGCGATTGTGCATAACAGGTGGACATCCGCACCTACCTCAACGAATACAAATGCCGCTACCACAGCCCTCTGAGGGAGAAATGAACCACGGTGATGGTTCATGGCCACTCTATGCCATGTACTCCAAGGTTGCTCAGGAAGAGGACAGAACAGTCGCTGAACACAACCAACAAGCTGCAGATGGGATTTTAATCTTTGTGAGCCTTCGTGTTACTTCCATGTTGCTACGTACCTCACTCGGAAGACACAGTCTGGTCTCTTCTCTGCCACGGTCGCCGCATTGCTTGCGGTGACAATCTCGGACCTCAAGCCCAACGCACAGGACACTTCGGCATTCTACCTGGAGAATATTTTCGAGCTTTTCGCCAATCCAAATTCATCCAATGCATCGATCCCGTCCGCTTTGGCCAGACCACCTGCGTTCTCTCCGCCGAGATATGCCATCTGGGTGAACTCGCTCTGGTTATTGGCGCTGCTCATCAGTCTCTCAGGAGCCACGTTGGCGACGTTAGAGCAGCGTTGCGTACTCAGACATATCTCGATCACTAGACAGAAAGAATATTCGCCAGAAAAGCGAGCGAGGGTTCGTGCGGCGTTTGTCAAGAACGAGGAAGCGTCGGTCCACTTCCGGGACAGCAGCATGCTTCCCTTCTGTCTACAGTTTTCCCTTTTCTTATTCATGGCCGGCGTCCTCATCTATTTCTTCAATGTAAATCGTGCTACGTTCGGCGCCGTGGCTTGGTTGATCGCAAGCGTCACCGTGCTGTACGTAACCCTCACAGTGGCGCCTATCTTCATCCCCGATGAGCTGTTCTACACGCCATTTACTCCGATGACATCATTCATTTTTATCGGCTTGTCATACGTAGTATATCAAGTCTTCTCCTGGATAAAACCCCTGTATGGCCTTTCCGACTATGCAAGGAATCACTATCGTCGCCAGACCGACCGTTACGGTCGAGGGGTCAAGACAGGCAAAAGGAAGTGGGCGGAAGAAACAGCCTCGAAGCCGTCTTGGGAAATCGACACCGAGGTCTTGGAGCGGCTGTTGATTGTTGTGGATGAAGATCACGAACTGGAAGGGGTATTTGACGCCGTCCCTGGCTTCTGCGAATCGAAACTCGTCCAAAAACCTCTCCATCCTCGGGTTACGACCAAGTTGCGACGATCGTTGGATGGTTTCCTTGACCGCACCTTTTCATCCCATTTGGTCCACGAATCGATTAGAAACGATCGACTCATCACCTGTCTGGATGCGGCCCATTCGGCACTCGGTCCCAGTGGAGTTTGTCAGATCCTTGGCAACTTTTTCGATGGACACAGGGATGAAGCGCTGAAATCTGTTGAAATAGGGCACTCTCTGGTTCGCTGGGACCATAGCAGTGATAGTTTGATTGGCCTATATGTACGAAGAATCGTCGCCTGCATCGTCGCTCGTGTGCGGGATCGCGATGACCGTTGGACCAACCTCGTTAAAGAGGCATTTGGCGTACCGGATGGGGTTTTTCGAGACTACCTCGCAGATGGGGATAGCATGTTACTGGCCATCTTGATTCACGTTACGCGCGAAGCACTTTGCACCGGTCGTTGGGAACGAGGGGTCCTGAAATCGCTTTCCCAATTCGACGTACACAGCGCTGCTGCGGATCTGCGGCGCGAGTTTTGCACCCTGTGGAATCAAGGCGTTCAAGAAGCGAGGAACGATGGATTCGGAAGCGCCCGTACCCAAATTCTCGCCGAGATTCGCCGTCCTTTCGCCGCTTTACATCAGGGCAATGACATTGCCCGGGTCGGATTCTTCGCCTCTCTCGATTCGATCGATGATCGCGACAACATGTTGGGTCTGCCATCGTCCTATCCATCGTGCACTGTTCTCGGTCATCATCCAGACTCCGCCACACATGGTCCTGCTACCGTTGTCCCGACTATGCCGCCTCTTACCCAGCTCTGTGACTCGCCCAAAGC
>Ga0307512_10008410_pt1 | contig 10063 bp, 10 predicted proteins | sample 14_EM_MG_FD_200267 | JGI IMG/M metagenome (GOLD analysis project Ga0307512, IMG submission 200267) | Populus trichocarpa ectomycorrhiza microbial communities from riparian zone in the Pacific Northwest, United States - 14_EM | ecosystem: Host-associated > Plants > Roots > Unclassified | place... | reverse complement strand
CACGCTGGTGCCCAGGAGCGAGCCCGGCGCCGTCATCCACGACGAGCAGGAGATCGCCGGGCGCACCGTCCGGATGGTGACCGAAGGAGTCGTACGCAGTGTCGGCGGCCGGGACATCCCCGTCCGGTGCGACACGGTTCTGCTGCACGGCGACACCCCCGGCTCCGTCGCCCTCGCGCACCGCATACGTGAGCAACTGCTCGCGGCGGACATCAAGATCACGGCACTCACCGACGTACTGGACGGCCGGGATGCCTGACACGGACAGCAGCGTCGCGATCGTGGACTGCGGTGACTCGGCCGTCGTGGCCAGGGCCACGAGCGGGGACGCGGAGCGCGACTGGCAGCTCGTGCACTCCCTGGCCGACGCGTTCGACGCGGTACGGCTCGACGGGGTGTACGGGATCGTGCCCACCTACGATGCGCTGCTCGTCGAGTTCGACTGCGCCGGCACCGACCACGAGACCGTGCGGCGCGTGCTGCGGCGCGAGGCCGACCGGCTCGGTGAGGGTCCGGTCCGGACGGCCGCGGCCAGGCGGTTCGTGGTTCCCGTGGTGTACGGGGGCGAGTACGGCCCCGATCTGCCCGTGGTGGCCGAGCAGTTGGGGCTCACCGAGCAGGAGGTCGTGGAGCTGCACTCCGGCGCCGACCTGACGGTCCGCTGCCTCGGCGCACCGGCGGGCGCTCCGATGATGGACGGCCCGGCGTTCCCCAGGCCGGTTCCCCGGCTGGCCTCGCCGCGCACACGGGTCCTGCCCGGATCGGTCGCGGTGGCCGGACGGCAGGCGGTGATCTGCCCGATGCCGTCGCCCGGTGGCTGGCCGCTCCTGGGACGTACGCCGTTGTCCGTGCTCGACCTCGACGCCGATCCGCTGACGCCGTACCGGCCCGGCGACACCTTCCGATTCCGCCCGATCACCCCCGAGCAGTGGGACGACCACGCCGGCCTGCCCCTGGCGGTGTCCCATGGCTGACACCCTGACCGTCCACCGCGCCGGTCTCGCGACGGTGCAGGACCTGGGGCGGTTCGGACGTTCGCGGTACGGGCTGCCGGTCAACGGCGCGCTCGACCAGCACTCGGCCCGCGTCGCCAACGTGCTGTGCGGCAACGCCGAGGGCGGACCGCTGTTGGAGATCACCGCCCTTGACTTCAGCTGCACCCCCTCGACCGACGTACTCGTGGCGGTGACCGGCGCGCCCGCGGACCTGACCGTGGACGGCGTCGCCCGTCCCCAGTGGGAGCCCGTCTCCGTGCGGTCCGGTCAGACGATCCGCATCACCGGTATCCGGCTCGGCATCCGGGTCTACCTGGCCGTGCTCGGCTCCTTCAACACCCCTTCCCTGCAAGGCAGTTGCGCCCCGGACACGATCCTCGGCTTCGGCCACGTCCTGCGCGACGGCGACGAACTCGGCCTCCACACCCACTGCCCGCCCCTCGACCACCCGCACTTCCGCATCCCGCTGTTCCGGCTGAGCGCACCTGTGCCGCGCTTCCACGCCACATGGACGATCGACGTCACGGACGGCCCCGACCTCGCGGAGTTCGGCGACACCGCCGAACGGCTCTTCCGGGCGCCGTACACGGTGAGCGCGCAGAGCAACCACATCGGGCTGCGCCTGGGCGGCGAGGTACCGCGGCGGGTGGCGACCGGCGAGGTGCTCTCGCGCGGAGTTCCCGTCGGAGCCGTCGAGGTCCCCGCGGGAGACGAACTCCTCGTGCTGCACCGCGGTCGCGGTGTCACCGCCGGCTACCCGGTCCTCGCGGTCGTCACGGCGACCGGCCTGTCCGCACTCGGGCAGGTCAGGCCGGGCCAGTCCCTCCGCTTCCGGCACCGCACCCTCGCCGAAGCGGTGACCGCCCACCGGGCTCAACGCCACGCCGTCGACGCCCTCAAGACACGTGTACGCACGGTCTTCGACGCCCTGCGCATCCCCGTCCCCCCTTTATGAGCCCGCTCCGTACGACCGTCCCCCACCCAGAGCAGACACCCGCACCGAGCCGTGAGCACTCCCCGCCCCGTCCCCTCTCCAGACAGGAGAAGCCATGAGTACCGTGGCCTCCGCTCAGCCGGTCCCCAACACAGTCGATCCGAGAACGGCGAGGAAAGTCACCCTCGCCGGATGTGTCGGCATCTTCGCCGAGCTCTACGACAACGGCATCTTCGGCTTCATGGCGGGCACGCTGGCCGCCGTGTTCTTCCCGGGCTCGGACAACGCGACAGCCGTCCAGTTCGTCTTCATCGGCTACGCCGTCTCGTTCTTCTTCCGCCCGCTCGGCGGCATCATCTGCGGCCACCTCGGTGACCGCATCGGCCGGCAGCGCATGCTCGTCTTCGTCATCATGCTGATCAGCGTCGCGACCGCGGCCATCGGCATCCTGCCGTCGCACGCGAGCATCGGCGTCGCGGCACCCGTCCTGCTGATCCTGCTGCGCGTCGCGCAGGGCTTCTCGGTCGGCGGCGAGGCCTCCGGCGCGATGAGCTTCCTCGCCGAGCACGCTCCCGAGGGCAAGCGCGGTCTGTACACCAGCTACGCCCAGATCGCCTCGTTCCTCTCCCTGCTCACCGGCACGCTCATCGCCGCCGCCATGACCAGCGGCCTGGGCGCGGACCGCATGGAGTCGTGGGGCTGGCGCATCCCGTTCCTGCTCGCGATCCCGCTCGGCATCACCGGCATCTACATCCGCAAGCGGATCAGCGACACCCCCAACTTCACCCGCCTGCAAGAAGGCGGCGGCCTGTCGAAGAACCCGCTCAAGGAGGCCTTCGCCTCCGCCGAGCACCGCCGCGCGATGCTGCTCGCCCTGTTCATCCCGCTGATGAACGGCTCCGGCTACTACGTGCTGTTCAGCTACATGCCGACGTTCATGAGCACCGAACTGCACTTCAGCAAGGTGCAGGGCCTGCTCGTCACCGCCACCAGCCTGGTGGCCATCTCCCTGGCCATCCCCTACATGGGCCGCCTCTCCGACCGTATCGGCCGCAAGAAGGTCCTCTCGGCCGCCGCGATCGCCATGGCCGTCGCCGGCATTCCCTGCTACCTGCTCATCGGCACCGGCAGTGTCCCGCTCGCCATCCTGGGCGCCTGTGTCATGGCGGTCATCTTCGCCGGGCACACCGGCGTCATCCACATCCTGCTCGTCGAGCTCTTCCCCACCCGCGTCCGCTACTCCGCCTACGGCCTGGGCTACAACGTCTCCGCCGCCCTCTTCGGCGGCACGGCGCCCCTGCTGATGACGTACCTCATCGACGAGACCGGCAACACCAACATGCCCGCCTTCTACGCGGTCATCACCGCCCTCGGCACGCTCCTCGCCGTGTCCCGGGTGCAGGACAGGGCACACCTGCCGCTGCGCGACGTGTAATCCCGCTGAATCACCCCACCTCTCTCTAGGAGCACACCCCCATGCCCTTTTCCGACTACAGGACTGCCCTGGTGACCGGTGCATCGACCGGAATCGGAGCGGTGGTCGTCGAGCGGCTCGCCAAACAAGGGCTCCAGGTCCATGCCATCGCCCGTAACGCCGAGCGGCTCGACGACCTCGCCCGGCGTACGGGATGCATACCCCACGCCGTCGACATCACCGACACCGCGGCGCTCGCCGAAACGCTCCGCGATCTCGACATCGACGTCCTCGTCAACAACGCCGGCGTCTCCCGCACCGGAAACATCCTCACCGCCGACGAGTTCGCCGTCGACGAGCAGATCGCGGTGAACATCCAGGCCGTACTGCACCTCGTACGCCTGCTCATGCCCGGGATGGTCGAACGCGACCGCGGGCACATCGTCAACATCAGCTCGATCGCCGCCGTCTACAACTTCGGCGGCAACACGATCTACCACGCCACCAAGGCGGCCGTGCACACGCTCTCCCGCCAGCTCCGGGTCGACGGGTACGGCCGTCGCGTCCGGGTCACGGAGATCTGCCCGGGCCGGGTGGAGACGGAGATCTTCGGCCGTCTGCTCGGCGACATGGAAGAGGCCCAGCGCCAGTTCTACGACGGCTACGAGTCGCTGAAGCCCGAAGACATCGCCGACGCCATCGAGTTCGCCGTCGACTCACCGCGCCACGTGAACATCGGCCACGTGGAGATCCTGCCGACGTTCCAGGTGCCAGGTGGCCTCAACTTCGAGAGGAGGGCCGACTGATGGGGACGACGACCGCCCAGCGCGTCCGGCGCATCAAGCCGTCACCGAGCACCGCGGCCGCCCAACGCGTCCGCGAACTCAGGGCCCAGGGCCACGACATCCTCGACCTCACCGTCGGCGAGCCCGACTTCGACACCCCCGACCATGTGAAGGCCGCCGCGATCGAGGCGATCCGGAACGGCGACACGAAGTACACCCCGGTCAACGGCACGCCCCAACTCCGGGCCGCCATCGCGCAGAAGCTCGAGCAGCGACACGGACTGCACTACCCCGCCGACCGGATCGCGGTCGGCGGGGGAGCGAAGCAGGTCATCTTCCTCGCGCTGATGGCCACCCTGGACGCGGGCGACGAGGTGATCATCCCCGCTCCCTACTGGGTGTCCTATCCGGACATGGTGCTCGCCAACGACGGCACACCGGTCGTCGTCGACTGTCCCGAGGCGGACGGCTTCAAGCTGACCCCGCAGTGTCTGGAGGCGTCGATCACCGACCGGACGCGCTGGGTGATCCTCAACGCGCCGAGCAATCCCACCGGCGCCGCCTACACCGCCGGCGAACTCGAAGCGCTGGCCGAGGTGTTGCTCGCTCACCCGCACGTCCAGGTCCTGACGGACGAGATCTACGACGAGATCTGGTACGAGCCGGGCGAGGTCCCCAGCCTCGCCGCCGTCGAACCCCGCCTGACCGACCGGGTGTTCCTCACCAACGGCGTCTCCAAGACATACGCGATGACCGGCTGGCGCATCGGCTACGGCGCCGGTCCCGCCGAACTGGTGTCGGCCGTCAACAAGCTGCAGTCGCAGATCTCCTCCTGCCCCTCGTCGATCAGCCAGGCAGCGGCCGCCGCGGCACTCACCGGCGACCAGACCTTCGTACGTGACTGTGTGGCCGTCTACCGAGGGCGCCGCGATCTGACGGTGAAGCTCGTCAACGACATCCCCGGCCTGTCCTGCACACCACCGAGCGGCGGCTTCTACGCCTTCGTCAACTGCACCGGCGTACAAGGCAAACGGACACCGGCGGGCAAGGAGATCCACTCCGACGAGGACTTCGCCCGCCACCTCCTCGAGTCGGAGCAGGTGGCGGTCATCCACGGTGCCGCATACGGCTCACCGGGCTACTTCCGCATCTCCTTCGCCACCTCGACCGACGTCCTCACCGAGGCCTGCGAGCGCATCGCCCGCGCCTGCGCGTCCCTGCACTGAAGGAGCGACATGATCCGCGTCAACACCAAGTTCGACCGGCCCGAACCGGCGCTGGTCGAGCAGTTGAGCAAGTACTCCGCCGCCACCATCCACGAGGCACAGGGCCGCCTGGGCGCCCTCGACTCGACGATCAAGCCGGTCGACCAGACCATGTCGCTGTGCGGTCCCGCCTTCACGGTGCGCTGCGCTCCCCGCGACAACATCATGCTGCAGGTCGCCATCGCCCACGCGCAGCCCGGCGACGTCGTCGTGGTCTCCGCCGGCGAGTACGCCGAGGCGGGCTCCTTCGGCGACGTCCTCGCCAACGCCTGCGTGGCCAAGGGCCTGGCGGGCCTCGTCACCGACACCGGCGTCCGCGACACGCAGGAACTCCGCGAACTCGGCTTCCCCGTCTTCTCGTACAGCGTCTGTATGAAGGGCACCGTCAAGGAAACCGTCGGGCCGATGGCCGAACCGGTCCTGATCGGCGGCGAGATCGTCAACCCGGGAGACGTGGTGCGCGCGGACGCCGACGGCGTGGTGGTCGTACGGCGCGACGACGTGGCGGACGCCATCCGCAAGTCCCAGGAGCGGGTCGAGGCCGAGGACGCCTACATCGCCGCCTACCGGTCCGGGAAGAGCGTCATCGAGGTCAGCAACCTCGCCGCGGTGCTCGAGGCGAAGGGGCTCGTCATCGACGGCTGACCGGCCGGCCCCGCGGTCGCGCCGCCGGCCCCGGCCGGACCGTGACCTCCCTCGGGGTCAGCGCGGTGTGGTCGTCGGCGCACTCGACCACGACGCGGACGGGGGAGCCGCAGTCGCTGTGCCGGATGTCCAGGACCGGACCTTCGGGGTCGCCGACATAGGTCTCGCCCCACTGGCGCAGCGCCACCAGGACGGGCCACAGGTCGCGGCCCTTGGGGGTCAGCCGGTACTCCTGCCGGGTCCGGCTGCCCTGCTCCTGGTAGGGGACGGTCCGCAGGATCCCGGCCGCGACCAGCTTGCGCAGCCGGTCGGAGAGCACCGCGTCCGAAAGCCCGATATGGCCGCGGAAGTCGTCGAAGCGCCGGATCCCGTTGAAGGCGTCGCGCAGGAGCAGCAGCGTCCACTTCTCGCCGACCAGGTCGAGGGTGCGCTGGACCGTGCAGTTCTCGGTGCTCATCTCGAGCCACTTCATGACGCCATCGTAGGGCCCTGGCTTCTTTATTGACAGTCAGCTGAAGAGAGGGCTAGCTTCGACAGGCAGAGTCAGATGTCAGGGAGGAAGAGCAGCCGCATGGAACGGTCTCGTACGTACGACTGGGACGACCCCGCGATCTCGGCGGCCACCGTCGGCCAGGGCTCCGGCCTGCACTTCCTCCGCGAGATGCTCGCCGGCCGACTGCCCGCGCCGCCGATCGCCGCCACGCTCGGGATGGACCTCGAAGAGGTGGACCACGGGCACGCGGTGTTCTCCCTGGTGCCGGGGGAGGAGCATTACAACCCCATCGGCAGCGTCCACGGCGGGATCTACGCGACGATGCTCGACTCGGCGGCCGGCTGCGCCGTCCAGTCCACCCTTTCGCAGGGAATGGGCTACACCTCGCTCGACCTGACGGTGAAGTTCCTGCGCCCGATCACGGCCGACACGGGCAAGGTCCGTGCCGTCGGCAGCGTCCTGAGCAGCGGCCGGCGCACCGCACTCGCCGAGGCGCGGCTCTTCGACTCGGCGGACCGTCTGCTCGCGCACGCCACCAGCAGCTGCATGCTGTTCCCGGTACCGGCCGCCTGAGCCTCGACTCCCAGCTTTCTCAGTCCTGTTGCCGCCGCTCGTCCATGCCTGCCATCAGCGCCTGGTGGCTACGGCGCACGTGTTCGCGCATCACCCGCTCCGCGCCGTCGCCGTCCTTGGCGAGGATCAGGTCGAGGACGCGGTGGTGCTCGTGGTCGGACTCGCTGAGCCGCCCCGGCCGGGACAGCGACGTGCGGACCAGGCGGGCGTACGCCAGCTGGTTCATGAGCGTGCGGTAGTGCGCCTCCAGCTTGCTGTTGTCCGCACCTACGACGATCAAGTCGTGGAACTCGTGGACCAGTTGCGCATACCGCTCGGCGTCGCCCGCGCGGACGGCCTCGTCGGCCGCGCGCATGTTGTCCTCGATGCGGGCCACCTCGGGGACGTTGCCCCGGAAGGCCAGCAGCCGTGCCGCCGCGCCCTCCAGCAGCTCCTTCATCTGGAACAGCTCGGTGATCTCGCGTCGTGACGGCACGGCGACGAAGGTGCCCACCCGGGGCCGCACTTCCACCAGCCCCTCGATCTGCAGCTGCTTCAGCGCCTCGCGGATCGGGGTCCGGCTGACGCCGAACGTCTCCGACAGCGCCATCTCGGACAGGCTGGAACGCGGCGGCAGCTCGCCACTGATGATCATCTGGCGCAGCTCTTCGGCGACCCTGGCCTGCATGCTGATCTGCTGCAACGGCTTCCGTGCCCGTCCTGTGGGTTCTTGCATGGTACGTGAAAGTAATGTGGGGAGGTGTACGGCGTCAACCGTTCCTGTCGTCGACGCCTGCCATGCAAGGCAGCTCATGACCGCAGGACGAACGGGTCCCCGACCGGTTCCTCGCTCGTGTTGATCCACACGCTCTTAAGCCGCGTGTACTCCCGGATGACCTCCGTGCCGTGCTCGACCCCCGTGCCGCTGTTCCCGAAACCCGAGCGCGGCGACATCGGCGACATCGATCGGTACGTGTTGGCCCACACCGTGCCCGCCTCCAGGCGTGCCGCCATGCGGTGGACGCGGTTGACGTCGCGCGTCCACACGCCCGCGGCCAGGCCGTACACCGAGTCGTTGGCGATGGCGAGGGCCTCCTCCTCGGACGCGAACGGCATGACCGTGGCGACCGGCCCGAAGATCTCCTCCTGGCAGATGCGCATCGAGTTGTCCGTGCCGGTGAAGACCGTGGGGGAGTAGAAGTAGCCGCCGAGGCCGGTATCCGGGCGCACGCCGCCCACCACCACCTTGCCGCCCTCCGCAAGCCCCAGGTCCACATATGACTCGACCTTCGTCAGCTGGTCCGCCAGGGCCAGCGGGCCCAGCTCGGTCGTCTCCTCCAGCGGGTCCCCGATGCGGATGGTTGCGGCACGGGCCGTCACTCGCTCCAGGACCTCGTCGTAGACGTCCTGGTGGACGAGTACGCGGCTGCCCGCCACGCATGTCTGGCCCGCGGCCGCGAAGACGCCGGCGATCACCCCCATGGAGGCGGAGGCGAGGTCGGCGTCCGGGAAGACGATGTTGGGTGACTTGCCGCCGAGTTCGAGGGTGCAGCGTACGAAGCGGTCGGCGCAGGTGCGGGCGATACGGCGGCCGGTCTCGGTGGAGCCGGTGAAGGTCACCTTGGCCACGTCGGGGTGCTCGGTGAGCGGGGCGCCCGCAGTGGCGCCGAAGCCGGTGACCACGTTGACCACGCCCGGTGGGAAGCCGGCCTGTTCGAAGAGCGGGGCGAGGGCCAGGAGGGAGGCCGAGGTGTGCTCGGACGGTTTGACGACCACGGTGTTGCCTGCGGCGAGTGCGGGGGCGAGTTTGGTGGCGGTCAGGAGGAGGGGGGAGTTCCAGGGGGTGATCGCGCCGACCACGCCGACCGGTTCGCGCAGGGTGTAATTGAGGAGCTCGCGGCTCGCGCCGGGGATGACCTCGCCGTGGATCTTGTCGGCGAGGCCGGCGTAGTAGTGGAAGTACTCGGGGAGGCCCGCGAGTTGGGCGCGCATCTCGCGCAGCAGTTTGCCGTTGTCGAGGGTTTCGGTGCGGGCCAGCTCCGCTGCGTTTTCGCCGATCAGGTCGGCCAGGTTGCGTAGGAGGCGGCCTCGGTGGGTTTGGCTCAGGTCGCGCCAACGGGGGTTTTCGAAGGCGGTTCGGGCGGCTTTGACGGCGCGGGCCACGTCCGTGGCGGTTCCGTTGGCAGCTTCGTACCATGCCTGGCCGGTCGTTGGGTTGACGCTCTCGAAGTACTCGCCGGAGGCGGGGGCGGTCCATTCGCCGGCGATGTAGTGCTGGTGGCGGGGGAGTGGGGTCATGAGGGGTGCTCCTCGGCTGCGGGTGGTTTGTGGTTGCTCGCGCAGTTCCCCGCGCCCCTAAAGGGGCGCTGTCGCCGAACTCGTATGGTTCAGCACCGCGTCGGACAGTTCCCTCGGGCGTTCCAACGGGAGCAGATGGCGTGCCCCGGGCACGATCAACGCCCGGGTGGTCGGGATTCGGGCAGCCAGCGAGCGGGACATCGCCGGAGTCGACCCCGGGTCCTTCGCACCCGTCACCGCGAGAGTCGGTGCTGTGATGTCGGGCAGGCGGGGCCACAGCTCGGCGTCGGCCGTGGCGAAGACGTCGTAGCAGGCCAGATAGGACGTGCGGTCGTTGTCCAGCAGGGTGGTGAGTACCGACCGGGCCAACTCCGGCTCCCGGGCCCGCCACTCCGGTGAGAGCCACCGTTCCACGGCCGCCTGCGCCGAGGCCGCGAAGTTCTCGCGGGCCCGCTCCCGGCGTCGTAGCACCGCCGTTCGTTCCTCCGTCGACCGTCCGGCGACCGAGCTGACCAGGGTGAGCGATGACGTCAACTCGGGCTGTTCAAGGGAGAGTTGCTGGGCGACCAGGGCGCCGAGGGAGAAGCCCACGAGGTGCGCGGGTCCGTGCAGCAGCGCCGCCACGTCGGCCGCCAGCTCGCGAAGTGACACACCAGACGCCGCCCGCGGGGAGGTGCCGTGT
>Ga0307512_10008409_pt1 | contig 10065 bp, 17 predicted proteins | sample 14_EM_MG_FD_200267 | JGI IMG/M metagenome (GOLD analysis project Ga0307512, IMG submission 200267) | Populus trichocarpa ectomycorrhiza microbial communities from riparian zone in the Pacific Northwest, United States - 14_EM | ecosystem: Host-associated > Plants > Roots > Unclassified | place... | reverse complement strand
AAGGAGAGCTGTCTCCTGTGTTTTGTCTTCTTCTTCTCTTCATGCAACCTCTTGTATTGTATTCGGAATATCAACCTCGTCTCCGTTTCCTCCGTTTCCTCCATTTCCACCGTATCTCCGTATCGGCGATACTCGTCTAGCGCCGCCTGTCCCTGTCCGACACATCCGTCCGACGCTGTCCGCCTCTCTGTCTGACACGTCCGTCCGACGCTGTCTATCTCCCTGTCCGACACGTCCGTCCAACGCTGTCTGTCTCCCTGTCCGACACGTCCATCTGACGCTGTCCGTCTCTCTGTCCGACACATCCATCCGACGCTGTTCATCTCCCTGTCCGACACGTCCATCTGACATTGTCCGTTCTTGTCCAATACGTCCGTCTGACGGTGTCCGTCTCTGTCTCCCATTCCCATTCCCGTTCCTGTTCCCGTTCCCGTTCCCGTTCCCTTCGTGTTCCCACTCCCGTTCCCGTTCCATTCAAGTTCCCATTCCCATTTTCCCCCCCGCTTCCGCTCCCACTCTCGCTTGCCTCACCAGAACTCACTCGAGTACCTTGGAGAACTGCCGTCGTTACAGCGTAGCAGTCGGGGATTATACTCCTTGAAGGGGTCCTAGCCAAGCTCCCCACGTGTTGCCCATCTGGCATTTCCTATCTCCCGTCTAGACTCTCGAACTCCTCTCATTTCCTTCTGTCTCCTTCCCCGATCAGCCACCGTCTCGCTCGTCATTGCTCGCAGTGTAGGCCAGGTAGGTGGATCGTTGGGATCGAGACGGGCCCGGTGTACTGCCCGACGGCTCGCTCACGGCGCTTCGGCGGGTGGCAAGAGACGGTGTATCGTTCGGCGTATCGGATTATCGACGCATTCCCAGTGGCTGGCCTGGCGTCGCGGTTCACGGCGACGGCTCACTCGACAACTGCCTCTCAGGTAAGATAAGGTAAGGAATACGATTACACACTTTTATCATAGACAATGCGTGGGCCGAAACCAGAAGCTACTCGTCCTGGTCGGTGTCTTCTGATGAGGAGCTTCCCGCGTAGATAGCAGGACAACTTACACATACGTCAGGTCCCCACATATTGGTTCGTGCTTTGGCTCTTTGGGCTCAAGCACACTTATCCTCAGTGTTGCCCCCACTTGTCGGAGTTTCCGGAGAGTCTCTATGGGTCTTATCTCCGTATCCTTCATCTACTGCCTAGACTCTTGAGCCCCTCATGTATCCTTCCGTCTCCGTCCCCGATTGACCGTCGTCTCACTTGTCATTGCTCGCGGTACGCGGCGTAGGCTCGGGGTAAGGTGTATCGTTCGGATCGTTTGCGGCTCCATGTAGACAACTCGCTCAACAGATCGCTCATAGGATTGCTCGGTTGATCGCTCGTAGGTGTGGCGGCGGCTCGCTCATTTGCGTGGCGGCAGCTCGCTCGCTTGCATGGCGGTGGCTCACTTGTAGGGGGAATAGTCGATCACTCGATGTCTTGGTGACCGGTAGGTGGTCTGTTGATGATTCCGCTGATGATTCCGATGATCGTTTCGATGATCATTCCGTTGCCCACCGCTTGTCGGCAGCTTGTCGTATTAGTATCCGGCTCGGCAAAGTCACGTGCTGCGGGGAAATTACCCCACACCGCAATGTGAAAACTCTTCGCCTTGGCGTTAAACTTCATCAGCGTAACACAGATAATCTCTCGATTTGGATCGGAGAGTAATGCTTCCACATATCCTGAGAGTGGCCGGAGCAGGTCCTTTGTTCTCTCATCGTGATTGGGTGATGCGATATGGGTTGTGTGCCGGGTTGATTACGCTACTCGATCTGAGCCAGAGCAACGAACCCTCAACCGTACCAGCTATCCTTTCTTCGGCCGCGACGGCATCAAGGCATAGCTCCGCCCCATATCTTTCCCAATAGACTCTCGAACCTTAAGGTGCGGTCCTGTAGCGGCATTTGCACTTTCCCGAACACGAGCCGGTACTTGGTCCGGGGGCTACCCAGTGCTATAGGATTGGCTTGAAGTCAAGCCTCCGCTTCAGTATCTGTTCAACTCGACATCAGATACCTTGGTGTGGCGTGTGCCCTGCATCATAATCGTTGTAAGCATCTCGGATAAGTGGGGGATATGCTCACGCTGTCATGCACTGGCAAAGCCCAGAATTCATCGCCATAATAAGGTGTCAATGACGAGGATGTGAGTGGTAGCATGATCCCTCGTGTCTTCTGACCAGGGGTTGCAACAGTATCGCCTTGGGCCTTCGAGCCGTCTGCGACGATACAGCGATTCCCGACTCGTGGTGTTGTTCCTCTAGGCCGTGCCTCTGGAAACAACCCCGCTCCTATTCCGCGATCTAGACTCATAGCTCCTTGCATTCCCGTTTTCCTTCCAATCGCTTGTCCTGCTTATGTTGACCACCAAGGTTGTCTTCCTCTGCGGCAGCGCTTGCGCTTTCCCGGTCGATGCCGGTACTTGGCCCAGGGATTTCCTGGTGCTGCAGAGTCAGTTGACCCGAGCTGAGCCCCAACGCTGTCGGTTGCCCGGTCTCGGTATGTAGTCCTAAGACCGTGTGACGAGTTTCCGAAACCTTTCTGCCCTGTCCGTATCCGAATGTCCGACCCGTAATATTTAGGGTGTAACACTATCCCCCCCTTCCTAAGCTTCGTCCCGAAGCTATAGGATGGTGTTGCGTATAGTCCTTCAGCCCCATACTATTGCTTGATTGTAGAGATAAAAGCCATGTGGGAAAAAAGTCTCTCAAATCGGTGAGCCCATAGTCCGTTGGCATATCAGGATGCTATACTCTGCTACCGCTCAATCCTTGAGACAGAAAAACCCCATGGGAAAAAGCCTCTCAAATCGTCGTGAGCCAGTAGCCCGTTGGTGTTTCAAATTGACGAATCACGTGATGGTTCTGTAAGTTGACCTTAGAACGTAGCCTCCCAGCCTACCACTCTGGTTATCGAGAAAAACCCAGGGGGAAAAAACTCTGTAACCATTGCTTGAGCCGGTAGCTGTCGAATGGCGTGTTCATCAGATCGTATCAGTCATGACATCGTATTGCTGTCGATGCCATCCATATTCCAGGGGACTCTCGACATCCTAAGTCTGGTGCCCAGTGCCCACCTTCCGGTAAAGAAATCCCGTTTCCATCCTCAAATTCCCAGCCTTTCGGCTCATCCGTCCCGGCGCTTGGCTCGGGACGGCGTCCTCCCCAACCTTTCGGCTGACTGGTACAGTTTCCCTACTGCACTGGTTCCCAGACCTTCCAGCAATCATATTCCTCGGCCTTTCGGCCAACCCGCCCTGGCGCTCCGGCATGGGACGGCATTCTCCCTGACCTTTTGGTCAACCCGTTCCGGCGCTTCAGCACAGAACGACGTCCTTCCTGTACTTTCCCGATATTCGGCGGTACTGCTGGTACTGCTACTACGGACCCTTTGCTGCCCATTCTGACCAAGGCTGGCATAGCCTGCTTCGCATGCCAGATCGCCGCAATCGGTCGATCCGTATCTACCCCTTTCTAGGGCGGTTCTCCGAATGCCTTGAGTCCAAGTCAAGTTTGCCCTTCCGGCTGCTGGACCGATTGTTGATATATTATTGTCGATACCAGTGGGAAGCTGTAAACAGCGAGCGAGGTCTCGGTTGATAGCCCATTACCCGAGATTTGCACGGCGTATGGTGTTCCGTGGGTTCGGTCGATGAACGTGTAGTACTTGAGTGGGATTCACCTGCTGTTGTGCTCCATCGAGGTGCCGTGTCGCCACAGGTCGTGTATTGCTCAACGGCTGGTGTAGTCCTCCATTCTTGCCCTGCTACGGAAGAATAGCACTGAGCGTGGAGCCCCATGCAACAGGGGCAGCGAATGCCAGGTTCTGAAGCTCGAAATAGCTGGAACGGTGCCCAGAACGTGTAATCTAATGTGTCCGGCTCCGCCAAACTGGCCTCGAGCAGAATGGGTGCTGGTTGGGTGAAACAGTGGTACCGGCGGGACCCAAAATGACTGGATTTGGCAATTTTCTTCTGGTTTCGGTGAAAACCAGGAAAAATGAGCTAAGCAGTGCTCAAAGTCCATTAAAGGTCATATTTGCAGGCTTTCTGATCGAACAGGCTCCAACCCTGGGTTGTTTTTCCGGATATCCAGCCCAAAGAAAACAAAAAAATCCTCGTCGTTTGCCTGCGTAGCAGCCTTCGTGGCCTGCGTCACTGGCGGACTTTGCAGGTCCTTCGGTGCCACGCATCCCGTGCGATGGACACCATTGGAGCTGTTGGTGGGGTGGTTCCCTCGGTTCCCGTGGACCTCGTCGACTGCTGCTTGAACTGACTCCCAATACTCCTTTCTTGGCCCGACCTCCCGGTTACGGCTCATAGGCCGGCTGGGGGTCTTTCTCTCCCTAGCCTTTCGGCTTGACCACATCTGCTCGGCTCAATGGCCGGCCAGTTGTCACAGCGCAGGACCCAGAGCTCGATTTGGGTTTGGTTGTTTGATTTCGTTGTTGATGCCGGCACCTCGCTCTGGATGTCTCGATCTTGGAAAGAGTGTTGTTACCTCGCTCCGGATGTCTCGATCTTGGAAAGAGTGTCGTCACCTCGATCCGGATGTCTCGATCTTGGAAAGGGTGTCGGTTACGGGCCCAGGTTGCACAAGAGAAGGTTGTATGAGTTGCGTGGTTATGAGCACATATGTGAGTAGGAGTACATATGTGAGTTGCACAGGTATGAGTAGGAGGACGTATGGAAGTTGCAAGAACTGTGTATATAAGGAGGGCGTCTCGCGTGTTTTGTCTTCTTCTTCTCTTCATGCAACCTCTTGTATTCTATTCGGAATATCAACCTCGTCTCCGTTTCCTCCGTTTCCTCCGTTTCCACCGTATCTCCGTATCGGCGATGCTCGTCTAGTGCCACCCGTCCCTGTCTGACACGTCCATCCGACGCTGTCCGTCTCTCTGTCCGACACGTCCGTCCGACGCTGTCCATCTCCCTGTCTGACACGTCCATCTGACGTTGTCCGTTCTTGTCCGACATGTCCGTCCGACGCTGTCCGTTTCCCTGTCCGACACGTCTGTCTGACGTTGTCCGTTCTACTTGTAGGCTTCAGAGAATAGTTCGGCGATTTTGGCGTTGACTAGTCCGAGTCCGCTGTCGAGTCCGCGTCTGTCGTTGAGTCAGGCGCTGCGTTCCTCGAGTCCGAGTCCGCCTCTGTCTTCGAGTCCGACACCGCGTTCCTCGAGTCTGAGTCCGAGTCTGAGTCTGGCTTCGAGTCGTAGGATTTGGTGTGGTTTTATGACGGCATGGAAGTTTTCGGTCAGTCGTTTATCCCCCTCCATAGGAAGATCTCCGGATCTTCGAGTCAAGGAGTCCAGTTTGGGTCCCGCTTTCTGTGGTCTGTAGACGATTTTGAAGTTGAATTGGAAGAGAAACTGCGCCCATCACGCTTGCCGGTGGTTGAGCAGTTTGGTCGTTGTGAAATATTCCAAGTTCTAGTTATCCGTTAAGACCGATGTCGGGTTTTCCACTGATTGCAACTCTGCGCGCCACTCCTCAAATGTTACACCGGGAAAATCTGGAGTACGTAGCTGAGCTAGAAAGGGGTACGTCAGGATGACAGGAATGCACTCAGAGTGTCTAGGAGGGAGATAAGGTCCGGAGATGAGCTTACGGCCAAGACGGACCTAAGACACATATCTCCGGAGATGAGGGGAAGATCGCCAAATGACGAAAACGCTTGGGCTATGACCCCTCCCGAGGGGATGCCACGTCGCCTGCTGATGGCGCATGAAAGAGAGTCCAGTAGGAAAGCACTCCGCTCGCTTGCATGAAACCTCATCTCCCCTTATCTACACCCTGCCAGGACCTATGAGTCACGCACGAGGTCCATGCACCTCGGGGGAATCCAAATCCGAGTCACCATCTCTCACGCCGGTACCAGTCAGATATAAGACGGAGGTTTTCCGCCCCAACGGAAGGAAAATCAGCACAAACATCCTCACCAAATACTACCCCCGAAACCCACACATAAGATCTAAGATTATTCCGTTGTGAATTATCGAAAGTAGCCTGATTACCTTTGATTCTCTCCACACTCCAGTTACGATACAACCCCAGTGTCACACTATAATCTTCTATCCAAAATCACCCTACTTTGACAAAAGGAGACCAGCACATGCCCTACTTCGAACAAGATCACGAATACCTCCTCGAGCTTGCAAAAATATTCGAACCAACTTCCCAATATTCACTCAACTACACGTTCACCTCGATTGACGACGAAATCTCGAAGCACGAGCAGTGGGAAGAATTCTTCGATGGACCAATCCCAGAAACTGCGCAAATCAATTGCACCCCCGAATACTGGTATACTCAGTATTGGTCCAACTGCGCGGCACTGCAACTAGTGGCCGACCTCGACGGATACGAATTCCGAGAAATCTGCCAGTATACCTTCGAAGACGACGAAACCATCTACACAGGACATTTCTTGGACCTTTACTAAGAAAATGTCTACCTCTTCTGACTTCAACATGCTCCGTCTGGAAGCCCCCCGAGACATGCTGCAAATCAAGAACAACACCCATACGCCGGACCATTTACGATCCTGAGGATGGCCGGTGAGAATGCCTGTGTCCTCGAAATTCCAGCACATTGGCGTTTACATCCGGTCTTCAATGTTGCCGGATTCAAACTATCCAGAGTCGACAGAACACGTGAGCATCTGCCGCCACCTCCATTGCGGTCCACCGCCAGCGTTGAATACGAAGTCGAGTCGATCCGCGAGCACCGTGGTACAACAGTTCGACACCTCGAATATCTCGTCAAATGGGTCGGCTACATGGACACGATGTCGAAACCGCTTGTGAATCTGAGAGGTAGCAGCAATGAGCTGCTTGGGGAATACCACGCTGCAAACGGATTACGGGTATACAGGTGGATGGAACGGGAGTGACAGGAAAGGTTGGCAAAGAGAGGGGGTATGCTGGCGGCATTTTGGGGGCTGGGTATTTTGTTACTTGCTTTTCTTTCTTTCTTTCTTTCTTTCTTTCTTTCTTTCTTTCTTGCTTTCATTGTCTTTTCGGCTGAATTTTGTGTGTGAATTTGGTTGTTGCTTTCTTGTGTTTCACGTTGTGTTTTTGTTCAGGAGAGGGCGCTTGTTTGTTTTGAGAGGGAAGTGGTTGTAGTAGGTTGATTCCGGGCATCACGTACGCTAGGCCTGGAGTGGCTAGCATGGCCACTAGCGTGGCTTCTAGAGTTTGTGGGACTTGGCACATGGCTGCCCTAAGGGCTTCTGTAGATAGACAGTCACACACTAGCAGTAGCACACGGACACTCGCATAAGTGTCCGGTGCTCCTCTCTTTAGAATGGACATGTTTCTCGCTACCCCTCAGGTTGCAGACAACAGATATCTCCCTGTCAATGGCACTGGTGATGCAGTTGTCACCTTCAAGCCTCACAGTATTGTGCTCCAGGATGTTCTGCATGTCCAGGAGTTTGGTGCAAACAGTCTGCTCAGTGTATACCGACTTTTGCTTGCTGGATACGAAGTGAAGCTTGGCCTGGAAAACACCACCATATCCTGCAGGAAAACACACCAACTGATAGCAGAAGCAGGACCTGCACATGGTGGCCTCTTCCGTTTTATTGTGGGCACTGCAGTTGCCAACTTTGTTGGAGAAGATACGGCAATACATTCAGCAGGCATTGTTGGTGACCAGCTGCTTCTTTGGCACAACCGACTTGGCCACTTGTCTCTATGCACTGTTAGAAAGCTGCCCGGCATGGTGGAAGGAATCAAAGAATCTCACTTGAAGAATGCGGCCGGAACACCTGATACTTGCACTTGTGAAGTCTGTATTATTCGTAAATTGGCTCGGAAGCCTTTCACCTAGTTGCCACCAGCCAAACGCTCAACGAGGGTCATGGAACTGATACATTCGGATGTGGTGGGACCCATTCAAGTCCGTAGCCATGGCGGAAAGAGATATGCCATTGTGTTTATGGATGACTTTTCATGTTGGTTGGAAATCCACTTTATGACTAAAAAATCAGAAGTACTGGAGAAATTCAAACTCTTCAAAGCAAAGATGTCTACATATGGCAAGATTGCAAGGCTTCAGACGGACGGGGGAGGTGAGTATGCAAGCAACCATTTTAAGGCCTACTTGCAAGAAGAAGGAATTACCCGAGATTACAGCACCTTATTCCCCTGCGTCGAATGGAGTCTCCGAACATACCAACCGAGGCTTTCTGGACCTGACACGTTGCATCCTTAAGCATGCTGGTATGCCGCTGGCATTCTGGGCAGAAGCCATGGCTGTATCCATCTATGTGAAAAATCAGATTCCTCATCGAGCCTTGGAAAACGGAAAACTAATACCATTCAAGGTGTTATTTAACTGCAAACCAGCTATCGGACATCTGCGTGTTTTCAGTTGTCTTGCATATGCCCACGTAGCTGCAGAAACAGTCTGGAAGAAGTTGGATAACAGGGCAAGGAAGTGTGACTTTTTGGGATATATGGAAACAGCTTCCATTTGGCGCCTCTACGATCCCACAAGCAAGAGAGTTTTCACCAGCCAAGCAGTGAAATTCATTGAGACCAGCTTTCCTAATGGGGACTCAGATTCCACCAATGATGGTGACACTCCATGGCTTGTTTCACTCTCTGACAGTACTGGGTAAGATTTCGAAGAAGACATTGCCCCACAGATATCCGTCCCCAAAAATCCGAAGGAACCAAACCCTGTGAAACCGATGCCAAAACCCACAGAAGATGATAGCCAAGGAGCGCCACAGATTCGAAAGAGGCGTGGTGATGATCTCTCCATTGACATGAACTGGCAGGCAGCAGGGGGAGACAACATATTCAGTACTCAGACTTGAGGACGACCTGCAGATGCTGCTGCAAGTATTGCAATGGAATTTCAACACATGGCATTCCTGGCATCCCCGGGCCCTCGCAGTTATACAGAAGCAGTTACTGGTCTGGATTCAGCACAGTGGTCTGCTGCAATTGCAAGTGAAATGAAGTCACTTCGAGAGCTTGACATTGTCGACAATACCAGTTCCAAACATTTGTGGGCATCGACCCAGATTGTGGACAGCATGTCAAATATATGGGTCAAGAGCCAACCTAGGCCTGACGAGGCTGCGGCGCTCAGTTGCATCTGGAATTCATCGGGTGGCAGAGGTGGCAACTCACCACTGGTTACGCGACAAGTCACCACCGGTGACATCCAGACCACAGGTGGCAAGCTGCCACCCAGGGTAACTGGGCGAGTCGGTGATGGGTAATGGGCTTGCTTCAGCATGTATATATAGAGAGCGGTCGTCTCGCTATGGTAAAACTATCAGGCAACAGAGTTCCTACACACCCTATTACTCGATTATTTTGACAGGTTATGAGTCCAGATTGAACACTCAGCCAATCCGCAATGCAATTCGCACCCACGCCTCATTGCCTAGTTGTTTAGCTTTCCTTCAAAGTTTCGAACCTCGCAATATGGAATCCATGAAGTTCACCTGCAAGCAAAGCTCAACGGAGATACTCAACGATCGTAACTACCACTCCTGGAAGCACTCACTTAAGGCCTTCCTTATCGCCGAAGACGCATTCGGAATCGTAACCGTAACAGAAGTGCCCCCGAACGCAGGTGCAACCGCTCAGCTACGTGACTTTCACCACCGCTCTGGATGGGCCTAATAACTGATATACAGGTTATCAGATGAAACCACATGCTCTTTCATTGACAACCTCCCCAACGAAGAACCTGACAACGTGTGGAGTACCCTGCATCAGGCATTTGATACTTCAGCCTCCCTGTCCAGACGACTTACAACCATTTGCCGTATCCACAAGACGACAATGAAGCCGGAAACCTCAGTTTCAGCGTATATCTCGACTCTAAAAGATATTCGTCAACCGCTCAGTTGGTTCCCAAGAATGTATCTCCAATAATGTCCTGATCGGTCACCTCCTATCTACACTCCCAGAGATGTTCGCCACCATCGCTTGCATCATTGAGAACAAACCTGCCGCCGAACTTACTCTGGATGCCATCACCACAATATTAATTGACGCCAAAGC
>Ga0307512_10008407_pt1 | contig 10066 bp, 14 predicted proteins | sample 14_EM_MG_FD_200267 | JGI IMG/M metagenome (GOLD analysis project Ga0307512, IMG submission 200267) | Populus trichocarpa ectomycorrhiza microbial communities from riparian zone in the Pacific Northwest, United States - 14_EM | ecosystem: Host-associated > Plants > Roots > Unclassified | place... | reverse complement strand
ATGGGGTGGATGGGACCTGCCCGTCCGATATCCCTGTTCTGCTATTCGTTGTCACCCACACTATACTTTCTGCTTTTCTGTTTTGATTTCTGCGGGTGCGAATTTGCTGTTTGGCGGCTGGGAAAGATGGAAACCCCATGTGGGTGGAATGACGTGGTGGCGTGCATGTAGACTGCAGTTCTGAAGTACTAGAGAATTAAATGGTGTATTATCTCTCTCCACAGATCTATCTCTCTACACCCGTGAACCGGCACTGAGACCACCACCTGTAAGACCCCAGAGAAGTAAAGCGAAGCCGAATACCGCAACGATACCACGCCGGGCGTGAAGAGATTAGAGCGAAGCCGAATACCGCCACAGCGAAGCCCAATACCGCAACGATACCACGCCGGGTGTGAAGTGATTAGGGCGAAGCCGAATACCGCCACAGTGAAGCTGAATACCACAATGATAGCATGTCGGGATGTGATGAGATTAGGGCGAAGCCGAATACCGCCACCCCGAACCCGAAAACTGCAATGATACCACGCCGGACGTGAAGAGATTTGGGTGAAGCAGAATACCGCCACAGCGAAGCCGAATACCACAATGATACCCTGCTGGGCACGGAGAGATTAGGGCAAGGCCAGATACCGCCACAGCACAGCCGAATATTGCAGAGTGGCGATCAAGACTACGTTACCTGTCGAGCAGCATGGGCTAGCGAGGTAGGATCTTGACATCTAGACCTGCCAGCGGTCGGGAATACGATCGCTAGAGGAGCGATATGGCGGAGATCGGTTGAAGTGCCTAAGCGCGGAGGATGACCGCAGCTGCGGCAGTGGAAACGAGGACGAACCACAGGGAGACAAGGGTGAGAGTTGCACCGGCGCCAGTGCTAAGGAGCCTGTCACACTAGGTTCATGACAGTATGTCCCCTGTCCAGACTGAAGCTGCGGCGAGGTCATGTCGGGTTGTTAGGGTCTGGCGATGGATGGGGGTGCAGTAGATGAGGACGGGCCGGCTAGCCTGCTACCAGGCTTGGAGTTGTTCGTTCATTTGCTGTTGTTCGGTGATCATGGCTCCCAGAGTGTTGGCCATCTGCTGGAGTTGCTGTTGGTCTGCGTTGTAGAACTCGTTCATCTGCTTTGCGAGCTTCTGGTGTATGACGTGATTACAGCGAGTGTTCGGGGTGGTTGTTTCATGTATCAAGGTGATGATTTCTCCCAGGAGGGTGAGTTGTTCATCCTGTAGTGCGGCGGTCATGGTTGCCACAGCAATGGGATCGGTGGCAGGGTCGGGAGCGTACCAAGCCGGAGCGGCCTCCTGATCTTCCTGTGGTAGCGTGACATTGGCCATGGGGGCACATAGGGCTACGGCACTACAACGGAGGTGATGGTTTTCTATGTTCACAAGGAACCGGCACTGCGGGCTGACCTGCTTCCCTCGGTGCCAGTTAGCACATGCCTTGACAGGGTTGAGACGTCGTTCGCGGGTTACTTCAAGTAGTTCGTTTGGGTGAGGGAGCGGGCAGTCGCAGTTTGTCGCTTGGCGGCGGCGGCGGCTTGGACGAGGATAGTAATTGTTGTCCTTGCTCTGGTGGTAGGTGTTGCAGTAGTCATCGTAGCAGGCCTTCCAGTGGAGGGGGGCATGGTCGTCAGTGCGTGGTTGCCCCACAGCCGAAAGTGGTGGTGATGGGGTGGCTGGCGGGGTGCCCCACCTGTCGGTCGTGGTGGCAGGGATGCCCCGGTCATTAGGGGTTTCGTTGCAAGTGGGCAGTTCGGTGGATTCGTTGTCGGGCTAGGTCGTGATGGGAAACTCAGAGGTGCAGCTGCGGCCAGCGAAGGTCCATCCTTCATTGGTGTCAACAATGGCAGTGGTAGATATACTGCTAGTTGTTGGAATATATGGATCGATAAAAGGTGAAGATTGTGTTACATCATTATGCGGGCGCAATATCTCTCTATAAACAGGAAGGCTGTCAGGACAAAGGACGGAAGACTACTCCCCCGAGCCAGTGCTCGGGGACTCAGTTATGTCCGGAGGCCTCCTGATCTCCGGATGCCACCTCTGGTCTCTCATGTCCAGACGCCTGCTCATCTCCGGACGCCACCTCTGGTCTCTCATGTCCAGACGCCTTCTTATCTCTGGACGCCACCTTATTCTGACGCTTCCCCTCGTACGGAAGATGCAAAGGAACACAGTAGGAGAAAACAAAATGGCCAGTACAGAAACAAATAGCAGCAGGAAAAATACCAGTATCCTCGGATACCTCGTTAAAACTCATAACTGTGTAAAAAACCTCTTGGGAAAACCACAGACATAGGAGAAAGAGTGCATCCACCAAAGAAAGAAAGGAAAGGGAAAGAAACCTGTTCATCCAACTGCCATATGCTTCATCGAAAGCTTCCCCTGGATACCAGGCCAATTTCCAGGCCAATCCGTTGGATAATCTGTCTATTTGTCAGCACAACAGCTCCATCAACATTGAGCACTGACAGCAGCTCCGGTATGGGGCGCCACAGCAGCTCCAGCATCACCGAGCGCGTACACAGCAGCTCCATCAACATCGAGCACGGACAGCAGCTCCGGTATGGGGCACCTTAGTAGCTCCAGCATTACCGAGCGTGTATACAGCAGCTCCATCAACATCAAGCGCGGATAGCAGCTCCGGTATGGGGCGCCTCAGCAGCTCCAGCATCACCGAGTACGTACACAGCAGCTCCATCAACATTGAGCACTGACAGCAGCTCCGGTATGGGGCGCCTCAGCATCTCCAGCATCACTGAGCGCATACACAGCAGCTCCATCAATATCAAGCGCGGACAGCAGCTCTGGTATAGGGTGCCACAGCAGCTCCTGCATCACTGAGTGCGTACACAGCACCGCCGAAACATTTTAGAGCTCAGAAGACATACCTGCAATCGGCTATAAGGCGTGAACCACAGCCTCACTCGGGCCGTCCCTGAAGTTCACCCGGGTGGTCTGTGCAGAGGCTCTCCAAGACCAGCTTTCTTGTCTGAGTCATTCTGCATCTTGCTTCAACTGACAGCCGACTTCCTTATGCCCTTCTCGTGTGCAGTAGAAGCACGGTACTTGCAGGTCGCTAGGTCATTCGTAAGGTTTTCGACCTCGGTAGCTGCCGTGCCCCCTACGCTTGCTACGGTGTCGAATCGTTGCCGCTAGTGCTTGTGTGGTGGTGCCCGCGATGTTCAGTTTCGAACCAACTTTGTCGTTGCGGAGTGCCATTGAGGCTTTGTCGTCAATCAGCGTTGTGGTGACGGCATCCAGAGTAAGCTCGGCAGCAGGCTTATTCTCAATGATGCCAGCGATAGTGGCGAACATGTCTGGGAGCGTAGATAGGAGGTGACCAATCAGGACCTTATCTGAGATAGGTTCTTGGGAACCAGCAAGCGGTTGACGAATATCCTTGAGTACGGAGATATACGCTGTAACTGAGGTGCCTAGCTTCATCGTAGTCTTCTGGAAATGGTGAACAGTTGTAAGACTGGCCAACATCGAGGCTGAAGTATCGAATGCCAGACGCAGTGCAGTCCAGACATGGTTGGGTTCTTCATTGGGGAGGTTATTGATGAGGGATCGCGTGGTTTCGTCCGATGACGCGTATATCAGCGAATAGGCTCGTCCGGAGTGGCGGCAAAAGTTACCGAGTTGTGCAGTGATGCCCGCATTCGGTGGTGTTTCCACTCCGGTTACGATTCCAAATGCGTCTTCGGCGATCAGAAAGGCCTTGAGCGAGCGCTTCCAGGAGTGGTAGTTGGGATTGTTGAGTATCTCTGTTGAGCCATGCTTGCAGGTGAACTTCGTGGATTCCATGTTGCGAGGTTCACATCTTTGTTGTAGGACTGTTAACAAAAGCTTAGCAATAAGGCTCAACGGGATTGAGGCTTAAAAAACGAGAGCGCAGGGATGACGTGAGAAGCGAGGCGCAAGGCAACAGGTGTGATTATGGATGGGTAGCGGATTGGCAGAGTGTTCAATCTGGGGTCATATCCTGTTGGAATATATGGATCGATAAAAGGTGAAGATTGTGTTACAGCATTATGCGGGCGCAAGATCTCTCTATATACAGGAAGGCTGTCAGGACAAAGGAGGGAAGACTACTCCCCCGAGCCGGTGCTCGGGGACTCAGTCATGTCCGGAGGTCTCCTCATCTCCGGATGCCACCTCTGATCTCTCATGTCCAGACGCCTCCTCATCTCTGGACGCCACCTCTGGTCTCTCATGTCCGGACGCCTCCTCATCTCCTGATGCCACCTTATTCTGACACTAGTTTTGAGGTGCCGGCTTCTCCAGATATTCCCTGTGGAATTAGCGTATAATCTCTTCGGAGTTTTCGAAGTTTTCGGCTGGGTACCAAGTTTTGTCCAGGTCGTGGAAGCCAGTCCACTTGATTTGATACTGGATCTTGTTCCAGTGTCGTCTTGAGTCGAGGATTTGTTCCACTTCCCACTCTTGTTGTTCTTCTATGATAATGGGAGGTGGTGGCGGTTGGTGGTGTCCTAGGATTGGCTCGGTGCTGGTTGTGGGTTCTAAGAGGCTGATGTGAAAGACTGGGTGTAGTTTAACATAGGCAGGCAGGTCTAGCTTATATGCGCGTGAGCCAACATTCTCTAGTATGGTGTAGGGCCCGATTTGTTTGTGATCCAACTTATTCGATGGTCGCATTGTTCGGATGTTCTTTCTCTGCAGCCAGACTCTGTCGCCCGGTTCCATAACAGGATCCAGGCGTCTTACCCTGTTGGCCTGTTCCATCTGAGCCATTTGTGCCTCCTTCATCTCCGCTCTGAGTTCCTCATGCAGTCTCCCAAGTGCTGTGGCATATTCTGAGACTTCTGGTGTTTCTTCGTTTTGTGTACCGAGGTCTGGTAGAAACCTGGGGTGATATCCATGGTTGGCGAAGAAGGGTGTTACTTTTGTGCTTCCCACCTGCATGTTGTTGTAGCAGAATTTGGCCATTGGTAACAGTTTTTCCCAGTCATCCTGCTGGTAATTGCAGTATGTTCGTAGGTATTGTTCAAGGATGGCATTGACTCCTTCTGTTTGTCTGTCTGTCTGAGCATGAAATGCAGTGCTGCAGTTCCGTGATATTCCGTGTACTTTCGTTACACGTTTCCAGAAGTCGGAGGTAAATAGCGATCCTCTGTCTGATACAATACTTATCGGCAGCCTGTGGTGTCGGACGACCTACTGGATGAAGTGGTCCACCAGGTCTTCTGGTTTCATCGTGCCTTTGCAGGCGATGAAGTGTCCCATTTAGGTCAGTCGATCGATGATTACCCACAGTGCATCTTGTCTGTTGCTGACTGGTAGCATGGTAATGAAATCCATTGTTATTGTATCCCAAGGTCGATGAGGCAGGTCTAATGGCTTGAGCAATCCAAATGGCGCATGTCGAATTGGCTTGATATGGCGGCAGGTGTCACAGTGATCCACATAATGGTGTACGTATTTGCGTTGTTGTGGCCAGTAGAAAGTTCCGCTAACAGGTTCCAGGGTTCTGGCTCACCCCGGATGTCCCGCGGCCCATACGTCGTGGTGGTCTCTTAATATCTGCAGTCACAGTTCATCATTGTCAGGGATCCATATTAGACCGCCGTATATACGTACCCCTTCCCTTTCCTCACATAATCCTAGTGCGATCTTCCCATCGCAGATGTTCCCGCTTGCCTTTTTCCCCAAGGATTTCTCGGACTCCCTTATCCTTGGCTCTTTGTTCTTGTATTTCGCTCAGGAGTTCCTTATCTATCTGGAGTTTCATTGTTTCCATCGTGTTAACCTGGAGCGCTTGTAGTGTTTCAAAATTTTCCTCTGGCATGGGAACTCACCCGTGATTCTGTCGATTCTTTATATCTCCTTCCCAGAAAAAGTCTCCTGACTCTCTAGAGAGGATGTCGGGCTTTCCCGCTAGTTTTTCTGGTCAGTATTTGATTATGAAATCGTAGTTTGCCAATCGTTCACCCCACCAGGCTTGTCGCAGATTTAGGTCGCGTTTCGTTTTCCAGTTCTGAAGGTTCTTGTGGTCTGTCAGGATCGCGATTTTTGGGCCGGTTGCTTTGCAGTAGGTATCCCATTTCCGTAGTACGTCGACTATCGCCAGAAGTTCCTTGTTGTGGATATCGTAGTTTCGTTCCAGATCCTTCAGTTTTCGTGTGTAGTATGCTACCAGTTGCAGGATCCCTTTTGTGTCAGGTTGCAAACATATTGCTCCTATGGCGTAGTCCGAAGCATCTGTCTCGATGGTGACCTGTTTCTCCGGATCGAAGTGTTGTAGGATTTGTTCCATTATCATCACTGTTCTGAGCGTTTTGAATTCTGTTTGCTGATCGTCATTCCATCCCCATTTTTTCTCTTTACTTGTTAACGATGTGAGCGGAGTGGTAATTTTGCTGTAGTCCTTGATAAAGCGTCTGTAGAAGTTGGCAAATCCTAAGAAGCTTTGGATCCCCTTGACGTTGATGGGTTCCTTCCATTCCTTGATTGGTGGGATTTTCTCTTAGTCCATGCGCAGGCCTTTTGGTGATATCACATATCCCAGGTACTCGGTTTCCGTGGTATGGAATTCGCATTTTGACGCCTTCAGTGTAAGTCCTGTGTCTCGAACTCATGTCAGGATAGTTCGTACGTGGCGTCTGTGTTCTTCCAGTGTTGGGGAGAACACCAGGATATCGTTCAGATAAACCACACAGAAGATATCCAGATATTCTCTCAAGATCTCGTACATCCATCGCGGGAAAGAGGCTGGGGAGTTTGTGAGTCCGAACGGCATGACCCAGTACCCGTACAGCCCATACCGAGTTCGGAACGCTGTCTTCCATTCGTCTCCGGCCTTGATCCTGAAGTTGTAGTAGGCATCTTGGATATCGAGTTTGGTGTAGATGGTGGCACTGGATAGTTTATCCAGAGACTCTCCAATGAACGGCAATGGTGTTCAGTCTTTGATTGTGATCTCATTCAGTTGTCGATAATCCACACATAGGCGCAGTCCCCTGTCCTTCTTCTTGACAAAGTGTATTGGTGCTCCAGCTGGGGAGGTGGATGCCCGGATCCATCCCCGTTTCTCATTGACTTCTAGGTATTCCTTGACAGCCTTCATTTTTTCGTCGTTCAGGGGTTGCAAGGGCTCGTACGTGGGTGTCTTTCCTTCCTCCAGTGGAATGTGGTGGTCGTGAGTGTGGTGGGGCGGGGGTACCATAGGTTCTTTTTCAGTGAATATTTCGAGAAACTCGTCATATTCCGGTGTAATTGGATTTTTGCTGGTCTTGGAGGTTTCCTTGATTTTGTCGATTATAGTCTGATATACTTCCCATGGATCCGTTTCGCCGATCTTCCCGTTATCCGGTGTTTTGCTGTAGTATTGCTCCGTGGCCTTTTCTTCCAGGACCGTGTTAGCTCTCAGTGAGCTAGGTAAGCATTTCTGGGTACAGTGGTCCGAGTGGAATTTCACAGTATGATTTTTCCACCGTATCGCCGGGTCATAGAGCTTGAGCCATGGAAGTCCTAGGATGATCGGGGGGTTTCCGATCATGATGCAGTGTAGCCAGATGTCTTCTTCGTGATGGTTGATCATGAGGTGGATTTGAACGTCGTGGGTTACGGGCCTGACGGTGACCTCGCTTCCGTCCACAGTCAGGACTCGTCTGGGTACTGCTTTTTGTTGCATCTGTATTCCACTGGCTTCCGCATATGCTCTATCGATGAAGTTCTCAGATGCTCCACTGTCTACCAGGGATGTAGTGGCACATTCCTTGCCATCGGCTCTCTGGATCCTTACTTTGATCATTATTTTTTCCTCTGAGTCGTATCGGGTTGTCCAGATTCTGTAGGGCGGTTCTTCGTCTTCTTTCGCAACTGGCTTCTCACTCGGGTGACTGTTGCTAGGGTCTACTTCCGAGGGCTGTCGTTTCCCGATGGTTCTTCCTCTGTTTCTTCTTCAAATGTGGCTTCCGCGGCTCTGTATGGCTTTTTCCATGGGAGACGTGTTTTCTTGGGCTGGGGGTATTCCCTCGAAAAATGCCCTTTCTTTCGGCAGTTGTAACATTCATCTGTGTTCGTTTGTCGAGGGAATCGGTTCGGCGTTGTCTGGGCAAACTTGAATTATCGGATGGCATCGATGTCCATTGGGTTCGCCAGGGGTACTGACAGGGGTTCCCTGGTGTGGACATGGAAACACGCTTCTGGGCTGGCAGCGGACCGTCAACTGATGACTCCGAGGTTGCATAGGCGGCTATCGGTTTTGATGGTAGTGGTAGCATAGTCCACCAGAACTGTGGCTGGTGCTTCGCTCATGACCAAGTGTCTTTTGACTTCGGGGTGTAGTCCGTCTCGGAATCGTGCAATGCATACGTTATCTGTGTAGGGGAGATCTGCTTTGATCCGCTGGAATTCTCCCCAGTAGGTTGCCGCCATTCGATATCCTTGCTGGATTTTCTGGATTTTCTCGAATGTGATTTCCTCTGCATCTACTTGGCCAAACGCATGTCTCATGTTAGTTTTCAGTTCTTCCCAGGTTAGGTTGATTCCTCCTTCCTGGTTCAGGAAGGTTTCCAACCAGTTTCATGCCACTCCTTGGAGTAGGGATGACATGTATCCCGTTTTCTTCTCATCGTTGTCAAATCGGTTCCCTTCTCTTCTGAAGTTCACTTCACACTGGGCCAGGAAGGTTTTGAACTTTGCCTTTTCTCCTTCGAAAGGTTCTGGGTCCCGGAGCTTTGGATAACTGGTCTGCACCGGTCTGTTGCGTACTGCTAGGAGGGTTTGCAACATTTCTGTTGTTAACAGGTGGGGTCCTTCCGTCATTCTTCTCTGCTGTTCTGGTGTTTCCGGGGTTACTGGTCGTGATCTTGGTTCTGGTGTTATGGGAGTTGGAGCTCGCTGGTCGTCGGGGACTTCCCTGAATTCGCAGATATCGAGGGGGTCCTCGGTGTTTTCACCCGTGGAGTCCACTGTGTCCCTTGGTCTTCTACATCGGGTCTCGATTGGGGAGATGCAATCTAGTGTCAAGATCCTGCCTCACTAGTCCATGCTGCTCGACAGGCAATGTAGGCTGTCCTGGTGGTCTTCTTTGTTGGCGGTATCCGACTTCGTCCTAAACTCTGCACGCCTGTGTGGTCTCGTTGTGGTATTTGACTTCGTTGTGGGGGTATCCAAATTCGCCCTAATCTCTCCACGCCTGGTGTGGTCTCGTTGGGGTATTTGACTTCGACGTGGTGGTGTCCGACTTCGCCCTAATCTCTGTATACCTGGCATGGTCTCATTGCGGTATTCGACTTCATTGTGGCAGTATCCCACTTCGCCTTAATCTCTAATAGGTTCTTACATATAGTGGTCGTAGCGCCGGGTCACGGATGAAGAGTCAGAGGTCTGTGGAGAGAGATAATATGCGACTTCAATCAATTGCGCTCAGTACTACAGACTACATGTGCTCCTCCCACCGTACCACCCCCATGGGGCTTCCATCTTTCCCGTTACCGCCGAAAAGTAAACGCACCACACCAAAGAAAAGGTAAAAGTATGGCACCAAAGAAATCATAACAGTGAGCAACCGTACAGAAAGACTCATGACAACCCGTCCTCCCCATTGGCCGAAATCAAACCATTTTGTGGGTACATTATAAAGGAGACTTGCGGTGGAAGGAAACTTCGGTAAAGGAGGCAGTGCAATACCCTTACCATTTGAACGCTCTCTAGGCGCCCATCGTCATGTCAGTGGTTGCTGTGTTGTTGCTGCGCATTCCCAGCATGATCTTGACATAGGTTGAACAGCTTTGGTCGGAGGCTTTGTGTGGTTGTAGGCAGTTGGTGCAGTGGATCGGCGGGTGGTTGCAAGAGTGCCCTGCTCTGCAGTTCGTTATTGCACATGGATGATCCTTGGTGGGGTGGGGTTTTGCACACACAGTGCAGGTGTGGTTGCTGGCGGTGCAGTGCTGCGTTGGGTGCTGTCATACCCGGTAGCGCGGGGATGACGGTGGAGGAGCATTTGAGCTCTTGGTGGTCACCGGCCTGTGGCCGGCGGACGCCAAAGAGCTCCGGCACACAGGAGGCGAGTGATGTTCGGCGAGCGCAA
>Ga0307512_10008406_pt1 | contig 10066 bp, 12 predicted proteins | sample 14_EM_MG_FD_200267 | JGI IMG/M metagenome (GOLD analysis project Ga0307512, IMG submission 200267) | Populus trichocarpa ectomycorrhiza microbial communities from riparian zone in the Pacific Northwest, United States - 14_EM | ecosystem: Host-associated > Plants > Roots > Unclassified | place... | reverse complement strand
CATCACTCATGTAAGGTTCGGTGAGATCAAGAATGCGGGGAACGAAGAAGAGGTGTTGTACTGCTTTGAAATCACGGTAGGTGGTTTCAAAAGTCTCATCGTCAAGTCCGTTGTTGCCCAAAATGTTGATAGCCCCCATGAGGTCTTCAGTCCATGCGGAAAGTGCTCCAGAGACATGTTCCTGTTGTTCCATGACCTTCAGTAGTGCCCGACATCTTTTTCTCACCTCCTTGATATCCTCACTGGTGGGGTGAGTTTGATCGAAGCGGCAACTGTGTTCCTTGAAGGGGTACAGGAGAGACGGGTGTTGCAAGCTCACTGGTGGGGTTGATGGTATTTGGGTAAAGGTTGAGGCTGTTGCTGCCAAAATCTCCAATGCTGTTGTCATTGGGGAGGGGGATCGTTCGGGAACCATATTGGCTGGGTTCTGTGGGGACGAAGGGGGTGGAATAGGGAGTGGCAAGGTATAGGGATGGGGAAGGGAAGGGGATGATGAACGACTCGCAAGTAAGGGGGAGGGGAAAGGCAGTGGTAAAGACCTCTGTGCTTCTGGGGTCCCCGACATTAGCGGACTTGCTCCTGAAGACATATTGGTTACCCTCAATGTACCCAATTGTCCAACAATGCTTGTTGGGCCTTCCAGGGTAGGTGATCATGGAGAAAAGGGAGATGTTATTGGTTGCATTGATTGATTGTTGAGTGTAGATGACTGCGTTGTTGTGTCAGTAAGCATAAGAGGTATAGACGGGGGCAACGAGGTCAAGGGGCATTTAACGATGGTAGACACAGTATCGTTCTTTGCAGAAGAATGAATGCTCGAGGGAGTGGGGGTGAGTGACGTGGATTCTTGCTCCTGGTTTGAACTTGTGGTACTTAAGGGTAGAGAAGATTGTAGGGTCGCGGTAGACAAGTGTCCAAAGGCTGGTAGAGGGCATGATGAGGATGAGTCGTTGAACTGAAGGGTTCTTATACTACTCGAGGTTCTTTGAAAGTCTGCTAGTAACTCCGGAGTGTGGAAATCCTCGGAGTTAACCCATGAGTCATGAGCTGGTGAGTACCCTTTCCAGCGCACAAGGTATTGCTTCTTCTTCCAACGGCCAAAAGACCTCTCTTTGAGAACCTTCTCGACTTCCCATTCGGGTTCTCTGTTGAGTATTTCTGGTGGAGGTTCTAGAAAGTTGGGGCCGTGTTGTTCCGTCTTCTTATATGGCATGAGAAGAGAAGCATGAAAGACGTCATGAATTTTCCAGGACGTGGGGAGTTTGAGGCGATAAGCCACTTTTGATACTTGGGAGACTACCTTAAAAGGTCTGTATCTCCTTGGGGAAAGTTTGGGGGTGACATTGCTTGGGAGTCTAAGATTAGTTCCTTCTAACCAGACTTTTGATCTGATAGGAAAGGGGGAATGATGTGGTTTTTCTTTTATCCAGGATTCTTGCGCTTTACATTGTGCTTCTTAAGCGGCTTTCCTGGCTTCTTCGATCGATAAGAGTCGTTGTTCTAGGGATGGCATGGTAGTTTTTCTAGTTGGTTGGTGTATTTGGGGGGTGTATCCGATAAGTAGATCATATGGTGCTTTCTTAGTAGTTGCGGATGGCCAGGAATTCTTTGTGTATTGTGCGAGTGGAAGCCATGCGTGCCAATTGTTCTGTTGTGTTCTGCAGAACATTCGGAGGTATTGTTCTAAGGTTTGATTGGTTCTTTTGCTAGATCTGTCCGTCTGAGGGTGATATGCCATACTGATGTTCTGATGGATATTTAGAAGTCGGCAGAGTTCTGTGGAGAATTTCAAGACAAAACGGGTATCGCGGTCCAAGATAATCTTTCGGGGAATGCCATAATATGGGATGACATGTTTGAGATAGAGTAATGCGACTCTTTCTGAGTTGATGGCCTCGTGACAGGGGATAAATATGGATGCTTTGGAGCAATCGGTGTCCGTGATCGTGAGAATGGTGTTGAAACCACCTGATTGTGGGAGTTTAGTGATGAAATCCATTGCAATCGTTTCAAAGGGTCGTGTGTTGTCTGCAGGAGTGATGGGGAACATGGGAGGATGGGTTGGATGGGTGTTTACTTTGTTCATTTGGCAGGTAGCGCATCCTTTGATGTATTCGGTAACAAACATTTTTATGCCAGGCCACCAGTAGTACAGTGAAATTAATTGGAGGGTTTTGGTTATTCCGGGATGTCCCGCGGTCTTGTGATCATGGAAAAGGGATGTTACTCCCCTCCTAAGTTCGTTGTCTGCCACGACAACCAGGGCGGTCCCGTGATGCCAGTGAGTGCCGTCCAATAGCGAAAGGTTATGTAATGAGGCCCATTCTTTGAGCCTTGACTGGTTTGGGTATTGTGCTAGTTTCACTTTTTGGTCTAGATTGTCACCTATGCTGTCCATATCGAATACTCAGATGGAGGTGTAGGTGTCGCAGAAATAGTGGTCAGGCCATACAGTGACATCTTCATTTACTGGGTTTTTGCCTTCGTAGTTGGGCCGTCTGGATAATTCGTCGGCCCGGTTCGTTGCTCCTGGTTTGTATTCCAGGATAATATTGTATTGTTCGCATTTGGGTAGGTATCCTGCGACCCGCGGGCCGATCTTCCAAGGGTCTCTGTAGTAACGGAGATTGTTGTGGTCTGTGAATACTAGGACAGGGATGGTTGTTCCTTTAAGGAGGTGGGACCAGCACCGGAGACCTTGCATGATTCCTAAGAATTCTCGATCATATATGGGGTAGTTTTGTTCTGTTGTTGAGAATTTCTGGGAGTGGAAGCCTATTGGTCATTGTGGTTCCAGTTTTTCTGTTCCATTTGCGCGTTTTGTTGGGGGGTCCTGCTGGTAGAGTATTGCACCGGTTCCTACTTGTGATGCATCTACTTCGAGTTCGAATTGTTTATCAGGATTTGGTTTGATGAGTACAGGGGGATTAGTGATTCGTTTGATGATTTCTTGTTGAGCTGCTTTTTGTTTGGGTCCCCATTTGAAAGGGACGTCTTTCCCAGTGAGTGCTGTGAGTGGTGCCGTGATTATTGAGAAGTCTTTGCAGAACATGCAGTGGTAGCCTGCTACTCCTAGGAATCCTTGTACTTGTCTGAGGTCTTTGAGTTCCGTAGGGTATTCTCTGAGTCCTGCAACTTTGGTGGGGTCGATCGTGGCTCCTTCTTTGGATATGCGGACGCCTAGGAAGTCCATTTGAGGTTGGAGAAAGATGGATTTTGATAGTTTAAGGTGAAGGCCGTGTTTCTTGAGTAGGTTAAAGAAGAAGTGGATAATTTTGATGTGTAGGGCTTTTTCCTTGAGAAGGGTTCCTAGGCCGCAGTCGTCCATGTAGTTTTTGAATCGTCGGCGAATGTCTGGTACTTGTTTCTCGAAGTGTTGGTAGAGTTCCTCTAAGATGCCGTTCATGAAGCGTTGGAAGCTTCCTGGTGAGTTGCTCATTCCGAAGAACATTACTTTTGGTTCAAAAAGTCCTTGGCGCATTTTGAATGCTCCTTTCCATTGATCTTCCTCTCTGATGCGGATGTTATTGTATCCCCATCGTATGTCGAATTTGCTAAATAGTTCCATTCCTTGTAAGTCTTCAATACATTGTGCAAGGTTTGGTAGAGGTGTGACATCTTTCCTGGTGACAGCATTTAATGGTCGGTAGTCGATAATGTATCGCTTCTCCTTTGAATCTTTCTTTGGGACCATAAAGGTGGAGAAGCCATAGGGAGAATCTGATGTGGTGATCTAGCCTTTGGCCAGGTTTTCATCCAAAAATTTGTCTTCCATTTCTTGTTCTCCTCGTGATAGTGGGTAGACTTTACAGTTGAAATGAGCGGGGGCATTTTCTAATAGGATGATTTTGTGATCGCCCTCTCCTCTAGCAGGGGGGAATTTGTTTGCTTCTTCATCGGAGAAGAGGTCTTTATGTTCTTCGAATTCAGTTGGTAGGGTGACCTCTTTTTTACTGTTTTCTTGTGCGTATTTGTGCGCCATTTCTACCACCGTATGTGTGCGGTTAACTTCTATCGGGCCTCCCTTCATTTCTGAAGGGGTTACTCCCGTCCATAGAAGCGTCTTTTCAACTTTGAGTATAATGTCTTCATTTTTCTTGTCTCCTAGGTATTTCTTGGCTCGTTGGAGGGTTCCGAAGAGTAGGGTTTCCATTTGAATCGTTGGTCCCCTAAGCATTCCGTCTACCCAGTTGATATCTGGTTGGAATTCCCTAAACCATGGGTATCCTAGGATGAACCTATCGCGTCCTAAGTTGGTAACATAGAACCTTTGTCTTGCTTTTTTGTTTCCTCTGGTGACTAAGAGGTCGCATGCCCTGTCAATTGTTCCGTGACGATTGAGAGTTCCATCTACGTTGTATACTGCTCGTTTAAAAGGGAGTTTCTTGGTTCCTAATCGTAATCTGGCAACCGTTGTATGATCGATGAAATTTTCGGTTGCCCCGGTGTCGAGTAGTCCGATTTCTTCTGCCTTCCCTTGATAGTGTGATAATGAAATTTTAACTTGTATTGAATTCGATTTGTTTACAAACATACTATCAAGTCAGAATGCCCTAACTACAGCAGCTAGTTTTGGGCTTGAGTAAAATCCTTTGGCATAAGAGATTTGACAATGCTCAGCTTGGTATCTTCATCAAGCGAGCCCATGTTTTCTTTCAAGAAATCCGAGATGTCGGTCGGGGTCATGTCTGGGGTAGGGGCGCTGGTGCTAGCGCGGCCACAAATGGGGGGTGGTCCTCCAGGGTTCTTTTCGCTGAAGCTGCGTTGATCAGCAGCTTTCTTGCGACAGTCTTTGACGCGGTGGCCTCGGATTTCGCAGTAGAAGCATTGGTTGTTTTCCATTAGCTCCTTCTTCTTGGCTTCGGAATGCTGAGGTCCTCTGCCATCTTTGGTTACATTGGCTGCATCGACATCCATGTGGTGTCCTCCCTGGAAGGTGGTGCGTTGTCCATCCTTGTGACTGGTGTTCCTATTTCCACCATATCTTTGGGGTGGTATCCCGAAGGCTTTGTACATGGCTCGTCGCCTGTTTTGGCTATACTGTTTGGCGGTTTGCCATTTGATGTGTTGGTTGCGTGTTTCTTTTTCCCAATCTTTGAATTTCCAGGGTGTTTCTGCGGTTGGGTTATAACTGGGTGAGTGTATGACTGCTTTGACAAGTTCTCCTTTCAGATTGTTCTTCAGGATTTCGATGGTTCTGTGGTCGTCAAGTTTGATGTCAGCATCTTTGACTAGGCATTTGAAATCTGCGAAGAAATTGTCAAGACTGTCTCCATGTTTGAGTTTGCAGAGTTCTTGGTATGCTTCTGCCTTCCTATTGGTATTGGTAAAGGCTCTCTGGAAGGAGTCCATGAAGTTGTCCCATAGAGCTTTGTCAATTTCTAGTGTTCCACTACCGACTTCATCGTCAAGGTGAACGAGTTGTTTTTCTTTCCAAGAGTTGACCTTGGGTCCGTCCATGTAAGAGAGTGCTGCTATGACTTGGGAGTATGGTCGTTTCATAGTGTCGTTTGTTTTGTTGATCATCCTCCATATTTGAAAGGCAAGCATGAATTTCCTACTAAGTTGCCGATCTCCATTGAAGACGAAAGGGGGGTTCCCTTTGAGCGCTCCATTGGCCTTGCTAGCGATGATGTTTATGTTAGGTATGTTTGCGGCTGCTCCTGTGGCCGTATTTACTTCAGTAGGTTGTTCTGTCATTACTGGTTTGGTTGGTGGTACCGCTGTTACTGGGGGAATATTGACTGGGATGCTGGTTCCTTGGGATGCTGTTCGTTCAATAAGTGGGAGGATAGGTTCTTGGTAGGAAAGTGGTTGGGTTCCTTGGAGTGTAGCGATGTGGTGGATTCCTCCGGCAAGGGTTTCTTCTTGGGGGTCAAAGTATTCAAGTTGTTCTGTCTGTGATTTGGGTCCTAGGTAGTCGGGGTGCTGTGGGTCGTTGGGATTCCACCAACCAAGGAAATTGTTGTCGATTGGTACTTTAGCTTTCCAATTGGTATAGAAGGTTCCGTCGTTGTTCTGTTTGAGTTCTACCCAGAAATCGTTGTCTCCTTCTGTGACGAATTCTACAGGGAGTTTCCTGTGTCTTGGTTTGTCGATGTAGTAGCCTGTATGTGGGTTGGTCCTTCCTTCAATAAGAGGGTGTCCCTCAAAGTATGCGTGTCGTTTAACGTGTGTGGGAAGGTCATCTGTTTGTCTTCTATGGACTGTCTTCTTTACGTTGGAGAGTTCTCCAATAAGTCTAACACCCACCATGGTGAATATGCGATTGACCCTGTGTTACAAGGGTCCGTAGGAAAGCCTGACTTGTGTTATAAGTGATAACGCTTAAAGGTGCGACTTGCACGAAATAGCGATAGTGGGATGAGTTACTATGAGGGACTTTCTCAATAGAGATGAACATGTAATAAAGTGAAGTGGCACTTAAGCCAGGGTCTGGGAGATGAGCAAGAGGATAAGGGAAAACGCTTCAAAGAGAGTTTGAAGTGTTTTAAGAATGATGAAAAGAAGGGCGATAAGAAGAAGGGAAGTCTTAAGATGCTCAGACTCAATCGTGGTGGAAGCGACAAGACAATGGGATTAAAACAAGTCAGGCTTAAGGCCCAACTCTAGATACAAGCCAGCTTATATACCTCGGGGGCAGCTACCATGACTAATCGGCTTAATCAAGAGAACAATGGATCGTCGGAGTCAAGGTGAGTCAGGGTAGAAGTCAGGACAAGTCAAAGTAAATGATATGAGTCAGAACAAGTCAAAGTAAGTGATATGAGTCAGAACAAGTCAAAGTAAGTAATAGGGGTCAGAACGAGTCAAGGTAAGTAATAGGAGTTGAAATGAGTCAGTTATACAAGAAAGAGAGAACAATGGGGTACTGGCATATTGGTGCCCAAGATATGAGTCAGGTGATATGGCAGTCTGGTGATCGTGGGATAGTGGGGTCAGGTGACAAAGAAAAGGGAAAGAAAGAAAAGGTAAAAGATAATCGTACAAGGCCAAGAACGTAACACAACAGGGTGTGAAGACAACTCGGATGGGGCATCAAGGGACAAAAGGGAGTGCAATGATGACAAATATGATTGAAGACGATTAGCTAGCAAGGGGTATGAAGATGACAAGACAACTCAGTGGTAAACAGTCCAACAATGGTGTTGGATATCATATGACTTGATCAGGGCATATACCTGAATGATTGATGCATGTTACGATCCTGGGCCCCGTTTTTCATTTTCTGGCCCACTTATTTCATTCCCAAGACATTCCTTGCCATTCAACCCCTTATCTGTCACCTGCCACCAAGTCACACCGTCCCAAGGAGTACCACGTATCCTCCTGGATTGCCACATCACCCTTCAAGCCCATTGGCTACTCACCCTTCATTGTCCTACGTCATAGACTGCGGACTCCCAGGCTATTCTTAGCCACTCTATTGTTCTATGTCACCAACAACCCTTTAGGAAAGTACCATCAATCCATTGTCCACTCCAATAGGGAACTCTATTGTTCTCTCCCTATTGTTCTCTATTTTTAGCTCTGACATCATTACTGCGCAACTGCAGAAGTCCCATCATTCTATTGTTCTCCCGATTAGGAGTAGGGTCCTCTCACCTGTATATAAGAGCGACCATATCTCTAGAGTTGGGCCTTAAGCCTAACTTGGTTTTCAATCCAAGACTTGTAGCTTCCCTGTCTCTCTCCTAAGAGTTCTCCCCCATTGTCTGAGTCGCTTCAAAGTCCCCTTTGAAGCTCTCCTCTCTTCACTGCATAACAGTACACTTGGCTGCAGCTGTACTTCACTCCAAACTCTTATAGGGTGCCAGCCCCTCGAGCAATACAAGGAAAACCCATATTGCATACAAGTCCCACCAAACTCACTATTACGTGCACATCGCACCTTAAGGCCTTTGAACCTTAACAATGCAAATGTCAAGAAAGCGATAACAAACCTAATTGTAGTCAACATAGGTGCACAGATTCCTTGGGGGGAGGGAAGGATTGGTATGGCATGTGTTGTGTGAGTGGCCTTAGGATGCTGATGATGCTGATGACAACACAAATCTCAAAGAAAAAAACAATGAGCTCTATGGTTACTGTAGACAACAACATACTGTGGGTGACAGTGACGGTTTGTCATGGTGTGGCAGATACCATGGATAACCACCTACTGCAGGTGACGGTGACAGTCTGTTGTGGTGCGGTAGAGTCAGACACCATGACTGTAACCATCACAACCATGACCAAATGACTGCGGTGTCAGCTGTACCTGAGACACACCCTAGCTGAGGGGAAGTGGTAAAAAAGTGGAGTTGCACAAAGGCAAATGTCTGGGAAGAGAGTAAGAGGGAAGGGGAGAGTCTCAAGGGATCTTGAGACAACTCAGAGAAAGGCAGACAAAGGTTTTAACAAGCAACAACACTTGTATTAAGAAACCAAGTCAGGCTTAAGGCCTCTTCTACAATACAAGCTGGGCTTATATACTACTGAGGCAGCTACCATGACTAAGTGTCCTAATAGGACAAACAATAGGGCTCTGGGGACAATGGAGACAAAGACAATAACAAGGGAGAACAATAGGGAGTAGGACAATAGGCTCAGAGACAATAAGGTCCCCATATATGGCAGACAATGGGCTGTAGAACAATAAGCAGTGAGAACAATAAGAAAGGTCATGTGACAGAAAGGTCAGGTGATCATCTGGTCAGGTGACAAGGGTCAGGTGACTGATCAGGTGATGTAAGGTCATATGACTGAAAAAGGTAAGGGAGATAGAAAAATAAAATGGGGGCAGAATTGGATTGTAATATTACACCCCTCCTATGGCAGTTGCTACCATGCAACTAGTTGCTTCATTCTTCATCGTCATAGTCCCAGGCTGTATATCTCAACTTGTATGAGTTGTCCTCAAAGGTGACTGGGCATGCATTGCCCACCATCAGGTGCTATTCAGGCACAACACACATGTCCTTGACACATTGGAAGTGGGGGGTGGGGCAGTCATCATGGGTGTGGTTGATATGGAAGCACCACCTACAGTACTTCCACAGGGGGCAGTCCCCTTTGGCGTGGTCAGGCTCTTCGTCACTACACTTGAGACAGTAGGGGAAGGGGGTGCGCTTACACTTCCCTTGGCACTTGTCCACAGGTATGGTGCATAATTCGAGGCTATCTTTGCCCTTGATGTCACTCCACTGATCTTCAGGTGGTCCCTGTGCTGCATGGATACATGGGAGAAAAGATGAAGGAGGGGACAAGGGATGAGTGTGGAGGAGGTGGGTCTGGAGATGCGTGCAAACCATGGCATGGGTTAGGTACCGCTCACAATCCAACATTTTCTTGTTGGCATTGCGCTCCTGGCTGTCAAGGTTGAGATGTTGTTGCTTGATATTTTCAAGCTTATTGTACTGTGCACAGAGCATGTGGATGTCAGCTATAACCCCAGGGTCTCCAAGATGGTAGAGGGCATTGTTGACAATGGGACAAGTGGTGCTGCTGGGATGGAAGATGGTGTGATCGGTGTCCTTGACACCTGGGCAATGGAAGTTGGGGGTCAGGTAAGAACATATGTGGAGGGGGGGCTCCTTGAACCACGACTACCACCAGGCATGGTTTTCCCACAGTTGAAAACTGGGGCAAGGAGGGGTGTAGCCCACAGGTACAAATGCCCCCCCACGAAACCCTTGTAAACCTTGGAACACCACCAGACAAAGCACCTATGTATTGACCACAACTAGAGAAAGTACATGTAGTTCAATGAAAGCATGTAAAACACAGAAAAGGAGCAAGCAGATATACAACATGTAAACCATCAGATGATGCGCAAACAAACAGAATACCCCAGAAATCCTGCTCAACAAAGACAACCCCCAAACTGAAAACAGAGAACACAGAGGGAAAGAAGAAGTAACCAAACAATGCCAATGAAAATGACAAGAAACAAGTGCCAGCCCAGTCCCCAACAAACTTTATACACCTGCCCCCTGCTGGCAAATAATATAAACCAACAAATGCACCACTCCCACTGCGCCCACCCACCCACCCGCCCACCACCCCCCATGGACTGACTGACTGC
>Ga0307512_10008405_pt1 | contig 10066 bp, 9 predicted proteins | sample 14_EM_MG_FD_200267 | JGI IMG/M metagenome (GOLD analysis project Ga0307512, IMG submission 200267) | Populus trichocarpa ectomycorrhiza microbial communities from riparian zone in the Pacific Northwest, United States - 14_EM | ecosystem: Host-associated > Plants > Roots > Unclassified | place... | reverse complement strand
ACGAAAGCGGCAAAGTCCTGTCACTCGCTTGGTCAGGAAACATTAAGTGGTATACCGAACAAGTGGAACGACGGAGGACGAGAGCGTACTTTGCATGAAGATATCGATTGCTTCAAGCGCACCAGCATGGCGGCGACACCGATCTGTTTGCGCGTTAGCAGATGTCCGGCATTACGCGCGCTCCGCAACCTGGAGCACCCGCCTCCGACTGCAGAATCTCGTTGAGTTTCGCAGCGACGCCATCGTCGTTATTCGCAATTGGCGCGTCGATAGGCTTCGTCGCCGAGCGGGATGAAAGAGTATCGCTGTGGTATTCGGCAGCGGACGCCATTGTTGTGTGTTCGCGTGGAGCGCAATGGTGCTGGCGGGACAAAGCGATGGTTTCGGATGGTGCAAGACGCAGAATGAGGCTGAGCCGCGCACGCTAATTTTAGGCTCGCACGAGGTTCTTCTGCCTGGCGGGCAGACTGCAAGTGCCACGACGACCATATCATAGCTATATAAGCTTCCATGTAATAAAGACGAGTTGCTTTCCTAATGATTACAACATGCTTTTTCTAGCTAGTTAGGCTATTTTCAAAACATACCGCTTGCATCCCGCTTGTCGCCCGACCCGCTAGTAACTCCAGTTGCAATGTTCCCTAGGTTTTTGAGGCGACCTTGGAGCGGCCTTGAATTTAGTGCTAGATTTGCTCAACTCCGAAAGGTAACATAATCGGCTCACCTCCGGCTCGCTTCAGGTATTGAGCATCAGACACGCAGTAGAGTTATGTACGGGCCCCCAATCCTGACAGAGGCAGATTATCCTACGGATCGCCCTGGAGCCCGGCCTGGAGAATCGGCCTTTTATCCAGGGGAAGCTTCTGATGAAGCACGTGGCAGCACTGCAGCAGTTGAGACCAGGGCATTTCCTATTTCGCCTTCGGGCTCTTCATTGCGCCCCCGATTCGGTCACCACTGTTGCTGCCGGCCGGCGAGACAGGCCGCCATCAAGTTCATGCCTTGGAGGCGATTGGCACGACCGGATATACGCGTACCAGGCAAGGGAGCACATCACGACGCAGCGGAGGGCCACGGCGGCTATCAACATGGACGACGCCAAACCAAGCGGCCGCGGACAATCGAACCCAAAACCGAGCGGTTGCAGCGAGTTTTCCGGTTCAACGGACTAGCCGTTAGAAGGTCCGGAGGTTGCGCCCCCGATTTGGTCACCACTGTTGCCGCCGGCCTGCGCGAGCACGTCCGGACGGAGCTGGTGATACCGAGATACCGTGCCCTTGTCCGCGCTTGCTGCTACTACCTCTAGCTTGCTCTTATTCGGGGATTGGTTTTTATCCACTTATTCATTGCTCGTTGTGGCTCGCTCTGCCCTCCGCGCTGGTCTATCCCCAGCATATCAGTCCTCAGAACCTCTTCACTCCTAAGCGCGCTTCCAACCTCACCCACTCCTGCAGAACGCTCACCCCCCTGCGCTTGCGCTGTCTGCCTCTCCTGCGCCTCCTGTTTCCGTTCCCTAAGCTCCCCTCCGACATCTCACTCTGGGATTCCTCCTCTGCCGTGTCTGGTATCCATCAACCCGCACCTGTGGTGGCGAGGAAGTCAAAGACCACCAACTGTACCACTCGCCAGCAAAAAGGTCTCGCATCTTCAACCGATTTTGCCTCTACCCGTCTCCTTCCACACTTCCGCCCACAGGATCTTCTGCTGGGCCTTCCTGTGGAGGGGCAATTCCTGAAAAGATGCTCCCGGGTCTGGGTCCAGTATGGGCACCACCAGCACTTGGCCGTGGGCCTGCTCTTCTTCGACTTGAGGTACTGGCCAGTGAGACAACGGCCGGTCTTCAACTGGTAGAACCTCGCTGCCAGCCGCTTGTTGCTCTTTGCTGGAGCTTGGTCTGGTTTCTGGCACACCTTTCCCTGTCGGTAGTACGGGTATTTCTTCCCAGTGACCATTGAATTCGCCCAAGCCTTGGCTCTTCGAAAAGAGAGAGAGAGAGACTTCATTTATTGCATCCGACCTACCGAAGCATCGCAATGGATTTGCGGTCATGTTTACGATCCGGGTGATGGCGTATGATTTATCGGTCTCGTGTCGGGTGCCGCCCTTACAGCTTGTGCTCGCCTTCGCCCAATAATGGCATTGCCGTCGCCGCCCTTCCTCACCACCTGGATGTACCCAGACCGCCACCTCGCATACTAGCATCAGGCGAAAGGCGCAAGCCGTCCACATAAGAGCGGCTATCAATTGGTTGGCATTCCAGCTGATCAAACAAGGCCGCTAGGAGATCGGCAACGCGTTTTCTTCGTATGCACTAGTACACACTTGTTTTGCTCGTCAAACATGGTTGTCACATGCGATAAAGATTCATCATCGTCTCGTCAAACATGGTTTTCGCCGCCCTAGCCAGATGCGGATCGATGGCTAAGCACATTGCCGCCACTATTTATCGTCGAATCTTCACATGCGAGCGAACCGTTCATCTATCATGTCGTGTGGGGGCGCGATGGCGATTCGATGGGGACGGGTGCAAGGTGCGGTCGATGGCGATTCATTTCGCCGAAAAAGAGTTTTCCTGGATGTTCGTACCTGCATTGGACACCGACGCCGACGGCAGCAGAACGAGAGCAGGAGAAGCCAGCTTGGGATTGCGATCTGTTGCCTGACCGGAAATACACAGGCAGACGGTAAGATGCGTACCGCGGGGATGCGCAGCCCGTGGGCGGAAAGCCAAACCCCGGCTGTCGGGACTTGTGTCGATCGTGGTTTTTTTTTTCTCCGGATGACGAACAGAAACTCCAGTTCCGGTTTGCCTGGGGGGGGGGGGACGGGCCTGGATGACGTCGACGCGGTTGCGTGGATGTTCCCAGTACTGGCGGCAGTAGGGACGGAGACTACTCACGGCGCGTACCGGACGTCACAGCCGGACTGCAGCGAGAGATTGCTGCTACGGAGGCGCCGAGTACAGTACTGCTTTTCGCAGCATGCCTGAGGCGGAAATGCCGTCACCATGACGGACGAAGCAATGCGATAGGCCTCATCGACGATGCGATGTTGCTCAATGCGTACTTCGGCTGGCTGCGTGCGGTCAGAGTGTCGACGGAAGTGCAGAAGGGACAAGGAACGGGCGCCGACGGTGACGGTCACGGCGACGCGCCTCCTACATAATCGAAACCTATTCTATGATGTCATCGGCGACAGCGGCACCAGCGATGCCCTCTGTCGCCCGCGGATCGTGGAGCAGAGCAGGTAATAGTTGTCCGCGAGGCCTTAAAAGCATCCCGTTCCCGCCGCCGTCCCCCAATCTCACCCACCACCACAACCAAACACCAAACACCAAACAACGCCCACAACAATCACATATCCTCACAGCTTCTCCAACATGTCGAACCTCATCAACAAAGTCAAGGGAACCCTTGGCGGAAACACCGCCACCCACGACGACACCACTGCCACCGATTCCACCGATCCCACCCATTCCATCACCACCACCACCAACACCACCACTGGTCCCCATAAGAGCGACGCCGCCAACAAACTCGATCCCCGCGTCGACTCGGACCGTGATGCCTCGCACAACCTCGGTGGCGGCACCGGCACCTACAACACCCGTAACACGCACTCCACCACCACCACCGCCTGCCCGACCGATACCGGCAAGACCACCGCCGGCCCGCATTCGTCGAACATCGCCAACAAGCTCGATCCCCGCGTCGACTCGGACCGTGACGGACGCGGCTCTGGCTGCGGTTCCTCGCACGCGGCCGGCTCTTCGAACGTTGGCCCCCACTCGAGCAACGTCGCCAATAAGCTTGATCCGCGTGTCGACTCGGACAAGGGCGGTCACAACCACGGAACCCACGCCGCCGGCACGACTGGCACTGGCCTCCCCAGCAACGTCCACAACGTCCACGACGCCCACAACACTCACTCGACCGCCGCCGCCGGCCACGCCGGAGTCTGCGACGCCTATCCGATCGGCACCAAGTCGACCGACCACGGGGCGCACAGCTCCAACATCGCCAAGAAGCTCGACCCGGCCGTCGACTCGGACCGCGACCACCGTGCTGCTGGTGTTACTGGCACTCACGGCATCTACGGCACTCACGCCACCGGCACTGGCGTCACGGGCACCACCACTTCCGGCCCCCACTCTTCCGCGGCCGCCAACAAGCTGGACCCGCGCGTCGGCTCGGGCCGTGATCACTGCGCCACCGGCACCGCCGGAGCCTATGGCTCTGGCCACACTGCCGGCTCGGGCGCCACGCATCTGGGTAACACGGGCACCGCGGGCCTGGGAGCGCATTCGGGAGCCACCGGCACGCACCACAATGCTCCCGTGCATCTGAACGCTGGCCACACTCCTGCGGGCGGTCTCGGCAACGGCTCCCATGGCACGCACACCACGTTCGCCCACGGTACTGGCACAGTCACCGGCGTCACGGGCACCCACTCGACCAACAACGGCCCGCACAGCTCCAAGGTGGCCAACAAGCTCGATCCCCGCGTCGACTCGGACCGCGACAACCGCTCCAACCCGGCGTCGACGCAGTCCGGCCCCGCGCCCAACACCGCCGGCCCGCACAAGAGTGACCTGCTGAACAAGCTCGACCCACGCGTCGACTCGGACCTCGACGGCTCCAGGACGATCGGCGACAAGGCCCACGCGGGCGCCACTGGTGGTACCCACACCACCCACTACTAGGCGGGTCCACCGTTTGGTACCCGCCGACGATGCGATTTTCTCTTTCCGTCTGGGAATCTTGTTTTTCTTGTTTTTTTTGACAACTGGGGATGGGATGGGATCCGATCGGACGGGAGTGGGAGAGATGATGGGAAGGGAACTGGGCACCTGTAACCTGTACCACTAGTGAATTGATGCTTTCTACGACTTCTGTGATTGCTGATTTGAGTGTGTGATGTGACACGACTACGTGAGAGAAGTCTCAGCTGAGTGAGTAAAACACACCAAATGTAACGCGTGCACAACATAGCTACTACAAATACCGCAGCTCCAGCCGACAGCCATACCCCGCCGCCCATATTTGCAGCATGCAAATCCCCGGGACCCCGTAACCATTGGTGGTGTTCTTGCGACATGGCCACGTCGATTCAGGTTACCGCCGGCTATCACCGCTTTCATCCACAAAAATGTTGCCGTGAACTCGACCTCCTCAGCCAAGAAACGTCATCTCTTGACTCTGGAACCACCAGTGTGCTCACGGCGGTGAAAGATCCTGGCGACAAGCGGGCGTGCATTCGCTGGTTGGTGGCAAGTAATTCGATCCGGCGCCGCGGACCTCCCGACATCATCGCGGAGGCATGGTGGAGCGGCAAGCACTCACGCGAGCCGCCGAATTTGTGAACACCGCATCGCACTCCTGTGTGCTGCCGCGGTATCACGGCCGCTTTTTCTTCTTCCTCCAGCCTTGCGGCTCCAGCCGCTCCTGCTGCGCGTCCGATGTCCTCCTCCATTGCCACAGCTGGCGCCCACTGCTGGTGCACCGATATGTACGGCGCAAGTGCTGCACACCGGGCCACTCCGATAGACAATGCGTCCCGGCAGTTGGCGGACCGGTCGAACTCACCCGTGGCCAGTCGGAACTCACACGCAGACCCCCCCCCCTCCCCGGGCAGGATGATGTACGGAAAAAAAATAAAAAAAAGTGCCGAGCGGCAAGTCCCTAGCTTAGCGCGCGGCGTCTGTCTCGCTCCCCCACGCGAGGACGCTGATTCGCGAGACGTCCGTCCATCCCGGCGTGCAGCGTGCATGTGCGTGCAGTTTGGGCGGAAACTCGACCGCAAACAGCCGGGCCGGGGCGTGGGATTCTGATGTGGCCTCGGCGATGTCGTTCGTACACTAGCTAACTATATACTTGCTGGCAGTGATGCGCACGCGTCGCAAGCCCCGACAGCCCACAGGTGATGGGGGGGAAAACCCGGAGTTCGCTGCAGCGCGGCGGATTGCAACTTCCCTTCCCCCTAGCGCACCACCTTCGGCTGACGCAATCGATTCCACGTTTGCCCGCTGCGGCTCTGCCGCAAAGACACTGCCCGGACGTGCCCCGGCCTCACTCGGCAGCTGTCTTTTCGAGACGGTCCTCCCAGTCCGCGTTTGCGCGACGGCGGCGGATACGGGGCCCATGCCAGCCGCGCTCTCCCTCCGGTTCATCTTGACCATTCCCCGCCGCAGTGCGTCCGTCGGCGTGTACTGGAGCACTGCGCTGCGGGCCGCTGCCGCCGCTCGGGAGCGCGCTTACCGGCGGCAGACGGCCGCACTTACGGCGCGGTGTGGTTTCCGCGGTCCAAGCGCAAATGCGAACCTCCGCTTTGAGGGGCGAGAATGGCACTTCAGGCCGGCGGATCGCGGCCTTAACTACCTGGCGCATCAGCCAACGCGAACGGCCTTCGGACTTGACTCGTCACGCGTTGCGGAACGACAATTCGACGAGACCAGCCCCCGACGCCGTCTGTAGGTATTCGAGGAGCTTACGAAGCAAAATCAGATGCATACATACGTACATAAGCTGAGCTGACCGTAGGTGCGCCAAGCCAGCCTGCACTGCAGACGTCTTACGAAGCGACGCGGCGGCCTTGCACTCGCTCTCTTAGCGTGCTCGCGCTAGCAGGCACCGCCCGCAACAGTTCCGATACGACGTGGATGGAGTGGCGGTGCTGGAGTGGCGGCGCTGGTGCGCTCGCGTCGCGCCTGCATATGTATGCAGAGTCTAAAAAGATCGTCAGGGGCGACTACGAGCGGAGCCACGACTCACCAGACTCCGCCTGGCGCCCGGAACAGCAGCGCAGCAAATAGATAGACGACGCCGAGAGGAGCCGCCGATGGAATGCGGCTGGACCGCGGCGGGCAGCAGCGGGGCTGGGGCGACGGAAGCTAAAACCTGCTGCCAGCCGAACGGCTCGCGCCGGTTATATATAAATTGGATAGATAGATAGGGATGCTTGGCAGGGCCGCTGGTCACGCGTCGGCTGCGGGTAAGGCAGCGCGTGGTGGGGGCTAGTGCTTCTGCAGAGCGTTGCTGTGCTGGCGGCCTGAAGCCAGATACGGGCGGCCGGAAAGGAATGCTGTCTGTGCGCGCCGGCGCAATGGCGGCGCAAAAATAGACCGTCGCGGACCAAAGAGAGCGCAGTGGCTCGCCGCTTGTGGCTTACTCATCCCACCGACAGCACCGTCATTCCACCGCGACCACTCGCCCCATTGCCCGCCCGCCGCTGCTGATTGGAGGCGCTGCTGATGGTTCCGAGACATTCTGCGGTCCCCGGCTGCCCCTGCGTTCCACTGCCCTCTCGCGAGCCCAACCGCCAACGCCCCCTGCGCCGGCGCTGCGCCTGCCCGCCAGCTCGCCTTATAATCCGCCTCCGTTCCTGCGTCCTTGCTCGACTCGCTCCAGTTCCCGCTATCGCTCGTCGCAGACAATCGGGTTTCCTCTCCGGCTTGGCATTTCCTTCGCGTCGTCAACACTCCCGCTCACTCGCTCAATCGCTCACTTGCTCACTCACCGCTCTTTCCCACAACACCACAACTTCCCCCCCACCAAACAACACTCCCTCACAAAACAACACTCCCGCAACACTCCCTCACAAAACAACACTCCTGCACCACACAACACTCCCGCACCAAACAACACTCTCTCACCAAACAACACTCTTTCACCAAACAACAAACACCGCACCACCGCAATGAAGTCCTTCGCCGCGCTCGCTCTGCTCGCCGTGCTGGCCTCCGCCGCACCAACCGCCCCCAAGCTGGTCGCCAAGTCTGCCGCTGCAACCTACCCCGCCGCGCTCAAGCTCGGCAGCTCGATCGAGGGCTGCTCGGTCGACAGCCTGGGCAACATGTACGCCGTCAACCAGACGCACTTCGTGGCGCTGGCGGACGCCGCGGTGCAGCACCCGCTGCTGGTCGGCGCCGGCGCGACCACGAGCCACTTCGCGTCGTCGTGGTGGACCTGCAAGCACGGCGCGCTGGTCGGCGACGCGGCCGCCCACAAGCTCTGGAACGTGGCCCAGCGCAACACGCAGTTCGCCGATGCACGCATGCTGCAGCCGAACGACTTCGCCGTGTCCAAGACCGAGGACCGCATCTACCTGGCGGGCATGAACTACACGGCGAACACGGGCGACCTCTGGTTCTACAACGTGGCGACGGCGACGGCGACGCAGGTGCGTGTGCCCGGCGCCTTCCGCATGAACGGCGTCGAGCTGTCCCCCGACGACCGCACGCTGTACGTGACGTCCGCCGAGAACTCGCCCGACGCGACCCAGGTGCTCTCGGCAAAGGTGTGGAAGCTGGCGATCGACCCCGCCACCGGCATCCCCGGCAAGCCCGTGCTCGCCATCGACCTCTACAAGACGCTTGAGGACATGAAGCTCGACCCCAAGACCGCCGGCATGGACCCCGACGGCATGCGCATTGACGCCAAGGGCACTCTCTTCATGACGCTCAACGCCTTCGGCAGGGTGCTCATGTGGGACACGGCGCAGTCGGCATGCTCGGCCAAGATCATCGACCTCGAGACCATCCAGAACCCGACCAACCTCGAGCTCGGCGGCGCCGACGGCAAGACGCTCGTCGTCGTCGGCCGCTGTCGCAAGGACCTCGCCACCAGCTGCGTCGACAGCTACCGCCACTCGACCCCCGGCCGCGCCTTCACCAATCTCCAGGGAAAGAAGAAGACGTGCCTCGCCAAGCCCAAGGCTTCCTACCACTAGCAGTGCCGGAAGGTCTGCGCCGACGACGATGAGTAGCCGTTGCCGTCGCCGTATCAGCAGGTCGCGTGGAGGAAGACGGAATTGGGGAGGGGGAAACTGTACTGATAGATATTACGGCATGAATTGACTGGGTGTTTTCTGATTTCTCGGGTTTTCTTTTCTTCTTTTTTTTTTCTCGTTCAATTGGGTTGGGCGTGAGGACCACCGGATGTTCATAGGTTACAGCACTGTACGTATGCAATACGAAATGGGAATGCACGAAACGACTCCTGATTCCGCGACCCCACTGGCGACGCAACGGCCGCCAGAACTACGTACGTACATACAGTCCGCCAGGCAGACGCGGACGGCTTCCGTCGGTGGGGCCGCGCGGGCATCCGACGGCCGTTGTCGGCGGGCGCAGGCGGCAAGGGGGGGCCGCGCTCCAGCGTGCGAAGCTGGCAGCGGACGGCAGCTCAGGTGTCGTCCTCGTCGGGCTCGGGGTCCTCCTCGCCCTCGTCGGCGACGAGCCGGCGCTCGAGGAAGGCGAGGCCGGCGGCCATGTAGTTTGCGTAGACGACGTCGTGGACGAGGGCCATGTGGGCGGCGCCGGGGACGACGACGAGGGCGGCGGGGACGCACTTTGCGTGCAGGCGGGCGACGAGGGCGTCGGCCTCGGCGCGGAGGACGGTGGCGTCGTTCTCGGCGTGCACGACGAACGCGGGCGGGTGGGATTCGTCGACGAGCAGCTCCGGGAACAGGGCGCGCGCGGACTCGGCCACGCAGCGCTCGCGGTCGGCGGCAGCGGCGGCGGCGCGTGCCAGCCGCGCGCCGAGGCCGTCGTCGCCCGCCAGCGCGTCCAGGAACAGCCCGCGCCGCCACAGCTCGTGCGCGACGCGCGTGCGCGCCCAGAACTCGGCAGCCGTCGCCGGGTCGCTCTGCGGCAGCGCGCCGACCGGCGCCGTCCGTCGCGCCAGGTACGGCGCCGTCGCGTCCGAGCCCGCGTCCGCGTCCGCGTCCGTGTCCTTGCGCGCGAAGTAGTGCGGCGCGAGCAGCCGCCCGCCCTGAGCCGCCACGAGGAACACGCCCAGCGGCTTCGGCTCCCAGTGCGCGGCGGCCAGCTGCGCCAGGTACGCGCCCGCGCTGTAGCCCGCGACGAACACGTTCGTCGCGCTCAGTTCGTGCCGCGGCACCAGCACCGTGTGGTAGTACGTGAAGGCGGCGTGCAGGTCCGCGAGCACGTCGTGGCCGCTGCACGGGAGCAGCTTGCGATAGTCGAACGAGAGGAACGTCCAGCCGCGCGCGAGGCAGTCGTCTTTGCACCGGCGGGCCGTTTAGTCGGCGGGGGGGGCTCGGAAGA
>Ga0307512_10008403_pt1 | contig 10069 bp, 12 predicted proteins | sample 14_EM_MG_FD_200267 | JGI IMG/M metagenome (GOLD analysis project Ga0307512, IMG submission 200267) | Populus trichocarpa ectomycorrhiza microbial communities from riparian zone in the Pacific Northwest, United States - 14_EM | ecosystem: Host-associated > Plants > Roots > Unclassified | place... | reverse complement strand
CTTTAGTCACACTTGCCATTGAGGGCATTGGCGCTTTCTCCTCGGCATTCCCATGCGAAGCACAGTTGAATGAATACAGGTGAATTTCGGCGTCTTCAGAAGTGGGTGTGTCAGCGCCTCAGCGCCTTAACCGGCTCAACAACCCATCAAAGTTGTCATACGTGACGGATGATTACTGATTCCGAACCGCAGTGGGAAGCCTGCCTTGTTGACATTACTAACTATATAAAGGAGCATATATACCCGCTAGCAGGTAGTGCTGCCTCGACACGCCACATGAAGTGACCCCATGGCCCTAACAACGTCCCTTTTCTGCGCCCTCTTTCTGTCATTAGCTTCACACGCCCAGCATGAAACTCGAGAGAATCATCCGCATTCTCAATTCTTGGACACCTGTCATAAAATCGCAGCGGACATCTCCGGCGCTTCACAGGTATTTTTCCCGCGTGAGCAACTCATCCCCTTCACCCGCAGTCCTCCCAAGCTGATCGCTCACCCCAGCCACACCTCAGTATACATCCGACATTTCGCATTATGCTCTTTCGAGCATCCAGGACTCTGCATGCTCGGTGGAGCCCGGCTCGGCCGAGGACGTGAGCAAAATTGTGAGGCATCCTGCCCCAACATCAATCGCTCCAGCTGACCTCGTTTCTGATTTTGCACAGCTAAAGATCCTGGGAGCACGCAGGACGCCTTTCGCTGTGAAGGGTGGTGGACACGCCACGAATCTGGGATTCTCGTCGACCCCCAGCGTGGAGATTGCATTGGCACGCTTCAACTCCACAAAAGTCAACGCTTATGATGGGACGGTCGAGATCGGGCCTGGCCTCACTTGGGACCAAGTATATGAGACTCTTAGCCCCACTGGAGTGAATGTCATTGGTGGGCGTATACCTGGCGTTGGTGTTGCGGGGTTGACACTTGGTGGAGGTAGGCGTCTCCCATGGTTGGATGGCCCATAATCTAAGATGCTTGCAGGATATTTGTATCAGTCGAGTCAATACGGTCTCGCCATTGACAACGTCGCAGGATGTGAACTCGTCCTACCAAATGGAACCATCAAGCAGGTGACTCAAAAGGATAAGGACCTTTGGTTCGGGCTTAGAGTAAGCAGAAAAGGCTTGATCCAAGTTGACGACACTAATGGTCTCTCATCGCAGGGAGGGCTCAATAATTTCATAGGCCACCAGTCTCGATTCAGAGTAACTGTACAACCTGATGGTTGATGACTGTCGATAGGGAATCGTGACTAAATTCATTCTCAAATCGCATCCTCAAACGGACGTCTGGGTGAGTTGACAAGAATATCTCAATAAGGCATACGTACTCAAACCCTGACAGGGCGGTATTCTTGTTTACACCGAAGACAAGCTGGATCAAATCAAAGACGCCCTTGTCAAATTCCAAGAGCAAAACGATACTAAGGCTGCGGTGATGTTGGGTTTTGCCTATACATCCGGAACAGTGTGGTCTATCATAGGAGCGTTGCCGCTGGTCCGAACTGACGCCACCGACGCAACAGATCACAACTGTTATCTTTCTGTTTTATAATGCGCCCACTCGTCCTGTGGGAGTTTTCGACGACTTCTTGGCGATACAATCTGCCCAGGGGAACGTGTCTACTATGTCATACTCTGATTACGCCCTCAACGCGAATTCTGTGACCCCACCTAGCTCTCGGTTAGTCATACATAACCCTGTGGGTGGAAAGGAGACTGACCTGACGCGATACCTAACCCTTAGCCTCTTCTATCAGGGTGTCCCAGTGACACGATATTCACCTCCGGTTTTTGATGCTTTTGTGAACCACACATGGGTGCGTTCCGTCCTTCGAGCGTTTACCGTACGTCAGTCCAGTAATGTGATGCGGGTTTCACAGTTCTGGGGGGAGCGAATTTCTGCTCTTGACAGCACTGCGCTCGTGAGCTCAGCGCTCGAACCCTTTGACAGTGGCCTCTTCTTGCATGGAAGCCCATCTGCCTACCCGCCTGACCGTTCTCAGGCCGTCTTCCCATCCGTCCTCAACGTCGCGTGATCCAACGCCTCGCTCGACGAGACGATGGCTAATTTGTTGCGCGACGGTGCAAAGACGATCCATGATGTTGCGATTGCGGACGGGCAGAACCTGTCGGACGCGGCAGTGTATGTCAATTACGCGCTTTTCGATACGCCTCTAGAAGACATATATGGTGGTAATTTGGCGAGGCTTCATAGTATCAAGGCCAAGATCGATCCAGGGGGGGTCATGGACCTTGCTGGGGGTTTCAAATTCTAGGATTGTGCTGCTCACCTTAGAGATATTCAAGTGGACTTTTTGTTGTAGTGACTCAGCTGGGATTGTTCTTTGGACGAATCTGGTAGAAACGAATCTTATAGACTGTTACTGTTACGGATCATCTCGAAGTCTGTTGTTTTTGCTCTTCTGAGCCCCTTCATACGAATGGCCTATGATTAATTGCCTTCATAATCAAGTCTTGTATGATCAATTAGTCTAGGTACCTGATATCCAATTTAGTCCGTACCTGCATCGTCCCCATGCATACATGATATTTCTCACCTACTGCAATCGAACTCTTAGCCGGCGTCATAACGTTGCAGCCAGGTATTAGGGAGGTAGGAACTTCGGCGCGGCCCAAGTATTCGGCCTTACGAATACTGCTTGCAGATCACAGTAAGCCAATCAGATCAGCTTTGGCGTGCCCCAGTTCAATGGCCGCCAGAACGGCCATTTGATATTGGATAGACAAATCGATGTCAAGGTACATCATCGTCTGTGTACTGTTAAGTTTTCTCTTGCCTGGCCGAAACTTAAGTGTCGGGGCATTGGTGGATGTCAGCGTGTTCAAATGAAAGGTAGAGTCGGGAAATCACTAGCAGCCGATTCAGTTTACTCAAAGGTCTCAAACTTCTAACGGACACCCTGCACATCTGTGTATACAATATGCTTGAGCTTGCGTTGAATCCATTTGATGCCTCGTACGTCGAAGTCTTTCACTGGTAAAATGGAGCGCAGGTGTCCTTCCCAATAAGACGGCACGCGCCTTATCAACTATGCGACACGCAATTCTGTAGGCCATAAGAGTCACAGACCGCAGGTAGGTGAATGGTTTCTCAGCGTCAACCGTCGTCGTGATCAAGGAACTTGTAGAAAACAGACCCAAGTGAAAAGGTACGTGCCATGGGCCTGTCGCCGTAACCCAAATGTACACATTTTAGTGTCTCCTCAATATAGGCCTCAATGCCAGGGTGACCTCGGCGGTGGCCGGCCTGGCCAGGAAGTCCACATGGCTCAGTACCACTCATTACTGTATCTCTATCGCGGCCGCACTGTTGATTCTCCACAACTATTCATCCCGTGAAAATAAATCTTACAATTATTCAAGTACATCTCAGTGCTCGCGCTCTATAGTAGGGGGCGTATTGAGCTTAGGCCAGATGGCCAACCCCATAAATGAAGCAATACTGTTTTCTGTGGTCGTAGGCTGGATAAGCTTTGTACTCGGAGCTACACCTGCGCAGGGCTCGCAGAGAACCTGGCATTCCGACGGCCGTCTGGACCATCTCTTCTCTGTTTTTCATCGACCGTGAATCAGATCATCAGATCATCAGTGGGGGGATGCTGTCATAATTACGTAGTAGCGGTGCCTCTATCCGTAGCCATATTGTAAAGTCAATAAGATCGCACTACTGCTTCACGGACTTTGTGTCATACTCGGACAGTAATCGTACAATCTCTAGCCACCCATTGTTCGATGCTATATCGGAAGGTGTTCTGCCATGATGGTCACACATATTGGGATCTGCGCCGTGTTCCAGTAATAACCGCACGACTTTGACATGTCCACTTTCTGATGCCGCATGCAGTGGGGTCTCGCCGCGAACTTCCGAAGCATTGATCGACGCCCCTTGTTTGAGCAGCATTCGAGCAAAATCGAGTTGTCCCCACCTTGCCGCAACGTATAAAGGAGTCCAATCAGTATTCTCGAGAGCATTAACATCTGCACCCCGATCAAGTAGCCGCTGCCCAATCACTAGATCTCCCCCCTCCGAAGCTAAGTGCAGCAGGGTCTGATCGTGGCGGCCCTTGATATCCAGATTTGGGAGGTGTTCGACTAGTAATGAAAAAACCTCGACGTGCCCATGTCTAGTGGATGTGTGTAGCAGAGTCACCTGGTCACCACCCTTAGCGCATATATCCTCTGGATGCTCTGCGAGAAGGTGTGCTGTCAGGTCATGAAATCCAAATCGTGCAGCGTAATATAGGGGAACTGCTTCCGGTGCATCTGGGACCATCGTACGCATGGAGTGACCATAGCGATCTTCATTATAGACCCAGAGCCAAGTTGCATAATGTGGTTTGTCTGCGTCGAACAGACATTCCATCCCGTCCTTGATGTATGACGACACATTTTCAAACCGAGCGTGCTCGACCCAGTGTTCCGCAGCGTATTTAGCAAGCGGGAAGGCCTTGATCTTGTCGCGGTCGATGCGATCGTCCAATCGGAGAAGAACCCCGAGGCATGCTTGGGCGAGAATGGTGTGTGCAAGCTTGAGTGGAATGTGATAGTACGAGACATCTCTGCTCGACTCCGCAAGGCGACTCGACATCAAATATTCTTTGACAGAGAAGTGCGAAAATTGAACAGCTTGTGAATCCCCGTCATTGAAAACGATCACCAAACTCGAGCATGCCGACATGACTGCCTCTTCTTGATCCTCCCACCGCCAATCTGGATTCAACTTCGGAATTCCTTCCACACTGAAGTCAAATGCAAGGATTTCTGCCAGTTCTTCGACTTCAAGGGGGCAAACAGCGGCGACGAGACATTGCAACATTCGCCGAGCATGTGCTTTGTTCGACTCTTTGATCTCCCTTAATATCCGCTTGTAAGTCTCGTCTAGGCTTTTCGGCAGCTCTTTGAGGATGCAACGAACACTCGGTGGGAAACAATGCCGTAAGTCCTCCAATTGGCAATATACCCAGCGAAACCTGTGTCCTCCGATAAGAATCGTCCATAAGTAGACGACAGTAACTCACATCCCATCCGCCTTTTCTGGCAATGTCTTGACCACTAAATCCTTGTCCTCATCCCGCCACCTTCGAATCCTTCGGTCTGAGTGGACGAAAGAGCTGACGTAGTCCGCGATGTCCTGTATTTGCCCACTTTGATCATGAAGGGATATAGGGTGAGGGGTCAAAGGTTCGAGGATTACCCGGATGTTGAGCTCAGGGCGGCTGGTGACGCATATGTGGACATTTGGAAGCTGAAGGCTGACAAGTTCATCGACGAAATCAACCACCTCTTCCCGTGGGGATGGAACACTTGATGTGAGCGGACACTCGTCAATTGCATCCATGACGATGTAAGAAGGGAATTGGGCATCGTTCGTGAGCATTTCTTTGAGACATCCAATCATAGCACGATCGTTGGGCTTCCGAACGCCACGGCCTTGCGCAGAATAGAGTTGGGAGAGGATGTCGCAACAGGGGTCGGACTGAGCGGACAGTTGGATGAGGAGGGAGGGAAGCACATTCTGAAGTTTCTGTTTGTCGACGTCCCTGAAGTCGAAATAGAAATAGGCCATCGAGGCCCTCCCAGCGTCATGCGAAGTCATGATATCTTGTATGATCGAGGAGCTGGGGCCAACATGTGATTCTGATAAGGGGGAATAAGTCGAGGAAGGACGAACCAGAGTACGCTCTTCCCTGACCCAGCTACGGAATCGATATGATTAGGACGTAACAGAGTTGGGACTAAGAGGGACACACGTTTTCCGTGAACCCAAAGGAAAGAGCCTCCGGACTTCCATTCGCTAAAGATACGACCTTGGAAGAACCATTGAGATGTACCATCGTGATGAGTTTTGGTGGCAATATTATGATTCGTGGATGGATCTGAAGGTGAAAGCCATCGGAGGAGATTATCACGAAGCAGGTTCCCTGTGAACAGGTATGGGCGTTCTGTTTAAAAAAACAAGTGGGATAAGATGACGAACGGTTGGTATCATCCAATCTCCCGTCGATGCTATGGGCCATCTTCAGCTGTTCTGCAGATGCCATCCTCGCCTCTTCTTGTGTCAATCTATCCAACCGACGTAGATTGTCTTCGATGTCCGTGTTTCCCACTAATTTCTTGAAATACTTTTCTAAACAGAATTTTTGTCAGAAATGGAAAGCTATGGCGATCTACTCACTCATTCGACTACGTTTAACTTCTTTTGTCATCATGCCAATGATGTCTAGTACCTCCACCATAATGTCCACGCCTATGGCCGTCATGGCAGCCGTAGGTGGTACGCTGGTGTAAATCTCGAGACGACGGAAGAAGTATTCGATCCGACTGAACAGATCCAGGAGAGTGTCTTGGCTTGCGTTGACTTCTTTAGCCGCCTAAAGATTGTAAACGTCAAAGTGGGCCGCAAGGTGATATGAAAGATGGCCGACCAAAAGTAGAACGCCGATGCCAGAAAAAATGACATTTGCGGGTGAGAACACCTTAGAGACCGTTGTTAGAGCACAGGATCTCCACAGGGATAGAATGGCGATAATCACCAGACCAACACCCTCGCCAAGAGTGGCGGAAAACGCATACAGGACGTTGACAATTGGAACGAGACATTTTGCAATCCTTTCGTTGCTATTTGTTGATTGGTCGAGAGAAGGTACTTGTCTTCGAAGAACAGCGAGTATCGCATCGGGGGAATCGCATGACTGAAGCTCGGTCGCCAGAGGGTGTGACGCGATATCTTTACCAGTTTTCTTGTTGTATGCTCGGAGAGCAGAGTTGAAAATTGAATGGAAGTTAGAGCGCGAGGTGGACTGGGAGGGAGGACTGGACATGATAGCTTGTGGTGAATGCGGAGGGTGATTGAAGGGCGTTGAAAGGTGAACAGGCGCATCGATAAGTAGCCGCCCGAGTCCATACCCGTACCTGCCTGTCGTGTGGCCGCACTGGACCGTCGTCCATGGCGCAACAGGCCGGACCGGGATTTTCGGCCCGTGTTCATTTCTCGCCCAGGCCTCTCCAACATCCCACGTTTCCTCAAGCGTTCCCTATACGTCGTCTCTCTTTTGAGTCGGCAACGTCGACCCCACAGACTAGTAACCAATGTCGGCTCGCTCGTCCTTTCGGCAAAAAGCAAAAAGATGTAACGTTGCATTTGAGCCCTGTCTCTTGGATGCCAGTGGATGGCACATGATGCATGATGGCCAATTCTCGCCTTCTGGAGTTGCGCCCCGAGACGAAGGAGTTGGACTTATTCAGCTTACACGGTGTCCCGACTTCACAACGAGTTGATCCTGCTTCCCACAATCGTAGGCATGATGATATGTATGCTCGGTAATACTCACCCCTGCGTCACGCTCGCAACAAACTTGCTTTACCTGCAATTCTGCCGGTTACATTGTCCATTCGTTTTCTCGATTTATGTCCTCCTAAATACTCCGCCTTCGGTTCCTTACCTTGTCTTCGTCTTCGAAGTGTCGTTGGACCCTCTTTCCTGTGATTACGAGACCCTTCAGAACGTATCGCTTCCCCCACGCTGTGAGATTTCTACCGTGGCTCTGAAGTCGAACTTTTTCCCTTATTCCCTCCATTCTACCCGAATTATGGCACCAGTTTCCCCCAAGTTGTCTCACGGCATCCTAGGGATTGTGAACTAGAATAACGCGCACCCAATTCTCTCAGGGCTGCGTAAATACTCTTTCCAACTCCATTCTCTTTCTTCCACACCCGACCGTTTTGACCGGATTCTCCTACACTTTCTCCCAGATAGTCACGGTGGTGCTTAGCGAGCTTATCTGTTTCATTGGCGGGATCTATCTGTACGTCAACTAAGCTTTACAGTCTTCATAACACCCATACACGAACTATGTGTCCCGGAGATCGGACCTATTTCGATTCGGATAGCAGATGTTGGCTACTGTAGGAGACGACCAATTGTCCAAACACTCCCGCCGTCTTCACCTTCTCATGGGCTTCTTTGCCTACCACGTAGATGTACCTTACTGCGTGCCTTTTCACGTCGGCTGATACATCATATAGAACTCTATCTTTCATGCAAATTCCTCTGGGTCGTTGTATACTCTGTGACACATTCCTCACCGATGACAATTAGAGCCCAATTATATTCCTTTAAGTGGCTATTTCGTGCGATGCATGAGCCTCGGCGATCGTGCCTAGACCTGAGAGGTACCGGCAAATAGAGTGCTTTTAGTGACGCACGCAGGTCAAGAATTCCGACGAAGAAGCCGAGCGCATTGTCGGCTTGGAGGATAGATCCGCGGTTGTATTAATGCGGAAGACATTACGGATCTCGGATCGGGAATTCAGAGCATCACTCGTTTTGGAACCGCATACAAATGGAGCTCAGTCTTGGCGGGATGCAACTGGGATGCATCGGGCGGATGATGGAGATTAAAACAGAAGTTCCACACGAATAGCGATCCAAGGTGTTCCACATTTCGATTCCTTGTGCCTGCGATCATCCCATCCCTTGCCCCAGGGGCAAACATGCAGTCTAGCTTTCTTTTTTCCCCAAAATTTACGTTCATTTTGTTTTACTGTAACAAGCCAGTAGCGACAACGTCTCCGCCTGTAACCATAAAACTATCGTTTCAGGAACATGATATTACAGACCTCGCACTTTAATCAGAGAGGGATTGAATACCCTCCGACTCTTGCATGCTACAGATTGATGCTATCTTGGAAGGGGTCCCACCACACTTATTACGCGCGTTGAAACCCGCACTGTGTTCTAGTAATAATCGGACGACTTTGAGGTGTCCCATTTCTGATGCCACATGCAGCGGAGCCACACCATGGCGACTGGATGTATTGATTGCTGCCCCGCGCTCGAATAACATTCGAGCAAGCCCGAGCTGTCCGGTTTGTGCCGCAATGTATAAAGGAGTCCAGCCATCGATTTCTTGTGCGTCGACATCTGCACCGCGATCAAGTAGCCGTTGACCAATCGTCAGTCGTTCAAGAAAAGTTGCTACCTGTAGCGGGGTCTGTTGCAAATAAGTTAGCCCCAGATATCCAGCGATGAAAAAATTATCTCGTCGGTTGTCGGGGTCGGGGATATTCGGATAATGCCGAGGCTGTGGCGTTGCTGGTGTTCTTCTCGCTTCCGTTTCTTTTCCCTTGACACTCCACTGACTCCGGTCATTCCACACCCTATCCCCGTCTTCCCCTCTCACACACCCAACCCACTTGCGAAACCATGATGAGAAATCACTGAGGTGGTCAACGACCTTCATTATCATGTTATGTGCCCCCGATTCTTCTATGAATCACTCTCACCCGTGGAAGCCGTGTTGGCTGGTAATATTGCCGTGCTAATAGCAAGCATCTTCGGCTGTTTGGTGCAGATATATCACGACCTCTTTTCTCAAGGGTCGAAGGCGTTGGTGAGGGTTAGTATGTAGTTGCTGAGCTCCCTGACCTTCCTGACAGCTGTGTCAAGACAGCACCCTTTCCCCCGGGAACGCGGAGATAGTGGGAGTGGACTCGTATGAGGTACGACCCAAGAGCTGACGGAATGTGAAGGTGAGGCCCATTTTGCGCTTATTCTGGCTCGTGTCATCATCTAGGCGATCGGTCTTCCTTCTGGTTCTGGCAATTTCGTGCCCCTATCGCCACGCTCTTCGACTACTCGACCACTGTTGGCCACTTTCTCGAAGAATTGGCCTTCATCTTCTTCACCGTTGCCCACCCCTTAGTTCATCACGCTGGCTGCGGTAGGAGGATCGTGGACAAGCTATCCTGTCGACTTGCTCCAAATCTAGCTGGCATCATTCGCAATGTGAGATAAAATGGCGAGGCGGTTTGGTGTCAATAACTCCTTCACGGAGAAGTGTGAGAACTGGACTAATTCGGAACCCCTTGCCGTCCTTGAGTTAGTCAGTTTCCTCCTTCTCAATGGAGGAGATCTTGGCGACAAGTCACCTCGCCACTCCCAGCAGAACCCGCCTGTGGCTCGATATCGTCTGAAGGGATCGGAATGAAGTCGTCGATGTAGCGCTCCCCGTCCACCTTTTTATACTCGACGCAAGGGTAGACATTAA
>Ga0307512_10008400_pt1 | contig 10071 bp, 10 predicted proteins | sample 14_EM_MG_FD_200267 | JGI IMG/M metagenome (GOLD analysis project Ga0307512, IMG submission 200267) | Populus trichocarpa ectomycorrhiza microbial communities from riparian zone in the Pacific Northwest, United States - 14_EM | ecosystem: Host-associated > Plants > Roots > Unclassified | place... | reverse complement strand
CTGGGACAGCCTCGGCTACGCCCACCACCACCTCGGCCACCACCACCAGGCCATCGAGTGCTACCACCACTCCCTCCACCTGGCCCGAGACCTCGGCAACCGCTACTTCGAGGCAACCACCCTCGCCCACCTCGGCGACACCCACCACGCCGCAAAAGACATCGAACAGGCACACAGCGACTGGCTACACGCCCTGGAAATCTTCGACGAACTCGACCACCCAGACGCCGAGGAAATCCGCGCAAAACTCGCCGAAATCCAGTGAACCAGGGCCGAGCGTGCGCCAAGTGGCCGGGTCAGCCGCCGGTCAGGGCTGGATGTTCTCCAGGTCCCGCAGAAGACCGGGGTGCTTCGGTGCCCAGCCGAGTGCCTGCCGGGTGTGGGTGCTGGACGCGGGCTGGTCGGCCGCGAAGATCGGGCCGAGCGGGCCGTAGGTCTCTTCGGGCACCGACTCGACCGGCAGGCCCAGTCGTCGGCCGATGACCGTGGCGATGTCACGTACCTGGTCTCCCTCGTCGGCCACGGCGTGCCAGGAGGTGCCGGCTTCGGCCTGTTCCAGGGCGAGCCGGAAGAGGACTGCCGCGTCGAGCGCGTGCACGGCCGGCCAGCGCTGGGCGCCGTCGCCCGGGTAGCCGGACACTCCGGTTCGGCGTGCGATGGTGGTCAGCAGACCGGCGAACCCGCCTGTGCCCTGGTTGTGAACCGTGCGCGGCAAGCGGACGGCCGTGCTCCGCACCCCGCGCGAGGCCAGGCCAAGGACCGCCGTGACCGCGCGACCGCGGCCACCGACCGGGCCGTCGGTCGACGGTGGGTCGGCCTCGGTGGAGACGCGGCCCGGCGCATAGGGCGTGCCCGAGACGGTGACGAAGGGGCGGTCGCTGCCGACGAGTTCCTCGCCGAGGGTCGTGAGGGCGGCAGTTTCCTCGGCGACCGCCTTCGCGAGGGCGTCGGGGGTGCTGAAGTCGTTGGCGAAGGCCAGGTGGATCACCCCGTCAGCCTGAGCGACACCGGCACGGAGGACGTCCAGATCGGCGAGTGCTCCCCGGAGCGACTCGGCGCCTGCTGTCTTGGCGGCTCGCTCCGACGCGTCGGAGCGGGCAAGGACGAGGGCGGTGTGGCCGTTGCCGAGCAGTTCGGCGACGACGGCGGAGCCGATCAGACCGGTGCCGCCGGTGACGAAGACGTGCATGACACTCCCTCACAGTGATGGGACTCTTGTCCCGTCACTGTAGCAGAGTGATGGGACAAGAGTCCCATCGCATATAGTGGGTCCATGGGCCGGTGGGAGCCAGGGGCGCGTGAACGACTCGTCGTGGCTGCCGTCGACCTGTTCACCGAGCAGGGGTACGACGCCACGACCGTCGCGCAGATCGCCGAGCGCGCCGGGGTCACGAAAAGCACCTTCTTCCGGCACTTCCCCGACAAGCGCGAGCTGCTGGCGGCCGGACAGGAGACGCTGAGCCGGTTGCTGGCCGAGGGAATCGCCGAGGCGCCCGGCAACGCCAGCCCGCTCGAGGCGGTCGCAGTCGGTCTCGAACGCGCCTCGAGCGCGATGGGCCGCGTGAATCGCGAGTTCGCCCCTCGCCTGAAGGCGGCCATCGCTGCCAGCAGCGAACTTCAGGAGCGTGACGCCCTCAAGAGCGTCGGCCTCGCGGCCGCGATGACAACCGCTCTGGTCGCCCGCGGCGTACCCGACCCCACCGCGGCTCTCGCGAGCGAACTGGGCGTCCTCGCCTTCAAGCGGGGCTACGCCGAGTGGTCCGAGGGCGACCATGACGCCGACGACGAGCTCGCGCGGCACACCTTGGCAGCCCTGGACGAACTACGGGCAGCGAGCGCGTCGCTGGGCTGACCAAGCAACCCACCCGTTCATCGGCATCCGCCAACACCGGTCCCGAAGGCGCGTGACGCGACCAACCTCTCTTCATATCCGCGACCACTCGGTCACAAACCGTGACGCTGTTCACTTACTTTGAGTGGTCGTTTGCGTTTGCATGCGTGATCATCCGCTCACCCTGTGGGAGTCAGTTTCCCACCGAAAGGAGCAAACGGATGAGATCTGTTTCTACTAGAGGTGTTCTGCTCTCTCTCCTCGTCACCGCGCTGGTAGTGCTGTTCGCGGCGCCGAACGCCAGCGCGGCACCCGTAAGCCCCACGGCTCTGCTGAGCGTCCCGCTCGCGGGCACCTTCACCGACGCCACCGGTGGCAACGGCACCGCGACGGGCACCTTCACCCCCAGCCAGTTCATCGCTGACGGTGACCAACTGCTGGCCGAAGGCGTCGCCGACGTGACCCTCGTCGACTCGGCCGGTCAGGTCGTCGGCACCGAGTCGCGGACGGTCCAGCTGCCGGTCGACACCACCGCGATCGCCGCGTCGTGCGAGATCCTCGACCTGGTGCTCGGCCCGCTCGATCTCGACCTGCTGGGCTTGGTCGTGCACCTCGACCGTGTGCACCTGAACATCACCGCCGAGGGTGGCCCTGGCAACCTCCTGGGCAACCTCCTGTGTGCGGTCGCCAATCTGCTGAACGGGCCGTCGCTCGACCTGCGCGGTCTTGCCGCACTGCTCAACCAGATCCTCGCGATCCTCTAGGACGAGAACCGGCCCCGGCGGGTGCGACCAACCCGTCGGGGCCATCGCGGCGTCCGGGCGATCTGGCTGGTGACCACTGTGGACACGTGCGGTGACGACGCGAACAGAGCAGAAGGGCTCTGTCGAGAACCACGGTGGCGACTTACCGTGGCTATTCTCGGTGTCAGCTCAGCTGAAGAGGGCCGCCGGGTCCCTCCTAGCGAGAGCGAGTGTCGCGATGAATGAGCTGCAGGGCAAGAACTTCACCTCACCCGACGAGGTCCGCCCTTTCCCCGGCCACGGTCATGTGGACGTGGTGAACCTGGACACCGGGCCGGTCGGCCTCGGCACGTTCGAGCCGGGCTGGCGGTGGTCGAACGACATCAAGCCGGTCGCCGGCACCGACAGCTGCCAGGTTGAGCACATCGGCTACGTGGTGTCCGGCCGCATGAAGGTGGTCATGGACGACGGCCAGGAGAGCGAGGTCGGTCCGGGGACCGCGATCCACATCCCACCCGGGCACGACGCGTGGACCCTCGGCGACGAAGCCTGCACCGTCGTCGACTTCGGCGGGCTGAAAGGCTATGCCCAGCCGGCGGCCGGGTAGCGATGTCGCACACGGCAGGCACCGCGAACCCTCAGCGGCGTCCTGTCCCGAGAACGGAACGCTCACCGCGTCCGTCCTCACAGGACGCCTGAGGGAAGCGGACTCGCAGCACGGTGGCGGCGGTCGCGGCCATGAGGACCACGACCGCGGCCACCACGAGCGCCTGGTGGTAACCGTTGCGCAGCAACGGGGTGACCGCGAGCGGTCCCAGGATCTGGCCCACGGAGTAACCGGCGGTCAGCAGTGCCACCGCACGCGGGAACCTCAGGTGTGACCCGGTGGCGAGGGCGATCGTGGTGATCCCGATGAACGTGCCGCCGAACAGGAACGCCGCGATGAGCGCGGCGACGACACCGCCGGCCGCCGCTGGCAGGGCGATGCCGACGGCCTGGACGAGCAGTGCGGCCAGCAACAGGTCTGGGAGGGACCGGTGGCGGCTCAACCAGGTCCACAGGACGGCGGACGGCGCCGCGGCGAGCCCCACGACCACCCAGGCGCCGCCGCCGAGCCATCCGGATGAGCCCTGGTCGATCGCGGCGACGAGGAAGGTGCCGGCGATGATGTAGCCGACGCCTTCCAGGGTGTAGCTGGCGAACAGGGCCGAGAACCAGCGGCGTGCAGGGGAATGCCGTTCGTCCGATGTGGATGGTGACGGTTCCGGCCTGAGGCGCCACGCCGCGGCGGAGAGCACCGCGGCCAGCGTGGCCGCCGCCCACCAGGCCGTCCGCCAGTCGCCGACCGAACGGACCACCAGCACGAGCAGACCGGACAGGGCGATGCCGGCTCCGACGCCGCTGAAGCCCCAGCCACGCAGGTGGGGGTCACGCAGGTGGCCGAGCAGGGAGCTCGCGGCTACCACGAACACGATCGCGCTCGCCACGCCGGTGAGCAGCCGCAGCACGAGCCACCCGGTGGTGCTGTGGGTGAATGGCATCGCGGCGAGTGTCGCGACGAGCAGGAGCAGCGAGTAGTGATGGGCGGCGCGGGACCGGGCCAGGCCGGGCGCCAGAGTGCCGGCCAGCGCGCCGACGAGGTAGCCGACGTAGTTGGCCGTGGCCAGGTTCGCGCCGGCCTGCGGGGTCAGCCCCGCCTGCGCGGTCATCAGCGGCAGGATCGGCGTGTAGACGAAGCGGCCCACACCCATGGCGCCGGCCAGCGCCGCGGCCGCCTCGGCGACGTGTGTCCACGGGGAACGGCCGCTCACGCGGGGTCGTGCGGAAGCTCCGCGGTGACGGGGAACGTCAGCCATGCCCGTAGCCGCAGTTCGTCGTGGTGATCTCGACGATGAACTCGTGCACGGTCTCCATGGACCACATCGTGTGCCCGTGCCTGCCGCGGCCGCCACGACGGCTTTTCTCCCTCTTGGGAGGCGCGGGCTCTCAGTGCGCCGGTCTGTGTGGGTCGTTGGCGGGCAGCCACACGGTGTCGTCGTCCAGGCCGAGCGTGCCGATGTCGCTGGTGAGCGCCTTCACCACGGCATGGACCGACGGGCGGGTGTCGTCGTGGCGCGCCACGAGCGACCACGTCCAGTACGGCGTGGGACGGATCAGTAGCCGCGCAACCAGGTCCGGCGGCACCGGGGTCGTCTGGCCCTTGGGACAGTTGACGATCGGGCGGCGCAGGCGGCGCACGTGGTCGAAGAACGCGGGCCCGGTGATCCCGCCGTCGCCGATGCGCACCACCTCGGCGCCGGTGTGCCTGGCGAGCTGCTCGCCGTACAGGTTCCACGACGACCAGGTCACCATGTCCGCGTCCACCAGGACCACGGCGTGCTTCGACTCGACCGGCGAGCTGTCGGCGCCAGTGGACACCGCGTACAGCCGGTCCGCGCCGATCAGGTGCGCGTCGAGGCCGTGCTCGGTCATGTCCGGCGTCTGCACCCAGCAGATCGCCAGGTCGATGCTGCGATCGGCGACCCGGGCGGCCTGGGCGTGCGACGGCAGCACCCACGCGTCGACGAGCAGCTGAGCAATCCCGGCGGTCCGTTCGACCAGGTCCGGCGGCCGCCAGTTGACGTAGCCGACCCGGACCGGCTCGGACCCGCACAAACCAGCGGCCTGCCGGCGGAACTCGTCGGCCTGCGTCAACAATGCCCTGGCCGAGGGCAGGAGCGCCGCGCCGGTCGCGGTGAGGGCGACCGAGCGGCGGTCGCGGTCGAAGAGCCGGACCCGCAGGTCCCGCTCCAGCGCCTTGATCTGTTGGGACAGCGACGGGCCGGCGATGCGCAGCCGTTCGGCGGCGCGGCCGAAGTTCAGTTCCTCGGCGACGGCGACGAAATACCGCAGCTGGCGCAAGTCCACATGGCCATCGTAATGCGCTGGGAGGTTCTTCCTCCCAGCGCAGGACGGCGACGAGCGGGCGGTGCTAGCGTGCACACGTGGCGATCGTCGACGGTCCGAGGATCGTGACGAAACCCGCGACCCACTACCTGGGTATCCGTGCCGACAACCCGTTTCGGGGCACGTCCGCGATTCGCGACAAGCTGATGAATGAGCTCGTCACCTGGCTCGACGGCCGGCGTGTGCTCGGCGCCGGTCCTGTCTTCTTCCGGCTGCACACCGACCCGATAGACGTCGAGGTCGGTGTCATCACCCAGGAGCCCCTCGAAGGCGACGGCCGGGTACGCGCTGGCGTCCTACCGGCGGGCCGGTACGCCAGCCTCACCTACATCAACCACGCACGCCGCGCGTATCGCACGCTGCTCGACTGGTTGCGGGACAACGACATCAGGCCCGACGGGTGGATGGAACCCGCCGGTGACCACTACGCGTGCCGGTACGAGGCCTACCTCACCGACCCGCGATCCGAACGCATGAGGACCAGGTGGCGCGTCGAACTCGGCGTCCTCCTCGCCGGCGACAGCGCCTGACAACACCACGAAGGACGTTCGCGCGCACACGTCGCCATTGTTTGCGACCGGCATACCTCGACCGTGGCGCGTGTTTTTCGAAGTAGCCATCCGGAATGTTGACGAGTTTTGACCCGAACGGCGCGAACTGCCGGCCAAGAGATTCCTGTGGTGCATTACCAACCAGGCGATCGTCGGTACTGCGATTCACCCCGAGATCTTCATTTACTCTCGCGGCGAAGGGGTCTAGGGTGGCTTCCTGGCGGTCAGTCCCGTCAATTACTGCGAATGCCGGGGAGCTGCGTGCCGAATGTTCGACGCAGAATGCTGCGTTTGATGAGAAAAAAGGGAGTTTCCAAAGTGGGCAGGAGAACCAACATGATTAATGTCGAAACCGCACTCAAGGAGTCCCTCTCCATTGAGGGTGCGGTTGGTGCCGCACTGGTGGACTTCGAGAGTGGGATGTCGCTCGGCACGCTGGGTGGCGGTGACTGGCTCAACCTGGACGTCGCCGCGGCCGGGAACACCGAGGTGATACGGGCGAAGATGCGGGTGATGTCCGAGCTTTCGCTCGACGACGCCATCGAGGACATCCTGATTACGCTGGGCCGCCAGTACCACCTGATTCGGCTGATCGGCGACACCGGCCGCGGCGGCCCGACCCTGTTCCTCTACCTGGTGCTCGACCGCAGTCGCGCGAATCTGGCGTTGGCCAGGCACCACCTCAAGCGCATCGAGGGTGACCTGACGGTATGAGCGTCATTCAGTTCCGCGGCGTCGACCAGTCGATGCGGCTGCCGACACGCCGAACGACCGGAGGAGGACGGGCGAAGTGACGCGCTCCGCCGCTCCGGCCGGGCATTGGCAGCCGGCTGACCTGGCGGCGTTGGCGGCGGCCCTGCGCGAGGTGAAAGGCAAGAGTGACCCCATCCTCGGTGGCATGCTGGTGGCCGGTGCGGACGGGCTGGTGTTGTGCGCCGAGACGTGCGGGACACAGGTCGACATGCTCGGCGTCATGGTGGCGGTCGCGGCCGGCATCGCGAACCAGATCGTCGCACATGCTGGGGTGGGGGAATCCATGGCCTGCCTGTTCGAGGGTTCGTCAGGGCATGTGGCGGTTTTCCCGTTGGAGGCCAACACGGTGCTGGTCGTGTTCGGCCAGGGCGAGGTGAGCACGGGGCGGTTCAACCTCGCGGCACGGGGCACCCTGTTCCGCCTACGGGAGGCGATCACCCACGGCGCCGGACCCGACGCCCGGACGAACGGGTCGTCCGGGCCTGACGGTAAGCCCTAGCTCGAGCCCGTCGCCGGAAGATGATCACAGGTCCGCGATGTCGAGGGTGACCTTCGACAGTGGGCAGCCCACGCACGTCAGCACGTAACCGTCGGCTTTCTGTTGTGGTGTGAGGCAGTTCGGCTCGTTCTGCGTGACCTGCCCGCCGCGGAGTCGCACCATGCAGTCGCCGCAGTTGCCGATCGTGCACGAGTACGGCATTGGCAACCCAGCCGCGAGTCCCGCGTCGAGGAGTGTTTGGCCGGGCTCGACGATCACCGTGCCGACCGGGTGGTCGCCCTCCTCGACGGTCATCTCCTGTGGCACGGTCGTCGCGGCCTCGGTGTCCGCCCGGCTGGTGTAGCGCTCGTGGTGCACCAGTTGGTCCGGGACCCCGAGCCCGCTCAGGACGCCTCGTACGGCAGCCATGAGCGGTTCGGGACCGCAGAGGTAGTAGTGGGCCGCCTGGGTCGGGGACAGGCCGGTGATCCAGCGGCGCACGCTCTTCGCGTCGAGCCGTCCGTCCCGGCGGGTCAGGACGTGGGTGACCGACAGGCGGTCGGGATCGTCCTTCTCCAGGCGGGCCAGCTCGTCGGCGAAGATGATCTCGTCCTCGCTGCGGCTGCTGTAGAGCAGTGCGATCCGGCCGCGGCCGGTCCGGTCGGCGAGCTGGGTGCGGATCATGCTCATCATCGGTGTCACGCCGCTGCCCGCGGCGACCAGCACGACCTCGTCCGGGGGCCGCGGCTCGGTGTGGAAGGAGCCCGACGGGCCGCGCACCGCGAGGCGGTCCCCGGCACGCAGGCTCCGGTGCACGTGGGTGGAGAACCGGCCGCCCTCGACGTGCTTGACGGTGACCTCCAGGCGGGACGCCCCGGGCGCCGAGGAGGCCGAGTAGGCCCGACGCACGGGACGCCCCGCGATGTCGGTGACGAGCGTGAAGAACTGGCCGGGCCGGAAGTCGAACGGGCCCGGCCGGTCGCCGTCGTCCACCAGCACGAGGGTGACCGTGGTCGGCGTCTCCCTGCGCACCTCGGCGATCCGGACCTCTCGCAAGGGGTTCCTGGTCCCGCCGTCGTCGACGAGACGTCGGCGCGGGCCGTGCTCGATGTCCTCGTAGCCTTCCTTCTCGAGCCCGAAACGGTAGGCACGGTTCATCACGAGCCGCAACAACCTGGTCATTCCCGGGATCGCCCCGATGACCTTCAGCAGGAACGCGGGCGGGCCGCCTTCGGCCTTCGCCGAGTTGGCGGCGAGGTGTTCTCCCGCCAGCGCCATCAGGTCCGGCGCCGCGCCGCGGTCGACGTGCGCGCCCGGGGTCCACAGCCGCGAGCGCGCCACGGCGTCGTTGCCGGTCAGCTCGGCGTCCTCGACGTCGATGAGCAACGCCGCGTGCGGGGGCATGCCGCGCAGCGCCATCGTGGCCAGCAGCGCGGGATCGTCGGTGATCGCGCCCCGGCCGCGGACGTGCAGCACGCCGCTGCGCCCCGGGACGAGCGCGGCGAACGAGAGCCTGTTGTCCCGCACCAGGTTATGGAGCGTGTCGGCGCGTTTGTTGCCCTTCCGGTCCGGGATGACGAGCGTGCGGCCGTCCAGGATCCGTGCCACGGTCCGCCGGTCCCCACGCGGACTCGTGTCGCTCCCACCCGAGGAGTCCCAAGTGGACAGTGCGAGAAATGGCGACGCGGCAAGGAACTCCGCGACGCCGGGTCGGCACAGGGGCCCGTCGCCCTCGATCTCGGCGGCCGGCTCGGCCGGGCCCGGCGGCTGCCACAGCCGGGACCGGAGGACGGCCTGTGCGCAGTGCACGTACGCCTCCGCGATGTCGACGACCGTCTCCGCGCCCTTCCGCGCGGCCACCGAACCGTTGACACGAAGGAGCTCCCCGACGCCCGGCAGGAGGAAGAACAAGGAGACCGGGCCGCGTGGATCACCGGAGTCGGCCAGGGAGAAGGAGATCCGCGTCGGGGAATGGACGCGCGTGAACCCCGGTGTGCCGCCGATGAAGGTCGTCCTGCTGGCGCCGCCGGCGTGCCGGTAGCCAACGGCCGCGATCGGGCACCGGGCGAGGACGGTCCGACAGCCCTCGTCGAGGGCGCTGACCTGCTTGAGCATGATCATCGGCGCCGGGCGCCCGACGGTCGCCTCGACCTCGTCGGCCGTCGTCAGCAGGCGCCGGGCACTCGACGACTTTTCTTCGCAGCTCATGGCACTATTGTGAACAATAGCTCAGCTCTGTTGCTACTCGCTTTTCCCGCCGTCGAGGAGGACCAGGATGCCGTCGGCCGACCGCCGTCTCGAGCCACGTCGCAAGCCCCGTCAGGTGCGCGCCGAGCTCACCCGCGAGCGCATCCTCACCGCCGCTGCTCACGTTTTCGCCGAGCACGGCTACGCAGCCGGCACCACCAACCGCATCGCCGAGCGCGCCCGCATCTCCATCGGCTCGCTGTACCAGTACTTCCCGAACAAGGACGCCATCCTCGCCGAGCTGCTGGTACGGCACATCGACCGCGGCGTGTGGACGCAGGCCGACCAGCTCGACCTGTCCGCCGGGACCCTGGCGGCGACGGTGCGGGCACTGGTCCGCGACGCGATCGACAACCACCGGGACGACCCCCAGCTGCTGCGGATCATGATCGAGGAGGCGCCGCTGTCACAGGAACTGCTCGACACGATCGACCGGCACGCGAAGACGCGCGTCGGTCAGGTGCGTGACCTCCTCGCCAGGCACCCGGATGTGCGCGTACGGGACCTCGACACCGCGGCGGA
>Ga0307512_10008399_pt1 | contig 10072 bp, 14 predicted proteins | sample 14_EM_MG_FD_200267 | JGI IMG/M metagenome (GOLD analysis project Ga0307512, IMG submission 200267) | Populus trichocarpa ectomycorrhiza microbial communities from riparian zone in the Pacific Northwest, United States - 14_EM | ecosystem: Host-associated > Plants > Roots > Unclassified | place... | reverse complement strand
TGCCTACAGGTATCTGAATCCGTATGCAGGCCTGACAGGTAACCTGCCGGTGCCTACAGGTATCTGAATCCGTATGCAGGCCTGACAGGTAACCTACCGGTACCTACAGGTCCCTGGATTAGTATGCAGACTTTGCAGGCAACCTGGATTCTTATGCAGGCCTGACAGGTAACCTGCCGGTGCCCATAGGTGAGTGCATGCCTGCAGTCATTTCGTATTGCATGCCTGGCCGGCCGGCTTTCTGTCAACCGATGCCCGGCCTAGACTGTAGGTAAACCTGCAGGTGACTGTAGGTCAGCCCGGCCGGTTGGGGACACTGGGCTTAACAGATGCTGAAACATTTGGTATATGAGAACAGATGAGTGGCGGGGTGTTGAAACTGACTTCGTTTAACCTTGGCTTTGCGACCGCGCATAAGTGCATATTTTTGACTTCTTGGGCATGATTTGGAATAGAAAGTTAGGCGATTACTGTGTCGGAAATAAGGGTATGTTTATCTGAAGTTGATCAATTGTGTGGGGGATGCAAGGAAGTGGAGAGAAAGGGTGGTAGTGGTAGTGGTAGTAGAGATAAGCTTTCGCTAATCTAACTCTACCTAACGCCATCTACTGGGTAACCCAATCTGGCTAGATGATCGCAGAAAAAGAAACGGGATATGGTGAAACGTTGAGTAACCATCACTGTTAGGATATCGATCTTCAGACAATTGCATTCATCCTATCGTACTCTATTGTAACCATTTGAGATCGTAGATAGAGAGCGTGATAATCCGCAGTAGATACTATCCGAAAATCGCAATGAGATGTCAGATTTTTGCGAACGGGCTTGTGAAAGAGAAGACCAATGCAAACCTTATGTTTGTTAACTTTTCCAGTCATCATTGTTCATAGAAAAATAAAGGAAAGGATGTAAGGAGAGTAACGTTTGTATGTTTTCTCGCCGAGAACCCAACTATTGATACCTATGAGAACAACCCAAGATCCCGTAAAATGTTTCAACCCAAACCTACGACCCACTCATGCTACTATGGAAACACGCACATAACCGCTTGGTTCTGCCCGACCGATTCCCTTGATTGCTGTTTATCCTTCGATATCAGCATTCATTTCATCGTCACCTGTATCTTCACCGACTGGATCCTCGGACAATGCCTCAAAGATATCGATGTGCTGAGACATCGTCGCCTGATGCTGCTGCTTGGTCGTCTTAACGAATCCCTGCTTCTTGATATTATCCTTGCAAGTACTGTTGCCAGCAGTCAACTGGATTTTCTGAGGATGAGAAGCTTCTCCTACTTGCGATTGTGAGCTGTTGCGTCTTCACCTTGATCGTTACATCTGAAACTTACCCTTGGGAATAGACATCATAGAGTCACGTAGGCTCTGCTGCAGCTCGGCAGACGAAGCAAGCTCTCCAAACACCAAAGGCTGGAGAGTGCCCGGATAAGGGGTGAGACGACGAGCTTTACGGGCCTTCGCGTCGGAGCGCAATGGGTCAGGGCTTGGAGGAGACTCGGTAGGCGGCTCGAAACGAATCCTCGGGTTAGAGGTATCAAGGGCCTCGGACGCAGGTACGTGCTTGATGTTCTTGGATGATAGTTTGGTGTTCTCCTCGGAAGAGTCTATCAGTCGTGAGAAGGAAATGACACACGAAAGACTGTTAGTGATACATACTAGTCGGTTCCGGCTCGTCAACATCCTTACGGGTGGCCGTGAGCTTACCCTTGAGATCACCAACGCTCTTGATAGCTTTAACAGCTCCGGACCAGTTAGCAAGAGACGGCATTAGGATGTGAGTGTGAGGGTCGATTGGAGATATCAACTAAACGGAGGTGATGGATAAGTGTGAGGATACGACGGGTGGGGATTGGAGAGTAAAATAAAGAAAGCAGACGTGCGCAGCGGCACCGTTTACGTCTCGGCGTTATGATGATAGCCCCGGAGACATAAACTGGTGCTTCCTAGGTACCCGTCGACATAGGATACCACTGAGTCAGCAGTCAATACTTGAAATGATCACCGACATATAAGACGGTTGCGTTATATCGGTTTCCCAATGTGGTTTAGCTGCTAGAAGATTTTACAATGACCGAACACATTTTATTCCCTGTCGGCCGCGAATACGTCAATTAAAGTTACGGCATTGGCAATTTCATGTCGGACAGAAGGAAAACCTCGTCTGTCCCTGCAACTTAGCAAGACTGTGAGTACTGCTGAGTTGTCTCGTGCCCATCTGGTAACGCCAAGCATCATATTTTGCTCGTCTGATAGTTAGTTACCTGGGTGCGTCAATGGCGGTTAGGGTTAGTCACCCAATCAAATTTGACGGCTGGGCTTAAGACAAACTCTGAGGACAACAGCCGAGGAAATAACTAAGGAACGAAACTAGGCCCTAGAGAACCCCGAAGAAAAAAGCGACTGACATCGCATTACGATCAACAGACGGATGTACTCGGTGATTTAGGTACTTAATCTCCATAAGAATACCCGTTTCAATTTCGAGCAACTTCGCAAGGTTCTTTCTAACGGTCTTCGATAGAGATCTTTCAGAGTTCTCGAACGCTAAGTTGAATGCCAACCCTATCAATGAAAATCCACTGAAACCTGTGTTTATCTCCAGGTTGAACTTGACCACTACCCATTATTATAAATATATTATACAACCCGTCTACATCTAAGCATCTTGAACATATACCTACAATCCCTAAAGGCCCGGAATCTTCGCAATCAATATTGGCCCCCACAGGAAACCTCCTCTCCTCGGCACCCAACGGCAATATCATCCCCATCTCCGTCCACATTCAATACCACATACCTAACACCCTCGTCCAAGCAATGATTGAGACTACAAATGGGGCTGAAAATACACTCAACGACTCCTGCACACTGTAGAGATGCTTCTAGGTCCTGCCGCAACGAACAGATCGGTTGTCGAACATTTTAGCGCGCAAATCATGACCGTTCACGCCGACATCATACGATATGCGTAGGAGTGTAGGGCACGTTTACGGGATCTACACAGTATCGATTCTAGTCTACAGCTTGCTGTAAAGTCTTTTACAGTGTCAGTAAAGATGGCACTTGTAGACCTAAGGATGCAGCGTTTGTTCTTGAATGCTAAACGAAAATTAGAATCAGTGGGGGTTGAGGTTGAGGTTGCCCAGTTGGGGGATCTTTTGAAGGAGTTGTAAGCAGCAATGATTTTGCACTCGATGCTGTGGGATAGGTGCGAGGGATGGTGGGAAGCATATATAGTGGTAAATGATGCAGCGTTTTGCATGAGTTTATCAAAACAGGTAAATATAGAAACCTCCGCCGGAAATGGTTTTTGGTTTGATCGCGGTGTATTTGAGTAGTATTAGTTCCATTCAGGTGTGAATGGGGAATGGGAAACATATTATAAACACTGCTTCATTCACAGTGGCAGATATTATTCTCCTATATAGTACATTGTGAGGAGTCTCTGAAAGATGTCGCCACGCTGACTGTATAGTATCACGCCGCACACACAGTAGGATAGATTTCCAAATCCACATTGTTCATTCAACATGAGAATATGAGCAGGAAAAACCCCCAGTTGCTCAATAGAATGTAAAAGGAACACATTAGAGTCATTGCCGTGATTGACCCCTCAATTCAACCCAGCCAAATATTCCTCAAGTTTGCACTCGACTGAAGAAAAACATCCTCTTCCTGCACACTATCGTGAACCTTCGCTTGCAATACCCGTCTCGCAGCGTGTATCATATCAACCGTTGTAACTGCGAGTTTATGTGTAATGCTCCACATATCCCTCGCGTGATTCCACAGCCAAGACCGGCCGCCGAACATATCGAGAATTCTTTTGTACATATTGGTAACGGATTTCGCAAGATTAATGGCCACGATAGCTAAGGAGTTGATCGCGAAATCTCTACCGTTGAAGTTAAGGATTAAGTCGACAGGGGAAGCTGGTTCGAACCGAATGGTGTGATAAAACTTATTGAGTAACCTGATGAGATCGTGCATAGCTCCTATTGTGGTGATGATATTGCGGATAGATGCGAGATCTGACTGTGCAGATCGGCCAAGGGTGGTGATAGGTGGAGAACCAGAGGAGTTCATGATGACGGCGGCGGGGTTTAATAGCAGCGGTGTCGTTGTGTCGGAGGGAATGAATAGTGAAGCAATATGACGAACAACAATCATAGAAGGGTCGCTGTGCTAGATGAAGTGAGAGGTTAGAAAGTATTGCTGAGGTTACACTGGTTGGGATTCTTTGGTTGGCGGGGGTTGGGTCTGACTGGAACCGAATTGCAGTTCGTTTGTAACGCTGATTTTTGAAGTATATCAACGACATAAATTACCATCGAAAACCATAATTATAGAGGACCAACCGTCTGCCCATACTAGATACTAGGTATTTCCCGTGCGAAGTCTCACTTGAGCTCTTGGGCAATAAAACATGTATTGTCACTCGGGTACGCACGTGACATGGTGAACCACGTGTGCCTCGACTATATCCGAATTCGTCCACCTTTTAACCTCGAGGTGTAGTTCTACTTTTGATTTAGGATAGGTTTCAGTGCTGCGTTTACTGCTAGTAGGGAAAGATAATTTAATAGCGTCTCCCTCATAGCGAAAACGAAATCCGTGGGTTGAACTTCCGCGGTTCCGGCAAGAAATGTGAGTAGTTGCGTGCTAAGTACATAGAACGTATCGAAACCCAAAGTCATTGCACGTTGTCTTGTCACTTATCATCCATACACATCTACTACATCTTCCATACTCCAACAGCAACCCAACATTTCTCTCCCACGCAATATCAAAAATCTATTGCATGATGTCCACGCAGCCATCCAGCAGCTCCAACGTCGACATTCCATCAAAATCGCCGCCGCCAGCCGGTGATGCCCCGTCTGTAGCTTTCAGTCAAGAAGAGATCAAGACAATGCAAACCCCACCCCCCGGAGGTCCCGTTGCTGGAGAAGTCCTCTCACCCACCCTGGATAAGGACTCGTCGCCTTCTTCGGAGAACGGTACCCCTCAGTCTCAGACCAATCCATCATTGTCACCTTATCCACAGTCTCCCGCGCCATTGCCTGATGAGGCCGGAACAGTTGACAATGACTACACAGTTAACGGTGCCGGCACAAGCGATATTGTCGGCGCAGTTGATATTGCCTGGGCATTGCCGCTCGACAATCCCCAAGAGCCAAATCAAACTTCTATGTCATCCGGCGATACTTTCATTCCCGGCTCTTATCACTCATCTCCGGAATCACCGCCCTCACTGCCAGCAAACAACGATTTACAGCCGTTGAGCCAGGACCAACTCTCGGAAACTGCATGGCTCGTGGATTTTGTCAATCGCCACTACGGTCCCGAAGAAATCAAGAACTGGGAAATGATTACCGCAGCCTTCAACCAGCATTTCAAGACAACGAAATCTCAACGCGGAGTTATTGTTACTTATTCCAACATTAAGCGCTCGGGAAAACCAAAGCACGAGTGGAAAAGGAAGCGACCGGTAAATATCACTGAAGGGGAGGCCAGCGTCGGTCGGAGGAGTAAGAGACTCCGCCGTGAAGATGAAGACACGTCTACGGAGGAAACAATGCCAACGAACGAGCAGGGAATTGTTACGAATCCTGATATGCAGCTCCACCATGGAGATGGACTTATACCTGCAGAGGAAGTTACAGTCCCAAGCACTTCAAACACTGATGCGAAGCCACATGTCAAGGCAAGCCTAAGGAAATCTAAGAGTGGACCCCAAGATACTGCAACCGGATTTACAGACAAGGCCGACTCAATTAAAACACGATGGGTGGCCACTAGTAATGGTACAAACAACGACTACGAGGGACACTCTAACGGCTGGGATTCCAAGGCCACACAGGCTACGTGGATATTTGACTATGTCACCAACAACTATGGTGACAATAACAAGGTAGATTGGGACGCTGTCACTGCAGCATTCAATGGTCACTTCGGCAAGAGGAAGGGGCAGAGCGGCGTCAGAGTGACATATTTCAATGTCGTTCGAGCCAGAGCTCACGCCAATGGGATTGGTAAACGAACATCCACACCGAAATCCCAGTCGATGAATAAGCTGGCTGCTGCAACACGAAGTGATCAGCATTTCGCCGCGGTAGTGAAAGAGTTAACTACAGCCACAAAACACGATCAAGATTTCATCGCGGCGGAGACTGCCACTGACCATATGCTAGAACAATCAACTAGTTTTACAACAATGGGCAACATACGAGATTTCATCGCTACGGAGAGTTCTACCAAAATAGAGGTAGACAGGCCAATCAGTTTTACTGCAGTTAATTATGTCGCCCCGCAACCCGAAACGACAACCACACCATCAATACCTGCTCTAATCACGGACCCTGCCATCAGATATGCGGGTCCACACGTTCCACCCTCCGATACTCCGATCAAACCTGAAGTCGCCTGGATACTCGACTACGTCGACTCACACTATGGCCCCGACGAACCTAAGGACTGGAAGTGCGTAACTGAAGAATTCAACAAACACTTCGTCCCGAAGAAGAACCAGAGTGGTGTCAGGGTTACATATACCAACATTATGCGTGGTGGTATGGCAAACAGAAAAAATAGGGGTGGAGGTGCTAGTCGTGGTTCTCAGAAGCGTGGCAGAGGAGGGGTCAGCGGGGTTAGCCGTAGCCCTCTGAAGCGCCTTAAATCGTCTGTGACCAATCTGGGAGGTTCAGGAGAAGATGACGCCGAGATTTCACCTGGAATGAAGGAAAAAGGGAATGAAGGGTGTTGAGATGGAATTTTAGAATGTAAGTGTGCTGAGCAATGCTGGTGGGTTTTGCTGATGAATAGTTTTCTAAAAGTAATCGACGAGCTGGATTGGGATAGGTCTAGTTTGCAATCGTGTACTGCTTTTCTAATCATGTACTGTCAATTTGAGAGCACGATTTATAATGTTGTTAGGAATTTGATATGAATTCTTCGTTGAATGGAGAGAAGAAATCCCATTGCCGTGACGAAATAGAAATTCGTGATAAGCTACGGAATACTTAGCCACTATAACACCGACAAACTCAGCTGAAGCTCTTGCATCGCAACTACCAGTACATCTCGCTGTCCCGGTCCTCAAACAGTTTTGCTACTGAATTTTTTCTATGTACAGTATCGCATCCATAACAAGCAGCGATACTCCGAGTTTGACTGCAGTCACCATCGCGTACATCATGGTGGGGTCGCTACTTCACATAATGGCCACGCGGCAAGTATGAACATATTTCTCGCTAGGTACTCCTAGGACGAGCGATTAGACAATCGTCACGCCAATAATCTATCGCTCCTACAAACGTTAGTACAGGTACAAAAGTGCCCAGATAGCGTAGTAACCGCTTGCTCCCACTCCTAGTCTACGGACTATCCTACTCCCTGCAGTAATCACTGGGTCTGCAGGGGGCCGACAAGTTGGAATTTAGGGGAGGGCATTTCTGATGTATTGCCTGGCGCTGTGCGTTTTTGTCACCCACCACGAGAAGGGTTGTTTTGCCAATCATGGGGTTGAGGTCAGACGAGTGTGCGATGAGTGTTTATCACTGCAGAAATTGCAAGAGGACATGGGTGCGACCCAGATAAAAAAATTTGAAGCTCTGTACGGAGTCTAAATTCAACTTCATATTGCATCACTGATTGTTAGGGTTAGGGAAATTACGACGGTGAGTATTTCTGCGTGGATAGTATGGAAGAAAGGATGAACCGCTCACATAGGCTGGTATCCCGGCTGTCTTGAATATGAAACTTCTAAAGCAAGTTTTACTCCTAAAATGCCGTCTAGTATCTTCCACATATCCACTTCCGCCAATCACCCAAAATGCCACCTCGCCGGTGGAACAGATGTTACAAAAAATACCTTCCCATTACATTGGTGAAATCATGTGGGACTTGGCCAGAGATAACCGATCTAGTCTACAGACTATAACTGATCAACATCTAGTTTGTCAAATGTCTCAAAACTTCATAGCTTCCAGGACCGCGAGGGTATACATTCAGATCACGGCTTTCTCCAATATCCAAAATATCACAGGTAAACACCGATACAACCATGCATTATATCAAGCACCAGATTACAAAAACTGCATACATTCTATTTCGAACCACATTCTCACCAACTTCTCAAATATAGCTAAAACAATTTAACCCACCACACCACCTTCTTCTAGCTAACGAGGTTGCAGTACCTGCATTGTTGAGCCCCGGGGTTATTGATTTGTCCGCACAACGGGCATTTCCATACCGCCTTCGAGGGGGTCATCGTGAACTGGGGATAGTGCATATTTATCACAATCGATGGATGCGGATATTGTGCGAAGTCGTTTAGTAATTGCAGTTATCGTTTTGTGGTTTCGATATTGGATCTAGCTATGGTGGGGGGAGTGGGGATTATAAGGACGTCGTGATTGCGAGGTCTAGCACAAAGAAACGACTTGAATGATTCAAGATGATACTCAGTAGGAGTTGATCAAAGAATTCAGGGCGTTTCAAAGTCAATACCAAACATTCCTTTATCATTATTCTCGGTTGTTTATCGGCTGAAATACAACTACTAATAACATAATACACCAGGCGTATATGCACTTCTCATGGTGACTTTAGCATATATACAACATGTAACTAGGTATATAGCTCTGGAGATGAATCGGTGATTATGAAAAAAGGTGAGAGTTCCTGATCCGTGAAGATCATGAAGCAGTTGCTTTACAGTATCATAAGTACAAGACGTGATTGTGTTAATCTGCAAGCAAGAAAGTGAAATCTAAAAAAAAAACACAAATAACACTAACAAGCTGAACGTATTATTAGCACCAGTCATCGGCACAATCTATACCAACTACAGCTACTGGCACCATCTCCACACCTCCATAGCCACCATCCGTACCACCAGCGCCACTATCCGCACCAGCAGCTACTAGCACCGTTTCACAAAAACAGAAACAGCGCGATAAGTCGACAACAACGATAGCAATTAAAAAACGGACGGCGGCAATCGATTCTGGACGTCGAATTGACCCTGGAGCGAGCGTCCCAGTACCAGCGAGACCGCAGGAGGAGGGCGCGCACAGGAATCCACACAGTTGAGTGGGTTCATGCGAAGTCTTGCCAGAGAACGCGATCGACCCGACGCGTCAACCAACGAGCGAGCGACGACGATGACTGCCCTGGACGAGGTGTGTGACTCACAGAAGTGATGACCGAAGTCAGAGTGAGCGAGAGGAGAGGCCTGGACACGGGAGAAGCGGCGGACGGGAGGAGCGACGCGCCTATGGATGTGGCGATGGAGATGGCGACGGCGGTGACATCCTTCACCGTGGGGACTGCAGACGAAGCCACACTTGAGCCGATGGAGAGAAACGAGAACGGAAAGCGGAGAAGGAGTGAGGTCCCGGCGACCGCCTGGGCCCTCGGAGACTGGAGAAGCCGCATGGAGCGCGCGGCTCAGCCGCAAGCCCACCAACCTGCACAGCTACAGCGAACCATCTCAAAAATGGCAAACATGCTGGAGACGCACACTGCACTACAGGAGGCGCAGTGGCGAGGGATGAAATCGTGGTTGGAGGAAAAAGAGAAAAAGCGGGATGCGTATCACCAGGACGACTGACTGTGGGGCGAGGGCATCACGGACATGGTCGCAAGAGCAGTGGCTGCTACAGAACGGGGCCAGAAAGAGGAGAGGAGAGCGGACACCAAGGGTGTCGGCCTGGAGGCCTCGATACACGCAGATCTGACGCAGACAGGTAGTGTTAGCAACGGGTCCAAATTCCCGGGTCGGTTCCGGGTCCGGTTCCAACCCGGACCCGAACCGTTGCAACGGGTTTCCACACAAAACCCGGTCCTCAAAAGTCAACATTTCTTGCCTCAATTAAGTATTTGAGTTCTGATCGTATCACAACATGAACAATACGTAGATTGTGCAGTTTTAGTCGCTCCTTCACCTCCCGCTTTCAGATTTGCGATCCTACAAGTATTCGTTGAGTCGCGATCGAAAACCCACCAATTTCCCATCAATTCAACCTTTATTTCACAGCCACTCAACG
>Ga0307512_10008398_pt1 | contig 10073 bp, 8 predicted proteins | sample 14_EM_MG_FD_200267 | JGI IMG/M metagenome (GOLD analysis project Ga0307512, IMG submission 200267) | Populus trichocarpa ectomycorrhiza microbial communities from riparian zone in the Pacific Northwest, United States - 14_EM | ecosystem: Host-associated > Plants > Roots > Unclassified | place... | reverse complement strand
GGCCCGTACTGAGGCGTCGTCGGTGACATCGGCCTTCAGCGCGAGCAACGGCCGTGGCACTCCGGAGGGGTCGAGATCGAGTACGGCGGCCTTGGCGCCCTGCTCGGCCAGCAGCCGCGCCGTGGCCAGCCCGATGCCGGACGCGCCGCCGGTCACCACAGCCGTAAGACCTGAAAGGCCGGTCACGAGACTTCCTGCCCTTCGGCGAGGTCGGCGACCCAGAACGTGCCGTCGGGGTAGCGGAACTCGGCGATGGACTCGGCGTGCAGGGTGGCCGAGAAACCGGGTGTCCGTGGGGCCGTGTAGTGGCCGTCGCGGATCACCACCGGTGCGGTGAAGTGCTCATGGAGGTGGTCGACGTACTCGATGACCCGGTCGTCGGTCGTACCGGACAGTGCCAGGTAGTCGAACATCGACAGGTGCTGCACCAGCTCGCACAGGCCCACGCCGCCGGCGTGCGGGCACACGGGCACGCCGTACTTTGCGGCGAGCAGCAGGATGGCGAGGTTCTCGTTGACGCCGCCGACGCGGGCAGCGTCGATCTGCAGGACGTCGAGGGCGCCGGCCTGGAGGAGCTGCTTGAAGACGATGCGGTTCTGGACGTGTTCACCGGTGGCGACCTTCACGGGCGCGACGCCCCTGCGGACGGAGGCGTGGCCGAGGATGTCGTCGGGGCTGGTGGGCTCCTCGATCCAGTACGGGTCGAACTCGGCGAAGGCCTGGACCCACTCGATCGCCTCGCCGACGTTCCAGCGCTGGTTGGCGTCGATGGCTATGCGTATGCCGTCACCGACAGCGGCGCGGGCGGTGCGCAGCCGCCGGACGTCGTCCTCGAGGGAGGCACCGACCTTGAGCTTGATCTGCCTGAATCCGTCGGCGACCGCTTGCTTGGCCAGCCGGGTCAGCTTCTCGTCGGAGTAGCCGAGCCAGCCGGGTGAAGTGGTGTACGCGGGGTAGCCGCGCTCCAGCAGCACCGCCTCGCGCTCCGCCAGACCGGTTCGCCCCTCTCGCAACAGGGCGAGGGCTTGTTCGGGGGTGAGGGCGTCGGCGATGTAACGGAAATCGACCTGGGAAACCAGCCACTCGGGGTCGGCGTCGGCGAGCAGGCGCCACAGCGGCTTCCCGGCTCGTTTGGCGGCAAGGTCCCACACCGCGTTCACCACGGCTCCGATCGCCATGTGCATCACGCCCTTCTCGGGACCGAGCCAGCGCAGCTGGCTGTCGCCGATCAGATCGCGGTTGAGTGAACCCGGATCGGCGCACAGCTCCTCCACGGAGCGGCCCAGGATATGAGGGCGCAGAGCTCCGATCGCCGCGACCTGGACGTCGTTGCCGCGCCCGATCGTGAAGGTGAAACCGTGGCCCTCCAGCCCGTCGCCGGAGTCGGTGCGGAGCACCACGTAGGCGGCTGAGTAGTCGGGATCCGGATTCATCGCGTCGGAGCCGTCCAGTTCCCGGGAGGTCGGGAAGCGGATGTCGTAGGTGTCGACTCCGATGATCCGGGATGGGGTTGCTGTCACGGGGGTGCCTTTCACGCTTGGCCGAAGGTCTGCTGCTGGCCGCCGAGCCCGTCGATCTCCAGTTCGACGGTGTCGCCGGGGCGGAGGTAGGGGGTGCCGGACAGGCCGAGGGCGACTCCTGCGGGTGTACCGGTGTTGATCACGTCGCCCGGTTCCAGGACCATGTACTGGCTCAGGTACGACACGATGTGGTGGACCGGAAAGATCATGTCGCGGGTGTGACCGTCCTGGCGTTTGACGCCGTTGACGGTCAGCCGGAGCCCGAGGTCCTGAGGGTCGGCGACCTCGTCGGTGGTGACCAGCCACGGGCCGAGCGGGTTGAAGGTCTCGCAGGACTTGCCGAGATCCCACTGCGGCGAGTACTCGAGCTGGAACTCGCGTTCCGAGACGTCGTGGCTGACCGCGTAGCCCGCGATCACCCTCGACGCCTCCTCGGGACCCGCCAGGTAGCGGGCGCGGCGTCGGATGACGACCGCGAGCTCGACCTCCCAGTCGGTCTTGGTGGAGCCGCGCGGGACCAGCACCTCGTCATAGGGGCCGACGACGGTGCCCGGATCCTTCATGAAGACCACCGGGCGGGCCGGGATCGCGGCCCCGGTCTCGACGGCGTGGTCACGGTAGTTCAGACCGACGCAGACGATCTTTCCCGGTCGGGCGATGGGCGCTCCGATGCGCAGGCCTTCCGTATCGATCTCCGGTAGGCCGCCGGCCTCGAGCGCCGCGTGCACCCGGTCGACTCCGCCCGAGGAGAGAAAGGCACCGTCGATCTCGGGGGTCACCGATGTCAGGTCCAGCAGTCGGCCGGCGTCGGTGCGGACCGCCGGCCGCTCCCCGCCCGGGCTGCCGACGCGTAGCAGTCTCACTGAGTAACTCCCTTGGGTTTCGCGAGTGTGCTCCGCGGCGAAGATCCGCCGGGGGAGCCGTGCCGCCATCGTGCGTATGTCCCGGTCGGACCATGCGTACGGTCTTGACCCGATGCGCAGTCATCGGAGGTATGGCCGCTCCGTGACTTTAGGCAGCTGAGGAGCCCCTGGGCAATGTATTCCTCGGATGCGTGTTTCGTTGCTTTCGCACACCGCGTGTTTACGGCGCTGAAGGTTCGTGTCTGACCAGGCGCGGTCCTCGCTGCCCGGGCTGGGATCCATGTCGAGTCGTGAGCCTCCGCCTGGGTGACCGCACGCGGGGCGCTGTCGCGGAAGTCGTTTGAGGGTGCCCTGCGTCAATGCCGCGAACCTCGACACAATGTCCTCGATATTCGAGATACATCGGAGGAATTATGCATGGCTGTCTCGTCTTGGCTGTTCAGGTTCGCCTTCTCGGTCCGCCGCCTAACCCTTGCCCTGGTCCCATCCGGCGTGGTCCGTGCATGTCCTCGGCGGCGGCCACCTTCCCGGCTCGAGTTCTCGTCCTCCGGGCGCCTGTGCCGTCGCCACCACGCGCGACCTTGCCTGGTCCATGAGGAGGCCGCCGATGCGCCGCTTGTCGGAGCGTGTCGAGGAAGAGCAGTTGCACCACGACGTGACGCGGGTCTTCGGGCTTGAGGGAACCGGACCGCTATCGTCCTGCGGGGCGGACCGGATCCCTCATCTTGACCGATCCGAGAAGTCCGTGTCGGTTGGGTGGGGCCGCTGCCTTGGCGGCCTGACCAGGCCGGTCTCGTAGGCGAACACGACGGCCTGGACGCGGGCGCGGGCGCCGATCTTGGTGAGGATGCTGCTGATGTGGCTTTTGACCGTGGTCGGGGCTATCGAGAGCCGTTCGGCGATCTCCCTGCTGCTCCAGCCGGAGGCGAGAGCGGCAAGCACCTCGCATTCGCGCTCGCTGAGATGAGACAGCCTGTGTCTGCGTTCGGTGAGGTCGGCCTGGCTCTGCTCACGGACTGCGTCGACGAGTGCGCGGGTGAGGTGGGGAGACAGGACGGCACCTCCGAGCGCGATGACGTGGAGAGCGGCTGTCAGTTCGTGAGGGAGGACGTCCTTGAGGAGGAGTCCGTCGGCACCGGCGCGCAGGGCGGCGCAGGCGGACTCGTCGGCGTCGAAGGGGGTGAGTACCAGCACCCGCGGGGGGAGCCTGCCTGTCCCGTCAGTGTGAGGTGCCGTCGAATCCTCGTCGGGCCGGGTGATGCCATGTACGGCCTGAATGTGCTTCTCGTCCGGCCGGCCCATATCCATGAGGACGACGTCGGGCCGGAGCGCGTCGGCGAGTCGGACTGCCTGGGCGTAGGCGGTCGCCTCGCCCACGATCGTGAGGTCGGGCTGGGCTTCCAGGAACATACGCAGGCCGAGGCGTTGCAGAGCCTGGTCGTTGACGATGAGTACGGTGGTCATGCGGGCGTTCTCCCGGCGGACCTGGCCCTGGAGGCGTTCGGTCGGCGATGGTCGGGGCGGGGACGGTGTGTGGGGGCGCGGACCCGGCCACGGATCCCGGGATGTTCCGGATCGTGGCCGGGCCCTTCACCCGCACCGGGCGCCTGTCCCCACGGACGGCCGATGCGGACCGGACGCACGCTCCGCTTGAGTACGCGCGACCGGAGTCGCGGGCGCAGGAGGCAGGCCGGGGCGGCCTGCCTGATGGCCTCGCTGCTCTCGGACTGTGGTGTCCTCAGCTCTTCACGGTGCTCAGGACTGCGGTGGCCATGCCTTGTTCGCCCCGGTCGTTGGGGTGGACCATCGCGGCGGGGCTGCTGGGTTTGAGGGGTTCGATCCATCGGGTGGCCGCCGGGGAGCAGGCGTCGTGGCCGGCGGACGGGGTGAAGGTGTCGACGTACGTGGCTCCCGCGGCTCGCGCGCGTTGGCCGAGCATGGTGTTGAGCTCTTGCTGCTTCTCGCGCAGGAACGTGACGTCGCCGGGAGCGATGGGCAGGCCACGACCGCAACGTGTGCCCTTGGCGGGCAGGATCGACGGATAGCCGACGACGTGGACCCGGGCCTCGGGCGCACGGCGTTGGATCTCGTTCAGTGCCCGGGTGAGGCGGTCACCCGCGGTGCGGATCTTCTGGGCCACGTTGTCGGTGCCGCCGGAGGTGTATTTCTCCTCGCAGGGTGCCTTGTCGGTGATGTCCGTGACGCGCTCGGCCAGTTTGAAGAGCGTTCCAGTGCCGACGCACTTGGTGATCATCGAGCTGAAGCCGATGTCGTTGCCGCCGATGCCGAGCGTGACCAGCCGCGTGTGGGTGGTCAGCGCGGAGAGCTGTGCGGGGTTGGTGCCGTTGCCTGTGGACTGGGGGGTGGTGAGGTCGGAGATGGTGGCGCCACTGCAGCTGACGTCACGGAAGTCGGCGGCCTTGAGACCGAGTTCCTTGGCGACCAGGGCCGGGTAGTTGCGGCCGGAGCGGTCGCAGCCGGCCGGAGTGCCGGTCTGAGGAGGGATCTTGGGGCCCGAAGTGTATGAATCGCCGAGTGCGACGTACGGCCCCTTGGATTTCTCCTTCTCGTTGCTCTTGCCGCTGCTGTCGGAGCTCTGTCCGATGCTGACGGCGGTGACCAGTACCCCGCAGGCAAGGGCCACGCCCATGCCGGTTCGTGCCAACGGTCCCATTGCTGTGTCCTGTTCTTCGTTGCGGATGCTGGGATGCGGGGACGTGTCGGTACACAAGGAGCGGTGTCGGTGCGGCTCTTGGGGGGGGCGGGCGAGCGGGGCGGGGCGGTTACGACGGGCGGACGAGTCCGGTGTCGTAGGCGAAGATGACGGCCTGCACGCGGTCGCGGGCGTCGATCTTCGTGAGGATGCGGCCGATGTGGGATTTGACCGTGGATTCGGCGAGGTGGAGACGCTCGGCGATCTCCTGGTTCGTCCAGCCGGTGGCGATGGCGGTGAGGACTTCGCACTCGCGTTGGGTCAGGTCGTCGAGTCGGCGCTGCTGCTGCGGACTGTGCCCGGGGAGGCGGTCGCTGAAGGCGTCGATCAGTTTGCGGGTGAGGCCTGGGGAGATGACGGCGTCGCCGGCGGCCACGGCTCTGACCCCGGCGACGAGTTCGTCGGGCTGGGCGTCCTTGAGCAGGAAGCCGCTGGCGCCGGCCCGCAGGGCGTCGTAGGCGTATTCGTCGAGGTCGAAGGTCGTCAGCACCAGGATGCGTGAACGGCCGCCGGACTCCACGATGCGGCGGGTGGCCTCGATGCCGTCCATGCCGGGCATCCGGACGTCCATGAGGACGACGTCGGGCCGGAGTTCGGCGGTCATACGGACTGCTTCACCGCCGTTGGTGGCCTCACCGACGACGTTCATGTCGGACTGGGCCTCCAGGAGCATGTTGAAGCCCATGCGTTGCAGGGCCTGGTCGTCGACGATGAGGACAGTGGTCATGAGGGGTGCTTCTCCGGGGAGTTGGGCTGCGGGCTGGGGACGAGGAGGGCGCGGACGGACCAGCCGCCGTGAGCGTTGGGGCCTGCGGTGACGGTGCCCTGGTAGAGGGCGGCGCGTTCGCGCATGCCGACCAGGCCACGGCCGCCGCCCGCGCGGGGACGGTTCGCCGAGGGTGTGCGGGACGGGCCGGTGTCCTCGACGGTGACGCGCACGGCATCCGGGTCGGCGGTGAGGGACACATGGACCGAGGTGTCGGGGGCGGCGTACTTGACGGTGTTGGTCAGGGCCTCCTGGATGATGCGGTAGACGGAGAGCTGGATCCCGGGAGGCAGGTCGGTGAGGCTGCCGTGGGTGTCCAGGGTGACGGTGGGACCGGCCGCGCGCACGCGGTCCAGCAGCGAGTCGAGGTCGGTCAGGCCGGGCTGCGGGGCGAGCGGCATGTCGCCCGGCCTGTCGTCCTGCTCGCCGATGACGGAGAGCAGGCGGCGCAGTTCGGCCAGTGCGTCGCGGCCGCTGGCGCTGATGATGCGGAGAGTCTGGGCCCCGCGTTCCGGCTTCTTTTCGGTGAGGGCGGCGGCGCCGTCGGCGAGACCGACGATGACGGCAAGGGTGTGGCCGAGGATGTCGTGCATCTCCCGGGAGACCCGGGCACGTTCCTGCGCTATGGCGAGGCGGGCCTGCTGGTCGCGTTCCTTTCTCAGGGCGTCGATGTAAGCGCTGGCCAGTCGGCTGAGCAGACCCAGCGCGGCGAACGCCGCCATTGCGGTCATCGCCAACAGGGTCACGACCTCGGGGCGTGTGGCGTGTTCCAGCTGGCCGCCCCTCCAGAAGACGGCAGCCCACGCTCCGAGCTGCACGGTGGTGATGCCGACGGCGAGAGCGAGTTGCCGGGGGGTGCTGTAGCGGCCGACGTTGAACAGGGCCACGACCCGTGCGGACTCGGCTCCGGTCAGAACGCCCAGCGGGAGGGCCACAACGGAGGCGGCGGTGGTCAGGGCGAAGACCAGCATGGGCCGGCGTTCCCGCCACAGGAGGGGGACGGTGAAGGCGGCGATGAGCGCCAGCTGCGCCGGGACGTCGCCGGTGTTGTAGGGGTTGAGGTAGGAGTTGATGCCGAGTGCGGCGCAGAAGGCCGGTACCCCCCAGTACCGGACCTTGGGGTGGGCCCGGTCGGCTCGCCGCAACGCGGCCAGCCGGAAGATGACCGAGGCGATCACGCGCTGTTCGGAATCGCTGGTCAGGGTCTCCAGGACCCGGCGGTCGTCCGGGCTGGGGGCCGCGGGGGCGCTCGGTGTGGTCACGGGGGTCCTTCACGGGTCGGGAGGCCGCCCGCCGGTCCCGGGGGATTGGACCGGCGTGCGGGGCTGGGGAATCGGCCGGTGGGAGGTGGCCGATCCGGTCGGTGGTCGAACAGCGGCCGGCAGTGGTCGCTGTTGCGACGCGTCTCCGTCAGCTCTTACGGAACAGTTTGTTCCGCAGCCCCCTCGTCCGCGTTGCTTTCGGCTCGGCCGTGTCGGCCGACGGGGCGGCGTCGCCTTCGCGTGCGCGGCGCTGTCCGAGCCCGGGCAGTCCCGGGATCCTTCCACGGTGGTGCCGGGGAAGCGGCGACGCGAAGCCAGTCGTGTCCGAGGCGGCGGAGCCGGAGCCGCTGGCGAGGACCGACGGGGCAGCGTGGTTGTCCGAGCCCTGACGGCCCCCCGCGGGTACGCCGGCGAATACGGGTTCGGGTGCGGTGCTCGTCTCCTCGGCGGCGAGGGCCTGGCGCAGCTTCTCACCCTCGACGTCCACGTTGGGCATGACCCGGTCCAGCCACTTGGGCAGGGCCCAGGCGCGGCGCCCGAGCAGTGTCATGACCGCCGGGACGATGGTCATGCGGACCACGAAGGCGTCGAAGAACACTGCGGAGCCGAGGCCGAGGCCGATGGACTTGATGAGTGCCACGTCGTCGAGGAGGAAGCCGGAGAACACCGAGATCATGATGATCGCCGCTGCGGTGACCACGCGGGCACTGTGCCGGAAGCCCTGGACGATGGCCTGTGTGGGTTCGGCGCCGTGGACGTACTCCTCCCGCATCCGGGTGACGAGGAAGACCTCGTAGTCCATGGCGAGTCCGAAGACCACGCCGATCAGCAGGATGGGCAGGACGCTCACGATGGGCGCCGTTTCCTGGATGCCGAAGAGGCCCTTCAGCCAGCCCCACTGGAAGACGGCGACCACGACGCCGAGCGTGGCGCCCACGCTGAGGAGGAAGCCGAGGGCTGCCTTGAGCGGGACCAGGATCGAGCGGAAGACCAGCAGGAGCAGGACCAGCGCCAGGCCGACCACGATCGCCAGGTAGGGGATGAGGGCCTGGCCGAGCTTGGTGGAGACGTCGATGTTGACGGCGGTGGTGCCGGTCACCATCAGGTCGGCACCCGTGTCGTGGTGCAACGTGCTGCTCTGGGCGCGGATGTCCTTGACCAGGTCCTTGGTGGCCTGGCTGCTCGGTGCGCTCTTCGGGATGGCCCCGATCAGGGCCACGTCGCCGGACTCGTTGAACGCGGCGTCGCGCACCGTGGCCACGTCCGGCAGCTTCTTGATCCGCGCCACCGCGTCCGCGGCGGCGGCCTTCGGGTTCTTGCTGTCACGGGCGTCGACAACCACGGTCAGGGGACCGTTGAAGCCGGGACCGAAACCCTTGCTGAGGGTGTCGTAGGCGACGCGCTGGGTGCTGTCGGGGGACTTCATGGAGTCGTCGGGCAGTGCCAGGCGCAACGACATGGCAGGGATGGTCAGCAGGCCCAGGCCGATCACTGCGACGGCGAGGACCTTGACCGGGTTGCGGGTGACGAAGCGCGCCCAGCGCACGCCCATGGCATCGCCCTCGCCACGTTCTTCCAGGGCCCGCATGCGGCGGCTGAGAAGCTTGCCCTTCATGATCCGCGTCCCGGCGAAGCCCAGCATCGCGGGCAGCAGGGTCAGCGCGATGAGCACGGCGACAGCGACCGCGAAGGCGGAGGCCAGGCCCATCGAGGTGAGCATCTTGATGCCGATGACACTCAGACCCGCCAGAGCGATGATCACGGTGAGGCCGGCGAAGACGACGGCGGATCCGGCGGTGCCCAGGGCCCGCCCGGCCGCTTCTTCCGGATCATGGCCGTCGCGGATCTCGTTGCGGTAGCGGGAGACGATGAACAAGGCGTAGTCGATGGCGACTGCCAGACCCAGCATCAGAGCCAGTGTCGAGGCGGCCGAGGCCATGTCCACGAACGACGTGGCGATGGTGATGCACATGACCGCCACGCCCACGCCGAGGATCGCGGTCAGCAGCGGGAGGCCCGCCGCGATCAGCGAGCCGAAGGTGATCACCAGAACGACCGCGGCGACCGCCAGACCGATCAGTTCGGCAGCCTTGCTGGCCGCCTTGTCCTCGACCGCGTCACCACCCATGCTGACCGTCAGCCCGGCCTTCTCGCCCTCCGCGGCGACCTTGTTCAGGACCTCGTGCGCGGCGCTGCTGACGTCGGACTTGGCGACCTTGTAGGACACCTGCGTGTAGGCGATGCCGCCCGACTTGCTGACCAGACCACTGGTGAACGGGTCGGAGACACTCGCCACCTGCGGCGACGTCTTCAACTCGGCCACCAGTGAGGTGATTTCCGCCTTGTTGGCGGCGGAGGTGAGCTTCTGGCCGGAAGGGGCCTCGAAGACGACCCGAGCGGTGGCGCCGGATGCGGAGGCCTGCGGGAACTCCTTCTGCAGCAGGTCGATGGCCTTCTGGGACTGCGTGCCGGGCAGCGTGAAGCTGTCCGACGTGGAGCCGGTGGAACTCATGGCGCCGATGCCTACGGCGGCCAGGACGGCGATCCACAACATCAGGAACAGGCGTCGTCGCCGGAAGGCGAGCCGTCCCAGTCGATAGAGGAAGGTGGCCACGGGGTACTCCCACCAGGAGAAGAGGTCATTACGTGAGCAGGGCCTGATCGACCCTTGATCTCAAGCTAGGTGCGGTTTCCCGCGCTCCCTGCCCCCTGTGGCACCGAATCGACAGGCCGCGATTAGTACCGCAGGACTAATGCCCTCCTCCTGACAATGCGGCGACCGGCCGTGCTCCGGTCAGCCGGGGACGGTGACCACCACCCTGCCCCGCCCGCCCGCGTCGACCCGGTCGTGGGCCTTGGCGATGTCCTCCAGCGGGTAGCGGTCCGCGACGTCGACGGTGAGGGCGCCTACCGCGGCGGCCGCGGTCAGATCACGGGCGGCCTGCCGCT
>Ga0307512_10008397_pt1 | contig 10073 bp, 6 predicted proteins | sample 14_EM_MG_FD_200267 | JGI IMG/M metagenome (GOLD analysis project Ga0307512, IMG submission 200267) | Populus trichocarpa ectomycorrhiza microbial communities from riparian zone in the Pacific Northwest, United States - 14_EM | ecosystem: Host-associated > Plants > Roots > Unclassified | place... | reverse complement strand
TTTCAGCTCCGCCGCGGTGATGTTGGAGAACGCAGCCGCAAACGGCGGAGGAAAGAGGTACGTGAGTTGGAGATTGTTTACTTTGGTACTCTCATATCTGCTGTTTTACTGTCATTCGAGTTTTTAATTTTGAGGCTGCCTCATTTTTTTAACGTAAATATTCAGGCTCAAAATTTTGTTTCCTTTTTGTTCAAAATATTCAAGTGGCCCCAAAATATCTTAGAGTGGGCTAACTTATGAAACCAGTTACTATAGTTTCAACATGAATTTGAATCCATGACTACGTAAAAGTATGCGGATAATATCTTTAATAATATATTTTTTAAAAAATTAATATAAATTTTAATCAGGTTGAATGAGCAGTAGAAAAATATATTAAAAAGATTTTTTTATTTTTTATCTTTTAAAAAATATGTGTTTGATAAAAATTATTATGAAATAATGTTTTACATTAAATGAAAAACAAATTATTTTAATTTTTATAAAACTAAGTTTTAAAATACAACCATGTGTGAGATTCAATGCAAAAATTAAAAATTATTTAATTAACTAAATGTAATTGTAAACAGAACAAAATACAGGAGCTACTACAATATCAAACATGCAAAACTTCTATTTATGCTTTTAAGTGTTTTTGGTTTGAAAAAATGTTAAATTAATAAGTTTTTTTAGTATTTTTTGATGTGTTAATGTTAAAATAAAAAAATTATTTTAATATATATTTTTAAATAAAATTATTTTAAAAAATATTGAATCACGATCCTAATCACCCCGGTATCACTCCGTTCTTATCAACGAGCTGCAATTGCTATTGTTATATTTTCCATGAACAAAGTATGCGAATAATATTAATTTATTTTTATTTTATTGAATATCAATGAAATTATTGAACTTTTAGGAAATCATGAGAGTGATATTGAAAACTTAAAACTAAGAGGGGTGAAAGTGAAACATTTTAAAAACTCTAAGGTCAAAGATATAGTTATTCCTGTCTCTTCATACACAAAGTCACAAACCCGTCTCTATTACTCTCAGTTTCTTTCTCTGCCTCTCTCTCTCTACAAGCCCTAATTAAGCATTCAACAAATTGTTGAGAGGTAAATAATCTAACCCTTCTCTTCTTTTGTTGTAATTTATTGATTAATTTCAAAATGTGGGTCCAAATAACTTTAGAGATCTTCAATTTCTGCTTATTTTAACAACATGCAGACCTTAATTTCCTCTTTCTTGTTGCAGGAAGAGAGAATCAAGCATGCAGTGAATTGGGTTTTTTTTTTTGGTTTTTAGGTCACTGGCTTATTGATGTTTGTTGGTATTTTGTGAGCTGTCTTTGTTTGTGTTAAATGGTAATGGAAGGAGGTGGATCAGGTAATAATTCAACACCTATAATTGATAAGACAAGAGTTTTGGATGTGGAACCACTGCGTACTTTAGTACCGGTGTTTCCTTCTAGTTCCAAAGCACCACCTTTTGGGCCCTACTCATCTGGGTTTGCACCATTTTATCCTTTTAGTGCACCACAGGGTTCACAAGCAACACCTGACCTTAACCAACAGACACACACCACTCCTGCAGCTCCCCTTCGCTCGTTTAGAGCTACAGAGTCCAACGGGGATGCTTTTGATGGAGAATATGAGTCCTATGATGGTAGCACGGGCTCAGCTAAGCGGAGACCCAAGTCTTCTTCGCAGAAAAGAGCGAGGAAGATTCAAGATTTGGATTTTACCTTGTCTGTTGATGAGAATAATTTTGTTGTAGGAGTTAGTTTGTCTGAAAGGGATGATGGTAACAGGGAAGTAGTTCATAGTATACAAATGAGGTTCGATGCACTTAGGAGAAGGCTTAGTCAATTAGAAGATGCTAAGGAATCGCCTGCTGGGATTATTAGGCGGGCGGATCTGAAAGCAGGGAATATTTTGATGACTAAACAGGTGCGAACAAATATGAGGAAGAGAATTGGAACAGTTCCTGGAGTTGAGATTGGCGATATTTTCTTTTTCCGAATGGAAATGTGCTTACTGGGATTGCATGCTCCATCCATGGCTGGGATTGACTACATGTCTGTGAGGAATGATTTAGAGGAAGAACCGCTGGCTGTAAGTATCGTTTCGTCTGGTTATTATGATGATGATGCAGAGGATAAGGATGTTTTAATATACAGTGGGCAGGGAGGGGCTGCCAACAAGGATAAAGGAGCAACTGATCAGAAGCTTGAGAGGGGTAACCTTGCATTAGAGAGGAGTTTGCGCCGGGGCAATGAAGTGAGAGTCATTCGGGGTATGAAAGACTCTGTCAATCAAGCGTCAAAGGTCTATGTATATGATGGCCTGTTTAGGATCCAGGAGTCGTGGGTGGAGAAGGCAAAATCTGGTTGCAATATTTTCAAGTATAAGTTGGTTAGAATTCCTGGGCAGCCAGATGCTTTTGGTGTTTGGAAATCAATTGAGAAGTGGAGGGAAGGGCTTTCCTCAAGGGCTGGACTAATTCTTCCAGATCTCACTTCAGGGGCTGAAAGCGTGCCTGTTGCACTCGTAAACGATGTTGATGAAGAGAAGGGGCCTGCTTACTTCACATATGTCTCCACTGTCAAGTATTCTAAATCATTTAAATTAACACAGCCTGCTTATGGTTGCAACTGTCGAAATGCATGCCAACCAGGCAATTTGAACTGCTCCTGCATAAGAAAAAATGAAGGTAACTTCCCGTACACTGCCAATGGAGTTTTAGTCTGCCGGGCTCCAATGATACATGAATGTGGTCCCACGTGTCCATGCTTTCCTAATTGCAAAAATCGGGCATCTCAGACTGGCTTAAAAGCTCGTTTGGAAGTGTTCAAAACAAAGGACAGAGGTTGGGGCCTGCGGTCATGGGATTCTTTTCGTGCGGGTACTTTTATTTGTGAATATGCTGGTGAAGTGATAGAAAAGGTTAGCCAGGTAGGAGAAGGTGAAGGTGATGGTTATGTGTTTGATACCTCCCACGTGTATGAATCTTTCAAGTGGAACTATGAACCTGGGTTAGTAGAGGAGGACGGTTCTATTGAAGCTATCGAGGAACCCAATGTCCCATCTCCCTTGGTCATAAGCTCAAAGAATGTTGGAAATGTAGCTCGATTCATGAATCACAGTTGTTATCCAAATGTTTTCTGGCAGCCAATTATGTACGAAAACAACAATGAATCTTTTATCCACATTGCCTTTTTTGCAATGAGACACATCCCCCCTATGACAGAGTTGACTTTCGATTATGGGAAATCTTGCTCGGGTGAGGCTGCAGCTGATGGTGGGAGCACATCACGTGGAAGGAGGAAATGTTTATGTGGAGCTCCAATCTGCCGGGGCTACTTTGGTTGATGGTTAACTTGTGCATGTTTGTGGGTTTTGGTGGCTGCAAGCATGGTCAGGGCTGAAAAGGTTTGAAGTCTTTCCTGTGTTTATTTTTATTTGTAGCTAGTAGTTTCTGATGCTCATAATTTTGCATGGTTTACTCACTTCCATCATGCCAATTACATGATGTTGGTGTGCTTTTTTGGGTCCAACTCACTTGTGAATTGTAAAGGTATTATATGCACGCAAAAATTAGAAGCTTGTTTGTGAGCATATCACACAGATAATTTGAGGGAAAATAAAAAATAGCGTGTTGAAAAGATGTTAATCTACTAAATCTTTGAACTTAGTCAAATGCATAATATAGTGATGTTCAATAAATAAAAAAGTTTTAATTTAATAAGTTTTCTATGCAAGGCAGCTTAATATCTTGAATACTAGCTTTTGTATAGTCAAAAGTTATATTTATTGGAAGCAACGCACTGATCACTGTCAAGGTGATCCTATCCAGAAACATGTTCTTAAGTGGGACAGTTAACATCATAAAACATGTAGCAGATCATGAATAATTCTGTTACAATGTTGTAGAAGCCAATTTTATTCTTGCTGTTTGATGACCGATTGGATGCTCTCTGATTGTCTTAGTTCTCTTTTTAATTCCAGTAGTTAGATTCTTAATCTATTGAAAAATACTAACTGTTGTTTGTGGCTGAAACTCTTGCTAAATGAGGATCCATGATAATCAAATCTTGATAGGCGAATGGCTTTTTCCTTATTCCTTATTTTCGAGGAGTCATTGGTGTGGAACCTTTGTATGTAAGATTTTATTTTCTTGCTTGTGATTCTATGCTATCCCCTGATTGCTTTGTTCAAGTATCTTCAGTTGAACATTGACCAGTGAGACCCTGTTAAAAGTGTCCAGTAAATTCAATCTTCTTTTTATTGCTTTCCCATAAAACCATTCTCACCAAGTGTTTCAATTTCAGCCATACCTTTTCCTCGGTTTCATTAATAACCAAACCCCTAATGCCCTATCCCTCCAAATTCCTAATACCATCCCAAACTAAAGATACTTAGGGTGTCTGTTATTAGCATATCAATAAGCTGTTTCCTTCAAATTCACACTACATATGACTTACCCCATGCTAGTGTCGTAAATATTTGCCCTACCTTACATTCGCATTGCTTTAGTGGCTGGAATTAGATTAGGTATTGACCCAAAAGAAGAAAACCGGACTTGCTTAAGAATTTTCTCCACTTAACGTGTAAGTAATAGAAAGCAAGAAGTTTTAATTCGGAACTTAATTGTATTTGCAGCTATTGTATGCAAGGAGTTGCCAACCATCTTGAATATCAGAAATTATTAATCTTGCCAATGCTGCTGGAGTTGCCAATTTATATGATTTCTCCAAACTTGTTTGGCTGGTTATGTTTAACATGCATAGTGCAAGCACCTGTAATAGAAACTGATTTGAACTTGGATTTTGTGTGCTTCCATTTTGAAAGATTTCTTGGATTTCTTTATTCTTTTTTGGTTGGTTGTATTTATACAGGCCTGGTGCAAGCACATATTTTTGTTAATGTGAACCTTGGAAGTAACTTTTTCCATCCTTTCTCATATCCTGTAATGGAAAGTGATTGTAGCTATGATCTTGTTCAGAATTGCTCTGATGCTGTTTTCTTCACCTTTTTCTAAATCTCCATTGCATCATTGAGACATCTCGTCATACTTCATTTCTTGTAATGCAGTCCCAGGGGATGCTAAAACTATGCCTTTTGAAGTGTGCTTTTGCGCAGCATTACGGTCAAATAGGGATCCCTTTTCAGTTTCTCTGTCGTCATATGGAGCTAGGTAGGACAGACCGCTAAAGACCCTTTTTCATGGCGCACGACTTTTGAAGGAGGTCTTTGGGGCTTTCAAATCTTGCGCAGACCACATAATAAGTGAAGTTTGTTAGCCCTTGTAATATAATAAGCTTTTGATGAAGCTTCTGTAGCAGTATGTTTATACTTGCGCCTATAACTGTAATATTTTGCACCTTACCAATGCTGTAGGAACGCCAGACTGTTGGTTAACAGAAGATCCGATGTTTCTGTAGCTGTGAATAATCTGATCTTAATCTAGTAAGGTTTTCTTTTCTTCTTTTTCAATGTTAGCAATGGTTTTTTCATGACCCATGCGCTCTGCCATGCAAGAATATTGTTTGAGGTATGCTAGTTAAAAATCTCTGTAAAACAATCCGTTCTCGTATAAATTTGATCCTACAACAATGAATTTCTAGGATGTGCTAGGATTGAAGTGTGTGCTAAACTAATGATATTTTAAAATCTAATATGTTTAAGAATAAAGTTTTTTGATGGTTAATCATTTAGTTTAGTTTTAGTAATTTAATCTATTCTTTCTGGTCAAGATGTTTATAGTTGACTTGAAGTTTATAGTTGACTTGAAAAGTCTAGGTAGGTGGCTGGTAGTTGGTGTGTAGTGTATCGAGGTGACTTGTAGTTGATACCTGTAAAATGTTATTTTTAATGGATTTTTGATGGATATGAGAATTTTAAAAATATATATGCTAAAAATATTGAGAATGAAGAGATTATGAACTTTGGGCTTGATGGATTTATGAGGTATTTATAGTCAATGAATCTTGTCTTTTAAAAAAAAAAAAATTCAAGAGTTATTTTATCTTTATAAATTAATATGATATTTCAAGTTGTATTTTATTTAAAATAATATACATTGAATTAGTATAAAATATTAAAATATTTGTGTAGAGATCCTGAAAAATTATCATGAGATTCCTGTGAGTTCTTGAAAAAATCTAAAGATAGTGTTAGATTTAGATGAGTTCTCTGAGCTTGTTTGGAATGAAAAATAGAATCAGTAGCTCTACTTGAATTCAAGTATATTGGACCGGAGATGTGTTCAAGTCCATGGGGATGCATGCAGGTGTGGTGTTGGGCAGCATGAGGAGTTGCTTTGTTTTTTTTCAATCTATATCTCAGACTCTCAGTAGAGTTTTTAGTGTAAAGCTGTAAGCAATATACTTTTAAAATTATGATCAAGGTAAAACGTAGTTGCTACTAGTTTATATATATATATATATATTTGCTTGTAAAAGCGGGGATAGCTTCAAGTTGTTGCTATAGACATTGAAGTCGTCATCGATAATTTTTGTCACCATTGGAACGGATGGATCAACTTAACTCAGTGGTGAAAGCAACTTGTCCCTCCATCCACTGTTTGTCTAATTGATGATGACAAGCAATTATGTTGAAGAGGTTTCTTTATTGCTTTCTGTTGCTGGTGGAACAAATCACCAACTCCATGATGTGTCTTTCCTTACCAAGATCACTTGATTTATCATTAAAAAAACCAAAAAATTCAATTGAATTACTCCATATGGCGACAGGAGAACTTATGTTTTCCCAAGTACAAAAGCAACATTAAAGAGCTTGTATACAAGAACAGTAATGTTCTTACGTTTGGTACGTGTCTTTTCCAAGCACGCTTGATTCAACACTACAATGATTCATTGGCATTTTCGCAAGTATTAAAGAAATAAGACAGAGGGTTAAATGTTCAGTAACGTCTTCAGTTATATGCCTGGCAACGTTTCTCTCAGATTCTTCCTAAGGATTTTGCCTGATGGCGCCTTGGGAATTGCTTCAATGAAGAAAACTCGTTTTATTCTCTTGTAGAATATCACCTGCATCATCATGATCATGTTGTGCCCTTGTCAGCAACTAGTGGAAGCACAGCTTGTCGTTTCTCTCTCTCAGTTAATAAGAAATAAATTGATTGAAGAGTAGGGTTTACCTGTTTTGAAATATACTGCTTAATTTCATCTTCGGTGGCCTGAGACTTTTCTGATTTCACTACAAATGCAACAGGAACTTCTCCTGCATCCTCATCTTTCATTCTGAAATTGAAATTATTTCCCATGTGAGATTCATATTCAAGGGTTAAGAAACAGGTTACCATTAGAGCGGTAGCTAGGGTGCTGGCCCCTGGCACTTACCCTACTACAGCAGCATCGGATATCTCTGGATGGGCTAGTAACAAAGCTTCGAGTTCAGCAGGAGCAACCTGAAACCCTTTATATTTGATCAATTCCTTCAATCTGTCAACGATGAAAAGCTCATCATCGTCATCGATGTAGCCGATATCGCCTGTGTGCAACCATCCTTCTTTGTCTATTGTTCTTGAGGTTGCCTCAGGGTCATTAAGATATCCTGGACATAAACAAAAGTCCACACAGCATTTCAGAATTATATATATATATTTTAAAAAAATTAATCAACATAAGATTAAGACTCAATTATCTGATTTTTCAATGGGGAGACTTTTTCTTACCTTTCATGATCTGATCACCCCGGATGCAGATCTCACCAGGCTGGTTCCTCGGTAGAGAGGCCCCTGTTTCTGGGTCAACAATCTTCATCTCTGCATTCCTGACGACAGTCCCACATGCACCTGGTTTTATGTCAAATGGTTCCTTGGCAAATGCCAAGCACATTGCTAGAACAGGTCCTGCCTCGGTCATTCCATATCCCTATTACATCAAATTAAATCATTGATTAGCCTTGCTCTGATATGCATGTTTTCTATTTTAACATTAAAATCTTGGATGCATTAAAGCACAATTCATGCATGCAAGACATGGGAATGATCCAAAAGACAAGTGCATCAGAACATATTAAAATATATTTTTTTAATTTTTATATTATCATATTAAAATCATTAAAAAAAATCAATTTAATACCGTAAAACACAAACTGAAACGTAAAAATAAACACATCCTTGAAAGGCTAAGAATATAACCTATTTTTCAGGTTTTAATACTTGTAATCACTGAGTAGGACACAACTAACCTACAAGGTCTATCTAAATTGCACACATTTATTAACTTTAATGAAGAAAGAGAGACTAATTAATGTCGATTCAAGAGTATTAAATTCGGTCCCTGTATGCTATAACAGAGCCGGCCCGTCGGCTTTGTCCAGCTCAGATACCGGGTGGAGACGTGGAGTCCATGGCTCCATATCTGAGATAGGAGATGGTGGACCTACTTCAATAAAAAAAATCTATGATCATGTCTTATAGATTTCTTTTTATTGGTTTCCAACCCCTTTTCGCAAATAGGTTTTCGTTGATTTTCCCCCCTTGATGTTATTCTTAGACCACTAATTTGGAGTATATTAGCAGTATAATAACGTACTTTCTGTCATCCCAGAAGAAAAAAAATATTTCCTGTCATATAGTAAACGCTAAATTATTGAAGAACAGATTTTACCAAGCATTAAATTAGGAGAATATACGTTTAAAACCAGATAAAAAGATGCCCCCCCTTTCGAAGGATTGTAGTTTTCAGTTGATCAAAAAAGAATGGGGAAAATGATAGAGATAATCGAACAATTTTTTTTAAAAAAACTGTAGATATGATGTAAGAAAAATGAAGGGGGCATGCATACCTGACCAAGTCTGGCCTGAGGAAACTTAGCTCTGACAGTATCTTCAAGTTCCTTGCCCAATGGAGCCCCTCCAGATTTTATCATCCTCAAAGAAGACAAGTCGTGCTTGTCAAAATCAGGTGACTTAGCAATTGCCAACATCACAGGTGGAACAACTGGTGCTATAGATACCTTGTACTTCTCAATCAATCCCAGCAGAGTACCAATATCAAACTTTGGCATTATCAAAATCGAGGCACCAACTCTCAGCCCACAAAGCATTATTGAATTCAGAGCATAGATATGGAACATAGGCAACACACACAAAATCACATCTTCACTGTGAAAATACAGGTTAGGATTGTCTCCATCTACTTGTTGAGCCACACTGGTTATTAGCCCTTTGTGCGTTAGCATGACCCCTTTTGGTAACCCTGTAGTCCCTGATGAATAAGGCAATGCTACAACATCATCAGGACTAAAGTCGACCTGGGGCACTTCATTTTCGTCAGCCTGTGTTAGCTCTGAAAAGTGCAAGCACCCATCTGGGGCAGAGTCTACGCACATGACCTTAACATCACTTTCTCGTGCAAAATCTTTAACCTTGTCGTAGTAACAAGCCTGTGTTATCAAAAGCTTTGCTCTTGAGGCCTTGGCATGTTTTGCTAGCTCTGCAGGGGTGGAGAAAGGATTGGCAGCGGTGACAATGGCACCTCTGTGTGAAGCGCCTAGGAAAGCAAGCACGAATTCAGGTGAACTTGGTAGGAAGAGCATGATCACGTCACCTTGTTGAATACCAATCTTGTTAAGACCAGAAGCAACTCTTCTTGCTGTGAGCTCAACGTCAGCATAGGTGTAGACATCTCCGTTTGCGCCATTTATCAGGCAAGGTTTTGATGAATATTTAGACAAGTTTTCAAGAACGTATGAATGCAGAGGAAGGTTTTTCGGGATGTAGATGTCTGGTAATTTTGAGCGAAAGATGAATTCTTCTTGTGAATTCATTATGGCGTCCATTGCGGGCTAAAGATGCAGAGGGAGAGATGGTGAGTTTTAGGTGCTCTCTGTTTTTTTATGGTAGGAGACCTGAGAAAGCAGAGTGCAGAGCACTCATGCTGATATAGACTTGGTTGGCATGGAGGGCGGGGGTTGGTGAAAGGACAAATTGGGTATTATGGAGTTGTTGGGGGGTAATATAGGGAAAACATTGATTGAAAAATGGGTTGCGTTTGGTGAAGAATCTGTGGAGTTGGGTTGGTGAGATTAGGGTTTTAATGGCGAGGAACGGTGGTGGGT
>Ga0307512_10008396_pt1 | contig 10073 bp, 14 predicted proteins | sample 14_EM_MG_FD_200267 | JGI IMG/M metagenome (GOLD analysis project Ga0307512, IMG submission 200267) | Populus trichocarpa ectomycorrhiza microbial communities from riparian zone in the Pacific Northwest, United States - 14_EM | ecosystem: Host-associated > Plants > Roots > Unclassified | place... | reverse complement strand
GCGGCGGTTTGAGTCTTCGTGAGTGTGCCCATTCCGATATGATGGTGTACATTATTCAGGAAGGGTGAGTCAACTGGCCTTCGAGAATCGAGAATCGATGGGTTGACAAGACCTCCGAGTTGATTGACCCACAATAGGGAAAGTCAATTTCGCGCGTCGCCTGGCCTCAGGGCAGACGAGCCTGTTGAATACCAACCCTAGGAAATTCGATAGTTACCTGGGCACTGGCTCGCCACGCCGTGCCCGACAACAGAGCGATGGCAGAACAACCCATACCGTATTAATACTGTGCAGACAGATGAGGCCTATGAGGGTCCAGGCACGTCCAAATACACCCCTTGTAATTAGCGCTAATACGGGAACTTCAGTGTGAGAAAGTGTATCCGAGGTGGTTCAATTGGATAAGAGGGAGCCTGGATGTATCTCGTCACGGAACGCGGCCCAGTCGGATCGACTCACAATAAATAACACAGAGCAACTAAATAAAGTGGAAAGATGGATTCACTCACCTAGTGACAAACACCTGGAAGGATGTCCGTCAAAGAAGTACGCCCCGGAACAGTTACTGTAGTTGGTTTGATGGCCACTGTCCAAAGTCGTACGAGTCGTTGATAATAAACTTGAATACGTTTCTCCTCACTAGTACTGAGGCTACTGTATCAGCCCGGCTTCGGCACGCTGGCACTTTCAATATGCGCTGGCTGTAGGCGGTTATGTCAACCCCTGTCATTGAAGTGGACATGTTGACAGCCACAGCCGAATGAAATGAAGATGCCGCACTGCCTTAAAAGTGCCTTTGAAATAACAACGTACGTAAATTGATTGATGAGCTGAAGATGGGGAATAAGCCAACCCTGTTTATCAAATTACACCTCTGAATACTCAGGCTGTAGCCTGGTTCGAAACCAGTCTGAATTGTTGCCGGCTGACTACTTGTACCCCTCTTCAAGGGCGGGTGAAAATGAAACACCTTCCAAAGAAAGAAAAGAAGCGAACCGAAAAAGGAAGTATTGTGAGGCCAGTTGTAGCACGACAGGCGTCAACCTGACGCATTAACGTCATACTGTATGTACAAGCATCAACCCAGCACATACTCGGCACTGTTCCCTGAAAGCACAATTCTCTGCCACCTAGGCCCGATTTTTACAACGAGAGCCAGTAGAGACTGTTCCAAATTTCTGCCTTGCTTCCAGCAACGTACAGTACCAGTAGGATACAACCCAGCGGAATCACGCGAATGCCTCGCTTTCTTGCTCCGCCCCAAGGAAGCCGTCGAACAATTTCATTTCCTCTAATTGAGCACAAGACTGAATGGGAAAGTGAGCAGGGGTTCCCGGCAGATCACTGGTCATGATGACCGTCCACAGAACCCAGAGCTGATCCTCGCTGGTCAACGTATACAGTAAAAATGTCCGAGGCCGGCCCGGGCATGTGGCGTTCTTTGCTCACCGACCTTTGCCATTTAGTGCCATGATCCGGCGCAAACCCATGGCGGTGAAAATGATTTGCCATCCAGTTTTTCGGGCAAGAAATTTAATAAACATCTTTTTGGATAGTAGTCTTCTGAAGCTACAGCGGGGTACAAGATGATAGCAAGTGGGGGCGATAACGATGACGTGACCCCCTTTGCCCCCTTCGCTCCATCCCCATCCACTGCTAGATCCAACGTTGTCCACGCCATCCTAGTCTTCTAGTTGCATGCGGACCCGTGCTGCGACTGCATCAACCCATGGTGCCCCCGGTAAATCGAGTTCTGCGCAGAACGTGCGCACAAAGTCATTAGTTGCAACCGGCGACATGTCTCCGTCTCGAATCCAACACAAATGGGAAGAAGCGCCCCATTCATTCTGCCTACTCTGCGGGCACTTCCTCCGAGATAAGACACGCAAGGCAACGTGCACGATATCATCGATACCTTCTATGAGTAATGAGGACAATGCAACTCACAAATCACCGTGCTTCGTCTGTGAGCCGCTTCACAATTATGAAACTTAATGGTAGCATGCGACTGGAGTAGCTTCGAAAACTTGAGCTTCCTGCGAGATGACGCCCCCGCCGCAACGGGGCCAGTCGTGCCCGCATCGTACAAGTTGCCACTATTGGTGGGACGAACCGCGGATCGCGTGGCAGGTTTACCGCCCCAGTCCTGCCGCTCGCAACAAGGTCAGATCCGCACGGGTCACCTTCGCCCCCATCGGGGACGATATCTTCCGAGACGGGATCGGCGTAGCTCATAGCGTTATGGTGACTTGGACACGTTGAAGTCGGCATGGCAGAGGCCGCGGTGGACTCGGATGGATCGCACGAGGAGGCGAACTTGAAAATAGCCCGAGGGTGTTGTAAGCAAGAAAACGGGCGACCAGGTGTTCCAGGCTGGTGCGGACATGGACGGGGTAGCAGACGCAGGAACAAGATAGTAATGATAGCGGGAAACCGTAGCCGTAGCAGACATGTCGGTTACTTTCTACAGGGTAGGGAAATGAGTTCCTTGCTTTCCAAACCCCATGACGGAATGGGTCTGCCCTTGTAAACAAAAAGCCGACATGGCCGTCGATGTCCTGCTTAGGCTGGGCGGTTTAGTTGAGATCCGGGAATGCCATCTGTGTTGCCCATTTCCTACGTACCATCAACATGATTGGTGAGACCAGATGAACTGCCAAAGGCTAGCCCTGGTGCTGTCATCCTCGAAGCCTTCCTGCACACGTTCCAACTCCCGTGGTGTTCGGACAACTATCTATCACATCTGAAGTGGGACTTGGCAAGGGAATTTCGACTCATGTCTTTACGCCGAGCGCAGCTTCACTTGGCTGTGCAGAGAGAGGCTCACAACATCCAAGTGATGATGCACATGTCAATGTTGTACCCAGCTATCCAGGATAAGTTCCAGTGTACATCATCGTACATGCGTCAGATGAGCGTTTGGACACCACTGACTATCAGAAAATGGAGCCGAGCTCCTATGACTCGCGCACATGTAGTACTGTATGCCCCACCGCCCTAAATGTTCTGGAATGAGCTCGGACAAAAAGCAGTATAAGTACAGTTTGCCTACATTGGCGCACCTCGTGCGTTTATAATCTGATACACGCCTCCGTTGGTCTTCCCTGTCCCCGAAAATTCAATACTGACACGCTGTCCGGCCGTAACTAAGTCACTGTGATCCCCAGACGCTTCGCAAAGTTGCATGAGATGGGATTGGAGAAAGCCAAGGATATCGCCAAGCGACAAAACGAAAGTCTGTGTAACAGGAGGACATCAGGACCGACTTGGCCCTCTTGCGTGGTCTTAATTCCACAGTCGAAAAATCACGTACCCATAAATTCACTCCCCTGATCCCGGTGCGAAACCGATGAGCGATTGATAACGACAGAGGCAGAAGCGTATGGCTACTATAGAATCATAATGGGTGACAATTTCTCGAATATTTGCCTTGGATAAATCACGTCGTCGTCGTTTATGTCTGGTAGGGCGCGCAGGATCATGGGTGTAGAAGGGTTCAGGGGAGCCAGTTGCGAGGGCGAGTTGCTCCTTATACCAGTGTTCGGTTTTGGAGGGCCATCCATGGTGGTCCCATGAGCATAACAAACGCTTTCGTGGGTATATCGTTATTTTTGAGCAAAGAGGGGAGTAACTGTCAGTATGTACATAACAGGACTAAGAAAACCACGTACTGTGTTTGGGTGCTTCCCCATCACCATTGATACGGCACATATCCTCCTTAGTCATGTTTGCGTCTTGATAAATGTCGTGTGTGAGCTGCTTTGTCGCATCTACGTTCGTCGACGTCGTGGATAAGGTCGCCGCCCACATGAGTTATGCTTGAAGCCATAGACAAATATTCCAGGAGGGAGTCGGCCAGAATAAAAGATGGTGAGAAAATGAAAGCTAAAAAGGCGCCCTTGCCCCTACTGGACGTCCAGGAGCAAATGGGGAACAGAGGAAGAAGGAAAGGATCTGGGGGAACAGGGAAATGGAGAAGTGATGTGAGTCCACGTTTGAGTGCCTTCGAGTTGTCTCGTGGGGAGATGATCGAGAGGCGGCGACGAGCAGGTTTTGATTGCAGTAAGGAAGGAGCGGAAGGAGGAAATGGCGGAATGGCTTGACGTGTGGTGCGCGGTCCGACGTTGCCAAGTCGTTGCCCGTTCCGTCCATGTTCAAGTTGAGCGCTTGAGCCTTCATCCACACGACGCACTCGCACAACGCCCTATACCTGCTGCAAATTTCTCGGGCACAGGATATACCCCCTTTTGTTCTGAACCAGAGCCCTACGCTGTCTGTATCTAGAAGATGTATTCCCTAGTGAGCTTCGTCGTGTACGTTGAGCTTCGAGGTGTCCATGTAGCACTTTTGTAATGTAGCCCACAAAATCCACAAGACTGTGTAATAATGTACCACTATGATTTCAAGGAACTTGTAGGCCTGCTTGCATTATAATACAATCTCTCCCTCTCTGAACAGCAGCATTATAATGTGCTTGCCACTACATTATAACCTTCCCCTCTCTTGGATGCCCAGAGCTGACAAGCAGCGGCCCTCCTACACATACCACTCCTGTGGCACCCCCCAATGACGCGTGTTTACCATTGCTTGTTGTCACCAACAACGAGCACAGTCTCCCTCATTTACATCAAATATATATATCATATTACTTGTATTAATCAGTAGAGCATGAATATAACAATGAATAAGTACAGTAATACCCAGAAAAAGCTTGCCCTCCATCCCGAACTGGCGGTTGTGGTCATCATCTGATCCCTTCTGCATAGCACCCCTTAGCATTCCTATGCCCCTGGAACCTCTGGCAGCGTGATGTCGCTGTCACATGGGGTGCATCTGTTGCTTTGTGGTGCCTTGGTGGTGGTGGTTACAGTGAGGGTGGCAATGGTGGTGGCAATGGTAATGATGGTAGCAGCAGCAGCGATGACACAAGAGGTCACATTGCTGGGATGGGGCGATGTGATGATGATATGTGATGCAGCATGATGTTGCAGTCCCATGGGCTGCATCTGTGACTGGCCTCTGGTTTAGCCAGTGTAAGTAATGGGAACTGGCCCAAGTCAGGTGATCGTATCAGTCATAGTGCTTCGTTATGGTTTGTAATAGTATTAGTAGTATCAGTCAGTGTCTGTGATAGGCTTACTAACTGGTTAGTAAGTAGCTTACTGATGGCTTAGCAAGCATCTTAGTACCTTAGTCATAGCACATATCTGACTTACTAAGTAGCTTAGTCGTCTCCTTGTATCTTTAGTATAAATGAGGCTCACTGCTATCCCTAAGATGGCAAGTTGAATCTCCTGTCAATCCAGGCTTGTTTCCTCTTCACTCTCTCTCTAAGTGGGCCTTAGGACATACTCTAAGGTGGGAACCACTTCCTCTATCACATCAACTATGACAAGTCACCAAGTTAACAGCTACACCAACTTGTCATTCAACTTCACATCCCAACACTGAGTCTTAGTGTTGCCCTCACTTTGTGGTGGTGACATTAGATTCAACTTTCTAAATCAAGACAGCTAGTAGTTTGAAGAGATCGATGTTGCAATCTTTGACATCCAAGAAAACAGTCATCTCAAGACTAGAAGCCTTACAAGCCAGACCAAATGCTCGAATACACTTAGTTGAAGCGGATCACCCCAAAAACAAATGTGATTATCCAGTCCTAGCCTATATGGACAACAATCAGAAAGAATTCAACAAAAACGCCATCCCAGTTTGCTACTACAACAGACAGTGGAGACAAGTAGGACACTCTCTCACCTACAAAGCACTGACTATTGGAGATCCCATCACCATAGTAGAAACCTACAACCTACCAGGTGAAGAATTCAGCTTTGCACCACAACTAAGGAGCCCATCCCCAGATGTACAGCCCAATTCTGACCAGGACACAGTCGAGGACAGTGATGATGACATCATCAAAACAACTAAAGAACCTGGACAACTTGATAAGCAAATTAGACTTACTTCTATCCCAGAATCGTTTACCCCAGTGTCATCTCCAAGACGAGCAACCATCTCTCTACTGAAGCATCCAAAGAAACTATCTCCTCTCTCATCGACACCACTCATGGGAATGTTGACTACACAGGTACAGCAACCCTTGACTCTCACCCAACAGCTATCTATGGCTCCAGTATCAGGCACTGGAGGAACAACTAGCTTGGGAACAGCAGCTCCAGCAAGTGGTGGCTTGGCTGCAGCAGCTACAGGGACACCAGCAAGCATCAATTGTCACGGACTGCCCCTATTCTTACCTAATCGTCTCCTTCTCATTCTTGTACTCAACTTCGGGCCGCTCTCCCCATGCTTACCTAACTTACCTATGGACTGTTCTCGCGTTTTCTAGAGACTTCCATATGCTTCCATAGCCTTCCATTACCTTCTCTGACCTTCCATTGCTTTCCACAATATTCCAGTAGCTCCTATGTCTCTTTGTATATATACTACTTCGAGTAGCATAGAACGAGTTCTCTAAGCTTGTTCTATTTGTGCAATACAGGCTATTGTACCTTCTTGAATGCGTGCAGCTTCCTCTCTGAAAGAATCTCTCTACAATAGTCGACTTCGTCGCTATTCGCCTCTCATCTCTAAACATCTTCGAGATCACGTGTCGTATCTTGCTTGATTCCAAGTCGCGTCGACTTGTGTAATCTTCACTCACTCTCAGACAAGTCACGTGACATATCACGTGACCTCCTTTGACCTTTCGACTAGTCATGTGACATCTCACGTGATCGATCCGACACCTGACGCCCGCCTTTCCTCTTTGGAACACCGACACGATTACCACATTAGGACGACTTCCTAATCAAAACGTCGGGACGACTTCCTATTTGGGAAATACCCCTATCTGAAAACTCCAGAACCAAGACGACTGAAAGACATGGTGACCTGACTGTGACATTAGAACGAGCTTCTCAAAAATGACTTTGACTCCCAGAGACGCGAAAGGAAAAAGCCGATCCAAGGATTGGCGTATTCGCTACCTGCCAGAAACCGACGACATTGCCCCAGAAGCATTGAGTAACCTCAAATGCCCATTCGACATGATCCCCAAACCCAAAGACAGCGTACCTGCTGAATTTACCGAAAATGTACGACACTTGCTCAGTAGTCAAGAAACTGGCACACCCTACACAGGCTACTATGCTAGACTTAACAACGCACTAGTGTCTGTGAGTAACGTCTATGGCGTATGGTTTGAAGTACGCATCCGAGGAAACAAATTCGAATGCTTTTGACTGGCTCGAAGTGAACTCAGACTCAAAAACTACCCACTCCCAGGCATAAACTTCATTTCACTTGAACAAAGTGGAGAACCCACTCGACCACCGTCTTGCGCTGAAGGACCTTCTCAACCCCAAACTGTACCATTTGAAGAAGCCATAAAAATGGCAACAGAAGCAATTCAACAAGAACAAAAAGAAAGGCCTCCAATGCCATTCGACGATCCTTCTGACGATGAAGAAGAAGAAGATTACAGACCAAAGTACAAAGATGTCTTTGGATCTTTTGGGATGCGATCATCCCACACAGCACGTGATAAACCCCCTCGTCCACCTCGCGGCACTGGGGATGACCCCTTTTCTCTCAAAAATCTTCCTAAAGATGATAAGGAAGATAAGGCACACCGACTTGAAGGCATTCACCCTGACAAGTTCAATGGAGATCACTCCCAAACCACAAGATTCTTGGCCACTTTCAATTGATTCATGCTTATGAACTATAGGGCCGACATCGCAAAAGACCCAATCATGCATAGCATCTACTTCCTCTCACTCTTGGAAGGACCAAAATGTGAAGGATGGGTCAACGCAGCCAACAGATGGCTTCGCCATGTTGTAGAAGACCCCAGCATGATCCCACATCGATCCAATGCATGGCTCGAACTTGAAAAGCATTTCAAAGAAGCCTTTTCTGACTATGCTGAACGAGAAAGAGCCCAAGATGAACTGAAGAAACTCAAGATGAAGAACGACAATCTTGACAAGTATCTTGCCGCCTTTGAAACCCAAGCACTACGTGCCGACATAGATATGAACGACCACACAAATCTTCGAACTTTCGCCCTTGGTCTTCCACGATCGCTCGCTGATGCTTGCATCAAAATGGAAAACCCCGAAACCTATGAACAATGGAGAGCTACAGTTTAACGCCAACAGAAGATTTACTTGAAAACCAAGTCGCTTCACTCTGAATACGGAACGTTCAATAACCGTACCCAAGGACAAGGACAAAGGCAAACTTCTGGATGGGTTTGGCATCGCCCTGGAGGCAATAACCTCGGATCCAATAATCAGAATTGGCGTGGACCAGGAAATCGTGCACCTCCCCAACTGCGTCTTCCCCCTCAAGATGACAATGCTATGGATACTTCTGCTGTCATTCGCAAAGCCACAAATGACAAAGAACGCGAGGAGTACCGAAAGACGGGCCGATGCTTCGAATGTGGAAAGCAAGGCCATCTAGTTCGCGATTGTCCTAACAAAAAGGCGTGTGCACGCACAACTTGTACCATCCAAATTGAAGATGATGAGAAACCCACCACTCCTGAACCTTCTACGTCTCTTGCTGCGCGAGTAGCACATCTGTCAGAAGAAGATTGATGTGCTTTCATGGATGAAATGCGTTCTCTTGGAGAAGATATGGATTTTCAGGCCACCTGAGTATAATGGCTCTTGCTCGGGCAGTTCTCAATAATTCTGGTTCTATGTATATAGCTTGGAAACATGCAATACAAGTCCCCTTTCAGCTACGAACCAGAAGGAAACGAGTCGACAGAAAAGCACTGCTTGATAGTGGTGCAACAGAATGCTTCATTCATCTGCGCGCAGTAAAACAACTCAAACTTACCATGCGAACACTACCGAAAGCATGAAAAGTTCAAAACGTGGATGGAACGAATAATAAGGCCGGACAAATCTTAGAAGTGGTAGACTTAAAAGTCAACAATAACGGCGAACAAGCACTTCATGCATTCTATGTTGCCGATATTGGACAAGATGATTTCATTCTTGGCTACCCCTTTCTTGAAGCCTCAAATCCAGATATAGACTGGCGAAACGGTTGTATAGATGGTTTTACCACAATTTCTACAACTAAAGCTAATAATTGGCGTCCAATTCGCAAAGGAATCAAGCAATCTGAGACGACACCTATTTGGGTAAAATCCATACCTGGATGGGAAGAAGGAGACGAAGTTTGGCTACAAACTAGAATAGCCAAGACTACTGTCGCCTCACAATTAGCTCAAGATGCTGCCGACAAAAAGAAACGCACTTGGCAAGAAATCGTCCCAGAACGATACCACCGTCATGGGAAAGTCTTCTCCGAAAAAGCTTCTGAACGCTTCCCAGATCGTCGACCTTGGGACCATGCAATTGAATTAACAGAAGACGCTCCTACATCGATCAACTGTAGAGTTTACCCACTGTCCCCCAAAGAAAAGGAAGAACAACGCGAATTCCTCTCTCAAAACCTATGTTTACAAAGAATTTGCCGTTCTAAGTCACCCTACGCAAGTGGATTCTTCCTTATTTGAAAGAAAGATGGCAAATTCCGTCCAGTTCAAGACTATCGAAACTTGAACAAGTGGACAATCCCCAATAAATACCCATTGCCACTAATTTCTGAACTCATCTACGATCTTGCAGAGAAACGTCTCTTCTCAAAATTTGATATTCGATGGGGATACAATAACATTCGCATTAAAGAAGGCGACGAATACAAAGCCGCCTTCAAGACTAGCAAAGGACTCTTTGAACCAACGGTTATGTTCTTCGGGTTAACCAACTCCCCAGCTACTTTCCAAACTATGATGGATGACATTTTCCAAGACGAGATTGCTCAAGGATGGCTTTGTATCTACATGGACGACATGATCATCGCCACTGAAGATGATGAGACACTCCACGAACTTCGTGTCAATCACATTCTAGATAAACTTGAGAAATTCGACCTGTTCCTCAAACCAGAAAAGTGCAAATTTCACCAACGGGAAGTCAAATACCTTGGAGTACTCATCGGAAACGGAACAGTCAAGATGGACCCAATCAAAGTTCAAGGCATTGCCG
>Ga0307512_10008395_pt1 | contig 10076 bp, 11 predicted proteins | sample 14_EM_MG_FD_200267 | JGI IMG/M metagenome (GOLD analysis project Ga0307512, IMG submission 200267) | Populus trichocarpa ectomycorrhiza microbial communities from riparian zone in the Pacific Northwest, United States - 14_EM | ecosystem: Host-associated > Plants > Roots > Unclassified | place... | reverse complement strand
GGTGATTTCGAACCTTAATGATAAAACATGGCACATCCATGATGGGAGTGGATACGATTGCAGAGGAGTCTCTCTGTACTTGCCAGTCTATTCCTCCCTCCCACTTTGCTTTGCGTACACACTTTGCTTCCCGCTTTCATTTTTTCATCCTTTTCTTTGTGTGTTATTGGTGCGAATTTCTGGCGGATGGGAAAGATGGGAGCCCCATGGGGGTGGTACGGTGTGGAGGAGTGCATATAGTCTGTAGTACTGAAGCACAATGGAATTAAATGTCACTTGTCAGTCTAGCCTAGCAATACGGTTACCGTCGCCCTCCGTGCCCTGCCCCGTCGCCGTAACCTCTGCTTGACCTCTTGTCTCATCTTCTGCCTTGCCTTTGGTCTCGTCCTCAGTCTTGTCCTCCGCTGGCCCGGGAGCTCCCCGCCCGTCGCGACCGTCGTTCGTCTACTCGCTCGCCCGTTCGTCGCTCGTCTACTCGTCGCTCGTCCGTTTCCCGTCAGTCCACTGCCTAGAGCCCTGCCATCCCAATCTCGTTACACGGTTCTACTGACATCGCTGGAAGTACAAGTAGCATCCGGCCAAATCAAGCGAACCTACCGACCAACTATCTATGGTAGCTACAGGCGGAACCGGGGAAGCACCCAAAGGACGGTTGGGAGAAGCCGGTGGAGGCTTTCGTGGGGAACGTTGTGGCTTCGGGGGAGGCAACTCTCAACCCTCTCCGGGGAAAAACATTAGCAACCAAGGTAGGTCCGTTCAGATTCCAAACGGGTGTCGAGCTGGACGATGTCCTTTTTGTTACCTCATGCACCAATCTTCGAGGAAGGAGCCATCCAGTCACTTGGCGCTAGTGTGACTTTGAAATCGCAGGAGATGAGCTGATTGCGATAGAACTGCAAGTACAGATTAGTGCCTTGCAAGCTCAGGTCCATGAGTTGGTTGCACAGAAGGCGGCAATATCGGACCATACGTTGACCGCTCAGCTCACATTGCTGACGACTGAAAATGCGTCATTGAAGTCCGCAAACGTGTCACTGACAGCCGACGTTGCACGACTTACGCAACAATCCAACAACCACACCTGTCCCCCCGCCGCTGTGGGTACGGTTCCCGATCTCGCTTTGATTGACATGAACGCAGTCATGCAACTAAGTCCGGGTCAGCTACACACTCTTGATGCTGGGCTCCGTCGCGTGAGGACTCAAATCTTAGCGACTACGGATGGAATCGCCTTGCGTTGGTTGGTTGAGAATGAAGTACCACTCCTCCTCATGTCGGTTGGCGTCACTATGGATTTATACGTTGGATCATTTGACGGTTGGCATGACTTTTGTGCGCGGGGGAATTCTTCTGGGTTTCGGTTGGAGGCTCTTTACAGTCACAGGTGCAAGAATATTGAGGGCCTTGCTTGTTGGACGAGCTATGCGATGACGATTTGTTTGGATATCGTCTACAAACTGTGCCTTTGGCGCAATATCTCTTAGGTTTTTTTTTGGTGCTCGCAGAGGTAGTTAGGAGCAACAAGCATACGTTTATTTCAATGAGAACGTACCGTCACAATCCCTTGAGTATAGCTCTACGGCATACGGACATAGAGGTTGTCGAAAACCTCGACACAACGCTTCGAATCTCCTGATGGTTCCCTTGATTGCTGTACGGAATAGCATTCGCAGCTGGTCTGGAAAGAGACTTCACAGAGCTGCCTTGAAACTCACTCGCTCGATTTGGGAATTAAGTACTAGTGTGGTGCGCTGGCCTCCTCTGCTTGGCGTGATATCAGGGTGGAATCACTGTGGGTGGGCGTAGTCTCACTGGTAGAATATTTGCAAACGTTGACACTCGACTGCGGTGGGATTTCGTGGAAGTCTGGTAGGAATACATTGGCAGCAGAACATAGCCAGGCCCGGGAGCGCCTCTTCCTTCGAGTACTGTTCCCAATGGAAGTCCCAGCAGAAGATCCTGTGGGCCGAGGTGCGAAGAGAGACGGTGTTAGAACCACCAAGAGATGCACGGGCGCCGATAGCGGAAAGGGACGGGTTTTGTCGTTCCAAGCGCGCACGGATGAGCCAGTTCGGATGGCGCTACCGCTTGCCCGGAAGGTTCGGTTGTCTTCGGCTTTCCGATTTGCAGTCAAGAACTGGGCGATATCTGTCGCTCTTCGGCGTCTCAACGAATCTTTCCCAAATCGGTCTCCGTTTGCCCGTGATATCTCTTCAAGCCGGCTACCAACCCCGTGTAGGTGTTGACTGCCACCGGAGGTTGTCGGGTGAGTCAAGTGTCTGGACCCCTCGTATTTCTCCCCATCGATTCCTCGTTCCTTCGGCTGGTCAGCACCCCAGCTGTTGTTTCATCAACTCCAACCGCATGGAGTCGTCGAAGTCCGGATCCTCTCGGGGTACTGTCGAGAGAGGTTCCTCGGCAGCATCCCGTATCCGATCATGGGTGTTCCGGTTGTCTCGTGTTTCTCCGCGTTCGGCGGTTTGATCGCTCGTGCGGTCGCTCGTTCGCTCATGCGAATCGTCCGTGCGATCGCTGGCTCGACCGCTTGTTGGCTCGTCTGCTTCGCGCGTGAGTTCGCTCTTGTGATCACTCGCTCCATTGGTCGTTTTTCCTCCGCTTGTCGACCTCCTGCGCAACGGCTCTCGCGACAGCGTGCCTGATGAATCGACTGCTAGCTCAACTCGGGGTTGCTCGTTCGTTCGTGCGCTCGCTCGCTCGCTCGTTCATTTCCCGTTCGTTTCCCAGGCGCAAGTCGCTGACGTTTTGGCTTGGTGTTGTGCGTGGGGTAGATAGGGTATGGGGCGTGGTGCTGTCATCGGGGAGAGGGATCCCTGTGGCAGGAAAGCTTCCGCGCCCATGCAAGTTCAACTTGTTATCAACCTTCCAAATCGGGCAACATCGGCTGTTACCCTGGCGTGACCACCAGTGATACCCAAGAGACGCACGGCCCCCGATAGCCGATAGGGAAGGTTTTTGTCGTTCTAGGCGCGCACGGACTTAGCCAGTTCCGCGTCGTTCTTCAGCTTCACTGGAACTGGGCATTATCTGCCGCTCTTAGGCTTCTCGACTCGCAGGCGAGAAGCGGTCGTTCGGGTGGTTGCTCGTGCGTTCGAGTTGACTCTCATGCTCTCACGGATCACGTTCACCTAGATCGTGAAAGTGGGTGAAACGTTCTTTATTCTGTCGTTCGTTCGCTATCGAGACTATGTCTATCTATCGGAAGAAAAGAACACTACCTATGTATCTACGGTAAATATCTACTACATACGCTACCGCCGGTGTTTAAGCGGTTCCGGCCACTAGTTTTGCCCGGTTTCCCGTTACCCGCTCACTACATATTTCCCACACCACGTTGTTTCCTCCGGTCACCGCCCGCTAGCAAAACGCAACGTATGCATAACATCAAGATCCGTGACCTCTTCACCGACGAGCGATGCAGCCAGGCGATCCAGGACTTCTTCTTCACCACGGATGTGGGAAGGCTAGTCCCGTGCCTGGATGAGGAAGCCGCCCATTCCAGAGCGAGGCGTCGGAGTGGGAATATCGGGAGCGCAACAAAAGGGAAGAGGAGTGGTAACAGGAGGCCGAGGGGCTGGGCGCTGAGGGTGAGGAACGATCACTGTTCCTCCCCATGCCCTCTTTCATGACCTCTGTAGAAGAGGGCAGAGAGTTGACTTTCTTTGGTTGTTTCTTTTGTCTTCTTTTGCTACCCCAGGTGCGCTTCACATCTTTGGGACTGACCAGGGTGGAGGGCAAAACACAACGAGACGAAAAGACAGTGGACGGAAACGGACGGTGTGTATCGTAGCAGACCATAGTAGAATTGCCGGGTGGAGTAAACTAGTTGGCATAAATTGGTGGTGTGAATGGAGTGTCCAGGCTAGAGTTGTAGCCTCATTGCCGTTCCACGACTATGCGAATCTAAACTCATAACGCTCCCACTAGTTATCCTTCTTATGTACTCCTTTCCCACAACCCGACCTACTACGATCCTACAACATTCGACTCTACAGCAACATCGTGAGACGGGAGATTACTGTTTGTGGTGTAATTGCAAGGCAAATACCACACGATCATAATAGATACTGTCTAGTCAAGTGGGGTAAAAAAAAACCGTAGTTTGCCCGGTAAACGCACATCAAAACGGTCAAAATACGTATTTTTTCACCTCCTGCTACGTGTCCTGCGAGAAAATTACGTTTTTTTTTTACACCCCCCTGTACAGTAGGCGGGAGCCGAATGGCATATCTACGTGTCTCTCCCGACAGTCGGAATAACCGACCGATGCCTGCGTCAATTGCGCTTGTATCTACACTGCAAATGGCTTTCATTTCTTGTGTGCTTGTTATCCAGGGGCGTTGCCCCGCAAGCTAACTGGTTACTTGCTGAACAGTACATGCGGCTCTAACTAGTTACTGTGAATCAACAACTGCGGGGTAGTTAGCACCAACGCCGCACAAAGTGGAGCGCTGCACATATAGTTGCATCGCCAAACCCTTCAATCACCACCAGAACACGGGAACAAGCAACAAAGTAAGGACAGAACGCCCTTGGAAGCGGTCCTACTGACATCACAGGAAGTACAAGTAGCATCTGGCCGAATCAAGCGAACTTACCGACCAAGCAACTATGACAAGTTGGGGATTCCCCGGTGGAAGAGGGGGTGGAGTAGGGGGAGCGGGCAGAGGAGCGGGATTCTCTCAACCCTCTGCGGAAAAACACATTAGCAATCAAGGTATGTCCATTCGGATTCCAGATAGTGTCGAGCCAAGCTTTATCCTTGTTACCTCATGACACCGACCTTCAAAACAGAGCTCCATCCTGTTACTTGGCGGCAGCGTGACTTTGGGATCAGGGGATGAGCTGATTGCGATATAGAACTCCAAGTACAGATCAGTGCCTTGCAGACTCGCGTCCAAGAGGTAGCTGAACAGAACACGGCACTATCAGTCCATACGTTGACCGCGCAGCACGCGCTGCTGTCGACTGAAAATGCTTCATTGAAGTCCGCAAACGACTCACTGAAGTCCGCAAACGACTCACTAAAGTCCGCAAACGACTCACTAAAGGCCGCAAACGAGTCAATGAAGCCCGCAAACGAGTCATTGACAGCCGAGGTTGCGAGACTTGCGCAACAATCCAACAGCCACACTTGTCCTCCCGCTGCTACGATTCCCGACCTCGGTTCGATTGACATGAACGTAGTCATGCAGCTGGGCCCGAGCCAGTTGAACACTCATGACGCTGGTCTCCGTCGCGTGAGGGCTCGGATCTTAGCTACAACGGATGATAAAGCTTTGCGTCGGTTGGTTGAGAATGAAGTTCCGCTCCTCCTCATGTCGGTTGGCGTCGCTATGGATTTATACGTTAGAAAATCCGGTTGGAATGACTTTCGTAATCGCGAGAATTCTCCTGACTTTCGGTTGGAGGTTCTTTACAGTCGCAGGCGCGGGAATGTCGAGAGCTTAGCTGATTGGACGAGCTATGCGATGATTATTTGTTTGGATGTCTTCTACAAACTGTGCCTTTGGCGAAATATCTCTTAGGATTTGTTTTCTGGTACTCGCAGATGTAGCTAGGATCAACAGGCACATGTTATCAATGAGAATGTACCGTCGTGCCCCAGTCTCAAAGCACGAGGCGAACCTGTAGGGATCGAGCAGCGCAAGCCGATAAGTGTGGCGGCCGACTGAAGTGCCAGGTTACCGACGGCATGGGTGGGGATCACGGAGGCGGTGCGAAGGGATTCAACGAGAAACGCGTATTGCAATAGACCTGCAGGCCTCCCTGCTTTGCCAGCTAAAGATCAGACATATTTATCGCAGCCGAGAGTGCTCGTAGGCGCGAAAGCACTGAGAGAGCGGGAGAGCGAGATGATATCCGGGCGCGGACCGAAGATTGACAACATCTACCTCCTCCCCCAACCTGACTTCCCTCTGCTATAGTATTAGCAGGAAGCCTATCGGTTGACATCAATCTGTTGTTGAAAATGATTTCGGAAGGTAGAGCATTGAATAATTGTAGGTATCATCCGACAGACCCCCTGGCCATCCAGGCCTCGCAATAGACCGTCCTGCCCAGCCAAGCCTGGCCGCCTTTTAGGACGGTCCCGTCCTGGTAACGGTTTGGAGGGACTGCCAAAGACTGCCAGGCCCGTCGGGGCCTGGCCCTGCGCCGGATGTGCGTGAATTGTTTTTTTTCGCAGCTATCACCCACCAACCACTAGGTATGTACTTATTCCCATCGCCATCTCCATCGAACGCGCCGGGCATCCAACTGCCACTAATCCTTTTGCGGAGAAAGAAGGGAGGTTTGTCGCTGGTTATCTTTTGGCCACGGGAGCACGAGAGAAAAAAAGACGGAAGAAAGGAAGGAGAAGGGTTCTAGCTGCCCCCTCTGCGGCATACACCGGAGCAGGACGAGACGAAAGCACTGACCTAAGGCAAGGGAAAGAAAGAAAGAAGGTTGTAGTATTCTCCAGGTGTGTGTCTGGTTAAGAGAAATCAAGAATCAAAGAAGGGACACGACGGAGAAAAAGGAAGTGGAGGTGAGGACGGACGTGAGCGAAGGTAAAAGTCTCGATGATATCATACCTATTTCGCCCCGAGGATACAGCTTCCCAGCGAAAGCTCCATTGCGATATTATAACCCCAGACATCGCAGAAAATGAGTTCACGATGTATTTCATAACTCGACCACCTCTTGTCCGCGTGCCATGCCAATTCAAAACTCTTTTCCGTTGTTAATTTTGGTGTTGGTTATCTGCTATTGACCGATTCTATATCTGTACTGCTTGTGGTGTGCCGTGGCTGCCCGCAAAAAACAACTTAGGCAACAGGTCACTGGTGGAAGCGGGGGCCCCGCGGTCCGTCCAGTCCGCGCTGGGGAATATCTACAAGACGGCCGTCCTTAGACTGCCGGGACTAATGGCCATAGACCAGTCCCGGGTAGGCCTCAGGACGGACGGGACGGACCCGTGGCCATCGAAGCAGGACGTCTCAGCTGTCTGCGCTACTGGTAGGGCTGAGAGATTGACCCTGAGATCGACCCGCATTGTCGGATGTTGGATCCTGCAGGACTGATGGGCGGACGGATGATTCGGAACTCTGTTTGCTTGGAAGGTGGTACCAATGTACCAACATCACATTGGTCATAGCAATCGGTTGCAGCGTTCTAACTACATAGTTCAGACGGAATATAGTCAGCCCAGCCTGAGCATTGGACAGTTAGGGACCGCTTGCACTTGAACTGGCTGCGTTAGAAGCCGTAGCAGAAAATCCTGTGGGCAGAGGTTCGGAGAGAGATGGAAAGGGGGAAAGACTGCTTTAAGGCCCGAGACTTGTTCGCGGACGAGCGGTGCACCCAGCCGATCTTGGACTTCCTCCGCAACACCAAGGTAGGGCGCAGGGTGGAACCGAGAAAGGCGAGAGAGGAGGCCCAGAGCAGGCACTTAGAGCAGGAAGGCAAAGTCGTACTATGTCGTGCCGTGGAGCTCTTAGCTAGCTGGTCGGGCAGTGGTAGGACAGCGGTAGAAGGCGTGACACAGCGATGTTCGGACTTAGACCCTTCAACACAACTGTCACCGAATACACTGTCGTCTAACTCCTATTCATGTGCCCGTCTCTCTTCTCCCTCTGTTGGAATTACTTCTCGCCGCTCAGATACAGGACGCCGGGGTAGATTAGACGAGGAGGGCGTTGGACGACGCCGTGGAGACGGCAACACAATGCCATATTGCCAGAGGAGCCGGATTAGGAGGCGTCGTGTAACTGAGGATCGTTCCGTACTTAGTTCTTTCCTCCTCCTCTCTTTCTTTCTCCTATATACCCAGACAACACATAGAATACAAGCCATCTACATCTCGTACAGATCTATCTAGACAACGCCGCCTCCATCTCCGCTCATCTTCTCTCTACTGCCTCTCTCTCTCTCTTACACTTGGGAACTCTCTGTTTTGGTCGTGCTTGGGAAATTCATAAACATCCTCTCTTCGCGCCGCCGTTCCGCTACAACGCCTCACCATCACCATCACAATACTTAATGAAAGGCGCATCGGCATGTGCATGTAAATGTACACATGCATACGCATGTATCCCGCAGCGGGGTTAGTCAGCACTTACCACCTGTGCTACCTACATGACCACACACGCAGTACATATGTACGGCTCTGCTGAGGATGCAACAACTGCGGGGTAGCACTAACCCCGCAAAAGGTGGAACGCTACACATGCTGTTGCATCGCCAAACCCTCCACTCACGGGATCAAGCAAGAAAAGTAAGGTCAATAACGCCCTTGGAAGCGGTCTTACTGACGTTGCTGGAAGTACAAGTAGCATCTGGCCAAGTCAACCAAACATACCGACCAACCTACTATGGGAAGCGCAGGCGGAACCTGGGTACCACCCGAAGGACGCTTGGGAGAAGCTGAAGGAGGCTTTGGCGGAGTGGGCAGTGGCTTCATGGGGGGCACCTCTCAGCCCTCTCAGGGGAAAAACATTGGCTACCAAGGTAGGTCCATTCGGATTCCAGACAGTGTCGAGCTAAACATCGTCCTTATCGTTACCTTGTGGCGCCGACCTTCAAACAAGGAGCTCGATCTAGTCACTTGGCGGGAGTGTGGCATTGAAATCGCAGGAGATGAGCTGATTGTGACATAGAATTGCAAGTACAGATTAGTGCCTTGCGGGCTCAGGTCCATACGTTAGTCGCACAGAACACGGCAATAACGGTCCATACATTGACCGCGCAGCATGCGCTGGTATCAACCGAAAATGTCTCATTGAAGTCCGCAAACGAGTTGCTGAAGTCCACAAACGAGTCACTGGCAGCCGAGGCTGCGAGACTTAGGCAACAAACCAACAACCACACATCTCCTCCCGCTGCTACGATTCCTGACCTCGCTTCAATTGACATGAACGCAATAATGCAGTTGAGTGCGTGTCAGCTGAACACTCTCGATGCTGGCCTCCGCCGTGTGAGGGCTCGGATCTTAGCGGCTCCAGATGCACACGCTGTGCGTCGGTTGGTTGAGAATGAAGTTCCCCTCCTCCTCATGTCGGTTGGCGTCTCAATGGATTTGCACGTTGGATCAGGTTCCGGTTGGCTTGACTTTTCTGAACGGGGAAATTCTTCTTAATTTCGGTGGGAGTCTCTTTACAGCCACAGGCGCAAGAATGTTGAGGATTTTGCTACTTGGACGAGCTACGCGCTGATTATCTGTTTGGATGTCGTTTACAAACTGTGCGCATGGCGAAATATCTCTTAGGATTTGTTTTCTAGTACTCGCAGATGTAGTTAGGATCAACAAGCACATGTTTATCTCAATGAGAATGTACCGTCGTGCCCCAGCTCCAAAGTGCGAGACGAACCTGTCGGGATCGAATAGCGTGTCAGATTACGGACGTACGTGGGCGGCCATCCCGGAGATATTCCAGCAGGGCTTAGGCGTCATGGCTCTGCCAGCTAAAAACTAGACATATCTTCGGCACCCGAGAGCGCCCGTAAGGCCTGTATGTGCTGGCGGGGTGAGACGATATCTCGGGACGGAACGAATATTGACACCACCTGGCTACTTCCCCAACCTGGCTACACTCCGATTCACTAATGCCAGGAAGCATATTAGTGGACATCAATCTGCTGTTGGAAATGATTTCCGAAGGTATGGCATCGAATAATTGTGGGTATTGTCGGGCAGACCGTTGGCCATCGAAGCAGGGCATCTTACTTGTCCGCCCTAGTGACATAGTTCGCTGAGATCGACCCGCATTGTTGGATCCAGAACTCTGTTTGTTTGGAAGTAACTCTGTGGAAATCAATGGTCCAAGAAGATGCCCACTTCGGTTGACATTCGCCGAGCGGTCGCGCTTAATAGTATGTGTATACACGATCCCGAAATCCGGCTCGGCTTGAGGTGCTTGTACTGTCAATTAAACGTCCCGGCAAATCTACCCCACAACATTGAGCCTACTACATAAGTACAGCCGACGCGGTGCCGAGGGGGCCGATCACAACCGGGCGACGTCGACGTATGATCCAGTGGGCAGGAGGGCCGTGTCACGAAGGAAGCACAAAAAATC
>Ga0307512_10008393_pt1 | contig 10076 bp, 12 predicted proteins | sample 14_EM_MG_FD_200267 | JGI IMG/M metagenome (GOLD analysis project Ga0307512, IMG submission 200267) | Populus trichocarpa ectomycorrhiza microbial communities from riparian zone in the Pacific Northwest, United States - 14_EM | ecosystem: Host-associated > Plants > Roots > Unclassified | place... | reverse complement strand
CTCCACACTCACGACACGTTCTCCAACACCACAGCGAGCCCCTGTCCCACACCGATGCAGATCGCCGCCACGCCCCACCGGTGGCCGTCGAGCCGCAGCACCTTCGCGAGCGTGCCGAGGATCCGCCCGCCGGACGCGCCGAGCGGATGCCCGACCGCGATCGCGCCGCCCCGGGTGTTGACGATCTCCGGGTCGACCTTCCACGCGTCGACGCACGCCAGCGACTGCACGGCGAACGCCTCGTTCAGCTCCACCGCGCCTACGTCCGACCACTCGATACCGGCCCGTGCCAGCGCCCGGTTCGCCGCCTCGACCGGCGCGTACCCGAACCGCTGCGGCTCCAGCGCGTACGCCGCCCGCCCGGCGATCCGTGCGATCGGAGCTCGCCCGAGTGACACCGAGTCGGACGCCACCAGCACCGCCGACGCCCCGTCCGACAGCGGCGACGCGTTCCCCGCCGTGATCGTCCCGTCCTGCCGGAACGACGGCTTCAGCTTCGCGAGCTTCTCCAGCGACGTGTCCGCGCGGATGCCCTCGTCGCGCGTCAGCTCGGCGACCGGCACCGTGAGGTCGTCGTAGAACCCGGCCTCCCACGCGGCATGCGCGAGCCGGTGCGACCGCTCGGCGAACGCGTCCTGCCGCTCCCGCGAGATGCCGAACTCCTCCTGGAGCTGCTCGTTCGACTCGCCGAGCGACACCGTCCACTCGCGAGGCATCGCGGGGTTCACCAGCCGCCAGCCGAGCGTGGTGGACACCGCGGTCACGTCACGCGCCGGGAACGCGCGGTCCGGCTTCGGCAGCACCCACGGCGCCCGCGTCATCGACTCGACGCCACCCGCGACCACGACCGACGCGTCACCGGTCTCGATCTGCCGGGACGCCGACATCACCGCGTCGAGGCCGGAGCCGCACAGCCGGTTGATCGTCGAGCCCGGCACGGTCACCGGGTAGCCGGCGAGCAGCACCGCCATGCGGCCGACGTTCCGGTTGTCCTCGCCCGCGCCGTTCGCGAGGCCCAGCACCACCTCGTCGACCTCGGCGGTGTCGAGACCGGGGGTGCGGTCGGCGATGGCCCGCAGCACGGTCGCCGCCAGGTCGTCCGGCCGCTCCTTGGCCAGCGCGCCGTCGAACCGGCCGAACGGCGTGCGGACCGCGTCGTACAGAAAAGCAGTGCTCATGACGGCACCTCGCACGCTCCGCGTCGCCGGATCGCTCCGCGGGCTCCGCTCTTCCGTCGCCGCTCCGCGGGCGAGGTGCCGTCCTGATATCGATGATTCGCTCCGCAAGCTCCGCTCATGACTGTCCAGGGTAGGTAAGGAACACCGTCTCCCCATCACCCTGGAGGACGACGTCGAACCGCAGGCCCTCTGGCTCGCGGGCAGCGACCAGCGTGGCGCGGCGATCGGCCGGCACCGATAGCAGGAACGGATCGGCCGCCTCTGGCAGGTAGATGCGCGTGAACAGGCGGTTCATCAGGCCACGGGCGAACACGGTCAGCGCGATGAACGGCGCGCCCGGCTCGATGGTGGTGAACGTGTAGTGGCCGGTGTTGTCGGTCGCGGCGCGGCCCCAGCCGGTGAACGTGTAGCCGTCGCGGCGCAGCGAGCCGCCGACGCGCGGCACGTTCCCGTTGGCGTCGGCCTGCCAGATCTCCAGCAGCGCGTCCGGCACCGGGGCGCCAGCGCCGTCGCGCACATAGCCGTGCAGGCGGATCGCGTCCGGGTGGGTGTGCGGGACCAGGTCGGGGCCGCCGTCGTAGGGGAGGGCGTAGCCGAAGAACGGGCCGACGGTCTGGCCGGGAATCGCGGCGCTCATTCCGCCTCCGTCCAGGTTCGGTGGCTGCCGGTCAGCACGATGTCCCAGCGGTAGCCGGTGGCGACCTCCGGGATGGTGACGTCGTGATCGTAGGTCGCGATCAGCCTGTCGCGGGCTTTCGGGTCCACGATCGACTGGTAGATCGGGTCGATGGGAAACAGCGGGTCACCCGGGAAGTACATCTGGGTGATCATTCGCTGGGTGAACTCGCTGCCGAACAGCGAGAAGTGGATGTGCGCCGGCCGCCACGCGTTGTTGTGGTTGCGCCACGGGTACGGGCCCGGCTTGACCGTGGTGAACCGGTAGGAGCCGTCCGGGCCGGTCAGGCAGCGGCCCATGCCGGTGAAGTTCGGGTCCAGCGGCGCCGGGTGCTGGTCGCGCTGGTGGGCGTAGCGGCCGGACGAGTTGGCCTGCCACACCTCGACCAGCTGGTTCGCGACCGGCCGTCCCTCGCCGTCGACGACCCGGCCGGTCACGACGATCCGCTCGCCGAGCGGCTCGCCGCGGTGCTGGATCGTCAGGTCCGCCTCGAGCGGGTCGACGTCCTGCTGCCCGAACACCGGCGCGTACAGCTCGACCAGCTCGGGGTCGGCCTGGTGGAGCGCCTTGGTCGGGTGCCGCAGGATGCTGCTGCGGTAGGGCGCGTAGTCGAGTCTCGGCTGGGGCTCGTCGCCGGTGCGGGTGGCGGCGATGGCGGCAATCTCCGCGCTGATCTCGTCCTGGGTGGCGGCAGCCGCGTCCGACGAGGCGACGCTGCGTGGCGGTGCTTCGGTCACACCTAGCAACCTAGGCGGCGCCGGGCCGCCGGTGCGAGACTTGGCTTCCGCTGAGTGGAAGGCTGACAGGTGTGGCGGGCAATACTGGACAGCCGGGCACGACCGTGGCCTCGCGGGTGCTCGCGCTGCTCGGCGCGTTCGACGCCGACCACCGGGCCATGACGCTCACCGAGCTGGCCCGTCGCGCGGACATGCCGCTCGCCACCGCGTTCCGGCTGGTCGGCGAGCTGGTCGAGTGGGGCGCGCTGGTGCGGCGGCCGTCCGGCGAGTACGTGGTCGGGCGCAGGCTGTGGGACCTCGGGCTGCTCGCGCCCGTCCAGTCCGGGCTGCGGCAGCTCGCGTCGCCGTTCCTGCACGATCTCTACGCCGCCACGCTCGCGACCGTGCACCTCGCGGTCCGCGACGGCACGTCGGTGCTCTACGTCGACCGGCTGGCCGGGCACGTGTCGGTGCCGGTGGTCAGCGACGTCGGCACCCGGCTGCCGATGCACGCGACCGGCGTCGGGAAGGTCCTGCTCGCGCACGCGCCGGAGGACGTGCGGGCCTGGGCGTTCACCAACCTCACGCGGATCACCCCGTACACGATCACCCAGCCGGGGCGGCTGCGTGCCGAGCTGCGCCGGGTGGTGCGCGACGGTTACGCGCAGACCAGCGAGGAGATGAGCCTCGGCGCCTGCTCGGTCGCCGTGCCGATCAGCGCGTCCGGTGGTCCGGTGGTCGCCGCGCTGGGGCTCGTCGTGCCGAGCCTGGGCCGGGACCGGCCGCGGCTGGTGGCGGCGTTGCAGGTGGCGGCGCAGGGGATCGGCCGCAGCCTTCCACTGAGTGAAAGCCGCTGATTGGTGCCCGGCGGGTTGCCGGGCTTCACTTACGCCATGCGTACCCAGGTGGCCATTGTCGGCGCCGGCCCCGCCGGACTGTTGCTGTCGCATCTGCTCGCGGCGGGTGGTGTCGAGTCGGTCGTGGTCGAGACGCGGACGCGGGAGTACGTCGAGTCGCGCATCCGGGCCGGGATCCTCGAGCACTCGACGGTGGAGCTGCTGAAGTCCGTCGGGCTGGGGGCGCGGCTGTTGCGGGAGGGGCATGAGCATCGGGGGATCTACCTGCAGTGGCCCTCGGAGCGGCACCACCTCGACTTCCAGGACCTCGTCGGGCGTGGTGTGTGGGTGTACGGGCAGACCGAGGTGCAGAAGGACCTCGGTCGTGCGCGCGATGCCGCCGGGCAGGAGATCCTGTACGACGTGCGGGACACGCGTGTGCACCACGATCCATGCGTGACGTTCACGCTCGACGGCGTGCCGACCCGGTTGGACGCGGACGTGGTCGTCGGTTGTGACGGCTCGTTCGGGCCGACTCGGGCCGCGGTGCCGGGGCGGACGTGGGAGCGGACTTATGCGTACTCGTGGCTCGGTGTGCTGGCCGACGTCGCGCCGTCGACCGACGAGCTGATCTACGCGTGGCATCCGGACGGGTTCGCGCTCAACTCGATGCGTTCGCCGACGGTGACCCGGCTGTACCTGCAGGTGCCGGCCGACACGGACATCGCGGAGTGGTCGGACGAGCGGATCTGGGACGCGCTGGCGACACGCCTGGGCCACGGCCAGGACGGCTGGAAGCTGACGCGTGGGCCGATCATGGAGAAGAGCGTGTTGCCCATGCGGAGTTTCGTGCAGGCCCCGATGCGGCACGGCAACATCTTCCTGGCCGGCGACGCGGCACACATCGTGCCGCCGACGGGCGCCAAGGGGCTGAACCTGGCGGTCGCGGACGTGGCGCTGCTTGCTCCCGCGCTCGTGGCCCTGCTGCGGGAGAAGGATCCTCGGCTCGCGGACGAGTACTCCGACCGTGCGCTCCGCCGCGTGTGGCGGTGCACGCATTTCTCCTGGTGGATGACGACGATGCTGCACGCGAGCGAGGACCCGTTCGACGCCCAGCTCCAGCTGTCGCAGCTGCGGTGGGTGGCGAGCAGCGCCGCAGGCGCCACCGGCCTGGCGGAGAACTACGCGGGGCTGCCGATCGGCTTCTAGATGGCGGGTGTTTCTGGTGGTGGCACCCGGCATGATGTGCGGATGGACGAGCGCCTCACGCGGGCTGGTGAGTTATACGAGCGGGCTGTGTTCGGTGGTGACAGTGCTGCGCTGGCGGACGCGGACCGCGCGCTGGACGCCGTCGAGGCGGACCTCGCCCTCGCCAGGGGGCGGGTCGTCCACGCCCGGTTCCTCGACAAGCGGGTCGAGGAACCCGACGAGCTGATGTACTTCGAGCGGGCCGCCGAGCTGTACCGGCGGCTCGGGGACGAGCGTGGTGAGGCTGACGCCCTGTTCTGGGTCGGCACGTTCCACCAGGTCGTTCGCGACGACCACGGGACCGCGCTGCCCTCGCTGGAGCGGGCCCGTGAGCTCGCCACCAGCGCCGGTGACTCGCTGACCCTGTCCTATGTGTTGCGGCATCTCGGTTTCGTCGAGCAGGCCGCGGGGCGGACGGCCGCCACCCGCGACCTGTTCCTCGAGTCGACGAAGCTGCGTCGCGAGGTCGGCTTTCACGCCGGGGTGGCCGCCAACCTCGTCGGGCTGGCGTATCTCGCGGCGGGCGAGGACGAGAGGGACACGGCCGACCGCCACCTCGACGAGGCCGCCGCCATCGCCACCGAGTGTGGCGCCGACGGTGTGTTGCGCTGGGTCGAGCAGGCCAGGACTCAGATCGTGCCGCGGTAGTGCTCGGCGATCTCGTCGCTGGTGGTCAGCCAGACGTCGGGCTGTGCGGCGAGGAAGGCCAGCGCCTGGTCGAAGTACTTGGCGCGGAACGCCTGGCCGGTGACGAACGGGTGTAGCGCCAGCGCCATGACCCGGCCGTTTCCCTCGGCGCTCAGCACCTCGTACTGGTCCCGCACCATCTGGACGAACTCGGGGCCGGTGGTGCCCTTGGCGGCCAGGCCCAGGTCGTTCAGCTCGACCGTGTACGGGACGCTCAGCATGCCGGGCACGGTCAGGCTGTAGGGCTGGTCGTCGTTGGTCCAGTCCAGGACGTAGCTCAGGCCCAGCTCGGCCAGCAGCTTCGGGGTGTGGAACGTCTCGGTCAGGCCTGGGCCCATCCAGCCGTGCGGGCGCTGGCCGGTGGCGGTGGCGATGGTGTCGACGATGTCGGTGAGGACGCGGCGTTCCTCGTCCTCGGTCATGTCGGTGTGGAGGACCGAGTTGGTCCTGCCGTGCGCGAGCCAGGCCCAGTTCCGTTCCAGGCCCGCCTTGATGATCTGTGGGTTGTGGTGCGCGACGTCGGAGTTCAGCAGCACGCTCGCCCGGACGCCGTGCCGGTCGAGGCTGTCCATCATGCGCCAGACGCCGACGCGGGCGCCGTAGTCGCGCCAGCCGTAGTTGAGCGCGTCCGGCACCAGGTCCGCCGTGCCTGGCCAGATGCTGGTGGACGGGCGGTCGAGCAGGAAGTGCTCGACGTTGAGTCCGACGTAGACGGCGACCTTGGCGTCGCCGGGCCAGTGGATGGCCGGGCGCTCGGTGATGGGGCTGTAGTCGAAGATCGTGTTCTCCATGCCGCCACGGTAAGAGTTAACATCAGTGTCAGGTTCAAGCCCGCGGAGGTGTGATGCGGATCGGCGAGCTGGCCCGGCGCACCGGGGTGAGCGAGCGGTCGCTGCGGTACTACGAGCAGCAGGGGTTGCTCACGGCCGACCGCACGGCCGGGGGCCAGCGGGACTACCCGGAGCGGGCGGTCGACCGGGTGATCCGCATCCAGGAGCTGTATGCCGCCGGCCTGCACAGCAAGAAGATCGCGCGGCTGCTGCCGTGCATGCGCGACGCCGACGGCGGCCCGTCGGAGATCGCCACCCCGCAGCTGGTCGACGACCTCACCGTCGAACGGGACCGCATCGACCGGATGATGACCGAGCTGGCCAACTCCCGCGCCGTGCTCGACGAGGTGATCGACGCCGCGTCGGTGCGCGACCAGCGCTGAGCTACCCTCGTCGACCCGGTCCAGCCACTCGTTCACCAGCGCCTCGAACAGCTCGGGCTGCTCGATCTGCAGGTTGTGCCCCGCGACGTCCAGCACCGCGAAGGTCGCCCTCGGGTAGTGGGGTAAGAGCGGGTACTGGTCGGCGTAACCGGTGATGTCGTCCTGTCGTCCGGTCAGGATCAGCGCCGGGCGGGGGAAGGGGTCGCCGTCTTCCGGATCCGCTGACAGCGTCCACCGCTGCCGGATGCGTGCCATGGCCTCCGTGTCGGCCACCGTCAGCCCGGCCAGGATCTCCTCCTGGAACCGGTGCAGCGACTCCGGTGACTCCACGACCGCGATCTCCGTGAACTCCGCCGCCAGTTCCGGGTCCAGCGACGCGATCAGCTCCGGGTCGGGACGCATGACCTGGCGGGCCGGCACGGTCCGCTCGGCATGCTCGACCTTGACCCCGATCGGACACACGAGCGCCAACCCCAGCACCCGCGCGCCCAACTCCCGCGCCAGCCCGCGGGCCAGGTACCCGCCGTAGGACTCGCCCACCAGCAGGAACGGCTCGTCGCCGATGGTCGACGCCACGAACTCGCGCACCGCGGCCAGGACGTCGTCCGAGCTGGCCACGGACGGGGGTGCGGGCGACTTGCCCATGCCCGGCAGGTCCGGGTACAGGCGCCGGTAGCCGGGTCTTTTCGCGAAGACCGGTTCCAGGCAGCCGAGCATGAGGCGGTGGTCGGGGGTCCAGCCGTGCAGCGCCAGCACCGGGGTGCCGGCGCCGAACTCCACGTGGTGCAGCGTCATGCCGGGCATCATGCTCGACAGCACCGACAATTTCCTCAGGAGGGCGGATGGACAGTCCTGACGTCCCGGATCACATCCTCGACCGGCTGCGCACGATCTGCCTCGGGCTCCCCGAGACCCGCGAGGAGCCGGCCTGGATCGGCACCCGCTGGCGCATCCGCACGAAGACGTTCGCCCACGTTCTCGGCGTCACCGACGACTACCCGCCCGTGCACAGCCGTGAAGCCCCGCAGGTCGGCGACGCCACCGTCCTCATCTTCCGCGCCGACGGCCCGGAACTGCACGCGCTGGCCAACCACGGCCTCCCGTTCTACAAGCCGAGGTGGCATCCGCAGGTCGTCGGCATGGTCATCGAGGACACCGCGGACTGGGACGAGATCGCCGAGCTGCTCACCGAGAGCTACTGCCTGCTGGCGCCGAAGAAACTGCTGCCGCTGGTAGGTCGACCAGATCCCGAAGCCGGCGAACCGGGCTGAACCACACGACCAGTGGTCCGAGCAGCGTCAGCAGGCACGCCGCCCACAGCCCGCCGCGCGGTCCGGCCGCCGACGCGACCGCGCCGCCGAGCAACGCGCCGAACGGGATCACGCCCCACGACACGAACCGCACCGTCGCCACCACCCTGGACAGCAGCTCGGGCGGGCTCGCCACCATGCGGTGCGTCCGCGCGTTGATGCTGAACACCACGACCGCGATGCCGAACCCGACGTTGGCCACGGCGAACGCCACCATGCCCAACACCCCGTGACCGACCGGCATCAGCAGCGCCGCGGCCGCGCCACCGATCGCGGTGACCATGCAGGCCCGCGCGCTGCCCAGCCGTGCCGTCAGCCGTGGCGCGAGTGCCGCGCCGATGAGGCTGCCCGCGCCGTCCGCCGCGATCAGCACGCCCACCATCGCGGGTGACGCGTGCAGGTCGCGGACCAGGAACACCGGGATGACCGCCATGAGCGCGCCGTTCGCGAAGTTGTCCGCGGTGGCGCCGAACATGCACGGCCGCATCACGGGATGCCGCACGACGAACCGCCAGCCTTCCCGGATCAGGGCGCCCATCCTCGGCCGATCGTCCACGGCGGACACCGAACCGCGCGGCAGCCCACGCAGCAGCGTCGCGGACACGACGAAGCTCACCGCGTCCACCAGCAGCGTCGGCACCGCGCCGAGCACCTGCACGACGACGCCGCCGAGACTGGGCCCACCCAGCTGCGTCGCCGAGTGTGTCGCCGAGACGAGGCTGTTCCGCGCGGTCAGCTCCTCGCGACTCACGATCGAGGGCAGGAACGTCTGGCTCCCCACGTCGAACACCACGTTGGCCAGACTGATCACCAACGCGGCGACGACCAGCTGGGCCATCGTGAGATGGCCGAGCCACCACACCAGCGGCACCGATCCGATGGCGACCGCCCGTACGACGTCCATCACGACCTGTGTGCCCCGCAACGGCAGTCGCTGCACGAACACCCCCGCAGGCAGCCCGATCACCGCCCAGGCCAGGTAGGTCGCCGCGGTCAACAGGCTCACCTCGAACGCCGACGCGTCCAGCGTCGTGACCGCGACCAGCGGCAGAGCGACCGTCGTGACCGCCGTGCCGGTCTGGCTGACCGCCATCGCCGACCAGTAACGCCAGAACATCCGGCCTCCCGGTGGTAAGTTCACAATGGGAACTCACTATATTGAAGAGGGGATCGGGAAAGCGAGCGGGTTGTGAAGTACAGCGAACTGGCCGACGCCGAGTGCGCCATCGCGCAGGCGCTCGGTGTGGTCGGCGACTGGTGGACGCTGCTGGTGGTGCGGGACATCGCCGGCGGCACCACCAGGTTCGACGGGCTGCAGCGAGAGCTGGGTGTCAGCCGCAAGACACTGACCGAGCGCCTGAGCTCGCTGGTGGAGCACGGGGTCGTGGAGAAGGTGCGCTACTCGGCACACCCGCCTCGGTTCGAGTACCAGCTCACCGACAAGGGCCGGGGTCTGCTGCCGGTGCTCGTCAGCCTGCAGGACTGGGGCACCCGCTTCGTCGCTGGCGACGGCTCGCTGACCGCGACCAGCTCCCCGACGTCGGCGGAGTCCAGGCGCGTACAAGGCCTGGTGGGCAAGAAGATCGTGCCGGTGGGGCTGTGGTCCGACGGCGACGACCTCACCGACCCGGTCGGCGCGTCGTGGACCGTGCTGTACGCGTTTCCCGGCGCTTTCGCCCCGGTCGGGAGCCCGCTGCCCCCGGACTGGTCGGACATTCCCGGGGCGGCGGGCTGCACCCTGGAGTCAACCACCTACCGCGACCGCTTCGCCGACTTCGAGAGCATGGGGGTGACGCTGCGTGGCCTGAGCACGCAGCGTCCTGACCAGCTGCGCGCGTTCGCCGAGCACGCGCGCCTGCCGTTCCCCCTGCTGTCGGACGAGGACCTGACACTGACCGCGGCGCTGCGGTTGCCGACATTCCGCGCCGCGGGCGTCGACCGCCTGAAGCGCCTGACCATGATCGTCGACCCGTCCCGGACGATTCGCGCCGTCCAGTTCCCGGTCGTCGATCCGGCGGGTTCTGTCGCCGAGTCGCTGGCCACTGTCGCCCAGCTGAGCGAGAGCGTGGTTCCAGGCAATCGCTGACCGCGTCTCGCCTATCCCAATACCTCCCGCAATCCGGCGACCAGCTCGGCGCGATTCGCCGCGGAAAGCTTTTGCCGGATCCTGGCCACGTGTTGTTCCACGGTCTTCGGCGAGATATACAACTTC
>Ga0307512_10008391_pt1 | contig 10076 bp, 14 predicted proteins | sample 14_EM_MG_FD_200267 | JGI IMG/M metagenome (GOLD analysis project Ga0307512, IMG submission 200267) | Populus trichocarpa ectomycorrhiza microbial communities from riparian zone in the Pacific Northwest, United States - 14_EM | ecosystem: Host-associated > Plants > Roots > Unclassified | place... | reverse complement strand
AAAACCCGAACCGCTATGTCTTGGCGGGTTTGTTACCCGGACCGAACCGAAACCCTGTGTTTTTTGGCCGGGTAGGAACCGGACCACGGGTCCATTTTGCGGTTCCTACATTTTTGGCTCCAATTAAGTATTTGAGTTCTGATTGTATCATGACATGATGTATATGTAGATTGTGCAGTTCAAGCCGATCTTTCACCTCCCGCTTTCAGAATTGAGATCCGACTGATATTCGTTGAGTGGCTGTCAAATAAGCGTAGATTGTCACCCAGATTCGCGGGTTTTCGACAGCGACTCAACGAATATTGGTCGGATCGCAAATCTGAAAGCGGGAGGTGAAAGAGCGGCTAAAACTGCACAATCTGCGTATACATCATGTCATGATATGATCAGAACTCAAATACTTAATTGGAGCGAAACATCTGGGCTTGCAAAGGCCGGGTTTTGAGGTGGAAACCGGCCCAAATGCCAATGGTCCGGGTTTTTCATGTGGTATAACCGTTGCCACGGTTCGGTTCCGGTTCCAACCCTAACCCGGAACCGTTGCTAACACTACATCCAAGTGGTCAATATTCCATCCGGATCTCCCGATGAGAGAGATGAGATACCGAAACGTAGTTAGCTTCCCAACAGGGGCATAAGTCTCATGAATATCCGTCTGCACATATCCCTTTATGACTAGCCGTGCTTTGTAACGTATAGACCTGTCAGGATTGTGTTTAGTCTTGTAAACCCACTTAGAGCCAATCGGCCTAACTTTCAGTTGCCATGCTTCTCTGGAGTTGAGAGCTGAGAAGGTGTTATTGAGCAGGATTGATGTGCTTTCATCTTCCATGGCTCATTTTCAATGATTTCGTTGAGGGCTTTCCGTAGCTTCCGTGCAGGAAAATGGGTCTGCTGCAGATGCCATTAATGCTTCTGCGGGGGCTTTACCTTGACTTCTTGTATCACGACTCCCTATTGGCGGAGCTGGAGCTGGGACTGGAACTGGAGCTGGAGCTGCTCGCGGTACTTGGCGTGATATCTTGATTGCTGCTGCCGAACGCCACGCAGTCTGATCCTCTCTACTGAGGCGCTGGCTGTAGGGGATGTTTTCTGCATCTGCTGCCGAACGCTGGGCAGTCTGATCCTCTCAGCGGAGGCGCTGGCTGTGGGGGTTTTCTGCTTCCTCGTCAGGAGCTTCATGCATGTGAGATGTGGATCTCTTAACTGACCGCGTAAGTTGACTGTCTTGTCTTCGGAGAGGCTCATCTCTGGTTTCTGTTTCCTCGATATATTCCTCGGCTGCTGATAGTCCAAACATATCAGTATCGATTTCATTGCTTTCATGCAGGCATAACATGTGTGCATTTCTCTCTTCGTCGAAGATGACTTCAGTTTGGGTTTTCACCTTCTGGAATTCGGGATCCCATATCCTCCACTACCTTTTTGAGTCGTGTGTGTAGCCTACCATCATGCATGGTTTTGAACTCGGGCCGAATTTGCCTTGGCGTTGGACTTCTGGGATGAGTTTGCTGGCATAACATCTGAATCGGCGTAGGTTGTGGAGAGAAGCTTGATAAGATATCTTGTTACCGTCGGCATCAGGTATATGTTCTCCAAATCAATGCAGCATCTCGTATGGTGTTTCATACGGTGCTTGATAGCCATCGCGGTCATTTCTTTTCAGGCTGTCATTCAGTGATATCTGATGGAGCTAGACTGCGGTATTGAATGCTTCTCCCCAGAACTGAACTGGAGCGTGGGAGTCAATCATCATCGCCCAGGCCTTTTAAGTGATCATATGGATCATGCCTTCGGCAACACCTATCTTATGGTGAGTGTATGGAGAGCATGGCGCTTGTGTTGTACCGCGGGCCGTGACAACATATCGGAATGTCTCATTGTCGTATTCTCCCCGTCCATTGTTGCACCGGAATCGCTTGATCTCGTATCACATTATGTCTACACGGGCGCGATATGACTGGTCGGCGGAGGTGCAGGTCTCGGCTTTGATATGTGGGAGCAGCTATACCAATGTGTACCTCATATAGTCGTCGATAAATAGTATATAATATTGATTGTCTCCGAAGGTTGGTGTAGAGACGGGACCGCTCACATTTGAATGTACAAGTTCAAAGGGCTTCGTAGTGCGCTTGACTGGTACTTTGATGAACCTTTGTTTGTGCGAAGGCCTGGATGCAGACTGTGCACATAGAATCATCATGCGTATATCCCTTGACTATAGACTTTATGGCAGTAGGATTCAAATGAGCTAGTCGTTGGTGCCATAGTCTGGACTTTAGAACAGAGGAAGCAGGTGGACTTGTAGGTGCGATCTCTGAAGACTCGATTTTAGGTTCGTTGATGATTACTCTTAGAAGTGAGCTGTCTCTCGTTCTCTTTTTCCTGGTCTTGGTAGTCGATGATAGGAGTTCGGTTGCACGGACTATTGTCTATATGCCATTGACTGGTTTTCTGGCGAGAGTACAACAAGATGGCCAAGTGATGGAGCATTTTCCGTCAAGAAATATAGTTGTATGCCCGCCCAAATCCAATCGGTTGATTGATAGAAGGGAAAGTCGAAAAGTAGGAGTATGGACGGCTTCGACTTGATAGCCCTCTATGACGTTGACGAAGCCCCAATGCGTGGCGGTGACTGAATTGTCATCTCTGAGTTCCATTACTATTGGAAGTGAGAGGTTTTTGAACGTTGAGAAGCTGCTGCAGTCATTGCGCATGGGGTGTGACGCTCCAGAATCGATGATGCACTTCGTTGCCGCGGCGGCGGCGATAGCACAGCCGGTTACTCAGAAGGGATCGCTGTATCCAGTGGTACTAGGGAGGGCTGCTGTAGCAGTGGCTTTCTTCACATTCCACCACTGCTTTAAACGTTTGTAGGAGATGCAATCGACTTTGATGTGGCCTGAGAGCCCGCACTGGAACCAACTGCACTTATCATTTCTGTTGTTTCCTCCCTCCTGTGTGCGTTTGTGCTCTGTGCATGCATCTGTACTATGGCTGACAATTTTGCAATAGGTGCACTGACTTTTGTGGCTGTCTCCGGATCCACCATTTCCACCGTGCTCACTGCATCCACTGCATCCACCGTGTCCACCGTGTTCTCTGTGTCCATGTAACAGTGACACATGACCCGGGCCGGGTGATGGCCGTTCCATATAGTCGGCTCGCCACCAGCCTTAGATCTCTAGCGATAATCTTACGTATACATCCATATCTACTATCACTCGCACCCACATTGGCAACCGTATCCCTATATTTACCATTCGTATACCTATGAGGCCGAACCCTGGCATACGTCCCCTTACACTATTATCTCTTTTTCAGTAAACTGATACGTTTCACTCACGGGAGTAAGAGTTGACGATTTTACCCCTTTTCCGACACGCAACATCTCTCAGTCAACAATTCAGAATACCACCCTTCAAATGAGATATCGAGGCATCATTACTGCGAAACACACAGCGTTGACCGTTCCATCATTCAATTGAGCCCCTGATGGCAGCGGAGTAGAGATCAAGACCAATTGGCGCACAAGGCGCGTCACCGGCAATGACAACCATGATTATCACCAGTGCAGGACCCCACTATTGGACATAGCCAACAACGAAAATTTCATACGATCAATCCAGACGAGTTCAAGACGACATCAATTACTTCCAATGGCTGCAAACGACCATTGGACACCAGAGAAGTCACGACTGCACCCCTGAACGCGTCAATTCACAGCGGAAACCTAGAGAGCTCAGAGAGCAATTGGCGCACAATGTGCGTCACTGACATTGAAGACGATGAACACAAGTACAGGACATGATCAATTGAGTGCAATCACCAGCCAAAGCACCTACAATGGATGGTGCGACCTTACCCCTGAATGCGGCCATATTGAGAACCCAGAGGGCAGTCAGAGACGATTTATGAGTCAGCACAGTTATGACTACATTTCTTCCAATTGGGCGAAGCGCACCTATCTCAGTTTGCGTGTAGACCTACAGCTCTAGCAAGCTCGAAGGAGCCCACTTGCAGAAGCATTCTATGGCTACTTATATCTACTGATACACTACTCGAGCGATAAATCTCTATGCAGGAGGATCTGTCTACGAATCAAGCACTGTTACCGCGACGAACATCTGCACGAGCGAAGTGCCCTTATGCAGATGACTCTCTACAATTGAAGCACTTTTACTGACACGAACATCTCCACAAGCGAAGTGCACTTACGGAGATGACACCCCATGATTGAAGGACATTGAGGATGAGAAGCTTTCATTCGATTGAAGCGAACTCATAGCCGCAATACATTGTGCAGAGCGAAGTGCATTTACTGTCAAAGACTGACACAATTTTGCAAACTGGCTACGCCGACTACAATGACTACAATGACTGATGACCTCAGCACAAGTTTCACGGACGATCGAAGTTCACCTACCATATAAATGATCTTCGACTGCAATTACATTAATGACAAGGCAGCAATCAACAAATCAAGCGCCAGCGAGCTTTCATTACTCAGCCAGCAAAAAACTGAAGTTGGCGGCGCGGGCACTAATGGCGACTCTGGACAAAAATATACAAATACCAGGCAAAAATGGCGAGATGCAATGCGTACCGGCTCTTATCGACTGCGGCGCAACCAGCATCCATATGACACCGAGGCTTCAAGTGACTCGGGATATCACATCAGGCGGCACTAATCACCACCCTTGCCATGACCAGAGGTGTGATGCAACATGCAAAGGACACCGGAAGACGTGGATCACAGTCTATTATTTGGACTATCTCACGCCGGTAGACAAAGTAGACATGCTAGTCATGCTGATGCATTCATACGATTCAGCACGTGGCTTACTATGGTTCCACAAACAAAATCTTGTCATCGACTGGGCTCGATTGACTCCCTACGATCACCGAGAGCGAGTGGAGCGGAGGAAATGACACCGAGGACTATGGCAGTGGCATCGAAGGTCTCAGAAGCCAAAAACTTTTATTTTTGATACCCTCAATGACCAGCTTCGGGGGCGCAGTCCAGGTATACAGATACTTGGAGGAACCGCATTCGACGATCTTCTGAATAGCATTGAAGTCGTTGTAGCATTTACCCAACAGACTGGGGAATACATAGGGCTCCTGGGAGCGACTTTGGAAGACATCACCCTGGCTTCACCAGGTAATATAGACCCAAGTGCTGGACACGACGAGCAAAGAGCAGTGGTGGTAGTTGTGGCAGAAGTGCTGCTACGAGGAGCCGCTGGAATGACTGCTACCGGCTCGTCGAGACCCAAACGGAGTGACCCGACGGCGGGGCTTGGCTCCTGTGTGGGTGAACTGTTAATGACAAGGCCTCCTGGATATTCCCTTCCACCACTTCCATCTTTTGTCTTGATTCCTTTGGCTAACCTAGATAGAGCAGTTCGGAGATATTCCCAACAGACAAATGACAATTGAGGGCGAAGAGTGCAGTTTCGAACGTCGAAGACTTATGAAGCAATTGGAAGTCCAGGCACGAGATATTGCCCCGGATACGAGAGACGATGTTGCTGCAACAAGCTATCATTGAGATTATGAGAATTGAACTTATGAGCCACCGATACGCACATCCCCGTCATGCATTAATGCCCAGAGATGGTTGACAATCAATCCATTTCACTGTTGCAACATACACGAAGTTATGTGGAATTCTACCCTATCTAATATACTTACTTTCAATGGCAATTCACGAGACTAGCAATTGAATGCTGAGACGCAGATATATGTACCAGCCACCTTGCCATACCGTGTACAATCCCAACTACTCTTCAAGAGACCAAACCAAGTACCGTACAGCAGAGATTGCAATGCCGATTACAATGCCAAATACAATGCCGATTACAATACCAAATACAATGCCATATCTGTTTCAAAGTTACATGACCGAGAATACTCCCGAATAAGATCTCGACTCAGACTTGGCGATCCCGAGCTACACAACTACAATGACAATTGACGACTGCAAATCAACTTCCGAATCAAGCCCTTTCAATCTATGTTCCCTATGAAGCTATTTGAGATTAGTCACTGGCGGAGCAATGACTTTTAAAAGAAGGGGATGACCATACCGGAATCGCAACTCTTACCGCAAACAATTCCCGTACCGGAAGTACACGTGGACATGAATCTACAGGTGGACTCAGAGAACGACGATAAGTCAACCGAGTCAAGTGATGTGATGGCAAACACACCTACAGATGAATCGAGAAGCACACCCCGAGGAGCCCCAGCGAGCGCACCCCGCAATCTAAGACAATAAGTTCACCTAGCACATGATGGACATCCAGTAGACCTGTAAATGCACCGGAGAGATGACAAGTCAAACGAGCCTGATCCATGATGAACGAGAGCAAATACGAATACCAAAGCAGTGCCAAAAGAGATACCGAATGACTGCGATATGACTGCCGAATTGGTCCCGAAGGAGATCGAAAATGACCACCAAGTGTACCGAATAGTCTACCGAATGGCATCAAAAGGGACAGTCGAGACACTTACCGAGAGATGATGACCGAGATCTCATAGCGACAGATATCACTGCCAAAGGACTTCACATGGAGACCGAATGAGAGGATTACCGGGAGCGCTACCATACCAAGCCACTGACCGAGACACTTACCGAACCGCATACCAAACTGATTGTGGAACGATTCTTCCAAATAACTACTGAGAAGCCCACGGATATTCTACCGATGCTGTCTACCGATAACCCTGAGAGGTCGACCAAGAGCGCACCGAAGCTAACATCCGAATGACTTCTACCCAGAAGCGGTCCACCGAGACCCTACCATATGCCGAATCAAGAGGTGCCGGAATCCGCATATGCAAAGCGGTTTTCCGAGAGCAGAGGCACACTTCTTTCGCAGTGAGTATGACTACCTACTGTGAAGCTTACGTGTTAGATATGGATCAATGACATACCGCCCACACCTGATGCAATTGGCGCATTCTGCCACCCTCAAATGGTCACCAGCAAGTCACATGAGAACTCACGGCTATGACGATGCCAGGAGCGAAAGCTCACATCATTGCCCAAAGTCAAGAACAGGCGCCGTTGCAAATGACGTCGGGATTGAGCGCATTGGGACGCCTCATACAACAGTTAGTCAACAGGCAGAGCAAGTCAGGATAGTCTATGGACAGCGGGCGACACAGAAGGACGACCGAAGCCGAAGCAAGATAGTCTGCAGATGACGCGAAAGCCGAAACAAATTACGTATTGAATCACCAATCAATCCCAATATCAATTTGGAGATCGAAGTTACACAGCTACCGAGCCACGATGGCAATCGACAATCAATATGATGGAGAAGTCATCGACAGAGCAACGAATTTTCAAAAGAGGGAGATACCCATGTCTACACGATCAAGTCCTACCGACAAGTCCAAAACCCACCTGGAGACAGTCTACCGAGACACGCACCAACAATTCTACCAAGAAGTCGACCAACAAGTTTACTGAGAAGTCGACCAGCAAGGCTACGAAGTCGACCAAGATTCTACTGAAGCCGTTTGTCAAGAGTGCAACCATGAAATCGACCAGATGGTCACCGAAGCAGACTTCCAAAGACTATTACCGAGTCAATGCCACTTACCGATGACTACCAGCTGCACGATATATCCTACAGAGCATGCGGTAGCACTGCACTGAGCTGAGACAGCGCTAGCGCACTTGAAGTTGGTAAGTATAACCATCTTTAGAGAAGCTCACCAGCTAGATGTCAAAGAATGAGACGAGACTACACGATTGACGTATACGATCGATGATCACTAATGGCTACGACCGATATTGGCAGCAGATGCTCCCAGCCATGCCAAGTCATGAGCGGAAGCTCCACCACCCTGACAAATTCCGACAACAACCTACGCCGAGATACACCAGCTACGAGTGTGGTACTGGATGGCAGGTCGCTGTATGAGTTCATGAGTGGAGATAAGGAGGAACTGAGGTCCAAGGCTCGGGAGTGGAGGAAATGGTCAATAGAGTTTCAGAACTCAGGACTGGAGGAAAGTTATCAATTGGGTGTTCCTTTCTTCTGTTTCTCTGTTCTCTTCTCTTCTCTTCTCCATACTGTATTACTTCATTAGGTCTCGGCCCGGTATAAATGGTGTCGGCATGGGTTTTACCACCTCCGGATCTCAGTCAATGGGAGGTGGATTTTCCCTGTGCGCCAGATCCACCGAAAGGTCAGCCTGAGCAGTACTGATAGGTAGTGGGACTTTTGAGTTTGTACGAGTACGTACGCATCATGATTGTGTAATGCTTTTCTGTCCTTTCCTTCCTTTTCTCTTGTACAGGCTTTTGCAGCCCAGCAGGTCTGCGCCTGAAGAGAGGGATAATGAAATGGTGACACGTGACCCGGGCTGGGTAACAGCCATCCTATATAGTCGGCTCGCCATGAGCCTTAGATCTCTAGCGATAATCTTACCTATACGTCTACATCTACTATCACTCACACCCACGTTTGGAACCTTATTCTATAATTACCATATGTATACCTATGAGGCCGAACGCAGGCATGTGTGCCCTTACAGTCCACCACGCCCTCGCCCACAGTAGCCGCCAAGTTGTGAGAAAAGGGTGGCCCCCATGGATGCATCTCCGAGTTCTTTGGTGAGGCTGGATGCATTTTCTTCTTCTGAACGATCATGCATGGCTTCTTCGGGTGTAGGTAAGAGCCTTCTACGGTTTAGGACCATTAATATCATCGCAAACTGTGGTGGCAGTGATGTGAATATTTGCATGCAGAAATCGCGATCGGTTATAGCATCGTCAGTATGGTCCAGTTGTATGTGGTAGTTACTGAAATTGGTAAAGTATACTTTAAGTGGTTCGTCCTCCTTAGGTCAGCAAGCACGGAACTGGCGAAGGATGTCCCGTCTGCCGATATAAGATCCAGTGGTGTCCAGGCTGGTTACTAGCGTATTCCACAGTTTGAGAGAGTTTCTCATTCCCTTGACTATGTGCCGTACTTCGGGGGAACAGGAAAGTCTGATCATAGATGCAGCTTTGGGTTCCTTAGCCTTCCAATCATCATAGTTGTCATCGCAGTCAAAATCACGAGGCTGCAGTTCAGGGTCTTCCCCGGTGACGATTGTGTATGCTCTCATGGCTGATAGGATCAGTATCATGTCGTCTCTCCATTCGTCATAGTTGGTGTGAGTGAACTTAGCAATGTCACCCCACCTGGTTTTGTTGAATGCTGGTTCGGAGGAAGACATCGTGAGATCGTGGTGTTGAGTTTTAGTGTTGTTTATGTGGTTGTTGCTACGGTGACAAGGTTTGGGGTTCTTGAGCCTCTTTAGAGATCGTGAAAGAGATCGTAGGAAAGATCGTGAGATTTTTAGATAGTAGTGATAGCCGGGCTCACACCCTGTTGAAATTTTAATGCTTTTGAAGCTTGATTGTATACTATCTGAGAGGGCCACAAGGCCAATATATATGAGAGTGTAAGTACGGCTGAATGCCATCAGCCAGTATCAGAGTCAACAGTCATCTCCGGCCATACAAGACATCACTGTCTCCGGCCATACGAGACATCACCGTCTCCGGCCATACGAGACATCACCGTCTCCGGCCGTACAAGACATCTCCGCTCCAGCCATACAAGACATCTCCGCTCCGGCCATACGAGACTCATCTCCGGCTGAGACCTGTATATGCAACAATACCCATGGAATGACACAGCGTTATACCTAACGTATCAATCGTTGCTTTCTTCACACCCACGATTTCATCCGCCGAGCTTGATGTATAATTGAAGAAATAATTGATGCTCCACCAGACCATGCCTAGATACATAACAGAGCTCCTCTTTCTCCAGATACGGTTAGAATATCAGCAATGCTTACAGATTCCAAACACAAACACATTCACCCACCCGCACTATGCTATTAGACATGTAGATCTTTCCCCGGCACCCACCAACCCCTCCCCTGTTCAACCTCCGACAACACACCACACCACCTTCTAGTTTTGCCAAGACCCTTATCGTCCAATCAATTCTATTATCGTCAGAAAACTTTTGCTTCGGTTTTCAGCTGTTTTCTTC
>Ga0307512_10008390_pt1 | contig 10077 bp, 12 predicted proteins | sample 14_EM_MG_FD_200267 | JGI IMG/M metagenome (GOLD analysis project Ga0307512, IMG submission 200267) | Populus trichocarpa ectomycorrhiza microbial communities from riparian zone in the Pacific Northwest, United States - 14_EM | ecosystem: Host-associated > Plants > Roots > Unclassified | place... | reverse complement strand
GTATCTGGTGGTACATTGGGAATCTTAGATGATCAGAGACTTCCAATCCTGCTAGTAGTACAACAGGGTATTGATACAACTCTCTTAGGCGATGCTCCTAGAGAGTTCCAAGAAAAGATGGATTTTCATCTAGATTGAGTTTGACCAATGGTTCAAATTGATTAACAGAAGCAATATTAATTTCGCTTTCCTCTTCAAGTGACAGTTTCTCCATCCCTTCTTCTGGAATGGAATTGATTTGTCGGACAGAAGGTCCGCTGCTTTGTGGTCTGAAACTGGAACCAGGTTGTGAATTTGGCAGTATGGTATAGTTGATAGCAATGTGTCCGGGTGTGCCGCAATAGAGACAGAGGTTATTGTTGATATGGTGTTTGCGTTCTTCCAGAGTGAGTCTTCCACAACCACAGCCACGGCCACAGCCACATCTGCATTCTCGCCCTCGGTTCTGTCCGAAAGAAGAGGGTCATAGGAAGGCATTGATCTCAGATTCTTCTTCTGAGATTTCCCGAATGCGTGGATTCTGTTGTTGGAATCCTCTAGTAGGGCCAGAGAAGGTGTGCCAATTCTTATCAAATTCTCTGGCTTTCTCTACCAGTCCAGCCAATGTAGTTGGCATCGGAGATAACTGGAGTAGCTTGTTGTGAAGAGCGGTATCCAGAGCTCTGCAGAATGCATACATCTTGGTAGCTTTGTCCACATTGGCTCATCTAGCATATCTGCTCCATTCTTGGTACCATTCGCCAAATTCTTGGTTCCTCTGTGGGATGTTATGTATGTTCTGGATCACTTCATTTTGCGTTTCTGGGGGAATGAACTGGGCTTTGAAGGCATCTCTAAAATTGTCCCATGTACCATAGTCAACAGGATTTCCCAATAATATGGTTGCGATATGGTCACTGGCCCAGTCTCCTGCTTGGGTCCCTTGTTTGAAGTAGGTTAGAGCCAATGATACCTTTTTTGCGTTGGTGTCAAAGGTAGTAGAATTGACTGTGAAGTAATTCTCAAGGGCATTCCAGAATGCAATTGCCGTATCTCCCTTTCCATTATAGGGCTTGGGAGCTGTTCCCAAGATACAGGGTGGTAGGTTTGGTTGTGCCATTGGTGCTGTGGGTGGTGGTGCCAGGGGATTTCCTCCTGGGGGTTGCAGTGGTAGTTTCAAAGTTGATGCTGGTGGATTAAGTTTAACCAGTGGTGTTGTTCCTTTGGGGTTTCTGGATGGTGGTGCTGGTGGCTTGGTTGTGGAGGATACTGCCGTGGTTTGTGTGGGTTGCAGAGAAGAACTGGAGGCACTAGTTCTTGTAGGTGGTGGGACCGGTGCTTTTCCCTTTGATACAGGAGGTGTAGCAGTCTGACTGACTTCTGCGGTTGAAAGTTTGGACTTTCCAAGAAGTGGACTTGCTTTAGGCAAGGGCGGATCTGTCGGGTCTGGAGTTCCTGCTTGACTGGAGAGTTTCTGGATTGCTGATGTAACAGTGGTTTCAGCTCGTTTAAGGAGATCTTCAACTTGAGCTGTATCTTTGTCTGGATCTGATTTTTCGGAACCTTCATTGGAACTAGCTTCAGATGCTTCTTCTTCTGAGTTAAGTGTGGAGTTTGTTCCTTTGGTGGGGGTTTGGTTGAAATGTACTGTCCTATTGTTGCAATATTTCCAAGTTTGTGTAGGTCGGTGCCAAGTGACGGCCTTTCCGTTATAGGTCGCAAGTCCAGTATAGACATCTAGGTCAGAGAGTTGATCGAAATAAGGGAGTGCTGCTTCAAGGGTTTCATGTGGTACTGCTAAATTGGTTTGTAGGTAGATCCAAGGACTGTTGGGGTTGACATTCCAAACTGCTTCATTGCCAAATTGGGCAAATCTAACTCTATCTCCTTTGTTGTGGGTGACAAACCAATTTGGAAAGACAACAGGTATATTACGGGCATCTTCTGTGGTTGGTGCAAGCTTCATGGGGTATTGGTTATAAGTGAGTTCCCAGTGGCTCATGCAAGGGATACGGTGTAACTATTGTCGTGCCAACCATAGAATACAGTGTAAGCTCAGTTCAGTCGGGCCATTTGTGGACGAGTTTCTGTTTGTTGGATAATCTGGTAATCTTCCAAAATACTGTCGTTATTTATGGAAGTACAGTATTTCCACAAATATCCCAAGAAGATGATGGGATCTGGGCAAAGTTCAGTTAATTCCGATAATAAGTGTTCAATGTGACATTCTTGTTGTCCTTGTAATTGGTACCAACAATGGGTACGGAATGCATCTAACTCTTTCTTGCTTCAAGTCAGAACTGTATTGGCTAGGTATTTATGTCCTGGTAAAAATGATTGGAAAGTTCTTCCAATTATTTCAGATCCTCCGGAAACAATTGATTCTAATGGCGTAGGAGGTTCAAATGGGGTAGGAGGTAAGGAGGCTTCTTGGTAATTATCCAAAAGTGATAGAAGTACCAGAGGTGGGGGATATGCATGGTAACTAGGGGTAGGTTCTATGTAAGGTGGGGGAATTACAGTTGGGTAAACAGGTGGGGTGGGGTTAGGAGTTGGAGTAGCTGGTCTGGGAGTTTGTCTTTGTTCTGGAACTGGATGGGTAATAAAAGGAGTAATCCTTCTTAAAGGTCATCCTCTTTCGTTGGGATTCCCTCTTTGAGTGGTTCTCTCATTAGAAGGTACGAACTGGGATGTATCTTGGGAAGAATTGGATCTCTGGCAGTCTTGAGCTGGAGCTGATCGTTGTCAAGGTGCCAGTTTGCAGGGTCCGATTGTAATGCAAGCCATTTATAGGTTGATTACTGTACTTTGGGTTCCAGAGAGAAATACTGGCGGGTGTTGGGGGTGTTCCGGGCTGTCGAGTATCACAATAACAAATGTCAGTGCCACAAGTGCACAGACGGGCTGAGTTGGTGGATCCAGATTCTGGGGTTGGGGATGCGAACTGGAAGTTGGTGGGAGTCCAGTAATCAGTATCTGAACTGGTACTTGGGGTGTTAACACAGGTGGGTCCAAGAGTATTGGCTGGGGTAGAGTCGACGCTGTCCCAGTAATGGTCCTGGATGTGGATGTTGTTGGGAAGGGCCTGAATCTGGTTAAGATGGGCCTGGTACTCAGTCTCTCTTCTGAGGGCGTTAGGTACTGTAATTGGGAGTGAAAAGGTAGGTGGATTGATGAGAGGGAATGAGAGGATGGTGTGGATGGGTTGCCACCTAAGGTTTGTGAATTTGTATTGGTAGGTGTTACTGTCGGTGTAGATGAATTGGAAGTCGTCGTTAAAGTTTGTTTGAAGTCGAATTTCATTAAATTCCACTTCAATTTCAGTTTGTGACAGGAGAAATCGGGATAGAAATCTAACTCTATGCCCTGATTGTAACTGTGAATGGATTTCTTCCTGGTATGATGGCACGCTATAGTGCCAGAGGAAGGTTTCGTCATAGAATAGGCTTAATTGGGTTACAGGGGTTCTGTTGTATTGGGTAATTCCTGATAGTCTCCAATAAAGTAAGGTTTGATTTGCCTTGCTAATAAGTTTGTTGAGGGAGTAATCAATGTATGAGTAGAAGTGAATATCGCTTAAGATTTCTCCAAAGGGTAATAGTTTGAGGAGGCCTTGGGTAATGAAGTGTTGTTCACTCCAATACATGAGTTGAATTTGGTTTCTTAAATCAGTTAAGTCGAAACCGGCTTCTCTGAGGAACTTGTCGCAGATTTCTTGGATTTCTAAAGCTTCTGACACTAGAAGAGATTGATAACCCTTTTATTTACACCTTTTTCGTTCCTTTGTAACTTACTGGTAAAAATTACAAAGGGGTTTCTACTGGAGGAGGTGTGACATATGCGAAAGGGTTGGTAGGTATGCAAGGGGTATACATGAAGGCAGCTAAACCTGGTTGTGTATGTAAAAGGTCCTCAGTGCGAGTGTTCCTATCAATAACAAAGATTCCATCAGCAGAAAAATGTAAATGTCCACAAAGGGTAGCGATATGTCCTTCCAAGAAGTCATATGCTATCAATAGAACAAGAGCTCCTTCGAAATGCTCAAGCCAATCTGGTGGAAACTGTCCAAAGATAAACTTAATAGAATCAACAAAAGAAGACTCTAAATATCCAAAAGGGAAGGAAGCGGAATGGGGGTGACGGCCAACTTTGGCGCAAAGGTTGATAGAGGGTAAAGGGCCATTAGAGTTGACCCAAACGTTGTGGAAAATATCAGCCTGGAAGGAAGTGATGAAAGAAACCAGGTGGTTATCAAGATCAGTGATATGGGGGAGGAGCCAGAGGAAGTTGCGTTCGACAAATTCTTCTGATGGAACCCAAAATTTCTCACCACAGTCATAAACGACTAGATATTGGTAAGGGTGTCAGTTGATGGCATAAGTACAGGTAGGAGTGTGGAAGAGGTTTGGGAATAGGTCGGCTACAGGTACCTCTGAGAGAAGAGATACTCCAGGTGTGGGTTGACGCGATTCAGGGGTGGGAGATGGGATGGTGGCAATAGGAGCTTCAACAATGGGCGATGGTAGGGGGGCGGCTGGGATGTCCTCAAGGATAATGTGCTCTCTAAGATCATGTCCAAGGTGCTGGTGGACAAAGGAATCTTGGGTGGGCGCGGGAAGGAGGTTCTCTTTCTCGTCCTCACAGTACTGGGGCTTGTGGGTGGCGACGTGGGCGAGGACGTCAAGACTAACAACTGGGGCAGGGGAGATGGGGGCACTGGTAATGATATAGGCGGGACTGTCAGGGATGTTAAGAAAAGGGAAGTCCTCAACATTATCAAGGGTGGACCAGACAGAAGCAGGGGATAGGGAATACTGAAGTTGGGAAGACTGAGGGTTGATAGGCTGGAAGACATGGGTGGCGACATTGAGAGGGCTTGGGTAATTCCAATAGTTGTGAGGACTTTGAAGGACCTCAAGGATGGTGGCGGTGGCGTCTGCAACGTTCTGCTGGTAGACGTTGTCAAGGGCTGACCAGGAAGCAATAGAGATGTGGGAAAGGGCGGGGGAGGCGACAACAGTGGGCTCTAAGGAAGTGAAGGACACTTCACTTATGCGATTAGCTCTACTTTAGAGACTGTTCTAATGTCGAGACCTACTACTGTTTATGGCAAGCAGTAGGCAATGACTTGATGTTTGAGGTAGAGGTAATCGATCCAAAGGATAATCAAAGAGATGTGGCAAAGGAGGACTGAGATGTAAAGGCTAAGGTGCTCAATGATGGGGGTAGACAAGAGAACAGTCTGAGGACTGTTTGCTCAATTTCGCAGGTCTTATATACTAATACAGGGTGGTCTGTGCATACATGTTTAGGGCAGGCATACATACTCAAACAGGCGGCCCATACTTTAGGGCAGGTACAAATACAGGTAATGGGTGAGCGACCTTACTGCACTCCAAGGTCTTGTGACTTGTTCATTGATTTGTTGATTTGTTGATCGTTCCCATGGTCTTCCACATGCCAATCAATGGACTAGGCACACGTTTGAAGCGCGCTCGATCAGGTGATCGTGTAGTGACTTGTGATTGTGTTGATGACCAATCTCTTAGTAGGTCATGTGATACTTTCCCAGGATCATGTGCTCGTATATCATGTGATCCCAAAGTTGTTGAGATATCACGTGATCAAACATGTGACAGGTCATGTGATAGTTTCCCAGGGTCATGTGGTCAAGGAGTGGATCCAACCACATGACTATACTTTAGCTTAGGGGTGGCTTTGGGAGAACTTGGACTTGGGATTCTTTGAATGTGTGATGTCACGGACTCTGTCCTCAACACCCACCTTGTATGCACATCCCACAGGAGCTGCAGCAGTTTGACTTGGACAATCCAAGACAGCTTCCCTTGCTTGAACCACCCCTTGGCATTGCCGCATATGATAACGTCATCAAATGTATCTTGACATGAACCTGATCCTTGAATGACTCAGACTACTGTGCAAGCTAGCACTATGGGGTTAGATATAGCAGCATCACCATCGGATGAAGAGCTGTCATTCCTGGGCTCAACTCCATTGGACACTGCACATATGACATGTCCGGAACAAAGGTCAACAACATGCGCAAAGCACATGATCCTATGATCTTCCACATCAAAAGCAATGTCATACTTTGTCAACATCATCTTGAGTTCCTCCATCATGGTTCCATTGTTTGATGCATTGTCAAGAGTGAAATGTCTGACCTTGAGAGAAAAAAGATATCATGAGTGTCCATCAATTACAGTAAGAAGATAGCTGCCTCACTTTGACTGTGATGTCAGCCCTGTCAAGAAGGTGCATGACAGTTCTCGCCATAGATTTGCCAGTGTGGTTCTGGCGGAGGTGGTGAAAGGCAATGAGCGCTATCTTGAGCTGTAAAGCTGAGGATCCTCCAACACTCGCAACCCAATGGGCAGTGACTGCCAGAAACGATCTGTGATGTTGATCAGACCATGTATCCAATGTAAAGGAAATCTGCCCCATAGCAGCCTGGATCAAAAAAAAAATGTGAATAAATGTGAAAGGAGTTGAGGGAGACGTACTGCAAGTTTATGGTGCAGGACTTGGAAATGTTGTCTCCAAGCCTGGATAACGAGCTTGCATAGCTTGGTTCGATGAGGGATAAAAGACTCCCTAAGGTCACTTTGTAGAAAGAGAAGAAGTTTCCTGAACTTGGGACATTCTACAATATTGAGAGACTTGGGATTCGGAACAAGGGGAGTGAGTGTAGTGAACGTAGAAAGGACAAAAAATGAAGATACACCTGGTCATCTGCAATGATGAAGTAGAGTAAGTGCTGGTGGAATTTCTGTTTGTCAATTTCAACCAGTGGTCTGACTTCTGAAGCAGAAGCCATGCTTGTAGCTTGAGACTGAGCCTGTGACACAAGTCCTGGCAACAAGACTTTCCAACCATTCGCCTTGGCTAAGCCCAAGTATAACTTGCGATGATGCTTTTCAATGTGAGGGTGGAGGGACGTGTTTGATGTCTTCTTTGAATACTCAAAACAGAGGTTTGAAGGCTATATAGCTGGGTCCTCATCTCTGGTCTTCCTGTGAATTATGTTGAAGTTAGGAAACTGAAGAGTTCAGCATGTAGGAAACTTACCTGCACTCTTTGCAGACAGTCTTGCTTCCACTTTTGTCAAAAAAGAATTGGATGTCAGGTGCACCGGTGCCAGTCTTAGGCAGAATGGGAACGGCATCAGGATCATTGATCCCTATGTTGTGGGCTGACTTGTCACTGCCCAAGACATCACCCAGACTAGGTTGCAAATCAGTAGAACGCGATGAAGGTGCCAGACTGGGTGAAGTGGGTTTGGGCTCTAGAGAAGAGACAATTTGACAATTGCGGGTTGCCATAGTTGTTGGTCAAGAGACTCAAGGAAGCATTTAAGTACCATTCTCCAATGACTGTACCTCATCAGGGACAAAGATGTGGTTGGGTGGACAGTTTGATAAAAACAGCTGAATGGGGCTGGAATCTAGAGATGCAACAAAAGATGTAAGGATAAAAGAGAAAAATGATGTATTCTGACTCAACTGAGAAAATACCAGAATCTAGACAGCAACTACCAGTGCCAACGCACAAGCACCATTGTGGAAGAGTCACCAACTAGGTTTGAAGTCATTGACCCAAGGGAAGAGGAAGAAGGAAGACAAAAAGTGGTGACAGGTTCGCACAGTCTGCATTGATCATGGAGTCAGGTATAGTCAGGGTTCAATGTTCAACATTCGCGACATTCAACTTCAATAGATAACATAAGGCGGTACAATACAGTATCATAATACAAACAGGCATGGTTGAAATTTGAAAAGTCCTGGACACAACAGAGCAACGCAGCCCTGCAAACACATGTAAACTTTAAGACTTAGCAAGAATAATAGAATTCCAGTTACCTGAAGATTATCCCATGCCCATAATCTCGTCACCCGATTGAGTCACACCACCATTGCTGCTTGCAGGTTGCACAGACTGTAAGTAGAGCCCTATGCACCAACCCAACTTGACAACTAGGTGGGACAGTGGTCTGTTGCCAAATTTCTGCAATACTGCAACATCATTACTTGGCCACTTTGTGCGGTCTTTAAGAGCATCCTGAAAAAGCTTGATCATAGCTGAGTAATCCTCCAAGGCATTGATCTGAGTATCATATTCAAAAATGTGACGGTGCCTGAGCATATCCTCAAAAACGCCATGATCATAATTGGGAACCTTCTGGTTGAGACCGTTGAGTAAACTAGTCATTTCCTTCCCTGCTTCAGGAGGCTTATCCTCATATAGGACAGCAAACAAGAAAGTAAGGTTGCTTATGAGCTTGTGAAGTTCGTTTCACTCCAGAAACTGAACCATGCTCAAAAATCTGTGCCTGATAAGGAATTCCATCTTGCCAGTACCGCCGTTATTGAGATAGGGCCAAGGATTAAGGACATTTGATAGAAATGTTGGCATGACATCTGGATTGGAAACTTGGGAAAACATCAAGGTCATCCACAGCAGGACCCAAAGGGTTGACTCCAGATCATCCTGGAAGTCATGCCAGTCCTTTTTGTAGCTGACCAGTCTGGCAGACATAAATTGCCAAGTTCCCTGAAAATCATTTTGAAATTAGCTTTGGTCATGTGTGCCTGTGGTGATAACGTACCGTTTGTGTTTCCTGTTGTTGGGTTTCTTCATTTGGGTTGCTTGACACCTCCTTTGACAAATCCCAGTTGATAAGCCACCCATTACAACTTGTGTCAAGAATGATATTTCCAGGACTGAAGTCGCGGTGCAAAATGTCTGCCTTAGTATAGGTATCGTCTAGGGCTAAACAACATCACATTAATATTGCATGGCCCAGCTGTAGCTTTAGAACCCTCACCAATAAGACCATTTTGCATAGCACTCACCATCTCAAAAGAGAATTGATACTCTAGAAGGGTAGACCTGATGACATTTAGGACAAGACAAGTATGTTGATGACAAAGGAATTGATGCTTGTTCGGAGAGTTGTTCAAAGCATCATTTGAAGTGTGGGCCCATTTTGCTTGGGTAAAATTCTGGGTTTGCATGACATGGTATGGGTCTAGTATGTCTTCCCATGCAAGGCAATTCGGAGTCCAATGGACATTAGCACTATTCAACTTTGCGTACACCCACCCCTCTGATTTGATACCCAGCAGCACAATCCTCCAAGAGTCCTTCAGAAATACCACTTGGCTGGTTGCAATATCATAAGCCTCAAAGCCACATGTTGCATGCCCTGGAGGTGCATATAGTGTCGGTATGGGAGGAGGTGTAATGAAGTAGAGTGGGTCCTGGTCTAGGCAAATGACAGTGAGTTTGTGGAGTAGAACATCTGGTTTATCAGTAAGGCCCAAAGTGCATCTGGTGGCACATTCCTTAGCATAAGTTGGCATTGACACTGTTCCATCCTTTCCATGCATGTTGTCTGGTGCCCTTGAGTACTGATGGAAAAACTCAGCAAGATAGGGGCATTGGTCATATTCAAAAGCCTCCATCACAATTGTGCCCAACCTGTCCCAATGAAGAATCCTAGCAAGGCACCTTACAATAAGGATAGAATATATATGTGTTCTGAATTGTGCAGCAAGATGTAATGCTGCATAGGATGTAATTTGACCCAGCATATCGTCAGCATTCTTTGAAGGACAGGTGAAGGTCTCCTGGGTATCATTGCAAAATGGATCATCAGCGTTATTCCACTTAAATTCGATGAAAATTTCAACTGATACTGATTCAGTCAGATAGGAAGGCTTGCAGCCAGCATAGACAGATATGTTGGGTTTAACCTTGAAAGGGAATTTGGAAGATTGATGGTGGTCAGGATAGTTGGATGAATCGACAGCAGAGAAGCCTGGCATGAATGTCTCTGTTGTTTTGATCTTAAAATCAAGTCTAACTGTGAGGGTGGGCTGAGGGCGACCATTCAATGGACTCACAAAGGGCCCATATGCCGATCTCTCTTTCACAGCTTGCATAGTATCTTTATAACAGCCAACTTTAAAGACCTTGGCCTCAGTCTCTTGGCTAATTGTTAAGGTCCAATGACCTTTAAGGGTGCAACGTGCACTTGGTGACTTTAGAGGCGAGTGAACGATGAAGGAGAGTTCT
>Ga0307512_10008388_pt1 | contig 10077 bp, 12 predicted proteins | sample 14_EM_MG_FD_200267 | JGI IMG/M metagenome (GOLD analysis project Ga0307512, IMG submission 200267) | Populus trichocarpa ectomycorrhiza microbial communities from riparian zone in the Pacific Northwest, United States - 14_EM | ecosystem: Host-associated > Plants > Roots > Unclassified | place... | reverse complement strand
CCTCCCATGACGGTGGCGCTGGAGGGTTGCGACGAGTTCATGGCCGTGTTCAGCAGAGAACAGAGGATGGTCAGCACGTCCCGTCGCTGGGACTTTTGAACAAAGTGGAGGGTGTACAGCGACGGGGTAGTGAGCAAGGACGACGGCGGGATATATATCTGACGGGAGAGGAGGACGAGTAGAAGGCGCAGCACTTCTGTCTTGTTGGTGTCGTATGCTTGTGTGGGCCCAAGATCGGCGGTTGAGCCGACGCCCTTTTCCCTTTCAAAGGTGTTAAGGACGATGGGTCTGCCTGCGTGGGGAACTCGGAACGCGGGCTGCTCACCATATAACATAATTGATCTTGTAGTGGTCCACCTGTAGCTTGGCGGGTAGGGTGAATCCACAGCAGAATAGCAGGTCCACCAGACAGCTGAAGAGTCTCTCTGCGATGGAAGGAAGCGTGGTGGTAGTAGCGGCCTGCTTCGACGGGATCTGGGGAGACGAAGCGGCCACGGACGGCGTCGCGCTCTCCGCGTCGTTCTCGTCTTCGTCGTCCTCGATGACGAATTGAGGCGTTTGCTCCGTCCGCTCGCGATGATCCTGTCCGCCTTGCTCCTCGGCGACGACGACGTCCCGCTTCCACAGCACCTCCCTCTCAAACACGCTCGGCTCGCTCTCCAGCTCGAACACCACGGGCAGGACGCGCTGCAGGACGCGCAGGCAGTTCAGGACCTCCTTGGTCGCGTTGCGCTCCGTGGCGCCGCCTTTCATGAGCGACGACGCGAAGGAGGGGACGTAACTCGTTGGCGCGGAGGGGAACGTGTGGTCGGAGACGAGGTTGAACAGCCGGGAGGTTATCACGCGGACGAGCGTGGCGACATTCTCGGGTGCTTCGACCAGTGCTCTGCGAACTTTCCTCGGATGAGATATCGTCGCCGGCGCGGAGGCTTGAAAGACGTGTTAGACTCACTATCTTGAGGCGAAATGAGCGAGAATACGTCCGAGGCCGAGTCGAAGAGAACGGTATACTTTTGGCAGCGTAGCGGATATCAGTGGGAATGAAGCACATCCGGTTCACAAGTGCACAAACTCTGACCTGGTCCCAATAAGCGTCATTCTCTGCTATGTGCTGCACGAGTCGAGCTCATGTCAGCACAACCTCGACGCAACGCAACGAATGGAGGGAGGGACGCACACGGGTCGATGCCAATTTTGAGATTCCGCTTGGTTGGCTGCGGAATGTGAGCTTTGCTTCATCACCGAGTAACGCAAACGGAGATGAGAGTTTCTGTGGAAGCTTTGATAGTACAGACATGTTACTGGAAGAATGGGGTCGCTTTGGTTCTTGGATAATAGGCAGTGAGGTAAGTTTACCTCATGGACTACGCTACTCACGGCCCGGACATGCCCAATAATTATACACACCGTATCATATTGCGCCAATATAGAACCCATCATTTACGAACAGCAGGTCATGAACCGGAAAAAAAAAATCATAAATGGTCCAAGGACACTACAATAACGTCCCACGACGTAAACAATATCAGAATGAGAAAGAAGTCCGCGTCCAAAGCGCCATGAACAAAAAAGTGTCAGGTAAATAAATCCCAGATCATGACACTTGATGAAAGAAAAACGCCGCTTGTCCACCCGACACTCAATGTTCTTTATTTCTCACGCCAGCGTTATGCCAAATGCTGCAGCCAGCAGAGCGAAGAAGCTATTCGCAACAAGGTGGGACGACGATGAACTCGACGAGGTCGAAGTAGATCCCGAAGAAGTTGGAGTACCACCTGTTCCAAGCGCGGCGGCCGAGCTTGGAACAGGTGTGCCCGTCGCCACTGCACCCAGGCCACCCGTCACCGGGCCGCTGTCAGAAATCTGCGAATCGTTGCGAGAGGACGATGAGCGCCTTGGGAGTCTGAGGGAACGAGGGAGTAACACACGGGTATTTCGTTCGAACCAAGGGCCTTAGCAGCGGCTAACCACGCGTCGTAGGTATTTCCAGTGGAGGGCGCGTTGATCGCTCTGCGAAAAACGATGGTCGATAAACGACATGACCTTCGAAACAGGAGAACGCAGCTCCGAAAGAAGCACTTACCCGACCATTCCGAGGCCACAGTGGTCCGAATTTTTACAGAAGAACCAGACGGCTGTCGTGTGGTCTTAATTAACCCGAACGACAACGAGGGAAAAACAGCGAATGCGTTTTTGGTACTTACGGATCTGGTCGTTTGTGATCTTAAGGGTGAATTCTTTCCCGCCGCTTTGTAAACCGGAATCGAAACCGGCTGGGTTTCCACCCGAAGCAGCCAAGTACACGCAGGGGTTCGCGAACGAACCTTGCGTGACGGAATGAGGGAACGACCCCCTACATATGGCACGCGTGAGCATTGCAGAGAGGATCATGGTGGGGGGACACGTACGAGGGGAAGAAGAACGTCACGACGGTGCCATTAGGTGCGGTGAAGTTGGAGGGGCTATACACGAGATTGCCACCGGCGGCAACTTGAACCTGAGAGGGGGCGTCAACAGACTATAGACGCGACGAACAAAATGCAACCACTAACACTGATGTTAGTCGAGTTGCTCGCCGGGACTGTGGGACTCGCAGTGCCAGCGGAAGTAGTGGTGGTGGCCGACGACTCGGGATAGGACTCAGTCTCAGGATAGGACTCGGTCTCGCTGGAGCTGGTGTCTGGCGAAGGATAGCCATACTGAGCGTTGACGAGGACAGGGAGGAACAGAGCAGCAGCCAAAGCGACAGAGAACTTCATGGTTGGAGACGGAGGGCGATTCTTGTGGTGCCACCAACGAAACGCAGAGTTTGAGGAGGGGCGAACGAGGAGTGTTTTTGGAATGACACAATGAGTCCCGTCGATGACTTTATAAATAGATTTGGAGCGCGCCTCAGCCAAAAGGAATCGAATGGCGTGCGAAGGAAGGGACAGCGGAGCGAATACGTGCCAACATCGAGCCAAGTTGGCGAGATCCAACGAGTGGTCATCCGAGTCCGAGTCCGAGGCCCGAGGCCAAATAAGAAATGCCTCAGTCACACGCTGAGATGTATTTCACTCGCCGCTTGTCAATTATTTTGCTTGTTTCACAGCCGATCTGCCACCAACCCTCGAGCGCTCATCTCACCCTAAGTTGAACGTGCCCTGCTGCGCATTCCAACGTGCGGATATCAACGTGATAGCCTGAGAATCCGTGCCAGGATATGAAAACCTCGCTTTCGACTCGAGTCTCACACCTGTCTGCCTCTTGCCTCCCTCAAGTCCACCTCGAAACGCGAGGACGACTCACCGTAAACAGGCGCGTTTCTGTGTGTATGCGCGTAGGAGACTTGTGGGGCTTCTCCAAGAGATCGATCCAATCGACGGATCCATATGGATGTATCGGAACGAACTAGAATCGCATGTCGTCACATGGCACTCCATCTATCCCACGATGGTATAGCACAACGGAACGGACAAACGGAAAGGGGCTCGCAAGCCTCGCTAAAGCGGGTGCAAAGGCAACGCAGCGCATGAATACGGAAAATGCGCAGCAAGTGTGCCTATCCAATTTACGTTACACTGGGCCCAGCTCAGGACCCAGTGGTGGATCACGATTGCACCCGGAACGTTGTTTTGATGGTGATGGGTGATGGGTAAGATAGAGTACTGTATGTTGGGCCTGTAGAAGCGCAGTAAAGGTCTCGGCTTCAGGTCGGCATTGTAACTTCCAGCAGGGCGAGATGATGTGCCTGGCGCTGTGTAAAACTTACGAGGTCCTTCCGGGACGGGCTGTATACGCAAGACAACAACTGGTCAGGGACAGAACTGGGACAGAGGTTGTCTGTTCTTTGGATGGGGCCATGCTTTCCCCACACATGAATGAGGAACGCCTGCCACCATTGTTTCCGCAAGTGTTCCGAAGCTGATGCTTTCAAGCTATTATACTGTGCTATTGTTACTAGGAATGCTATAGGCGTGAGGTCTACACGAAGACGATCCATGATGATAACAAAGACATGCGTTCCTCGCGCGGAAAAGTGGACGGGGGCGCACCGATGCGATTCATCATACGGAATGTGCTAAGATATCTTCCGTTAGCCTGACTATCCGGACGTCCAACGACTTTAGACCAACGAGCACAACGATGCCAGTTTGGGCAAAGGATGGAACGAGGATCACTCGACACCGACGCTTCCCCTCCTTAACAAGACGGGTCCCGAACCGCGGCTGGCAGCCAATAGCGTATATGTCTGGCGTTTCTGCAATGATGAAAGGGTCCATCGTGAAGAACGGATGGCACCAAAGCGTATCTGGTGCGGTAGGTGCGATGTGACGCCACCTGAGCGTTGCTTCCGCTAAGTTCAGCCGTGTCGTCGGTACGGTTGGAACGTACTTGCACATGTCATTGAGAGGTTGTCCAGATGTCGCCAATATCGTTCGGACAGGCACAGTCTCCGAGGATGCCAAGGCCATCGGATCCACTTGGCTTTCTTGGGTGCCGGGGGCTACCAGGCGGATGTATGTGGGATTTGTTTCGCAGGCGAAGGACGCGAATGAGGAGGCGTGGCCGAACATGGCACGTGGGAGAGCCTGTTGAGGAAGTATCGACCCTGAGGGATCCGATTCCCCCGGAAGAATGTGAATTGCGACCGATTGGGACAGGTCGTGCAGATGGGTAGAGAGGTTCTGCATGGGATGCGGTGAGAAAGACGCGTTGTCGTTCCCATGTCGGCGCTACGGGCGATATGGGTCAGGCAAAAAGCAAGGCGCTGGAACAACGTGTCGCACCGGTTTCCTATCCTCTTTTTCTTCGTCGACGGTGCCGCCCGCTGGTCCCAGCGGCGCTAGAGAGTTTCCCAGAACGACAAGACGGCTGATTTGCGAGGCAGAAGATTGGATGTCGACATCGCCACATGCGCCAGTCAGGTAATCGGCCAGTACCTGAGTTTGAGCCTCGGATGCAGGGGACGACCCTACATCCAGACCTGAAATAAATGCTACGTATTTGCTATCGTCAGAATCTGTAGATGCCCAAGGTAGGTGGTCAGCGCAATCTCGTCAGTTCTGTCCCGAGCGCATGCTTACCATCAACGTCCATTCTGTCATCTTCGCTAGCTTGGGGCGCCATTCCGGGAAAACATAGATCGACCGCTTCAAAGTCACCACTGCTGTTCTCCGCGCCAAGTACGCCAACGATGACGCCTGTCACAAGTGTTACATCCTCGAGAGCCTTGCCAGTTAATCTGATTCGACCCGATTCATCTTCAAGCATAACCCGATCATCCGGCGAGTGTATTTTCTCTAGCGGCGGAGGGGCTGGGAGGGAGTGCTTCGTAGAGTCACTCAGTGAGATGCGAAGGCGGGGTCAATTCGTACTCACATCACGTCCGATATCTTCGAGCACGTTCGGCTTGAGCGGCATGTCCATGTAGACAGTCCCAATGACCAAACAAAGTTGCCCTTTGACAACATCCAGTACTCTCGGGACGAGCTTAGGGGATCCTTGGGGAATATCAGTTTGCGTTAGTTCACTAAGGAAGGCGCGACGCACCTGGGATGTTCTTCCACTTTTTTGTAGCCTCTTTCTCGAGGCATGCTTTCAGAAGCCGTAGCCTGACGAAATAGATGTTCGCATATTGGTGCTTGAACGACTTGTTAATGGCTTGGATGGCGAATGAAGGAGTCGAGTCTGTCAAGGGTAGAACAACCGTCGGAAGTCGGGAGATCGTGGTCGGGGGTACGGCACTAAGCAAACAGTTAGACGACCGGAATGGGAGATGACACTCAGACTAACACCGGTTGCATCGCAGAGAGGGATACAAATGACCCGTCTTTATCGAAATGGCGCGCTAAATGAGACCCAAGACGATAGACGCGTCCAGTACAGTACCAGTAAGTTAGTACGCGTCCCAATCGAAACGCGACTGGCGCGACAGCACTCGGTCTCATCGGGCCGCCGATGCCTCAAACGCAAACGCAAACGCACTCTCCCATTCTCCTCGCATCTCACATCACAAACTCACGATATATATTACCAGTTAAAACGAAGACGCACTTGTTGGTAAAAATGGGCTATGGACACTTCTCGACCCTTTTATGGCAATCGAGTTGACCTGGAGGCTCTGATACATCGACGTAAGTAACACCATTCAAGGATGACGGGGACTATTTCTCAGTTATCGTGCCCAAAAGGCCAGAAGTACATCAATCTTACCCTTCCAAGGAGAGTCTTCAAAAGATGGATTCCGCAAGCTCGGTCTTTGTGGGCCTATTTGTATTTAAGGGGTAATAAAAGCGATATTTCTGTTCGGTTACCCGCTCGTCAAAGCCGCTATGATCGCCTGGTACTAAGATTTGCATACAGTATATATAGAAGCAACGTCGAGAAACCCGGAATGACTTTCTATGCTTTGTAAGTCCACTCTAAAGCCGAAAAGGCTGGGCACAGGTCAATCGTGGCTCGCGTACTCGCAACTTTGGCCTTAGAATAAAGGACTCCGAGTCAAAGTACCTCCAAGATCGAGAAAGCGAGACGTGGTAAGCATTCATGGACGAGAGTCTAGCTTGTTCCAGTGACGGTTTCAGGTGTCACATTTCATTCAATTTCATCGAGAATGGATACGATGGCATTCAGCACCCACCAAGACCAATCAAATTTGTTTGGAGCGCTGTATGACCGTCAGGGTAGCACGGCAAATGTAGATATGAAATTGACTGCTTCCTGTGGAACGCTCTCTTGCCCCCGAGGCCCGTGCCTCCAATCATGGCTCTTTTGAATATGCGTTGGACTCCTTCTTCTATCCGTCATGTTGCTGAGCCAATCTTCATAGCACGTCAACCAAGAATATATTGTACCCGCGGCTTCGTCAGCACCGCTGTTTAGTGCCTGAAGATTATCATTATCGCATTTGGGGATTACGGCCTCACACCTCAGGGCACAGGGATAAGGGACCAACTCCACCGGTCACCGTGCTCTCATGGCTTGTTGTCAACATATGATCGGGGCGCTCGATGTCAGGCACTCGTAATGCCACTCCTGATTTGCATAGGCCATCAATGAGATGGTACAGTAACAGGGCTCCGTGATGATATCACCCTTATACCAGTTGTTGCCTCTTGGCACTTGCATACGACCCGTTAGCGTTACTGCTAAGATAATGAGGGCTGTTGACTGATTGTCAGAGAATCTAGGGTGGGCGATCAATTGTCATCCAGGCGCTCAGCGAAACACGTTCCGAAATATCTCGTTATTGATGACCATTACCTTGATTCCGTGGATTATTCATTCTCATCAAACATCTCGCGGCCTGCGCATCCTATCATCACGCGGTACTTCAACTCTCTTCATCTCGGGTTTCAAGGGTATTGCGATGTTACTCTGACGGGCCTCAGGAACGCATACACACTTTCTCGTGCGCTCATGACGCTGAGTGACCGTGGCATCTATCGTTCGGCAGGGTGTGTCCGTTGCACCTCCACCATTTCTGACCGACCCCTGGATGGAGGCGATGTCGAGGTTTACTCCCCTTCTGGTGATTGCGGTGTGCATTTGCTGACTTGGTTACAACTATACGAACCAGGGCTTCCTATCGTAGTCTTCCGGTTCTCAGACGAATCCCAGCAGAAACATCCAGAGATCCGACGAAAGTGGACCCAAACCCTACTTCGCATGAAGGGATGGTGCGTTGCTGTCTTGGTGGGGCTACAGGGGTGTTACCCTCTCACACATCCAGGATGTCTTGAATTATGGCCTTGCGCCTGATCTAAACCAAGTCGACATTCTCCGTGTTGTCGTGAAAGAGAACTTCGCAGAGGCACTTTTGGTTTGCCTCGTTACTGACATTGAATGTATTGACGCTTGTGCTACCGCTGCCCACGTTCATCTAGTCGATAGGTCGAGATCACAGAAGACCTCGTCAACCACGACATTTCCACTTATGTCCCCACTACTCTCGGAAAACACCACGGCAAGCTTTGTTTCCCCTGCTGCTACGAAAGAGCGCGCCGTTGAATTGGATTGAGGAACAAGAGCTGAAAGATCGTCAGAAGGACTCTGGCATCTATACCAAGACACGTTAAATGGGAAACGCCCAGAAGATGGCAGATGCGTACCCGGTTTGTGTTGAGAGTGTTGTAGGGGAAGGTCGAAGTTCAAATACGAGCTGTAGTGGTGTCAGGAACTCGAAGTATCTCAGGTTGTACGGGCAACCTTGGATCCCTGGATGAAGATGAATGGCACTAATATCTTGAATTACACAGGAGTGCGGTAACGAAGCCAAGTTATGAGACGGAAAGAGCTACCGACACTAAGAGGATCGTAGTCTCGATAACTCTTTTCGTCTTCATGAGTATCAGCAAAAGTGAAAAAAGCAGACAAGGTCCTTGCCTGGCTGGTGTCAAGCTCCCTCCCCCTGCGGCAATTTAAAAGACAAGGGCCGGGCGCAAGGTTATTCCGAATTTTTCCTAGTCTCATCAGCTTGCTGTACGTGTGCGTCTCTCATACGATCGCCTGGTGGCGAGCCCACCGTACGTGTATGGTGGGTGTGGAATCAAACCTACTGTCACGTGAAGCCAGACGTCCCAGACGTCTTGCTCTTGTTCGGATGGTGTCCTTGTATAGAACCTTCTCATCAGATTCTTTATTATCTATTCTTGTTATGTCATTGATCAACCAGGATCTAGTGGGGCGCTTGTTGGTATATTTTTGCCGTCGATTTTTGGCGCATATATACGCGTACCAGTAGATGTCACGCGGGGACAGGGAGAGCGAACGAGGGCCATATTTGGGTCTAAAACACACATGTCGCCAGCAGTGGCACCTTACTTCAAGTTAGACTCGAAGATCACATAGGAAAATCATTGAGACGCTGAGCGCGCTTCCCCGTCGCCCGTCTCACCCGAATGCTTCCACCCTCGGATCGCGTTAGGATACCGACATGGTGATTCAGGAACATCGCGTTACGCAGTAGTGTCAGGGTTCAGTGCGAAACAAGCCCTTGAGGTGAATCAGCCGGGTGATGACGACGTGCATGGTTGGCTCGTAAACCAGTGATACCGTAATTTGTGAAGAATTTCTGCAATCATCCCGTCAGAAATGATGATACAGCGTCATTACATACTGAGACAACGGAGTTTGATCAGGTAACTGATTTCTAGTTCGCGAAAACTACAACGCTTAATTAAAGTAATGTTATAAAGTAAATTGATTTTGATGTGCTTCCCGACTCGGAGCTAGGATTTGACGATGGAGTAGAGTGTGCACGCATAGTGAAGAGGGTAACACCCCGTTCTCTGGGAAGCTCTCTGTTCAGTCTGGCGTAATCTAAGTCTAATGTACAATCCATGCATATCACCGTGATTCGTATTGGGCTGGTTACGTCACTCCTGTGGGGCTGTGCACCATGGAGTTTGCCAGTCCTAACCATTGGGAGCATCACCACCCTGACAGGCCAGGGATTATGTGGGGATTGAATAATTGGTTCAGGTCCGACATGCCCACCGCATCTGTGCCAAGGGGACGCCCAGATCGGAGCAACACGACAGAAAGGACAATTGCCTCGAGGAGGCCCGGTTCTACAAGTGCTTCTTGGAATATCTCCAGGTCAAGGTCGTCAGAATGCGGACTGACCCGCCACCGAGAAACGGAAAGACCAGGTCGGTTCGCAGGGGTTAGCTGCAACAGATCTCAGTCCTTCAAAAGGGTTTCCTAATGAGAGCAGATACACACGTAGCCGGAGGTGGATGATGACCTCTGCATCCAAAAGAATTGCGAGCCACCGTGTGTGAGTGCGCGAGACCTGTTAAGATCACGTCCCGATTCAGAATGACAGCAAGCAGTAAGAGGAGCGGGTTTTGTACTCTGTCCCGAGCCCTGAAGTTGGTAGCCACTTCTTGCACTTTATTTTCTTCCCACGAAAAACCATCCTTGGACTTGAACGATCCCACTGGACGGTGGCAACCTCGACATTTTTCTGGCAAGCGACGAAAGTGGTGCGCTTCGAATTACTTGAGATGGTGAAGAGGGACTGGCCGGCTGCATCGACAACCACAGAATTGAGAATATTCGATTTACCACAGGGGAGGTTGAACCTGACGG
>Ga0307512_10008385_pt1 | contig 10078 bp, 7 predicted proteins | sample 14_EM_MG_FD_200267 | JGI IMG/M metagenome (GOLD analysis project Ga0307512, IMG submission 200267) | Populus trichocarpa ectomycorrhiza microbial communities from riparian zone in the Pacific Northwest, United States - 14_EM | ecosystem: Host-associated > Plants > Roots > Unclassified | place... | reverse complement strand
CATGGGTAATTATAGTTTGTATAATATGCATACAAGGAATGAGAGCATCTACTAAGTTCATGTTAGATTTTTATTTTATTTATTTTTTACTTTAAAAGATATTAAATCAATGCTTTTTAAATATATTTTTTTAATGATTTTAATATGCTAATATAAACATATATAATTTTAATGTATTTTCAACTAAAAAAATACTTTTTAAAAAAACTTTACACTACATTAACAAATAAACACTGAAAATACATTTGAGTTCGCGGTTAAAACTCCATTTCATATCATAAAAAGCATTAAATTATTGTTTTTTACCGATACAAACCAAGTCTAAATCCCATATATACATAGAAGAGAATCATTGCAATTTAAACAAATAATCACTTCGATATCCATCTTTGTTTTATTTTATTTTAAGCGATCATTTGGCATTGAAGAAAAGCAAAAGGGAAACTCAAGATTCTAAATCCATTTTAGCCTCACATCAAAGTTGGTTTAGAGAACGAAATGCTTCCTCTACGAATTATCACATACCCTAACTCATCATATAAAAATTGAATTTAAGCCTAATTATTATTATTATTATTATTATTATTATTATTATTATCAGTCCCATCTCATGCTATAAATATTTCACTATATCTGCTGATAGCAACTCGTGATTCGATAGATATTTTGATTAATTAGAAAGGACATGCTTTGCCCTTGCAGCATGGTTTCTGTCATGTTATTGGACCAAACAATCTTACTTTTCCGACAAATAAGGCCACACGATGCAACTCTGAACACATAGTGTTAAATATAGCTATTTGGAATCAAACTACTATAGCTTATACATGGTTTTAAAAAAATAAAATTAAGACATGGTATACTTATAGTATTTTTGGACCGGCTCATGCTTTTTTAAACTATATCGAGACATATCGTTCATGTTAGCCTCGTATATTTAGAGAAATTTAATAAATTCTATGATTTGAAAACAAAAAATTAAATAAAAATCTTCTTAATCACTAAACCAACTTTTAAGATTAAAAAAATATAGTTTTGATCACAATTGTTAAACCCGAGTTGATCGACTTAATTAATCTAAAAATCTCATAACCTAGAATCTGAATCGAGTTGTGTTCAAGTTGAAACAATTTTAATATCAACTCAACAAAAATCAATTAACTTAATCAAATCTAGTTCATACATGATTAAATCAATCAACACATGAAAATAAAGATAAAAATATTATTTTGAATAAAAATAATAAGCAAAGATGACATATTAACTCACAAATTGATCCAATAACCGAAAGTGTGACAAATATAGTTTTTGTGCATCAAAGTTGAACCAATTTTTTTTTTTTTTATTTAAAAAATCCATGTATGTATTCGTATTAGGGCTGACACTCAAGGAACAATACCTGTTCACAAGCCCATCTGCCCTGCTCGGAACCACATCTTCATAGCCCACAACACTCTCGACACTTCACTGGCTTGAACAGAAGATTCTTGGAAATTGCTTGCTTGTTTAAAGTAAAGAGAGAGAGCTTCAGTACTTGGTATGAACAAAAACCTGCGAAACCGATCGAGTTCGTGACATGCACTTAGAAATTTTCGAAGTGTGAAAAACAGAAACAAAAAGAAAAAAATGGGTCTTTTGTTTAGTAGAATGTTCTCTTCTTTATTTGGTAATAAAGAAGCTCGAATACTTGTCCTCGGCCTCGACAATGCTGGCAAAACCACCATTCTCTGTAACTCCCCCACTTTCTTTCTGTTATTTATTTTCTGGGTTTTTCTAGTTTTACATATTTGTGATGTTTTGGTGTGTTTTCTTGTGATTTAGATCGGCTTCAAATGGGAGAGGTAGTCTCCACGATCCCAAGTGAGTTTCTTTTTTTAAAAAAGGAAGAAAATTTGAGTTGGGAATTTATGTTACCGTATGATTTTTTTCTGAATTTTTGCTAATCTGATGCTTTTTTTTTACGTGGTGTAGCGATTGGATTCAATGTAGAAACTGTACAGTACAACAACATTAAGTTTCAAGTCTGGGATTTAGGTAAGTAATTGGTTTTAATCTATGAATTAATGGAGTTTTAGTCTGTTAGATTGATTTTATTACGCAATGAAGAGGATACTGAGAGCTAGTATGCAGTAGAGTGATCAAGGGGTCCAGTCAAGTGGGCTTGATTTTGATGTACTTGTTAAGCACATGAGATATTTAGGGTTTATTTTTAGTTTCTTAATGTGTGGATTCTGAACTGTAAGGGTGTGCGAATTCACTGTTTGGTGTTCTAGTTTAGTTGCCTTGGGGTTAATGAAACCAAAGGAGGTTTTTAACAGTGATCTTCTAGTGAATTTGTTATGCTGTTTAAGTTCATGTAGCAATTCATTTTGTAAATTAATCTGGTTTATGGTTTGGTGCTACAGGTGGACAAACAAGTATCAGGTAACTTTTCTCCCTTCTTCTCTGAAGAAAATGTAGTTTACATTCTGTAGAAATTGTTTGCCATTATTGCTGTTGACCGGTGTTCTTAGTAGGAACATATGTGCTTTTGGTTTCTGTATTGTGTAGAGAATGCTATATGTGTTGTTGAGAAGTACAGTTACAGCGATGCAATCAATTAAATTTCGATGCTCTTAAAATCCTTCATGGATTTATGCTCAGTCCTCCCTCGAGTTTTTTGTTTGTGTCTATGCTGATTCCTTGGTAGTGGATATTTGGCATGCAATAGTCTGTTTTTCCTTCATGCCTTCCCTGTGAATAAGTTTGTATGTTTCTTTCAGGCCATATTGGAGGTGTTATTTCCCGAATACTCAAGCTGTAATTTATGTGGTAGATTCAAGTGACACGGAGAGAATTGGAATAGCCAAAGAAGAATTTCATTCAATTTTGGAGGTACTTCAGGAGTATCTGTTTTATTATCAGTTTGTAGAGTACCAGGATGCTGCTTAGTGGGTAATGTTCGTTCACATTCTATCAGATGTAGTCGTTGGTCTAGGTTGTCCTCTTCAATCTCAACATATTTATTTACTTTGATTGCTTGGGGAAATGGAAAAGGATAGCAGCAAAACACAGCAGATTTAGTCTCTTAATTTGTGACTTATATTTATTTCATAAAATTGGTGATTATCATTGTAATATACCAAAAGCAAGAATTATTAGTACGAGGTCATGGAGTTAAGTGGGTTACATTTTTTATAATTTGCAACATATCTGGACAATAAAAAACTTCCAGTTTCATATTGTCTGCAGTGTGACAGGGGGACTGCATTTTATGGGATTGTGAGTTGTTGGGATCATTGTTGCTAAGCTATGTAATCATTTTTTCCTCTGATATTTTACCATAAAAAATGTAGCTATCTATCAGGTTTAGTAATTTCTTCACAAAATTAAAGCAAGAGAATCAAAGGAAAAAATTTATCTTTTGTTGATTGTCAAAAAACTTATCCTTTGTTAATTGTCAGCTCTGCTATATTCTGAACTGCAATCTTGTTTTTCTTATGTAGATAGGAACTCGTTTTTCATGCTTACATCTATTGGAAAACAGACCAATTTTCATTAGCTCTAATGGCATCTAAGAACTCTGATATGAAATTGGACCTTTGTGCAGGAGGAAGAATTGAAAGGTGCAGTTGTCCTCATTTTTGCAAACAAGCAGGTGAAGACTATTTTCTCTAACATCCACAATTTGGATAAACTTTGTCAGCTCCTACAGTTATATAGGGGTCAATAATTGATTAGTTTGATCGTCTGAAAATGGGCTTCCTTGTACTCTCAACATTGTGTATAAAATACAAGCCAGTATTGGGAAAAAGAAAAAATCTGTCACCAACCACTGGAGTTTCTGATAACATGTTGCAACTATTGCTTTATATGAGCAGGATCTCCCTGGTGCACTTGATGCTGCTGCTGTGACTGAGGCATTGGAGTTGCACAAAATAAAAAGTCGCCAATGGGCCATCTTCAAAGCTTGTGCTACTAAGGGTGACGGCCTCTTTGAGGGCTTGGACTGGTAAGCATTCTTCATCGCAAAATACTAGACACGCATGTATCCTTAAATTCAAAGTATTATGAATCGGTTTATCATATATGGTATCACCTAGATGTCATGGGAAAAAAGTGTAACTGTGGTTTATATCTGGTGTTGCAAAGATTAAGTGGCAAACATTTTTGTTTCTGATCCTTAAAAGAAAACTCCATTTTGCTGAGGTTATATTTCCTTTTCAACCTACTCAAGTCTAATAGATTCTTCATATTTTGATTGATTTTTCAGTGATTGGTTTTGAAGAAAGAAAACAAAAGATTGATTTGGTACCTAGAATTTTCACTTATGGTAGATAGCAATTTTTTGTCACATATTCTGTCACTTGTGCATTGTGAATCACATGGGAATTTCATTTGGTAGGAGCATATTTTATCTTGAGTGAAAGTTAGGACCATAGCCAGTTTATCCTCCCTGGGACCTGCATAAGTGGGACCAACATCATTTATTGTCCTTGACTTCTCGAAATCTTTCAGATTTTCGTTTCAATAAAAAATGCTAGTGTGGATTAACAATTTTTTCTCTTCTGGCTTCATGGGGTCGTAAGTACCAATTTACTCGTCTTCACACGGTAGCCATACGCAGTTGCTTTCTCTATGGTACTGAAGTTTGGTGCCCCGCAATTACTTGACATAAATGCCTAAGTGGGAAATCAACTTTTGCAGGTTGAGTAACACTCTCAAATCAGGAGGTGGCTAACTTTGTTCAAGCAAGTTCCAGAACGAGCATAATCTCATGCACACGAATGCTGGAGCGATAAGTGTTATTACCCTCGATTCAAGCTTGGCATAATCTCAGGAGGTGACTTCGCAATTTCTTATTTCCATATGCTGAGATTAAAATACTGACTTGCAGGATTATTTTGGGGAAAACTGAAGCAAAAATACATATTTTTCTTGTAAGACTGCTTTAACACAATACATAATTAGCTGCTGCCCTTTTTGTTGTTCCCTCAAATTAGTGTGTCAAATTCATATTTTCATCTTTAGTACCATGGTTGTGGAAGGTATGGAGGAGGGCCTACTTTGATTCTTCATTAGCAATACACTGGCTTTAGCTGCCTGTGAAGAGGATGCTCCAAACAAATGAGCCAGGCCTATTTCCTGAGAAGCTTGTGAGTTGCTACCCAAGCTGTCGACCAGGGCTAGCCAATCTGACAAACACAGACTGCACCCTGATTTAATTTTCAGAAGAAATGAGTCAAGCCCGTGAGCTCAAAGTTGATTAAGAATTAATGAGGCTGAAGTTTAAGCATCAAATCTAATAATAGCCTCCAAGGGGCTGTGATGGGCTTTTCACTGCCAATGCCGAACAGCAGCTTTCCCCTCCTCTTTGGCTCGTATTTTTTCTTCTTTGATAGATACCTGTATCAGAGCAGAGGAACCTGCCAATGAAGTCTACTGCAGGGCAAAATTTGGCAGTAGAAAGATAATGTAAAGTTGGTACTTACTGAGTTTCGCAAACAGGCAGGTTGTGGTACTAAACAGTACACCAGGACAGTGCTTGTCTAGATTCTGTACTCGTCGTTTTCCTTGTGCCATCTGAATCCACTCTGAGGCCTGAGCAAGCAAATTGACACTCGAGAGGCTGTAGGATACTGTGGTTGCAAGCTGTATGTATTACTCTACGCCGCGCAACTTCATCAGCTTAGATTCTCTTAAGCTTCGATTTCAATGCAAGTGTTGCGAAAGTCTCTTTTAGTGTATGCAGAAGCGTTAGTGTCATTTCAAGAATTTGGGGCGGTTTACATCACAGAAACACACCCGGATCTGGGTCGGATAAAAAACGATGTCATGCGATTTTTAATGGTTTTTTTTTTAAAAAAACGTTTCTATCTTCTTTTTTTCCTTTAACATGAAACAATGTTATCTCCTTAAAAAAATATATATAAAAAAATGGATTCCACTTGAGAATTCCCTTTGAGGCCATATCTTAAGATAGGAAAGGAAAGCAGCTAACCCTAGAGTCATTCTCTACATATCCCTCTCGAACAGTAACTTGCCCATGCCGGCATGCCCCCTCTGGGTCCTCCACGCCCGCATTATTCAAACCTCCCTCGCCCCTTTCCCTCTCTCTCCCTTTCATACTCACCTACAAAAAGCTGAAAACATCACCTTTCTCTCGGTGGCCCCTCCCTCCAACTATACACAATTGACCCCTTTACTAAAACATCAAAATTAATATTAAATTAATATTTTTTTCAGACCCGTAGATTAGTCGACGTGTATACAAATTAACCCGATTATCCACGTTAATAATATAAAAAAATATATCAAAGTCCCCAATTTCCTAAAAAGAATATAAAAATGAAATTTTCCCATTAATTTCCCTTTGTTCGATGAAATCTCAGGTAACAATTCTGAGAAATTAATTGTATAAAATACAAGTTGTATACGGTTACGCAATGTAATTAAAAATAATATATTTTTTATTTTTTTATATTAACATATTATAACCATTAAAAAAAACACACGAAAAAACATTATTTTCAAAGAACTATTTAAAAAATGCAAATTTAAACACGACCAAATCAAACACACCCCTTAATAACATTGTTAAAACAAAATAAAAAACCAAAACCCTTTATATCTGGCTAGGACACCATCCACGTGTCAACCTCCCATTGGACAACACTTAGATCTCCGTGGTCCCCCTAGATAGATCCATACAGCAACACCGAACACTTAAACAACAGTAAACCACTCAACCAACCCCATAAAACTACGCTTCAACCTAAAGAACCCCATCGAGACAGAAAACAGCTCAACAGAAGCTTCAAGTCTTGAACCTCTTCGCCTTCATCTTCCTTAATGGCATCAAAGCTTTGTGACTCATGCAAATCAGCAACAGCAACGTTGTTTTGTCGAGCTGACTCAGCTTTCCTCTGCGTCAGTTGCGACTCCAAAATCCACGCGGCCAACAAGCTTGCTTCTCGCCACGCGCGTGTCTGGGTCTGTGAAGTCTGTGAACAAGCCCCAGCTCATGTCACCTGCAAGGCTGACGCTGCCGCTCTATGTGTCACCTGTGACCGTGACATCCACTCGGCAAACCCTCTTGCCCAACGCCACGAACGTGTCCCTGTCACTCCCTTCTTTGACTCTTCCTCCGCTGCGCACGGCGGTGGAGCTGCCGTTAACTTCTTGGAGTATCGTTACCTTGATGACGTGAATGGTGGGGATGATGTTAGTAGGGAGGAGGCAGAGGCGGAGTCGTGGCTGTTACCGAACCCTGGTGGGGGGAATACTAAAGGGGTGGACAGTTTGGATCTGAATACGGGTCAATATGTGTTTGGGGCGGAAATGCACCCGTATTTGGATTTGGATCGGTATGTGGATCAGAAAGTGGAAGTGCAAGAGCAGAACAGTTCAGGTACTACTGATGGGGTGGTGCCTGTGCAAAGTAACAAATTAGGGTTTCAAGCTCCTGCTTTGGTGAATGACAATTGCTGCTTTGAGTTGGATTTCTCTGCTGGATCTAAAACTTTTGCTGGTGGCTATGGCTATAACTCCTTGAGCCACAGTGTAAGTTCTCTAAATTGGATCTTTTGTTTGTAAAAATTGTAATAAATCTCTAGTCTTCGATTGGATAGCTTGACTTTGAACGGACGGAGAAGTGGACCGACCTAGTTTCGGTGCCTGAAAGTTGGCCTGAGATAATAAAACCTAAAAAACAAGTTATGAATTGAAAATGTTTAGTGCTATTAGGCACGTATAGTGAAGTTGTGGGTGGTGTTAGAAGTTCTGAGAGTTAATTAAGCTGCTAGGGTTTTCAACTTCTTACTAAAACTTTGTTTATGTTAGTAGAGACTATAATTTTGCTAGATTCAAGTTACCTATAGTAGAGATTTTCAGTTTAATAGTGTCTATAATTTTGTCAAATTTAAGTTGTTTAATTAATTTAAAGATTTAGATAGCAAATAGCTGTGTCTTCAATTGATGGGGATTTTAAATTTAAAGTGTATTTGATTTTGCTGTGAAAAATTCTCATTTTAAATCTTGAAAATATACCTAAATAATTTTATTTTTATTCTTTTAATATCAACATATTAAAACTATTGAAAAACACACTTACAAAATATATCAAAATTATTAATTTGATGCTTTTATAAAATATATTTTTAAAATAAAATAAAAAAAATAATAGACACTACACTTTCAAACACTCAATTTAGAAATGAATCCAATCTCAACAAAATTTCAATCTCCAAAACTAGTCAACCAATGAATGTTGAGTTCAAGTTTAAAAGTGTTTGTAATCTGTTTTCTCATTTTTGAAAATTGTCATGCTAGCTTGTTACAGATTTCTAAGTAGCATTTGTGATTTCATGAATCTATCATCGTTTTTGTCCATCTGTTGTTACAAGGGATTTATCTGTAGTTCCAAAGTCCTGATCTTGTGGGCTTTTACTGCAGGTTTCTTCTTCATCTCTTGATGTTGGAGTCGTACCAGATGGCAGTACCTTGACAGACATATCGAACCCTTACAGTAGATCAGTGAGCAATGGAATGGAGTCGGCAAACCAGACAGTGCAACTATCAGCAGTTGACCGCGAAGCAAGGGTGTTAAGGTATAGAGAGAAGAGAAAGAATCGAAAATTCGAGAAGACAATTAGATATGCATCGCGAAAAGCCTATGCCGAAACAAGGCCTCGAATCAAAGGAAGGTTCGCTAAACGTACTGATTCCGGAGTCGAGGTTGATCGGAGTAGTATTTATGGATTCGGCGTTGTTCCATCATTCTAAGTTCACTTGTCTTTCCCTGATTTTGATGTTGGATTGACAATGTTGGAATGCCAACTTGTTTCCTCATTCGTCGAATCTTCTTCACTCCTGATGAGTTACGGGCTCTCAGTGGTAATAACTCCCTCTATGCTGCAACGAAAAACCCCAAGTTATCCCTCTCCTCTCGCCGAGGAGATTGTTGTATTTTTGCTGTAATCCTTCTTGCAGTTCAATGTTGTTGTATATAATTAAGGTGGAACCCTTGAATTTGTACACGTTTTTATGCAGTAATGAGTTTTGTTTTGTGACAAGAATCAGCTTCACTGTTCTGGTATTTCAATCCTGGGAGGAACAGGGAGCTAGCTCGTTTTTAGGCGTAGGCAAAGTGGCGAGAATGATAAGATATTAACTCGTAATTATACTTTAAGATATTATATTATTATCTAAAACAAAGATCAAAATCAGTGATGCCATTGGAGGATTGAGCAGCTTTATGTGCTTAAAAGTAATTACGGGGAAGTACAGGTTTTTGGTTGTTGCTTTCATAGAAGACGAAGATCAAAATCACCGATATCATAGGTGGGCGTCAATTATTTTATTGGTAAGAAATCACATCATGGGGAAGAAGAAAGATTATTATATTTATTAACTTTTTATTTATTTATTTATTTAAGAAAAGTAGATACAATGACTGGGGACTGTCTTTGTGATAAGATCAGTCAGTCAATGGGTAGATTCCTTCTGTACTTGATTAGGACATTGTATCAATCCCTTCTTTTTTTTATTTTATTTTATTTTAATTTTTTTTTGTTATCGGTTTGTCTTCATTGGTAACTCGAATTTCAAATAATGCTCCTGTGGATGAATGATTGCATCATGCCATGCCCACAATTTACCACCGGCTCCTGGCATGGCCAGTTCCATGAGCTGGTGTTGTTGTTTTAGCAGCGTTGTTTTATAATTTATTTTTTAAATATATTAAAATAATATTTTTTTAAAAAATTATTTTTGATATTATTACATCAAAATAATATAAAAATATATAAAAATTAATTTAATATATAGATTTTTTAATTTTTTAAAATATTTTCCAAACACAAAAACAAGTAAATTCTAAATTATGGTATAATATCTGTGGTGGCCTCGTAATAAAGTGGAGATTGTGCATGCAACAATTATATATGCTTCCTAAGGAGGATTTAAAAAAAATATATTTTTAATTTCATTTAAAAAATTAAATAATATGTTTAATAATTTTATTTATTCTAAATTATGGTATAATATCTGTGGTGACCTCGTAATAAAGTTGAGATAGGATTTAAAAAAATAATTTTTT
>Ga0307512_10008384_pt1 | contig 10080 bp, 14 predicted proteins | sample 14_EM_MG_FD_200267 | JGI IMG/M metagenome (GOLD analysis project Ga0307512, IMG submission 200267) | Populus trichocarpa ectomycorrhiza microbial communities from riparian zone in the Pacific Northwest, United States - 14_EM | ecosystem: Host-associated > Plants > Roots > Unclassified | place... | reverse complement strand
GCGTTGCGTCTAACCTTGGGCCCGCCTGACGCTGTCTAAATACCTATCCAACTCACCACCACCACTACACATATCCCATCAATGCTCCGTTCTCAGATCCTCATGCGCACTCTCCTGCGGCGGTTCTCCGCGGCGGCGCCTCCTCCTCCCCCGGCTTCTCCGGCGCCGAAGCTCCCCAGTTCTCTCCGCCGCTACACCACGCAATTCGCGAACAAGCCTGTGTCACACATAACCAGCTTCCTAATCCTGCACGAGCTCACGGCGATAATTCCAGTGGGTGGGCTGTTCTGGTACATGCACGCAACGGTATGGACGCCGCCGGGGATCCCGCAAGACCTGATCGACGAGAAGATGGACAGTCTCCGTCGGTGGAGCGAGAGGAAGGGGTATGGCTGGTTTAATGGAGAGCAAGGGGCGAGAGTTTTGCTGGAGTAAGTGGAATAGCGTGGGGTTTGATGGAGATAGGACGGGACTGATGGGAATAGGCTGGGGACTGCGTATGCTGTTGTAAAGGTCCTTATGCCTGTTAGGGCCGCAGCGAGTGTGGCTGCTACTCCGTGGTTCGCGCGGAAAGTAGTCGAACCGTTAACGGTTGCGGGCGCGCGACGATGGAGGGGATTGGCGGCAGTTGCAGTTGCGGTTGGGGCGGCGGCAGTAGTCGGGGGTCAGTATTACAAGCAGCGAACAAAGGATTTTGCGAAAAAAGCTTGAGAGAGAGAAGCAGCGACAATTGGATTTGTAGCTGTAGGTAAAGTACAAGGAGTCTGCAAATTTTGAACGCGGGCTGTTCATTCTCAATGTCACCCCGGTCCATATGGTATGTACTCTGTAGAGTACTTAGCTATGTACATAACACTTCGCTCCAGCGACCCCACCATCCAGCGGCCCTTCCCGGGCATCGACGTCACACCATCTCCGCGTTCTTTCGCTAAACCTCAATCCACAATGTCCACCCATATCGCACTATGCGTGGGCTACGTCCCTGGTACGTATGACATTATCAAATCCCCCCCGAATAATTAACAATCAGTAGAGCACTTCTCCACGCCCCTGCACTTCGCTCAAATTCACGGCTTCTTCGCCAACCACTCCCTTAATGTCACTCTTCTTCCCTATCCCTCCGGCACCGGTGCCATGATCAAATCTCTTGAGTCCGGCGAGCTCGACCTTGCGATCGGACTGACCGAAGGCTGGATCGCCTCCCTCGGCAATGGCCAGGCAACCTTCCGTCTCGCGGGCAAATACGTAGATACGCCGCTCTGCTGGGCCATATCTACCGGACGCGTGAGGGAGGAAATTGGATCCGCCAGCGACCTCCGAGGAAACAAGAAGCTGGGGATCAGCAGAGTTGGCAGCGGAAGCTATGTCATGGGCTATGTGCTGGCGGATCAGTATGGATGGTTGAAGCCCGGTGAAGAGCCGTTCGAGTGGGTGGTGTTGGACAACTTCAAGAACCTCCGGGATGCCGTCAATCGCAAGGAGGGAAAGGACGCGGATGCGTTCATGTGGGAGCATTTTACCAGCAAGTATGTCACCTCCCTTTCTGGAAGTAGAGAACAGGGAAGGAAAGAAACTGATGGTGGTAGGAAATATTACGACACGCAGGAAATTCGCAAGATTGGTGAGATTTACACTCCGTGGCCATCCTGGCATATCGTGGCGCACTCTTCGCAAAAGCCGGAGGCTGTGACTGCGTTTGCCGAGGCGGTTAATGAGGGTGTGAAGTATTTCAACGAGCACCTCGATGAGGCGGTGAAGTGGATCGCTGGAAATCTTGACTACTCCGAGGCGGATGGTAGGGAGTGGTTGAAGACGGTTAAGTTTTCTGAGGATTGTGGGGTTGTTGAAACGGAGGTTGTGGAAAAGACCCTGGGAATTCTGAAGAAGGCGGGCGTGGTGAAGGGAGAACAGGTGCAGGCGGCGGATATGGTTCTGAACCTGAAGAAGGCTTAAGACAATGGGGAAGGGGCTCTGAATCGGATGCTAGTTTCATGCCTAAATTCTGCATGTACCTCCATTCCATAGCCCAGAAATAACAATACGGAAGACCTCAAACAAATATCCAAATTATCAAGACTAAAACAATTGCATCTGTGCTAACGCTTCCAGGAGCTCGGGGTTGTCATCTTCCTCCGTCCAAAAGCTTTCAAGCATCCCAGTGTGCTCATCGCGCGGCACACCCAGCGGATAGTATTCCTTTTTCCATTCCTCCCAGTCGACAAAGAACCTCTCACACCTCACCTTATGCTTCCCCATAAAGAACCCATACCTAACGATTTCCCAGATTCTTCGAGACCAGCGCTTCCTCGGATTATAGCAATCCCTCGTGTACCCGGGGAACTGATACTCCATCTTCCTGAAGAACAGAGCCTTGACCCGTTCATCATCTTCGCTGAGCGGCGGCTCCGCCTTGAGCACATCGGCGTCCCCGTCCCAATCCGGCAAGAGGTCAGCGATATCGCGACACCACAGCCACACTGGCGGTCTTCGCGCCACGACCACAGGAACGGCGATGGTATCGTCCCAATCGAGCGATCCGGTGATTACGAGCCTGTCATTGGGCCCGCCTGGGCCAACCACCAAGTTCCTTGGGTGCAGATCGCCATGATAGAGAACATTCGTCGGTTTCGTGTGTAGCACATACCATGCTCCGGCATCGTGATTATCCTCCTCGTCGAAGAAATGCAGCCGGTACATCTCGTCCGCCACGACCCGAAGCTTCTTCCACATGTGATCGAACGAGGTCAAAAACCAGACTTTCTCGCGGAGGGGCCATGCTTTGATGAGGGCTTTTATAGTACCACGGAAGGTGTTCTGCGGGGCGATGCGCACGCCGATTCCTAGGCCCTCGAGTTTCACGGAGGTCGCGAGCTCCACAGGGTCCTGGATACCGCTGACATAGTCGTCGTGGCGGTCGGGGAGTCTCCACGCGGACACCAGCTTTCCGGATTGCGGGAAACATATCTTTTCCTGTTCCGAAAGAATATTGATCACCTGGTCACAGATATCCAGCCTGGTGTCTATGTCGAATGACCAGCACTTGTCCCGGAGAACACCGCCTTTGCAGAATGCCTCGAGGATGTAACTGCAACCTAACTCGTTCGCAGTTGTGGCTCCGTATGCCAGCCACGCCGGCGGTCCCGCGGTGAGATTTAGCCGTCGGGCATACCCGCTCACGGCCACCTGGTGGTGGATATTCAGATTTACCCCAGCGTCATCAGTCCACAGCTTCGTCTTGCGGGGAATCCGAAGGATCTGCGACGGCATCCTTTTCGACGCCCCCTGCCTCTTCTTGTGGTGGATGGCGACGATCCGGTGGCTCATGACGCCATGGTCCTCGATGTAGTCTGCCGTGTAGGCTTTCGCGGTACGTCGCATGAAGCACTGCACCCTCTTGCGGAAGAGCCGGAATGGCTCCAGTGTCATGCATGTCTCTGGATGGTCTGGGAGAAACTCATCGTCGGAAGGGAAGGAGGAGAACTGGGAGGAACTATCGTGCTCTTCCATCTCCTTCGTCACATCATCCACTTCTGTGCCCTCACCCCCAACCTCCGTAATCCTGCCGCCCTCAAAGTTCTCGGCGCAGACGGCCTCATCCTCGGTACTCTCCGGCCCATCCTCCATGTATGGTGGTGTAACACCCCAGGCATGAACGACATTACATATCTTCCCCTTACCGCCACGGATTCTCTGTGGCAACGGCGTCTGCGCCTTGGTGATGCTCGAATCGGGACAGTAGATGGATTCGGAAGGGCATGTCATGCAGAACGTGTCGGCGGTACAACCACTTGCTTCCGTTGAGGCGGTGATATCGAGCGAGGGTGTATGATCAATGCTCTCGGGTGTATGATCTATACTCTTGGGTGTCGACTCGATAGATGGGAAGGTCGCGCCGGCGGTACAAGAATTTTCTCCCGTTGGGGCGGTGACGTCGGGCGACGGCGTATGATCCTTACTTTCGGGCGTCGACTCAATAGATGGGAAGGTGGCGTCGGCGCACGTCGGATGCTTGCAGTCGAGCCGCGAGCAAGTGGATGCAATGCTCGTGTCCTCACACGTCGTGCAGGGGGACTTGGAGCAGTGCGATGTTATATTCGATTCGTCGAATGCTGTGGGCAAACTATCGCGCTTGTCGGTGGTGGATGTCCACCCAAGCTGGGAGTCTTCACAGGCCATCGTACTGTGGGGGGGAGTCAGTCGAACGTGAGAGAGGAGGGCTTCTCCCCTAAACAGCCGCTTTGTTATATCCAGCCGCGGAGAACAAAGGATGCTGGAGGTGGGATGTCTTTTGCTCTTGAACAAAGACGCGATAGGATTTCAAATTTACGGGGATAGCGGGCACCGTTGCACCTGCATTTTGATTCAGGTCCAGTAGGATATGATCAGCGGATGGATGGGGAGGTATGGGAGATCCCATACGAAATCGGTGAACCCAAAAAGGATAGTGAAGGGAATGTGCATAAAGTTTAGCTTTGGGATAGTGATGATGCTTTGTGTGGATACATATTGACGGGCATTTGAGTACCTCCGGTCACAAGACCTTGAAACATCAGCATTCCTGTGGAAAGGCATCCCGTTCGTTCACATTTCTCGTGAAGGGAAAGAAGAGAAACAGGTAGTAAAGGAACACAGGTGGGTGGGCATCGCCCAAAATCACGAGGAACACATAGCAAATAGTCATAACTCCATTGATTTTAGAACAATCTGCTGAAGCGCAAACAACGACGTCCACAAGAGAAAAAAGAAGATCATGTTTACACATAGCCTAGAGTACGCTTCAGCATTAATCAGGGTGATGCAAAAACATGGTCAACCGGGAGCAGCCGACCAAGGAGAGGATAACAAAGACAGGAATGTGGGAGAATCCCACCTTTTCGGGCACCCTGGAAGAAGAATCTGACAACGAACACCTGAAGGCACGACATCGTAACCATCATGAGGGACTCGATGATCGAGAAGTTGAATATCCGCGATTCGGTGGAGCGAACAGTGCTGAAATTGCGGTTCTCGCGGGTGCGGAAGTACTTCTGGTTTCGGGCGATGGTCGAGAGCTGGCCCGAAAGCTTGAAGAGCGACTCCTCAAGCGAAGAAAGATGCTCCGGGGAAGTTCCTTGCTTAGATGGCAACTCTGCCTTCGCCTCGTTCTCAATCGCGATCTCGAAGTCCACCATCTTCTCGGCGAAGGTCGACATGTCGTTACTGAAGCAGAACGAGTACTCGCCGATATCGTTGGCAGTAAATACAAAGTCTCCTTGTCGCTCCTTTGATCCATCGAGAATGACCTTCTCGTTCGGTCCAGTCACTTTGTAGTCGACATCGAAGGAACCTCCGGATTGGACCTGCACACCACCATCAACGGGATGTCACGGGCAACGGGGAGCTACATGGTACTCACGGCGAAGTAGAACGCGACCTTAGCCGACTTCTTCTCGTTATTAATGTAAAAACACTGCTGTTCGTTCGCGTGCAGCTTGTAGGTGAGAGCCGTGGCTTCGGCAGAGGGAATGAGCAGACACAGGGACGCCAGAATGGCAGCTCCGAGCAGCAGCAATAATCGCATTGTGGGATTGTGTATCGAGTGTGTTCTGTGCTGTCCGGTTTGATGTGGTGTGGATTAAGCGTACGTGTTCGAGGGACGGGAATGTTAGGAAAGGAGACGACCAGCGAGCGTTCGCCAGCCAACTATTCGTTCTTGCAAGGGTTGTCGCTGAAGTGAACAGCAGTGCTTCTTTGTTGCTGCAGACTGAGGAGTTCTCCGGCAGCGAACTTATGAGAACTCTGTTGAATAAACTGCTGGGTCCTATGTAAGCCTGGTGTTTGCACGGTGCCGCTTAAGCGAAAATCAATCGCCGGCCGCCGTTCGAATTAGATATCTCACCAGTACGGGAAAGTAGGCAGGGAAAACTGGCGTTCGAGAAAACAGGGAAAGAAGGAGAGTCGACAGAGATGGATTGAAGTCTTTAGTAAAGAAGCAGCTGGAGACCTGCATTCTGCTTCAGTCCGAAAGCATTGAGGCTAGGTACCTTGTGCACGGGCAGACAAAGAATACGGTTATCAGACAAATTGGCCGCAGACGAACACCGGAATGAAATACCGAGCCGTCATTCACGCGCCGAAATCGGGGGTCATACCCTGAATTACTCAGCTGTCGGGATCGTCTACGTTGGCAACCCCTGGGCCGACCCTTGCATCCATCCCGGGCTGGGACCAGGCTGCAGATGTCTACATAGGCCAACTAGCTGTATGCGTATGTATCATTACATATCTATGCGCACCGATTCAGCGACAGCAAAGCACTCTGCTTGGCGTAACAGCCGAAGCCTCAAGCATCTGGACGATCGTGGACGACAGCCGAAAGGGGTCGGGCATAGGGTTATGATCCAGTTGTTTTACAGTTGGGTGCTTCAGAGAATTGATTTCGGATGTCGTACGGGGTGCATGTACTGCATATGCGGTATTCTAGCTTGGAAGGATGAAGAACTTTCAGCAGCAAAATTTCTCTGCAGGTAACTATTCTGCGACTTCTACTCCGAGCTCGAGATGGTTCGTGAGTGAGAATCTCAGGTCGGCGTGCATCTTGGCACCAACCTTGAAACCAAGTAGCCCGACACATGGAAGCCAGATGGAGCAGCGAGAATGGTGGTTTGCAGACCTCATGGCAGAACCCTCTCGATGCACGTGAGTGCGAACAAAGCCCTAAGCGTGCTTTTTGCTTGGCACCTTCTTGTATCACCGTTGTCGACAGACGGACGCGGAACCCTGTCCAGGCATAATCACTCTGTCTACGGCCGTAGATAGCCCAACCCCACGACAACTACGACAACTACTCCCCCACAAGAGCACTATTTGTTCGTCCTACCTACAACGCAGCAGGATCTATCCTGGGGTCACGAAAAGCGCAGCAACAGCCCCTCCCGAAACGATCGAACATCCTCATATGCCGGGGAGGTCCCTCCACGTTCCTCCTTAACTTGAGCCAAGTACGATACGGAGGAGTAGCTACCACTCAAGCATTGCAACAGTAGATCAGCCGCCCCTTCCTTCTGAGCTATGCCGCCGGGCTTCGCCTCCGCGCGGACAGCTCGACAGCTGTCTACCGACCCTATCGAGACCGACAGCGACACAATCGATGAAAAGCCAATCCGAGCACCACAAACACAACGACTTGGACGTGCGTGGCCACATGTCAGTGTTCGCAGACATCCTGTTATGCTTCATGCGCCGTCTAACCTCAGTGATAGGGAAGCAAACAGAACTACGACACGCCTGGGCCAGCAGAGCAACAGCATCTTCCACACTTCGCGTCGGTACACCGTCGCCGTCTTGTGATGGTGGATTTGGTGAAGCTGATTGATTGGGGTTTAATAGAGATGCAAGCGCCGAGGAGATTCCGCGCCCGTACACCGATCCGAATAGTCATCGCTATAACATGCTGGTATGGTTCAACGGGCTGCCGTCGTTCCATGGGTTCTGATCGACTACTTACCGAGTATAGCGTGGTCCCAACCGGAATGTAAACACACTCAATAGCGAGCGCGCCTCCGTTCCCCGCGCGGATTTCCGGAAGCGACCTAGACAGCTGCTGGAGGGTACCGCCGATTCTTCAACCGAAAAACGTCAGATAATGCTGAACTCTACCGATGATGAAGTGGCCACGAGCCCACCTACGGAAACCAAGAGCAAACGACGGATTATCAGGAGTAGACCGCAACCGTGTGATCCAAAGCGATCCCCTCAGACACATAAACGGAGTGGCAGCGGCAGCAGCTCCATTGGCAATGGCGGACGAAAGCTTCGTGGTCTGCTATCCAGCAAGAAACCAAAACACTGGCGGATTACAACGTTTCAGAAGGGTACTTTACGAGCGAACTCGGATCCGAAAAACGGGCAATATCTCCATCTGGAGTGGGAAGAAAAACGAGGCACTAGAACAGGGCATTTCCGGATCAACAAGGTGGATGAGCTCACCAAGGATTCCCAGGAAATCGCAGATTTCTCGGCAGATTTTGCGAAGCTCTATGTACAGTTCTCTACCCCCCTACACCCGAAGGCTCACTCTGCTGACAATCACACAGCATTGTGGTAATCAAATTGGGCTTGAGTTTCGAGGGGCGACACCCTGTAATGGCTACCTTACTATTGCAAACAGAAAAGAAATAGAGGAGGTGAAGGCTGCTCTCACAAATGAGCTCGATCGAAGAAAAGTTCACGAGGCTGATGAGTACGTTCGACCTGGCCCGCCGAAATCCTTCCTATACTAATGTCGGTCTAGAGATCGGATGAAGAAGCACTGCGAACGCATAGAAATGCAAAATAAACGTTCCAGGGACATTCTTGTAGATGATCCTGAAGACTCCGAACGATTGCGTGAAATAGAGCACAAGCGTGGGATCGTCGGCTCTGCTTCAGAGCCACGCGGAACCGTCAAGTCTTCGGAGCCCGCGAGGTCGAAGCTCCTACGGGAAGATAGGGGTCATGAACTCGCGAAGACTCCACAGGAAAAAAGCCCATCGGACCGACGGATGACCACAAGGAGTACGGGCGGCACCATACGATTCGCCAGTCTAACACCGACAAAGAGAACCACAAGAAGCGACAAGCCCAGCAATGAAGGAGTGAAGATGGTCAAAAAACGCCTCCTGGAAATCGGCGAAGACCCAATGTTGGCACACGAACGACAAAAGCCACTGCAATTGCCGGAACCACCGTGGGCCAAGCCATTGATATACCCATCCACTGGCCTAGGGCGTACGCCTGTCGAATATGAGGACCTGCACCGTTTGAGCCCAGGAGAGTGGCTGAACGACAACATCATCAATTTTTACATGAAGTGAGTCGGCTCCGATCCGGTTTGGCGTATGCACTGACGAATATCTAGGTACCTCGAGGTGAACCTCAGAGAGAAGAACCCCCGGTTGTCGGAACAAACCCACTTCATGAATACGTTTTTCTTTGAGCGCCTCTGCCAGAAGGGCAAAAACGGTATCAGTAAAGAGAAAAACTTGGATGGAATCTTGAAATGGACCGCCAAACTCGATCTATTCAAGAAGAACTACATCATAATCCCGATAAATGAAAGGTAATTTAAGCTACTCCAACAGCTGAGCGTTTCGGGCTGACGTTGTATAGCTCTCATTGGTACCTCGCCATTGTATGCAACCTCCATTACTTGGAGCGTAGGCTTGGGGGCGACACGGTCGCCAGAGACACGGACGGGGTATCTACAGATGGGACCAGAGCGGACGCATCCGACGACAGATCGTCGTGTGCGTCGGATACCCAGCATGATCCAGAGAGCATGTCGGTCGACAATGAGTGGCCGTCGGAGGATGACGTGGAGCGATTGGACGGTAAGAAGGAAGCGAGCAATCACCATGCCCGGCTACCCTACGGAGCTACAGCCGTCGATTCTTTGTTCAATCACGCGGCTGGGAACGAAGCGAAAGCCGAACGGAAGGCTACCCAGCCTGTTCCGCCAAACACGTATGTTGAACCTACCCCGTATTCTACTCGTTGGAAAAACTGACATACAATAGACCTGTGATCATCATCCTGGATTCAATGAATGTGCCACGGCGTGGTGCTATTATCAGAATCAAAGAGTGGTTGATCCACGAAGCGAAGGTCAAACGCGGGCTGGAGGTCACAAAGCCCGATCTGAGAGGCTGGAATGCTAAGGTAAGATATGCACCAAATCCTTGGGGAACGGTTATTTTTGCTGATCCCAACAGAATCCTGAACAAGACAACGGGCACGACTGCGGCGTCCACGCCTTGCATTACATTGAAGTTTTCTTGGACCACGTGGACACCTTTGTGGAGTCCTTCCTAGCCAAGGATCTAACGCCCGATAACGAGATGTGGGGAGTGGAAGGAATCGCAACCATGAGGGAGAGAATTTTCGATCTCGTGTGCACCCTGTACGACGCACAGGAAACCGAAACCCAGGAACGCAAGGATGGCGACCGTCCCATCTCCGCACTCCCGCCTTCGCGCGCGCCCTCCTCCCCAGCAGCGTCGAGTACCATTTCTACCAACCCTAGCAATGACGACCATACTGTTTTCTCGTTAGGAAACGGGG
>Ga0307512_10008383_pt1 | contig 10081 bp, 8 predicted proteins | sample 14_EM_MG_FD_200267 | JGI IMG/M metagenome (GOLD analysis project Ga0307512, IMG submission 200267) | Populus trichocarpa ectomycorrhiza microbial communities from riparian zone in the Pacific Northwest, United States - 14_EM | ecosystem: Host-associated > Plants > Roots > Unclassified | place... | reverse complement strand
CAAATGAATGTTCAATCGATCGTAGATGAAGAACCAAATGCAGAAGCAACTAGGTTTTTGATCTTTTAAAGGACTCTATTTAACCTTAAGAGAAAAGTAAAAAACAAGGCTCATGTTGAGACTTTAGTATGCGAGGTTTATATTATTAAAGAGATCTCAACATTTATCTCGACTATTTTGAGTCTCACTTGAGAACAAAAATCAATTGTGTTCCAAGGCATGATGACAATGTGGAAGTGCCTTCAAGTGAGAATTAGTTAATATTTTCTCATCCTAGATGAGTTGTGCCAAAAAATATTGTGAGGGGAAGATAATTGATAGAAACCGAATTCGGACATGCAAATAATTATATGCAATTTAACTGCTATGAACTAAGATTTTTTATTCAATAAGTATAATAATTAACATGTCATTATTTTCGAACAATTTCTCTATTGTTCTATCATGAACTGATATATTAAATCATTTCTCATAGGTAACATTGTCAATTTTTACTATTTCAAAATTCACAATGACTGAATCTTAAATTCTTCGATTACCAGATGAATAATTTTTCACATGGTTTGGAACACGTGTAAGGACTGCTTAGTTATTCTGATTTTTCAAAATACTTAATGTCACTATGCTTTTCTCGTTAACTATTAATGGTTGTAATTGTCATAACCTATTTTTAGATAATTCTCTAAAATTTATCATTTTCCTTATTGATGATAGTCATGGCAAAATTGGTGGTTTAGTAAGGTTCCACACTAGTGGAATTTGATCGTTTCAATTTTAAAAAAGAAAGGTTAAACTAGGTTTTGTTAATCCACTAGATTGACCAGGAACAATTCTACGTTTACTTTTTTTGACATCCAACCCAGAACAAGGGGCATATAAGCTAGGTCGGGTCTTGATCTATTGCATTTTTCCATGTACTATGCATATATGTTTTATTTTCTTTATGTGTTTGCACCAATCTAAATATTATCAACTTGTTTAAAATTCAATTAGGAAAAATATAATCTTGTAGGGAGTAATTGGCCAAACAATTAAAAAAATCCAGGAACTTGAACATTAATGTAAGGTTGATCGATGTTTTACTTAAACATTATTTGAGAACGCGGTTCAAACAACGTTTCATAAAAAAAATATTTTTTATAAAAATTAATATTTTTTATTAATTCTTTGATTACCGGATGAATAATTTTTCACATAGCTTGGAACATGTGTAAAGACTGCTTAGTTATTCTTATCTCTCGAAATATTTAATGTCACTCTGCTTTTCTCGTTAACTATTAATAATTGTAATTATCATAACCTATTTTTGAGTAATTCCTCAAAATTTATCCTGCTCCTTATTGAGGATAGTCATGGCAAAATTGGTGGTCTAGTAGGGTTCCACACTAGTGTAATTTGATCCATGTTTATTAATAAGTTGTTGTTTCAATTTAAAATGATATTATTTCAAAAAAGAAAGGTTAAAATAGGTTTTGTTAATCCACTAGATTACCAGAAACAATTCTAGGTTTACTTTTTTTGACATCCAACCCAGAACAAGGGGCATATCGGCTAGGTTGGGTCTTGATCCATTGCATTTTTCCATGTACTATGCATATATGTTTTATTTTCTTGATTTGTTTACACCAATCTAAAAATGATCAGCCTGTTTAAAATTCAATTAGGAAAGATATAATCTTGTAGGGAGTAATTGGCCAAACAATTAAAAAAATCCAGGAACTTGAACATTAATGTAAGGTTGATCAATGTTTTACTTAGACACTGTTTGAGAACGTGGCTCAAATAATATTTTGTAAAAAAAATATTTTTTATTAACATTAAATTTTTATATTTTTAGATCGCTTTGATATTTTAATGTTAAAAATAAAAAAATATTATTTTAATATATTTTTTTAAAAAAATATATTTTAAAACACAATCAACCATTACACCATTCCGAAACAGCCCCTTAAACACCCAAAATAATAAAACAATGTCTTCTTACAGCACACTTCTTAACAATTATCAATTGTTTCTCTAAAATTACAAGTAACAACACTAGAGAGAGAGAGATATGTGAATATAAGGAACCTAAGGTTCACCTTCACCCACGCCACAACATGATCCAATTGCAATAAATTTGAATAGCTTCATACAACATATGGCAACAGACTGTGTCTGGTTTTTTGGTGCTGGAGGGGCTTGGCCCATGGCATTTCCTATGAAAGCCATGACAACAACGAGCAGCATCACCATGAAGTTTTGGATCGACCTCATGGAGCCTTTTGTTGGCACTAACCCCATCAAAAAAGCTTCACGAGTTATCAAATGTGAAAGAAGGGAATTTGGGGGAGATAAATCTTCGATGGGAGGATTTTCTCTGTAGAGAATTTGGTGCAAAATGCATAGCATTTTGTTTGTATTTAAAGACCGTAGCTAGTTCTTGAGAGGAGGTTTGATTTCAGTTTTCTCTGTCTGTCAAGAGAACAACTCATTTCTGCTTTCTTCCTATCTGTTCCTCCCGTATTTAGAAAGTGAAGGCCAAGACCATTTAGTTAGCAGGACAGCTTGGTCTGCCTGTCATGGACTCATGGTTATTCTCCTCTCTTCTGGGCTGGAACTTCTTCGCCGGATTCCAACAGCACTTCTTCAGAAAACAAAGGAAATACTAATTAAATACTCGTGTGTTTTTAATTTAAAAATATATATAAATAAATTTCTGATATTAATACATTAAAATCATATAAAAAAAAAATCAACTCGAATTGTACTGTTAAAAATGGAAGAAAGAGGGAGAGGGAAGGAGGTATACTTTTCCAACGCAACTGTGGATGAGTGCAGGAAACAGACAAGCCAAAATACAATTCTTGACTTGGTAATTATTAAGCCATGCTAAAACAAAATTTTGAGACTGTCGACAATGGCCACTTACATTTACACAAAATATATAAGAGCATCTCTCACCCATTTGCATATAATATCCAGAAATAGTCTTCTACTGCAATTAGTCAGACTCATGATCTCGTCTTCAAATAATAAAAAAACCTGAACATATATAGTATAGGAGAACGATGATAGTTAAGTACACACGCTTGATTTTTTCCTCTGCTGGTTCAATAAAAGAGGAAAAAACCCATGCTATCTGCTTGGAGAAGCTGACGCAAACCTGGAGGATGTGAAACCCAGATAACACAATTTCCCTGGCACTGAGAACATAGCCGTGCCAGCAAGTCTGCTTAAGAATTCCCCTCGCGGAGCTTAGGAGTAAGGGAGTATTGCCAGTTGCTTCCCAACGAAACCTTAATGTCCATAATTAAACCTGATAGACAGCTTTTACTCTGAGTGGTATAAAAAATTATCTTATTAGGATAGTCTTTAGATCCTGTAATTGACCTCATCCAGTCTAACTTGAAAGCCTATTTTTTGTACTATCAAGCAAAAGTTCATGGAAGAACGGCTGTTTATAATACAATTTTATTTAAAAAAAAAAACAAAGGGGAGTTTCATTAATTCAATCCATTACAGCATGTAAGAGAAGGGTGGAAGAGGTTGGGACAACACGCAACAGCCCCAAACACACAAATAGTGTAAATGTCTTCAAAATCACTTCGCCTTAGCTACAAAGGTTGGGTATACACACTCCAGTTTCTGGATTTTGTTGTTCCTTCCATATCCTCCCGGTAACTCTTAGCTTCAGCTCCTTCCTATCCCCACCAGAGAAGAAAAGTGCCATGTTTCGTTGAATAATGAGACCATCATGACTATCCCTGACTTTCCGGTGGCTATCTCGAACACTTTGTGGGGTGCCCTCCCATGTCAGTTTCCTGCCATGTCCCCCGACCTCAAGGCTGTAGGTATAATTCCGAGCCTCAGTCTCATCACCCATGAAACGGAGGAATGCCATATAAACAGGGGCCATGCCAAGCTGGAAAGCTTCAAAGTGAAGGCAGAAGTACTGACCAAAACAATGGAAGACCTGACAAAAAAAAAAAAAAAAGAGCAGCAAGCCATGCATTCAGATTCAGGGGAGCAAATAAAGAATGTGCACAATCCATTAGTGAATATTGAACAATAAATTCTATAACAAATATGAAGGTCATGGCGTAATCCAGGAAAAATGCAAGTAGAGGTTGCTGAACTCACATGAGCACAGACAAAAATCAAATGAAAAACAATGACTCTCGTTACTCTCCATATCCTATCCCCATATAGGCTACACAGTTAAGCAAATTGAGTTCTCCGTATCACACTGACAGCCATAGTTACTCCCTTCCTTTCTTTTCTTCTGATATTTTGGGGAGGAAGTAAAATCCAAGTGTCAATACTCAATACCAAACTACATGCAGGAGGAAAAGCCTGCAGACTAATTTAGTTCACCTAGCTTCAACAAATCTTTCTTTGTGCAAGAATCTGAATATGGGAGGTTGACAGCCAGTGTAAAACTAGTTGCATCTTATATGGCAGGGATCCAAATTCAGTTTCTTTTCATCAATACCTGGAAAAGTTTTTATAGAACTCCTTTCCTTGGATGGTTTGTCAACTGTTAATTCAATTACTTATTTGAAACGCTAATGATGTTTACTCCAACTGGTTTGGAACTAAGGTTTAGCAGAGAGGACATAAGTTGGCTTCAAGTTCCACATGTCAGCACCCCCAGTTAGAGAAATATTCTATAACATATTAAACATGACTTGTAAAATTGTTCTACATGCAAAACTGGTTAAGGAACATATAAAGCAATGCTAGAATTACCGTCAACATCCAAGTGGCATTCTCCACTTCGCGGGGATTAGACTTCACATAGCGATGGTTGAAAGTGCATCCTGTATGCATGTCCACCTTGTGATCATCCCTTAGATGCGTAACCAGGAAAGGAATATCTCCAACAACAGAGCATTCTGATCCAGCATAGGGGCAATTATATGGTCTGAAGTTGCAAATTGCCTCGTGCTTGAGCTTGCTGTAATATGGAAATATCTCCGGGCACCCCAAGTTGTAAAATTTGCAAGGAAATTCCAGTGACTCAGCCACCTTCTCTAGGGCTAAACACCTAATGTCTCCGAGCTCCTGCCTGCAAGTAGGGCAGCGATTTTGTACCCTTGTTTTACAGGTGGAACATAGCGTGTGCCCATTGTGACACTGCAAGGGAAGTGACATTCAAAATCCATTTCCTAATGTGGGTTTGTAAGCACAGTTTAGCAAACACAGCTATATTAGCATTCCCCTCCAAGATTAACAAGAGAAAGTTCAGTATAGAGGCAAGAAAACTGAACAAGGCTAAGAAGTGAACAGGCTGAACTAAATAAGAAGATGACAGGTCATCATGAAAATGCAGCAGGGAAAGATAAAGCTGGATACTTAAACTATATAACAGCGAAATAGATCTATCACGCCCTTAACTTGCAGTTTAGCAACAGAAGCACAGGTGAGCCATCACTGCTTCAACAAATCAATGTCTAATTCAAGAAAAGAAACCCTCAACAAGAAAGAATCACATATGAAGTCAAAAAAGAAGTGTCGTGTGATCTCCAGACAATATAACCAAATACGAAATTCTCATCAATTCCAAAGCAGATATAGTACTTGACAGCTTATGTTGCCATTGATACGAACAATTAATTGACGTAAGAAAGCAACAATCCTAACATAGGAAAATTAAGATGTCACTCCAGGCAAAAGCATTATCTTCTGAAAAATGGATCAAGGATCTCATGGATTGTAATGACTCAGCTTCAGGAATGCTCGAAAATAACCATGAGAAGATCATCGCCTAGCAAACCTCACAAAGCCATCACACAGTTTTAGTCTAGACAAACCTCCTCACATGCACTCAAATTCAGCACTAATCCATCCAAATCACCTCACCAAAAATTCCAAAATTGTTTTCTCACTAAAACAGTCCAAAAACATATTCAATTCAATAACCATCAACTCTAAAACAACACATCATCACCATCCACGTGAAATCACCAATGTCCTTAAACTCAATTATGCAAATCCACCGAAATCCATCATACACCAATCAAAATTAACAAAAACATCAAAAAAGAAAGCAAGCAAACAAGACCAGATGAACTCAAACCGCAAAGTTTACATTTTCATAACAAATTAAACACGTCAAAGAACAAACCTGATGGATTGGTGGGTACATAGAATTGGTACAAACAGGACATTCTAGCAGCTCATGAACACTAGTTGCAGGAGCAATCGCAGTAGGACCCCCAACAACAATGGTATTACCGTTGTTGTGGTTGTTGTTTACATTGTGAGGCTTTGATGATGCAAATTGATGTAGGTGGTGTTGTAAATTATGGTGATGGATCTCATCCTCATCAAGTCCATCTGATGATGACACGCATTCAATGTTATCAAACTCCATTACAACGCAAATTTTACCCAAAAAACCCTACAAGCCTACAATGGCAAATATTCAATATTGAGAAACAACCCAGTTGAAAAGATTGGATTTTCAATAATAGGCACTTGCTATTTTTCTTACTTATATCTAAAGTTTCGAGCTTCTTAGTTTTCTTGAGAAAGTTTTGAGAGAGAGAGACAGAGGCTTGTTTGGTTCCTCAGAATCCCCCTCTCTCAAAAAAAAAAAAAAAAACTTTTCCTGGCTGGCGCTGTCTCTCTCTCTCTCTTCCATGGTTTTGTTGAGGCGAGAAAGAAGGATGACCGTTGGATTTGAAATTAAGAGAGTTGGATTGAAAATCTAATTGTTGTTAGAGGCTTAATATTTGTTTATCTTTTTTAATTACGGTGATTTTGTTGATAAATTGAAAGGGACGTTACTTAACAACATTTTAAACCTATTTTCATTTGGAAATTAACAACATAAATTAAAAATACTTTTTGAACATTACAGAACAAAACAACTGTTAAACAGATAAAAAAGAATTAATGCAACTATTTAAATCTATTTTTTCACGGATTTTTTTTAAATTAAAAATTTCGATTAATGAATTTATAGAATTTACTAGTAAATCTATTTATTTAATACATGAGATTTACGGGGTAAAATCTTTTAAAAGTGATTTCAATTTATTTTTTATTAAACTAATACTTTTTTTCTATAAAACAAAATAATTTTTTATTCGATTTAATCTTATATTTTATGTTCAATGTATTTTGTAAAAGAATAAGTCAATTGTTTTAAAATTATTAACTTGTAAATCAAAAGTTTAGAGAAAAAATATAAAAATAAGAGAAAATCATATCCGTCTAAAAACAATATATATAAATATTTTTATTTAAACTCAAAAATTAATCTTCTTTCATGCTTTTCCTCTCTGCTTTAATTCATTCTTTTCTTTTTAATCCTTTTTTAAAAAAATCTGTATCCCGAACCGCTAAACGAATTCGGCATCCTCATAATGTGATCAATTATCATAGCCAAACGAAAAGTTCTGAATTAACAGATTAATTTTATCTATTTAAGAAATAAATCCCAGAACAAAAAATGTGATTTTCTCGAAAATCTTTTTCAAAATCACTTCTCGAAAAGATCTCAGCTATGAAATTGTAGGATCGTTGAAACAAGGATAAAAAAAATATCAACAAAAGATTTCAGTAAAATATGTGTAAAATTAGCATTATTCTTCAGTATATAACTTTATATGATCATGGTGTTTAATGATGCCACATGGTTTGGTTTGGTTTGTTCTTTTAACCAAATCTTTTTACAACCTAGAACATAGTTTTGAGAAGTTAAATCAGATTCATACCGATCCAAATGATGTTTCAAGATTTTTTAAAAAATAAGTTTAAACAGGGTTGTGTTGTTTTGATATTTTTTTTACAAATATCAAGTAAAGTTTTGAATAGATCAACTACTGATTATTGGAACCTGCAGTCTCACTTCCAAATGGCAGAACTGATGTCAGGATGTTTTGCTTTCTTTCTTGCATAGTATTGAACTCAGCAATAAGTTGACAGAAAAGACAGTTCTTTTCTGTATACTTTCCCGGTTTCGTTGCTACCACGTGCCTTGCACAATCGATCGGATCATATAGATAACAACATAAGTATCGAAAGGATCTCAGAGACCTACTTTCCTCCAATTTCCATTTTCCTTGAAGGTTTTGACTCAATAATGCTTGATTTTAGGAAAAAAGAAAGACAAGCTCAGAAAATGTCACATAGTTCAAGCATGAAAAGTTGCTAAAAGTAACTCTACATGTGGATTACCTATTGTCAAAAGTGCAGCTCTGCCCTATCAAAGGTCACAGAGCATAGGTGCTGATTGAATTGTGCAGGTAAAAACATCAATAAATCTATACTGCTTGAACATGCCTCCTATTTTATGGAGTCGGAGGTGATGAGGGACACCCCACAGTTGGAGGACCTGCCACAAAAGATTTGTTGAGAACTTTAACCACAATCCCATGGCAAGTTCTATGCAGCAAATAATGGGGGTCTTAAGCAAGCAATATAAAAACAACTGAAAGTGTCAAAGCAATAATTTAATTCTCCCAGAAAATCATGCTGAGAAATGGGATGGGAGACCTTGATCATCTTTGGCTGATTTGTATATATAGTACAAAAATATTAAAATTCTGAACACAGTGGTTGGGCAACTGCACAGTTTTTGAGGAATTATAACATGTATACAGAATTTAAATTTATTAAATTAATGTGAGCTTATTATGTACAGGGATGTGGTGGGAAGAGGCTACAAATTCCATTCACCAGTAAATTACATGCTGGCAACTATCGAAGGAAGCTCTGATTCCACCTCTGGTTCTCCATCAGAACCCTCCATGGTTTTCTATGTTAAAAGATCAACCGATTAGCCACAAAAACATTATGGACAAGGATCATGAAGAAGGATTATTTTCTAGGGATGCATGCAAAGAGATTAATATGCACCTTGGAACACTTTAATTTTTCTTTGGAAAGATAGTGATCCAACGCACCCCTTCCATAGAGGATTTTGGCTCCAACGCTGCATTCCTCAGATCCAATAGCCACTTCATCAACTACAACGGCATCTATAATATCATCCCCTGTTCTAACATCAGGAATCTGCACAATTTAAGAGGCAGAAATTGAATTATCTGAAAATGTCAATTTAGCTACCATTTTCTGAATTATCAGATAGCAGAGGCATCCACAGTTAATAAACACCACAATCAAGTTGAACCAAAAGTGTTCAGAGCTTTGTTTCAGGTTCTCACAGGACACTTAGTAAGATTAAGCCTGGGGATGCCTAACCTAAATGCAAAAACCAGGACACCTCGTGGTAAAATAGTGTTGTTGCCAATCATCTATGAGGTTTTTATTCTGTCTGGCTCTTTCTTTTTCCATTGGCCCTTGAGAAAGTTATACTTACCCCACCCCGTGGATGGACTCCCTTCTCGTCAATGCAAAGATAATGGCATATTAACCTGGACCACCTCTGGATTGGAGGTAAGTGCCTCATGAGCCATTGGCACACGGACGAATCCAATAAATTCAGTTTACACCAGGTCAATCCAAAAGGAAGAAGCTCGGAACTGGAAGAGACTTAAATACGATTATAAGTCCATCTTTCAAATATACCGAGTGAGGTGTCTTCTCATAATATAAACTTAGGACTAGAATTGGGAATTTTGTTTTTTTTTTTAAATACACTGGGGCAAGAAATGCTATACCTCATACATGGAATCCATCAAGATATTCTCTAATATGGACCGCAAGGCCCGAGCCCCGGTATTTTTGGTTATTGCTTTTCTAGCAATTGATCTCAAAGCATTTTCCGTGACATGTAGCTTGACCTGAGGGGGGAAAATGAATTAGATCGCTTTAAAACTAAAGATGCTTACTGGCCTAGCAAATTGAAAGAGAATAACCAACAAATTCATTAAAACTACAAGGTTTCACCAAGAAAGCATCTAAAAGAGAGGGTGTCTTGGGAAGAACACTTACATCATTCATTTGGAACAACTTCTTATATTGCTTCCCAAGGGCATTCTTTGGTTCTGTCAGAACCTACAGGACATTATTTCCAGTGAGGAGTAACAGAGAAGACCACATAAACAACAAGGTGGTTATAAACAATGATAAAACTTTTTACAAGCATATTTAGACCAAGTACATCAATTACTTCATTTCCACCAAG
>Ga0307512_10008380_pt1 | contig 10085 bp, 12 predicted proteins | sample 14_EM_MG_FD_200267 | JGI IMG/M metagenome (GOLD analysis project Ga0307512, IMG submission 200267) | Populus trichocarpa ectomycorrhiza microbial communities from riparian zone in the Pacific Northwest, United States - 14_EM | ecosystem: Host-associated > Plants > Roots > Unclassified | place... | reverse complement strand
GGGTTTGGCCCGCCAAGACGCTGCGGGTCGGGTTTTTGGACGGTTCTGGAACCGAACCGAACCGTTTTTCCGGTCCGAACCCGGACCGCTGGCGGGTTACCCGGACCCGTTGCTAACACTACCCGTCTGTCTGATCGTAAATATTGACTATCCTCGTCATCTTGTCCACACTGCTCCACATGTCAGTAGCAATCACATGGTTGTTAGCACGTCTGCATAAGTTCGTCTGCTCATCAACCACCCGACCGCTCCCCTTCCGTATCGCCGTCCAAACTATTGTTCTCTTTCTTAATTTGTCTGCCGAATGGCTGATCCCAATATTTCTTCTCTCTCTAGGTGGCTCTTGCAACCACACTACATCCGCCCTACATTGGACCACCGTTTCCGAATCCGCAATGGTCCACTCGTATGACCTTGCGCAATCGTACAGGATCACTCCAGACATTGGTAGCCAGGGCTACCACTTCAGACTCAGTCTCAGTTTTGTTCGCAGTCGTAGTTGCAATTGCGGTCTCAGTCTCGGTCATTGTGACGTCCCATGCCTCCCCTGTTGCCTCCTCTTCCTCCACATTCGCCATCTCCTCTTGTTTGCTTCCTCCATCAGCTACCGCTCCCCTGGCCCTAAGACTAAGCACCACTCTGTTTGTCCGCGTTGCTATGTTCATAGCTTCACCCGTGGGAGCTCGTCCTGCTAGTCCCATCTTCCTAGTCTGCCTTGCCGCTTTGGTGGCTTTGGCCTACTTGGTGCACCTGCTGCTGAACGCGATATGATTTCCGTTGCAATTAGGGCACTTCTCGATCATGTGGCCGCAGAGTGATCCCTGCCTTGCTGTGCATCCCACGACATTGCACTTGTGGTCTTTTGTCCGGTGATTGCCTGGGCTGTAGCCACACTTGGGCTTACTGCCACTCTTGCTTTCGATGTGGCCCCACCCGCAGCAGAGCTGAGTCCTGCTGTCATGGCCCGCGTTCGTGAACACCTCAACTCGTTACCACACTTCTGCAGCCTTGATGCGTTTCATAATCAAATTCGGTGCCACCTTGTTCCCCTTTACGACAAAAACTACGGATGACGCTGAGATTTCTCTGTTCTGCCTCCTCTCCCTACTGGTGCGGGGGTTCGGCAGCCATCGCACTTGAGTGGGGATCGCTATGCCCTCGTGCTGCGCTTCAAACTCCCCTCGCATCTTTTGCAGTCCCTATGTGCCTTTTCCCATGTACCTTAGGAGTGGCACTGAATGGATCTTGAGCCGCTGCAAAGACTCGTTTTCTTCAACATTGTTGACTCCATTGTCAACCGTAAGTGCCACTGTGAGAATGACGTTGTGGTACATCCGTGCTAGTGCCACCGTTGCGTTCTGGTGGGTGACTGCTGTATTCGTCCCTCTGGCGTTTCTTTTTGCGATCATAATCCGAATGTGGGCCGGTGCATTCTGGTGCAAGAGCGCTCTGTTGATCGCAGACGAAATTTTCTTTTCCATTTTGTTGGGGGGCGGTACACTCTCATCTCTGCTGAATATCAGGCGTCTCTCGGCCATTCGCTATCCAGCCGTCGGGGCAGGGCCTGGGCCTGAGCCAATGGGTGCCCTCTGACTCTGGGCCCGGGGTGGGATGGTCTGCCACCATCTAGCGGGTGCAGGTGCTAACTTCGATTTGGGTTTGTGCTGCAGTTTAGGTTGTAGTTTTAGCAGCAATTTGAGCTTCGGCTGCTGCTGCAGCTGCTGTTGACACTTCTCCGGTCCTCATTCCTGCGGTGTATCTGCATGTTGCGTGGCCTCTAGTCCTCCACCGTCCATCTTTGCAGTTTTGTCTCGGTCTTTCTCACTCTCTTCCTGGGCAGGTGCCACGCCATTAATGACCATTACGATCACGTTTGTGATGCCTGCCCCCCAATGCTTGTCGTCCTCATGGCGGGCGTCCCACTCCTGATCTCTCTCTTGCATGCACGTCAACATTCCCCACCACTGTGCTTCATTGCGGGCTGCCTGAGCTTCGAATATGCGTGTTAAGTGTCCAACAGTTTGGGGCAGCTGCATTAGCTCCTGTGCCTGCTGTCGCACTGTCCTCGCCATGCGGCTCCTCCACTCGCTAGGGGCCAAGGCGGTCACCTGGGCCTCGCTCCTCCTTCTCTGCTTTTCATTCTCTTTTCTCTCCATTGGCTCAACTATCGTTGCACCCACAGTCTCTGCTGCGCTGGGTGTCACTGCTGTCGCCATCTCCATCGCCACATCTATAGGCACGTCGCTCCTCCCATCTCCTGTGTCCAGCTCACTCCTCTCGCTCACTCTGACTTTGGTCATCAGCTTTGTGAGGCAACCTCTACTCGAGGGTAGTCCTTGTTGTCGCTTGCACATTGGCAGTTGCATCAAGTCAGTCAGGAATTCTACCAAGACTTTACGCGAATCCGCTCAGCTGTGTCGATTCACGGGGGCGCCCTGCTCCGGTGGTCCAGTAGGTGCTGGGAAGCGTATTCTGGGCTCAGTTTGACGTTAGAAATCGATTGCCACCGTCCATTTTCCAATTGCTATCATTCTTGTTGACTAAATTGCTGGTCGTGCACTTTTACTGTCTCCTGGTTGTTTTTGCTACTGTATTGTTTATGCTACAAACTCTGTGAACAGCTGTTGGATTGTGCAAGATGCAAGACTACTAATCGTTGATGCTACATTGACTGTCATTTTTATAAGGTGGTTGCGATATTATTTGAATCAGTTTTGCCGAGGAAGGCAGCCAATACCATCATTACGTAACAAATTCGATGAATAGCCCTGGGATTATCACAGTTGCCAGCATAGAAATCATTGACGCTGCATGGACACTCGTTTTTATGATGCGGCAACAGGTGTGCCGTGTACCTTTTTGGCTCAAAAGGCATCCAATAGTGTATCATTGGCAATATGGGACTATGCAGCATGTATGATTGCTGAGAGTGTAAGACGAAAAATTATTGACGGTCATTTGCAGAAGGTGGTAGCGATATCATTTGCATCATTTTTCGGAGGTGGTAGTGATATCGTTTGCACCATTTTTGCCGACAAAAGAAGCCAGTACAATCTTTATGTGCCGATTTCAATAAATAGCCCGGGAATCTTCGCTGTTAGAAGTCTAAAAATCACTGACACTCATTTTTATGAAGCGGCAACCTATGTGCCGCATAACTTTTGAGCAATAAAGACGCTCAATGGTTTGCCTTTAGCAACCTGGAACAATGCAGCATGGGTGATTGCAGACAGTGTAAGACTTAATGTCATTGACACTGCAGTGACACACATTGGTAGGAGATGTTAGTAATGTCGTTTGCATTATTGTCAGGAGGTGGTAGCGATATTGTTACTATCATCTTTGCTGCCAACGGAAGCCAATAAAATCATTATTTGACGATTTCGATGAAATGCCCTGGGATTCTCCATGTTGCATGTCTAAAAATCATTGACTCTCCATTGAGGGTTACAGTGGACACATTCTAACCGTCATTGTATGTTCAATAACTGTATGATATGAATCAAATAAAGATTATTAACAAGCAATGAAACTTTTCTATGTATGAACATTTCCATCCAGAACCTTCATGGCCTATGAATTTCAGAATCGCCACCCTATAGGTTATCTGACTGATGGATGATGTAGCCAGTGTGCATTCCCATGCTGTCAGCCGGCTGTTCACGATATGTTGATTTTTACACTAATTTGGGATCAATATAGCTCGAATTCCTCACCTGTCCTGATCCAGCTCCTTTTCCTGGATTTCCATGACATGCCATAAGCAATTTTCAAAATCTCAGCTATGTAAACCAGGTCTGAGCGGAGAGTTATGCAGTTGGACACCTGGATGAATACCACATAACGGTCATCAAACAGAATGATTTATATAGTCCACTGACCGCTCCTTCAATACATCGTATGACAGCACTCACTGAACGTTTATTAGTCAATTTCGTCATTAATTTACTTTGTGCTTTTCCACTTCACAGACACCGTCAAGGTGCTATGGTGTTTAGTGGTCATTATGCAGCTAATTTTGGATGCTTGAACGTTCGCACGGTACATACCAGCATTGCTTATGCACAGACGCATTATCATGTCTCACAGTTTGGCCACAGATATCAAGTATAAGCTGTCACGTAGCACGATAGGGACACAAATTGCTTTTCGACTTGAAATGCCCTTAGGAATAGTAATTTGGGTATCAAGTCTTCCTGCCAGGAACACGCCGTCACAATTTCTTTGTCCAAATCCAATATCTATATGGTGAGTAGCTAGAGGGGAAATTGCTGTGGTAAAGGCATATGGGTTGAATAAGCTTCGCATGCTTAATTGGTGACAAATTGGGCTCCATGTCGGGCGCAAGTGATGTGATCTGTTTATTGGACTGGGGTCTACCCGATACTAGCCTGATATCACTACTTCCTAATCTAGAAGTCCCTTGCGGCATGTGGGATATTCTGTGGATGATATCAAGAAACTCCATCAGCTCTCCAAATGATGAAGGTGCAGGAGTTGCTGGGTCGTCATCCAAATGCAGATAGATGACTCCCGGAACCTATAATTCGGTTGTGCGATACTTCTTATTGTGTTAATGGATATAGTCGTCTGTGTTCCTCCATCCCGGTTGTGACAATTTGTCAACCGTCATCTGCGTCAGGTGAAAACACTCGACGCAGTGCTGTACCGTTTTAGTGATTGTGCCCATCTTCCAACCGGGTTCATCATATGCGCTCAGCTTGCCCTGCGATGAATCATTGTTATCTTCCCTATCATCCTCATCGTCCAAACTTGCACGATCGCTCAGACTGGCTCTGATACAATTCAACATCTCCTTAATCATTTGTCCGGCCTCCCTCACTGTCAATGCCCCACTTTCAGCACTTCTTATATCTTCCTACTCCTGCGAAATTGCTGTCTCTGTGTCCTCGACTCGCTTTCTTGCCATAGATGTTTCTCTCTCCAGGTATTCCTTAATCCATTGCTCTTTCTCTTTGTTATCCGGAAAGTTTGTTTCTTGTCTTCTCACTTCTGCAAGCTTCTTTTTGGATCGCAAGCTACACAATGCACTTAGGGCTCGGACTTGTTCAGCTTCCAGGCCGCTCGTGCGTTTGTTTGCTTGCTAACATCGTCATGTGGATTGAGTGGTTGATGTACCGTACTTGCAAAATGCACGTGGTGGAATGTTCTTTTTCGACACGTCGACTATTGTAGTATTTGTTGACTGTGTTGCTGGGCGAGAGGTTGGATGATGCAAGATCGGGATGATATCTAGGCAAACTGCATTGTTTATGTCAAGGTTGCTACATTTGATGAACTTGAATAAGCAAAATCAGTGTTTTGACGTCACTAGAATGGGAATAGTTATGCTAACAATACATTCTAACTTGATTTATAGCGTCAGTTTCATGTAAGATCCCTGTGATTTCTAGAGACAAAGATCCCCAGACATACTTTCCTGCCAAGCAAATCGTGTAGGTATATACCAATCATGAGATTTCTGCGGTTGTAAACCACTATGAATCCTTGAAATCAAACAGACAACCTCGGACCGACTAATTGCACAGCGCGGAACGGTTACAGACCCCTGGAATCCGCAATCAAACACAGCATGACTCAACGTGAGTGAAACGTGCAACTTTGGCGTTACATATTTCATTTTGACTAGTAGTGAAGTATTTATATCTCAGGACTTTCCACTTCTTTTCTTTATCATCTTCCTCTCCTAATCTACACCAGCTAATCATGGCTACACAAACACCTCAGCCAGGTATGAACGGCACCAAACCAGGCAGATCACTGGGCGTTACACCCAATATGTCACTCTCCAGTGCACAGCAAAAATGCAGACACCAATTAGTTCACCACAATGCTGCCACTGCGGCCACCAAAAATATGACCGAGGATGCACATTTAAAAATCGTTCTTAAAACTGGACGCAGCTAGAATAAGAAACAGTATGGCATTGGATGTGAGGATATTCATATCATGGTAAATGACAGTGAACTAACCGTATAATATATAGCGGGTATAGGTAAGTAGCTCCATGACCACTTCATTTCTCCCCATAACGGGAAAGTTCCATGGTCCACCACGGCATTTGTTCTCATAGTCCGCGAAATTGAACATTATGCTGTCATCCGCTCAGCGATTTTCGCAGACCAATGTCGGGATAAGCATCCCTGGGAGTGGACAAATCAATGTTTAATCACCATAGAGGAGGCCACACATGCAAATATGGTGGAGGCAATTGGGGAATCTAATTACTAGATGCTGCAATCAATTTCTTGTAGGTTTTCACCATGTCTGCAAAAATGGTAAAGCAAGGAGGTTGGGTACAGCTCAAACAGTCCGACATATGCCTTGAATGGAATATGGCCAAAATTGCCACAGGCATGATTGAACCAGCCGCCATAGAGGTATTGGAGTATCTGATCAAGAAACCTCCCGCCAAAGTCTGAGCAGGGAGTAACGGGGTTGTTGAGTATCATGGGCATAAAAAGGTGAACGCTGCTATGGAAAGACACCCGGCTACGATTTGTCAGAACCACATGGACTACTGACTTCCTTGCCAAAATGGCACTGCGAGGAATCCCCAGACACGCTGGAGGCGCAAAGTTATGGGTGCTCCTCCACATGTCCGATCAAGATATCGGACACCAGATCCAATGCCATCTCCGCCGGGGACGCCATCTCCACCTGGAAAGCCACCTGCGCCACGCAGTTCCATTCAGAGCACCCACACATTGCAAAGAGATACTTTGCTGCCCACAAACACGGATTCACGTGTTCTATGTCCCAAGACTCACCATGGCAATTTTGATGAATTAGCCGATAACAGCTTAAAAGATGAAGATGTTGATACAGAATTGCTGACTGATGAATGATCATCATGTGGTTAGTACACTATCTGCTGTGTCTGAATGCTGCTGAAGTACGTGTTGAAAACTAGAGCAGCCTATTGAATGTACATGTTGGTGGAAACGAGCATTGATCGAAAGGTACGGGATTTTTAATGCATTTTAATCCACAATTTGCTGACACTTTAAAGTATATTTTAAAGGCTAGATTTATATGTATAATTAAAGAACAATGTGGTGATCACGGACTAAGTACGTGAAGACGTGAAAATGACTGCCAAAACATCGTGAATGACAAACTATGCCAAATTGAATAATTGCATATTAGGGATATGCTTCTGCCAAAATGAGCATCAACGGAGTGTCAACAGATGTAGGTGTTGTGAGTCTGGTAACTGAAACTTGATATCAACATTATTAGACATATTGCGAGTATTAGCAACTTTTATAGGCCAAAATAATGTCTGCATGCTCCCTGCCCCATCATGAAAATGCGGGTCAATGGAACGTCAACGATATTTGGTTTTCCATCGTTGGCAATCTGAGTTGTGAATTGTTGCACACTGTTATAAATGGTGTATTGGCAGCCTTTATCAGCAAAACGTATGTAGTACAGTCACTGCCCCCATCTCAAAATGAGCACCAACAGAGCGTCAATGATATTTGGCTATGCATCTTGGGTAATCTGCATGGCAATGTCCGGCATTAAGTCATAAACTATGTACTGGCTGCCTTGTCAGTCAAAACAGTGCAGAATATCTTCGTGACCCCATCATGACAATCAGTGTCAATGCAGCGTCAATGATTTTTCATCCTGTATGTCAGGTTATTAAAATGTCATTTTGTAGTAGTTAAGTACAATAGCGGTATTAACAGCCTTTATTGGGAAAAGTGGAAGATGGACAATCTCTGCCCCATTCTGAAAATGAGCATCGACAGAGCTTCCACAATCTTCGGTCTTGTATGTCAGGTAATTGGAAATTGATATGTTTGCTGTTATGCATAACCGATCTATTGGCAGCCGTTTTAGGCGCAATAGGATGCGACACTGTCACTTCTCCATTCTGAAAACGGTGTCACCTCATCATGAAAATGATTGTGAACGGAGCATCTACAAGATTTGGCCTTGCATAGTGGGGAATCATGGTACCACGCGGATAGCAATGCTTATAACAGATATATAGACCGCCTTATAGGCAAAAATACAAAATGTAGCAGGAGAAACATGGATTCCAAAATAATCGATAATGAAAACTGCAAAATATGCAAATAGTGATTATTAGGTATTAAATCAGCAGTTTTGGTAAAATGCAACTATCAGGCAGCAAAAAGAAGAGTATTATATGAATCTACAAACGGACCCACTGAACAGCCCGTGGACAACCGACCAAATTCAGTTGGGATGTGGATATCCATGGAACTGTACCCGAATTGACCGTTCAGGTTGATTGACGACCTGGACAACCACAGTTGCAGCCATTCAGTTCCAACCCAGACCCAGACCCGAAACGACGATCCGGAACCATTGGTAACACTATACAGCATATTGAATATTATTGAATTGTCATTCATAAGGATTCAATTACGATATATTATAGAGGATTCCATGCTCATGCGATAAAATTGAATAGTCATGGAAAATTGTGTATCATCACGGAAAGAACAGATGGTGCATATTGAAGAATCCATTCAACTCGCATATGCAATAATTAATAAATATTCACCTTGCGACTGCAGGATGTATAATAAAGCCAAAGATAGCGGTTATACCGATGGGTATATTCAAGGGCTTTTGCAAGGTCATGATAATGGCGAAGTTGAAGATAAAGAAAATTATCAGAAAATATTGAAATGAGAGCTTGGAGAAGCCAAGCAATTATGGAACGAAGAAGATGTGAATGAGTATTCTGAGGAATTAGAAGAAGAATACAAGGAACCAGAACAAGTTGATGAATTGCCATCTTACGAGCAGAAAAGAGTCTCAATCTAGACCGAGTCGCAAAATTTGTTTGAGTATTAGTCCGATGGTTAGCTTAGAGATGGCATCGAACTACGAAGTTGTTCTATTGCAGATAATGAGATTATTGCATTAGACATCTAGGATGTCTCATCTACGAAAGAGAAGTTAGAAAAGATCATTACTTGACATTACAGACCATGGTGCGACAATATTCTATATGCCGACACTATCAATTCCATTACATCATATAGTACTTGGGGAATTATTTTCTTCAGTAGTACATTGTTCATATTACCATCCCATAATACCTCTGTGATTTCTATCATCGATATTACTTTGTCAATATTATCATCACTCATTAGCTGTGGTAATTTATATCTTCGATTTTACTTTGTTGATATTGTCATGAAATTTTACTTCCGTAATTTGAATCTTCGATATTACTTTGTAGATTTTACCTTAACATGCTAATTCTGTATTAATCAAGTTTGATCTTAATTCGTCAATATTACCTTCTAATATTACTTCAGTAATTGATATCTTCAAAATTACTTCATTAAAGTTGTTGTTTTACACTACATTTGTAATTTGTATCTTCGATATTGTTTTGTCGATATTATCATCAGTTAACACTTGAGTAAAGGTATACCTTTCATATTATTTTGTCAATATTTTTTTTCATGCAATGGCATTGTGACAGGAGTGATGTAGCATAGAGGTGTTCGGAGATACAGCATACAACGATGAGGGTAAAAGTACTTGTTTTCAAAGCAAGTCAGGGAGAGAATTGAAAATATTTCAATTTTTATACTGAAGAAAATCGGTGATACGTTTTTATCAAGTATTCCTACCTACAATTCGAGTTATCTTTGGCAAAAGAGAAATGATCATATGCTATGGTATTATCAAGTATTCTCACTTCGATCTGAAATACATTTCCAATAAAAGAAACACGATAATCTGTTTTGGTATTATCAGGTAATCTCACATCCATTCAAAACACCATTTCAACACAAAGAACATAAATACATTATGGTCTTATCGGGTATTCTCACTTCCATTCAAAATATCTTTTCAACCAAAGAGCTGTGATAATGAGTAATGGTATTATCAGGTATTCTCACTCCGATTCGAAATACCTTTTCAACCACAGAGAAACGATAATACATTATGGTAGTATCAGGTATTCTCACTTCGATTCAGAATTGGTTTTAAAAATAATGAAAAACAATTATACATTCGAGTATTATTAGGTATTCTCACTTCGATTCAAACTATGCTAC
>Ga0307512_10008379_pt1 | contig 10086 bp, 6 predicted proteins | sample 14_EM_MG_FD_200267 | JGI IMG/M metagenome (GOLD analysis project Ga0307512, IMG submission 200267) | Populus trichocarpa ectomycorrhiza microbial communities from riparian zone in the Pacific Northwest, United States - 14_EM | ecosystem: Host-associated > Plants > Roots > Unclassified | place... | reverse complement strand
GACATCAACTCCGTTGCGCGAAACGGCATTTCATGGCCTCTTCCAGAGGTCGGTACGGTCGCTTTCATGGAGTGGAATTTTCAGACGGCCGAAGAACTCGCGGCCGCCTTGCGTGCCGGTGAAGTGAGCTCGGCGGAACTGATCGACGACGCCATCGCCCGTATCGAGCGGGACGACAAGGCGATCAACGCGATCTGTGTGCCGGACTTCGACCGGGCGCGGGCCGCCGCGCGCGGTGCCGACCAGGCACGCGCCCGCGGTGAGGACCGGCCGCTGCTCGGCATTCCGGTGACGGTCAAGGAGTCCTACAACATCGCCGGGCTGCCCACGACCTGGGGCATACCGCTGCACCGGAATTACCTGCCGGCCGAGGACGCGGTGCAGGTGTCGCGGCTCAAGGCCGCGGGCGCGGTGGTGCTCGGAAAGACCAATGTGCCCCTGGGGCTGCAAGATGTGCAGAGCTTCAACGAGATCTACGGCACCACCAACAACCCATGGGATCACGGTCGCACGCCGGGTGGATCCTCCGGCGGATCAGCGGCGGCCCTGGCGTCCGGATTCGGCGCGCTGTCCATCGGCTCGGACATCGGCGGTTCGTTGCGCACCCCCGCACATTTCTGCGGTGTCTACGCACACAAGCCGAGCCTCGGTCTGGCGGCGATCCGCGGTATGGTCCCGCCGCCCGCGCCGGCATTGCCGGCCGACTCCGACCTCGCCGTCGTCGGTCCGATGGCGCGTACGGCCCGCGACCTCACGCTCCTGCTCGACGTCATGGCCGGACCGGACCCGCTGACGCTCGGTGTGGCGCACGACCTGACGCTGCCGCCAGCGCGCCACGAGCGGCTCTGCGACTTCCGGGTCCTGGTCCTCGACGAGCATCCGCTCATTCCGACCGGGGCCGCTGTGCGGGCGGGCGTGAACCGGGTGGCCGACGCGCTTGCCGACGGCGGTGCCCGCGTCGAACGGCACAGTCCGCTGCTGCCCGATCCGACCGAAGCCGCCATGCTCTACACGCAGTTGCTGTTTTCGAGCTCCGCCGCACGTTTTCCCGTCGAAGCGTACGAGCAGCTGCGGACCCTGGCCGCCGGGCTGAGCGCAGACGACCAGAGTCTCGACGCGGCGCGGCTGCGCGGCATGGTGTTCAGCCACCTCGACTGGATCGAGGCGAACAGCCGTCGCGAGCTCCACCGCCACGGCTGGCGGCAGCTCTTCGCCGAGTTCGACGCCGTGGTGTGTCCCATCACGCCCACTCCCGCGTTCCCGCACGACCACAGCACCGATCTGATGCAACGCCGGATCGAGATCGACGGCGTCGAGTACCCGTACCTCGACCAGCTCGTCTGGGCCGGTCTGGCCACCATGCCCGGCCTGCCCGCCACCGCCGTACCAGCGGGCCGGTCCCCCGAGGGTCTGCCGGTGGGAGTGCAGCTCATCGGTCCGATGTTCGAGGATCGCACCCCGCTGCGGCTGGCCGAACTGCTGGAGCAGAAGATCGGCGGCTTCCGGGCACCGAAGTAGGGCGTCCTGCCGGGTGTCCGTCGACTGCTGAGGCACAACCCGTCCTGGCGCTGCATTCACCGACACTTTTTGCCGACAGTTTTTGCCGCCAGTTTTTGCCGTGATGGCAACAGTGCTGGCCGTCACGCGGTGCGTCGGCGCACTCTGGGCCGCACCTGGACGAGAGGCTGACCACCATGGCGCACGGACACCACCACGGACACGACAAGCACGGCCACACCGAGCACGACCACACCGACATCGACTGGGCCGAGATGGCCCCGCTGCTGGAATCGCAGGCCGAGCTGTTCACGTCCCTGTACGAACGCGCCATGGCCTGGCTGACCGACAAACAGACCGAACCGGGGCTGATCGTCGACGCGGGCAGCGGTCCGGGTGTCGTCGCCTGTCTGCTCGCCGAGGCGTTCCCGGGAGCACGGGTCGTCGCGGTCGACGGCTCCGAGCCGCTCCTCGAGCGGGCCCGGGCGCGGGCCGACCGGCTCGGCGTCGGCGACCGCTTCGGCACCCTCGCCGGTGAACTGCCGGGCGTGCTCGACGAGTTGGAGTACCCGGCGGATCTGCTGTGGGCCAGCCGCAGCCTGCACCACCTCGGGGACCAGCGGGCCGCCCTCGCCGCCTTCGCCGCACGGCTCGCGCCCGGCGGCACACTGGCGATCATGGAGGGCGGCCTGCCCGCGCGTTTCCTGCCGCGCGACATCGGGATCGGCCGCCCCGGCCTGCAGACCCGCCTCGACGTGCTGGAGGCGGAGTGGTTCACCGAGATGCGGGAGAGTCTGCCCGACGTGGTCGCCGAGGCCGAGGACTGGCCGGCGCTGATGACCGCCGCGGGCCTCAGGTTCACCGGCACCCGCACCTTCCTGCTCGACCTGCCCGCACCGGCCAAGGACCGTGCCCGTGCCTACGTCGCCGCGTCCCTCTCCCGGCTCCGCGACGGCTTCGGCGACCACCTCGACGCAGACGACCGCACCACCCTCGACCGCCTCCTCGACCCGGACGACAAGGCGAGCGTGCACCACCGCCCGGACGTGTTCGTACTGGCGGCGCACACGGTGCACACGGCCGTCCACGCGATGTGAGGCAAGCGCGATGTGGGACAAGCGCCATGTGAGGCAAGCGCGATGCGGGACAAGCGCCATATGAGGCAAGCGCGATGTGAGACAGGCACACCTCAGCACCGGCCCGGGCGCGCGTACACGGTCACCCGCGCCCCCGGCACCCGCCGCGTGCCGCACTCCACGAAGTGCCTCGCCAACACCCGCCGTTTGACGTCCTCCTGGGCGGTCCGGTCCACGGGCTGCCCGGCCGGGTCACGCAGGGCGACGATGCGCGGTGAGGCGAGTATGCGGGCACGGATCACGGACGGGGACACCTCAGTGCCGTACAGCGTGTGCGAGGCGGACGGGGCCCGGTCCAGGGCAAGGTCGCGCAGGCCGTGGAAGGGTGCCGCGTCGGGCAGCGACCACACCCGGCGCCGAGACGGCATGTAGAGGACACCGTCGGCGCCACGGCCTGCCGTACGGACGGCGTCGGCGACGGCGGTGACGTCGTCCACACGGCTGTGCGGTGTGCGCAGGTCCAGGGTCACCGGCAGGAGAGCGAGCGCGGTTGCTCCACCGGTGAGTACGGCGGCCGTGCGGATCCGTCCGCCCGCGCGCAGCAGCCGGTCGAGTGCGGCACCGGCCAGCAGGGCCGTCCCGGCCTGGGCGTAGAGGACGTAACGGTCCACGTACAGCGGCTTGGCGAGGGAAACCAGCAGCAGGAGGAGCGGGGGAAGGACGAGGAGGGGGAGGGCCAGCTCGGTGAGCCGGGTCCGCCGGAGGAGGCCCGCACAGGCCAGCCCGAGCATCGTCACCCCGCCGAAACCCATGAGTGCCCCGGCCCCGACCTCGCCGATCCACGCCACCTGGTCGCTCTGGCGCGTGCTCAGCACGACGAGCGGGGCGAGGCAGACACAGACGCCGGCCAGTACCCGAACTCCCGTTCGGCGGGCCGGTCCCGGCAACGCGACGAGGTGGGCGGCCAGGGCGAGGACCGCGAACTCGTGCAGCAGGCAGGCGGCCAGCGCGACGGCACCGTAGGCCAGCCAGGCCCGCCCGGTACGGGCGTGGATCGCACGGACGAGCAGGTACGACGCCCAGACGACCAGGGCGCACACCAGCGCGTACGAACGTCCCTCCTGCGCATAGCGCTGCACGGGAGGCAGGAGCGCGAAGACGACCCCGGACAGCAGCCCGGCGCGCCGTCCCGCGAGGCGGTGGCCCAGCAGCGCCAGCGTCCCGGTCGCCGCGGCGGTCGCCAGCAGAGAGGGCAGTCGGAGCACGAGGAGCGGGTCCGTCCCGCCGGACATCCCGAACAGGCCGTGCAGCAGCAGGTAGTAGAGGCCGTGCACGACGTCCGCGTGGCCCAGCGTCGCCCACAGGTCGGGCAGTGGGCGCTGTGCCATGTCATATGTCACTGCCTCGTCCCGCCACATGCTGCCGCCGCGCCGGATACCCCACAGCCCGAGGGCAAGGCAGAGGAGCACAGGGAAGAGGACGGCAGCCGCCGGTGAGGCATCGGGGGTGTGCGCGGGGCGGGCCGCCGGCTGGAGCAGCCGGCGGGGTGTCTGGGTGAGGGCGATGGTCGGCTCCGGTGCGTCGTGGTGGGCGCGTGCACCGACGAGTCCAGAGGTCAGGGGATTGTTGGGCAGCCCCGGTCCGGGTCACCAAACAAATGGGCGAATCGGTTGTTAGCGTGTGGAGCGGCCGTGAGTGACGGGGGAGAGACACACATGGGGCGACGGGAGAAACCGCTGGACCCGGGGGCGGGTCCGGTACAGCGGTTCGCATACGCACTGCGGAAGTTGCGCGACGAGGCGGGAGCGCCGACCTACCGTGCGATGGCGCTGCGCGCCGGCTACTCGTCGCCCACCCTGGCCGGCGCGGCGGGCGGCGAACGGCTGCCGAGCCTGCCGGTGCTCAAGGCCTATGTCACCGCGTGCGGCGGCGACCCCGAGGAGTGGGAGGAGCGCCTGCGGGAAGCCGGCGCCGAGGCCACCGAGGCCCGTGTGTCCGACGACACGGGCGGGGAGGAGGCCCCCTATCCGGGACTCGCCCGCTTCGAGTCCGGCGACGGCGAGCACTTCCACGGGCGGGACGACCTGACCGCCGAACTGGTCGCCCTGACGGGTCGCGCGAGGTTCGCGGCCGCGGTGGGGGCCTCCGGGAGCGGGAAGTCCTCGCTGTTACGGGCGGGCCTGATACCGGCGCTGAGACAGGCGCCCGACCCGTCCCGCCGTCCCGCCGCCATCCGTCTCCTCACCCCGGGCCCGCACCCGGCCCGCACCCACGAAGCCCTCTTCACGCCCCACACCGCACCCGGCGACACCCTGCTCGTCGTCGACCAGTTCGAAGAGGTCTTCACCCTCTGTGCCGATCCCGCCGAACGCGCCCGCTTCCTGGGCCAGTTGCTCGCCGCCACCGACCCGGCGTCCCGACTGCGCGTCCTGATCGCCGTACGCGCCGACTTCTACGGCCGCTGCGCCGAACACGGGTCTCTCGCCGAGGCATTGCGGGACTCCGCGCTGCTGGTCGGGCCGATGCCGCCGCGGGGACTGCGGGAGGCGGTGGTGCGGCCGGCCGCGGCACGGCGGCATGTCGTCGAGCGCGCCCTCACCGCCCGTGTCGTCGCGGACGTGGCCGACGAACCGGGCGGGCTGCCGCTGATGGCGCACGCCCTGCGCGAGGTCTGGCGGCGGCGCACCGGCAAGACCCTCACCCTCGCCGCGTACGAGGCCGTCGGCGGCATCCAGGGCGCCGTCGCGCACACGGCGGAGGCGGCCTACGCCCAGTGCACACCGGCCGAAGCCGCCGCCGTCCGCGCCCTGTTGCTCCGTCTGGTGAACCCCGGCGACGGCACCGAGGACACCCGCCGCCCCGCCGGCCGCGCGGAACTCGGCGCCGACGACACCACCGCCCGCGTCCTCGAACGCCTCGTCCGGGCCCGCCTGTTGACGGTCGACGGCGACACGGTCGACCTCGCCCACGAGGCCCTGCTCGGCGCCTGGCCCCGGCTGCGCGGCTGGATCGACGAGGACCGCGAACGGCTCCGGCTGCACCGGCGGCTCACGGAAGCGGCGGGGGCCTGGGAGGAGTTGGGCCGGGACGCGGGCGCGTTGTACCGGGGGATACTGCTGACGGAGGCGCGGGAGGCCTTCGGGAGCGAAGTGCCGGAGAACGCGGGTGAGTTGAACCGCCTGGAGGGCGATTTCCTGGCCGCGAGTGTCGCCGCGTACGAGCAGGGCCGGCGTGCCGCGGCGCGGGCGACGCGCCGGTTGCGTTCGCTGACCGGGGCGCTCGCCGTACTGCTGTGCCTGGCCGTCGTCGCGGGCGTGGCCGCATGGCGGCAGAGCGGGGTCAGCGCGCAGCAGCGCGACGAGGCCGAGGCCCGCCGGGTCGCCGCACTGGCGGGCACGCTGCGTGAGTCGGAACCGCGCACCGCGATGCGCCTGGCCCTTGCCGCCTGGCGTACCGCCGACCTGCCGGAGACCCGCGCGGCCCTGCGCACCGCCGCGGCGCAGAGCGATCAGGACGTGTTCACCCAGCCCGAGGAGGGCGGCCGTGCCCTCAATGCGCCCGCCTGGCTCAGCGACGACGGCCGGGTGCTGACGTCGGTGGCGCACGACCGGGCCGTGCAGTGGGACGTGCGTACGCATCGGCAGATTCGTTCCGTGCATCTCCGGGGTCTGTCGAAGGGTGTGGTCGACGTCAGTGGTGACGGCCGGCTGGTCGCCCAGCACGAACCCGACGGCACCGGCATGCTCGTCCACGGTCTCGCCGACGGAAGCACCCGGCGGCTGGCGACCGGCAAGTGGGCGGACGCGGGCGGCCGGTTCGGGCCGGGCGGACACACCTTCCTCGCCAGTCGCCTCGCCCACGACCACGACAGCGACCGGATGGTTCTCGAAGTGTGGGACGTGGACCGGCAGCGCGTGCGCCACCGCTACGAACACGGTGAGGACGACGGCCCACTGCCCCTGCTCAGCCCGGACCAGAGCCACCTCGCCTGGTGCGGGGACGACGACTCCCGGCTGCGCATCCTCGACTTCACGACGGGCCGGCTGGTCGCCACCCGTCCGCCCCGGGCGACCGAGCGGCTGCTGTGCCAGGGAGAGGAGGTCGTCTTCACCCCCGACGGCCGCGCCGTCGCGGCCGCCACCTCCACAGGCGTCCTGACCTGGGACTTCCACGCCGGCCGTGAACGCCCCCGACTGCCGATCGCGGGCGGCGCCAACGCCGTGGTCTTCCACGGCGCCTACGCACTGACCTGGACCCCCGGCTCCTTCTCCCTGTGGCGTACGGACCTCCCCGACCCCGCGGACGACGGCGTGCGTGCGCCGCTGCTCACGTACCCGGCGGCGGCCCTGACGATCGGAGACTTCCGGCTGGACCCGGCGGCGGGCGTGCTGAGCTACCGCGAGGACGGGCGGACCAACGTCGTGCACACGGTGTCGCTGCACGGGCTGATGGGCCCGGCCTGGCGCGGGAAAGCGGCGGCCCACGCCGCGTTCGACACGCGCGGCCGACCCGTTGCGGCGCACGAGCCTCCGGTGGTCGACAAGGTGAGCACCATCGGGGTCGACCGCACCGGCCGTATCGCTGTGACCTCCGAGGGCACACTCGTGGACGTCGCGAGCGGGAAGCGGCGTTCCGGCGGAGTCAAGGGGGAGGACTTCCTGCGCGAGGCCGTCTTCAGTCCCGGCATGCGCTACCTCGCCGCCGAGGACGACGTGGGCCGCCTCACCCTGTGGGACGCCCGCACCTGGCGCAGGATCGCGGTCCTGAGGCCGACCGGCTCCACCACGGCGGTCTCCGCGCCGGCGTTCTCCGGCGACGGCTCCCTGTTCGCGGCGAGCGCCGCCGACGGGTCGGTTCAGGTGTGGGAGACGGCCCGGCCGCGGCTGCCCGAGGCGACCGTACCGGCGGGCGACGGGCCGGTCCGCGCCCTGGGATTCGGCGTCGACGCGGGGGAGTTGCACATCGCCACGCCTCATCTGCCCGACCGGACAAGCCCGTTGCGGCCGAGCAGGGCCGCGACCGAAGTGTGCGCGCGGGCCGGCGGCGGCGCCACCGAGGCCGAGTGGCGCCGGTACCTGCCGTCCGTGCCGTACCGCGACACCTGCGGCTCTTGAGCGCCCCTTGACTTCGAGAGTTCTCCAACTGGTTCACTCCGTCCGAGCGACCGGAACACCCGGAACACACCGGAACACAGGGGGAACCATGACCACCAGCACCGACTCGCCCGTCGCACTGATCACCGGCGGCGGCAGCGGCATCGGCGCCGCCGTCGCACGGCAGTTGCTCGCGGCGGGGCACCGGGTGGCCGTCACGGGGCGCGGGGAGAAGCGACTGCGCGGCTTCGCCGAGGAACTCGGCGACCCGGACGGCCTGTTGACGTTCGTCGGCAGCGCGGCCGAGTACGCGGATGTGCAGTCCGCGGTCGACGGCACGCTCAAGGCGTTCGGCCGACTGGACACGGTCGTCGCCAACGCCGGCTTCGCCACCCACGACACCGTCGCCGACGGCGACCCGGCCGGCTGGACCGAGATGGTGCTGACCAACGTCCTCGGCCCGGCCCTCCTCATCCGCGCCTCCGTCGACGCCCTCAAGGAGACCCGGGGCCGGATCGTCCTGGTGGGCAGCGTCGCCGGGTTCGTGAACGGGCCCGGCAACATCTACGGGGCGACCAAGTGGGCGGTGACCGGGCTCGCCGAGAACACCCGCCGCCAGGTCACGGACTTCGGCATCGGAGTCACCCTGATCGCGCCCGGCCGGGTGGAGACCCCGTTCTGGGACGGCAACGGCAGTCTGCCGCCCGGCCATCTGCTGACCGCCGACCAGATCGCCGACTCCGTCGTCTGGGCGCTGCGCCAGCCGGCCGGAGTCGACGTCAACACCGTGGTCGTACGGCCGATCGGGCAGCCCAACTGACCGCCGCGCAAAGGCCGGTCGGGCTGCCCGCCGGGCTCAGTTGCTCTGCACGAACTGCTTGGCCAGCTGGTCCCCCAGCGTGACCGCCGCGCCATGGCTCTCGATGGGGGAGACCTGCGAGTTCTTGAACAGGATGTAGGTCACGCCGGAGTCGGTGCCACCGGTCTCGGGGTTGGAGTCGATGCCCAGGGCCTGGGCGGTGGCGTACGAGGCCTCGCCGATGATCTGGGTGGGGCCGGTGTCGCCGACGACGGCGTACTCGACCTTGTTGTTGTAGATCACGGCGACCACGCCGCCGCCCTTGATGCCGGCTCCGGAGTAGTTCCAGATGCTGCTGGAGCTCGGCACGACCACGTAGGGCAGTGAATCGGCCTTGAGCGGCTGGCCGTTGGACTGGTGGAACGCCGTGTCGTCCTGGTACCAGGGGTCGGTGTTCTCGTTGCAGTTCGAGGTGCGCTGTCCGTCGCAGTCGATGTCCATGTCGGCCTTCCAGAACACGGCGCCGTTCTTGCCGCACACGGGGATCGTGGCCGAGGTCTCGTCGTCGGTCTTGTACTTGCCGTTGGAGATCTGGGAACAGGACGTCACCTTGGCGAGCAGGTCGGCCGCGCTGACCGAGCCCTCCTGGGTGGACGCCGGTCCTGCGGTGCCGGTGCCGGTGGCGTTCGCGGGAAGTACTCCGGCGGCGAGCAGGGCGGCCCCGGAGGCCGCGGCGAGGGTCAGTGTTCGTATGCGCACTGTGGGGGACCCTTCTGTTAGGAAAGTTTCCTGACCGGGTGCCGTACAAGGTGGCGCTGTTTACATGGCCCCGTCAAGCCCCCTGGTCCGGACTATCTGAGTCCCGTCCTGATTGCGGGTGGTTATCCGGTGGAGAAGACTGGCGATATCGAACATTCCGGAAATTCGCCCGACTTCTGGGAGGCGAGGCGTCATGTTCGTCCGCACTGTGTACGCGACCGGTGAACCCGCGAAGATCGACTCGGCCATCAGGGCCTTGAACTCGCAGGGGCGGGGCCTGCTGGAGGAGCGTCCGGGCTACCGCGGCTCGGGCATCTTCGTGGACCGGGAGCTCGGCAAGCTGCTGGCGGTGAGCTGGTGGGAGTCCGAGGAGACCCGGCGCAACAGCGACGAGGTCATGCGTGAGCGGCGCGGCTCGCTGCTGGAGCCGTTCGCGGCGACGACCGCGGTCGAGAACTACGAGGTGATGGTCTTCCATTCGGTCCGCCGGCCGGAGGCCGGCGGCGGACTGCGGCTCACCAGGCTGGAGTTCGACCCCACGGACGCGGACCTGCTCGCCGAGACCTTCCGCGCTTCCGTGATCCCCAGGCTCGAGACCCTGCCGGGGCTGGCCAGGGCGTCCCTGCTGGTCGACAGGGAGCGCGGACACGGGCTGGTCGGTGCCCTGTTCGTCGACCGGGCCTCCCTCACCGCGTCCCGTGGCGCCCAGGCGGCGGCCCGGCACGAGGGCGCGGCCAAGGCGCACGTGACCGTGATCGGCCTGGAGGAGTTCGAGACGGTGTTCACCGACGTACGCGGCGACTGACCTGCCCCGGAAGGGAGTTGGGCGAGGGTTCCCGCCCGGTGTGCGTCGGCCCCGTTC
>Ga0307512_10008378_pt1 | contig 10086 bp, 7 predicted proteins | sample 14_EM_MG_FD_200267 | JGI IMG/M metagenome (GOLD analysis project Ga0307512, IMG submission 200267) | Populus trichocarpa ectomycorrhiza microbial communities from riparian zone in the Pacific Northwest, United States - 14_EM | ecosystem: Host-associated > Plants > Roots > Unclassified | place... | reverse complement strand
AAAACTTTAATAAAAAGTTAAATAATTCTAAGCATTTTGTTGTGCAGAAAACTTGAAAAGAAAAGTTTAAATAAATCCAAACTCCAATTAGAAACAGTTGAAATTTCCCACATATTATAGTGGGTGATGTGTGGGAAATTTTAACTGTTTCTAATTGGAGTTTGGATTTATTTAAACTTTTCTTTTCAAGTTTTCTGCACAACAAAATGCTTAGAATTATTTAACTTTTTATTAAAGTTTTCTCCAACTATTTTTTGGTTGAATAGTCTGATTTGCATGCAGTGCCAGGTCAATTCTTGCTGAGATCATGTGATTTTGTTGCCAGGTCATTTGGTACTGGCACTCGAGCACTTCTGCACATAATCCGAGTAAACCGAATGCGTATGATCATGACGCCGTGTCACGAGTCATACTGTAGCTTCGCGTATCGCGAGTCAGGCATTTGGTCTTGGGTCTTGGCAGTTGGTCTTACAACTGTCTTACAGTATTGGAGAGAGTCTCGGCGGACCTTTAAAGCGGACCTTGTGCGGAGTGTGAAGCAGTGGCACTACAGTAGCTAGCCTGAGGTCGTAGTGCTGCGCTCCATACCGTCAAAGGACAATGAAGGGACTGAGACAATTGCTCTCAGACTCTCTGGCAGTATTCTTACATCTCTCAGCTTGCAGCACAGCATCCTGTCACACACCAACAGTCATCGAGGAATTATCCCATCTCCGGTCGTCCAATCATCTCCCAGATCAACCTTCCCCAGAAGGCGACGACGAAGCCCTTTCCGCACTCACGATGTCCCCACCACCTTGCATGAACACACCTCCGTCTTACCTCCAATCATCCTTCGACCTCACATTAAGAGAATATTCAAAAGAGACTGGGATTGATTTGATCAGACATCCATTTGCTTCTAGTCTCGACAACATCGATGACGTTGATACGACTATCGCTGCGCTGCGAGAGCAAAGTCGAGTATCAAGCGATCCCCAAGCGGATGACCCCATAGCCCAGCTCATGAACCAGCTCAGGTCGATAACCCATATCGTGTCTTTGCTTTCACCTACCGAGGCATTGAGCGACAATATCGATCTGGTATGTCTCAGGGAGCATGATCCGCATATTTTGAATACGGGTCTTCTGACGCTCACTTCGTAGCGGTTCTCACCTAAAAAAGCGATCCTTACCAGCATCGGTGTCCTCCTTGCAGTCTGTGGCCTTCTTTCTGAGAGAATCCCCATGACGCCCCAATCTCCTTAGGTAGCCAACGAATGCGACGCTGATTATGACGTCATTTTCGACCTCTTTGACTGCGTTGAGAGTTCCCTAAACCTTCTCAGAATCTCAACAGAGATTCCTTCCCATCTAATTGTGATACAGAAGGCCATGAAGATATTATTTCGACTGATCCTCGTCCTTGCTTTTGCCACTAGGCAAGTTCAACTAAATCGATTGCGTGAGTTGTCCTCGATGATGTCACCCCTGGCTCATCCCGCTTTAGAGAAAATTAAGGAGAAACTGCTGAAAGAAGAAGATATTGAACGCGCGCTGCGGAGATTAAGCAGACTCACGCAAGAGGAGACCCAATTGGCCGTGGTACAGAACATGGAGGTCGTATACGGTCTTGTTAGCAATATCAGAGTGGTTATGGATGGTGCGCCAAGCTCCTCAAGCTGGTCCACCTACGCTCTGTTGAAGCGTTACCCGTTTAGGTGGAAGGGTATCTATACATGAGATCTTGCCTGCTCTCGGTATGTTCGACTTTATTCAACGCTTTAGATACCCTGATTAGCGTACTAGCTACCTTGCACCAAATAGTTCGTAGCGAGGGTAAATCCGAACGTCCGTGAATTATTTTATTGCACTTAATATGGGTACTGATCATCACTTACAGGTGACCAGTTGCTGGGAGACTTTCGGCGATGGCTCTCTCCTCCGGACCCGTCCATAAATCACAATTCCGCACGTAGGGTTATCCAAAGAGGGACTACAACTTGGTTCATTCAAGATAATCGTTACAAGGAATGGAAAGCAACCGGCTCTCTGCTATGGATTCATGGCAAATGTGCGAATTATGCACCTAATCGTGTCGCTACGACTGATTCTATTTCGCTAATTAGTGGGTTCAGGAAAGACCATTCTTTGGTATGGGTATTTTCCGGGAGTTTCATAATAGACTCTTATTACGCCACTAGCTCCTCGATCATCGATGACATCCAAGCCGCTGTCGAAGCAAACTTGGCCTCTATTGCCTATTTCTATTGCGACTTTCGAGATCGTAAAAAGCAGAGTATCGACGGTTTTCTAGCCTCCCTTCTTATCCAGCTCTGTGCCCAGTCCGATCCCTGTCGCGACACGCTGTTCAAGTTGTTCTCCGTTCATGCCCGTGGCTCAAGAATACCAAGTTATGGGAAAATGGAGCGCTGTCTCATGGACATGCTCGAACACCTGGTTCGAGAACCAACATATATTGTTGTGGATGCTTTAGATGAATGTCCTGGCAGCCCTGGCTTTCCATCTCCCCGTGCTACACTCCTAGGACTTTTTCGGGAACTGGCCAGCTTCCGCATTCCAAATCTTCACATCTGCATTCTTAGCGATCTAGAGCCTGAGATTGAATTCGTTCTGTATCCCCTAGCATCTCGCCGTGTTTGCCTCCACGAGGAAAGTGGGCATTCGCAGGACATCATCCATTACATTCGTACGATGCTTCGCACACACCCCAAGATGAAGGGGTGGAAAGCAGATGATAAACAAGTTGTCGTCAACACGTTGTTTCGCAAAGCCGAGGGGGTGTACGTCGTTCTTGAATGTCGTTACGAGTACTCGCTCATACAGTTGTCTAGGTTTCATTGGGTCATCCGCCAGATGGATATACTGCCTAGGTCGCTCCCAGCAACAGTCATCCGCGTTGTTGAAGAGCTTCCTGACACCCTGGACAAAACCTACGGGCGCATCTTATTTCGTCTTCCGGAGGAAAACTGGGAACACACGTATCACGTCTTCCACACGCTCATGGTGGCAACCCGCCCACTCACCATGGAAGAACTTTGCTTGGTTCTTGCAATTGATTTTATCGCAGAGGTGACCCCGAAGTATGAGGAGATTTGGCGCTCCGATGATCCAGAAGACAATCTAGTAACCGTATGCTCCACATTTCTTTCCTTTGTCAACGTCGATGGATCCCGAATCGCACAATTCGCGCACTATTCCGTGAAGGAATTCTTGACATCTGAACGTATTTCCAAATTCGGAACGAAGGTCGCTCGGTACCGCATGCTGGAGGAGCCTGCCCATACGACAGTCGCTCAAATGTGCCTGGCTGTCTTACTTCATCTAGACGAACGCATCGACAGGAACGCTGTCGAGGAGATCCCTATGATTTATTATGCTGCTGAGAATTGGGTCCACCATGCCCGGTTCGGTGATGTGGCGACTGAGATTAGGCCGGCCCTGGATCTTTTCTTCGACCCCACCAATCCACACCTTGCTGGCTGGGTCTGGTTACATGATATCGATAATTTCTGGGGAGAGTCCAAGGTCACCTCGAACCCACGACGACTCGACACAGCACCCTTATACTACGCTGCTCAATGCGGTTTCTATCACATGACCGATTACCTCCTCACTATGTACCCACCACAGCTGGATACACTGGGCAGTCGATACGGCACACCGTTGATAGCCGCCCTGGAAAACGAACACCTCGAGATTGCGTGGCTGCTACTGAACTGTCGCGCAGATACAAGCATTAGCGAGGGCTTCTATGGCCCCCCCTTGATATTATCATCGAAAAAGGGATATCTAGAAATTGTTCGTTTTCTCCTGGAAAATGGAGAAGATGTAGACGTGTGGGACAGTTATGTCGGGACCCCTCTCCATGTGGCATCTGGCGTTGGACACCTCGACACCGTGCGGCTGTTACTCAAATTCAAAGCTGATGTGAACTTCCAAGGGGGTTGTTATGGGGCTCCATTACAGGTGGTGACCACCCCGGGTCTCCTCGGGACTGCGCAGTTACTCCGTGAGCGCTCCGTTGACATGAATGTACAAGGCGGGTATCGCGGAACTCCGTTGCATGCGGCGTCTGCTGCAGGGCACTTGGAAATCGTGCGTGTTTTGCTTGAGCATCATGCGGATGTGAATGCTCGGGCGATCAACCAAGAGACCCCTCTGCACGTCGCATCGCGCATGGGACATGCCGGGGTGATTCGGTTACTACTTGAATACGGCGCGGATGCAATTATGGATGACCGTCCTTTGGGCACTCCGGAGAAGGCGGCGTTGGAGAATGGTCACCTGGACGTTGGGCGGGTACTGACAGGGCAAGGCGTGGAGGATTCGGCTTCTTCATACGGACATTTGGAATGAACACCAACTGTTGTCGTGAATGATTTGTTTGTATGACTAAAGTTTATATATTTACCGCTTTAGCGTGTTTGCTACGTGTCCACCGACCTGGAGTCGACCTGGGGGATGTCACGAAAGACCAAGATTGACTCTTGACGGTGTATCTACTACGAAGACATCAATCAGATACCCTCGTTTGGACGTGCGAACTTGAGGAAGGACAAGGGTGAAGCGAAGAGAAGCAAACAAAACTCGCCCCCGTCACGAATCCGAGAACTCAACCATTCGACGACGACACGAACTGAATGTATCGGTGCGTCTGTCGCCACGCCCCGCTGTCACAAAGCAGCAAAGAACACGAGGGAGATGACACCGTGATAGGGAAATCTACGTAGTACTTCTTCCTGCACAGGTGACGGACAAGCTCGAGTCATGGCACGAGCATGCCCGCGCACTGCGGTGGCACCTTGCGTACAACGCTAGATGACTAAACAGCATGTGATGCAAGCCACTCGCTCGGATGATAACGGAAATTACATGACCGTGACTGTTATGGGCATGTTGGTTACAATTCCTCATGATAGGAATCCAAGCGTTAAGTAGCTATTTCATTTCCGGCTGACGATGTCATTGAAAGATGCTGAATATTGAACTATCAAAACACGAGAGCGCTCTACCAATCGCTGAATTACGTGCTACTCATTCACAGCCATGCCTCCATAACAAGTCACAGGCGTATGATTAAATCGAAACAAGAAGAATATCAGAAACTTCGGCAGATACAACAAGAAAATCATCCGTGCAGAGTGTGCGGTCACAAAACATGGGCGGAACATTAGCGAACGTTACTGTTTCCCTTAGAACGGGTAAAGGAGAGACATGTTCGAAATGTAGTCCTTAGGCATACTGCGGGCGGTATCATCCTGAATGACCACAGGGAAAAGTATATCGTTTTGGAAGATGGCTGCCTTTGGCTTATCGGGGTTCCACTGAGGCCATGGGACCCCGAGACCATCCTTCCCATTAGGGTCCAGCTTATTGGCAAACCGGATAATATAATCCTTCAGTTCACCCCCATCACCGAAGGAGTTGAGGAGGTCTGTCCCATGGGCCTGTGAAATTAAATGTCAGCTGTTTCCAGTGCGTCAATTGGTAGGGGGTGGTCCCACCGATCCGATAAAAGGTATTTCCTTGAAACGCTTGGAAACTAGGCAAAGTGTATTAACATATGATAACATGGGCCTGCATTGTTGAAGACATACCGAAACCCCAGGCATTCTGTTTGTTAGCCCTGTTTTTCAAGAAGAACCGGCGCGGAGCCTGGAATACCCAATCGCCCTGAAGGGCAGCAATGCGCTTGTATTGTGAGCCTAGCAGTAAACGAGAGGTTCAGGTTCGGCTCCCTCCACCCTCATGGGAAGAGATCATACTGAGTGCGTTCCTGAGTCCAGTGTCGAAGGGACTACCAGCCCTCTGATCATCTGGATATTGCTTGAGAAGGCCGTTAACTTGGCTTTCCGTTGCCCCGGGCACCAAATACGTCTTCAACCAGCTCTTCAGTTCATCGGTGGTACTGTAAGGGGAATGAAGCAGAGCCTAGACCAATCGCGGTTGTTTACTCACGAAATGTTTAGCATGGTGACGGTAAATAAGGTTGCCTCGTCATCACAGTTGCCTGGGGCGCAGATGAATACCATGAAAAATTGAGACGAAGCTAAACACACCTGTGATAAAGGGTACATTTGCTACGTGGCCACGTAGAACTGAATGCATAGGATTCTCGGTCAAGAAGTCACCGTCGACTCGGGGCCACCAGGGTAGCGCAATTCCCTGCGAGGCAATCGTGAACCAGCTCACGTGGTGACAGTGTAAGGTACGCGCTTACCCGGTACGTGACCATGCCTGTTGTCTCGTCCGTTGCTCGCTTGTAAGTGTCATAGGGAACTTTGCGGAGGCACTCGAGGGTGTCGGGTGCGCCCTTACAACCCGTCTTTTCTACCATCATGTCATAATACACTTGACCTTTTGTGATGTCCCCGAAGGGGGCAGGGCTACCAGACTGCATAACGGCGGCACGGAATAGCCCCTCATTATTACCGTTGTTGAGTACCATGTGTAGAGCCACCGATACGGCGCCTGCACTTTCTCCCCAGCTGCGCTATGGGTAAGTTACCAGTATTTGGAGTGATAAAATCCCTCACATCGTCACTTTGGTAGGGTCACCACCAAACTCTTTGACGTATGTCTGCACCCACTTCAAGGCGAGGCGTTCTGTAGGCGTATGGATGGATGTAACCCGAGTTAAGACACAAGAAACTCACGATCTTGAATACCCAGATTTCCAGCCTTCGCATCTTTGATTTCCTTTCCAGCCAAGAACCCAAAAGCTGCGAAAAAGGAAGTTAAGGGCTGACTGTACCCAGGAGATATTAATTCACGTACTAGAAAGTCTAGCAGAGTCGGTATTAGAGGGGTTCCTTTCCAAATGGATACAAATTCTCACCGGTAATTCATACTAACATAGACAACTGGCTGATCGAGATCAAGAGACCGAGGGACCACGTTTCCGCCGTCGTACAAGAACCTGGTAAAACAGTATTCAGACAGTATTATAGGAGGGGGAGACAGGTTACATACGTAGATGATGAACCGATTGTATAGCCACCACCGAATATATACTAATATTTCGGTTTTCTTGAATGCCAGGTCAACTTGTGGAACGAAGGGACTTACAACAAGAACCGGGAGTTTGGAACCAGGGGTGGCAAATGAAGGCTTCACGACATTTATGGTGAGGCCTAAGAGGACTGCTTAGCTTGACGAGGTGGAGGGGGTAATATATCCCTTACAGTCCTCGGCCGCAGGTGTGAGACCATCAAGAAATTTATTCAAAACTTGGTTGATATCTTTCGTCAACGTCTCGCTCAGCCCATCCGGCAAATTGATGGCTTGCTGCGGGCATGATTTGCCATACTCTTGAGCATAATGGGTGCCAGCATAAGGCTTAGTGGGCTCCGGCCGGCGTAAACGCCGATCGCCTGTCCTATGTACACGACTGTCTCAAAACGACGTTAGAGAGTAAAGTGGGACCGATGCTCACGGAGGAAGGGCGAAGGGAATTCCCAGAAATTTGTCGATTTTGCCCTTTCGAACGCCAACGAAGAGACCATCGTCGAGATGGACTTCTGGATTGGTTTCGGCCTCTGTTATCAATGTTGTCTGTGTGTCGGCGCAGGTAGAGTCCGAGGCAATGCCAAATTCGGAGTCCTGTATAGTGAAAGGCTTCATTGGCGAGGCGAGAGCGGGCAAAGCCCGCAAGGCCAATAAGGCCAAGAGAGCGTGTTCTACTAGCATTGACAGAGATTGGCTTGAGACGAGATGAATCTCCTTGGAGCCGCCCGGCGCAAGAGGGTTATATATGCGCTCGTTGACACAAGCACGGAGTCTCCAAGTGTGGGAAAAGCCCCAAAGCAGCGAGCTGCATGGGCTCACAGATAATTCGGCTCAAGTTATGTACCAGAAGTTGCGCTTCTGACAAGAAATGAATGCTTGGTAGATAGTGAAATCGCGTTCCATGGCGGGTCAGACCCGGAAGCCAGGGATTCCGAACCTTTGCATGAATAGAAAATAACCAACTGTCAACTATCCGGCACTCAAGACGCTGACAGCACCACGGTAGCACATCGGTATGGAGGTGAGGCGTTTCCCGGCGAGTTTGATTGGACGCGACTCGATATTGCATTCTTAGAGCCGAACGGTGACAGGTTCATGAGCCATTCTTGACCAGAAAATTAGGTCTCTGTGATTGAGAAAATCACAGGGAATTATAGCCCAGAACCCATAACTTCGGAGCAATGTTACACCCAGTCGGATAGAACAGAACACTGGTCCAAGTAGATGTCCTTCTGACTTAGCAAGCAGGAGGAAACAGGGTACAACAAGCGTGGGAAATAATCTTCACCTGGCCAGCGGCCATCACATCATGTTAATATCCGTCTCGTCTCGTGACTTTTCCGTCCACAAAACAAACATTTTTCCATACTCGGAATGCCGAACGTACCATGAAGATGAAGATGATGGGTAACGAATAATATCTGATCGAGATACGGTTCCTGTGATCGCGGGAGTCACGGTGGCGAAATAGTTTTGGACTTGCCGCTCAAGTTTTAGGCTTCCAGAAAATTTTCAAGAGCTGCACGTCCCCAGAGGAAGCAAGCTCGGCCCTAACTACAAGGTGGGTAGCATCAATACAGTACCTACAATCAATTGGGCGTCCTAATTAAGGTTGTCGCGAGCCTTTTAAGTCGAAAGTGCTACCCTTAATATGGCCACAACTCTTGAGTTGTCGGCATAAAGCGATAGTGGAGAATCTCTACGACATGATACCTGCGGTCACGTCGCTGTGGTACTTATATAAAGCTCCCGTTGGTGGCCAGTAACGATATTGTATGGAAGATGGGGACCATTGTCTAGCCTACATTGTCATGCGTGGCCGAGAGTGCGACACACCTTCCTCGAGGGACTACGATAGCCGCGCAATACGGTGACACCCCACGGCGAGCTTCCGTGGTACAGACTATACCTTGCACAAGTTGTGGGCGTTTTCGCTGCTTTCCGCTCAACTTGTCGAGACTTCACATTATGGCATTTGTACCACTGGCACTGAAAGCCCGATTCCGTTCTGGCGTCACTCTTCCATCATTGATACAACGCCTGACCGACAAAAGCGAAACTTCATAATAGCCAGTCACATCGGAGCGACAACTCAGGTACCGCCATGGTCTCTATAAAGTATTCACCAAGTACGCAACCATTCCTATCTTGACAGGGACAGCCGGACAGGGCTTGGTCGGCAATCCTCCTAGATGGGAGCCTGTAATCGGCAGTCCATCAACCTATCGAGCCTGTACAAGCTTTACTGGGCAAGTTCGTTGCCCTCGAGTAACGCCGAGTAACGCCATCAAGAAATGACAGACACCTACCATGCACCCAGTTCAGTGATGAATGCTCAGGGACCGATTTTGTGACTCAATCAGGGTCGTGCCCCACTGACATTGATAGTCTCACGAGCGGCACCTGAACCAACTGTCAGTGGAAAATTTCTATCTGATGGACTATATGGTCGAATTCTTTTTGTTCTCAGATTCGGCCGCCATACACGCTATTCGGTTCTCTTCGTTGCTGGCTGCAAGCGACCACGCCGAACTCCCCCCCAAGTTACTTTAGCGCTACACCATTGATCTGGGCCCGTTCCTTCAGGTTGTGCGCTCCCTGACCTTACTCCACATGCATGTAGGATGGGTCCACCATGACGCTTAATTATATTGGGACTCGGACATTCCAGCAGGGCCGTTACTGGGCGGACCACGGTGGTCATAGCAATCATTCGCTCTGGAATGGTGTTGTTGATTTCTCTTGGGACTTGCACTTTGCGGCGACCTCCCGCAGCAACGTATTTCAACACCACTCTTCCATCCAATGTGGTCAACAGCCTAGTGTGAGTTTTGCCTCAACTCGACCACAAATCACTCCTATGTGACCGTACACTGTTGAGGTTGTCGTCTAGTTGGAGAATATCCGCCTACCGACCAATGGAACGTTGAAGGGAAGAACGTGTCCTCCGAGACTCAAAACTGTGCCAAGCTAGGTGCAAAAGGATGTAGTCATCTCATAACTACTAAGTAGCACCTATGTAACTCCTAGGGAAGTCATCGGTGTTCGTGTAACGCGTTGCCCACTACTTCGAGT
>Ga0307512_10008377_pt1 | contig 10087 bp, 14 predicted proteins | sample 14_EM_MG_FD_200267 | JGI IMG/M metagenome (GOLD analysis project Ga0307512, IMG submission 200267) | Populus trichocarpa ectomycorrhiza microbial communities from riparian zone in the Pacific Northwest, United States - 14_EM | ecosystem: Host-associated > Plants > Roots > Unclassified | place... | reverse complement strand
TGGACCACAATTAAAAGCTTTGAAAATATTCACGAAGAGGGGAGTTGACTGGGCCCGGCAGGGCGAGCCTGGACCAAGCCAATGGACGCGAGGATGAGAACAAAGATGGCCTTGGTGGACATATTAAGAAATGGGACGAGACGGATGTGGGGATGTTGAAGAAAGACTACCAAACGGGTACCGTCCTTATAACAGAGGCGGGGGATCAACAAAATTAGCGGTGGGCCTGTTGAGAATGTCCCGCACTGTGAATCCGCTTGACCTGAGGAAAACGAAAAAAAGGGTCCGCAACAGCGCGTTGCGCGGGGCAGAATCCATTGGCAACAGGTAGAATACACAGTACGACACCCGCCAGACGTTGGAGCGGCGGGGCGATATCAAGTATCACGGGGCGGAGATCCACATTCGACGGTTGCTTGCCTGCTTGATGGTAGAGTGGGTTGTGGAAATGACGGCACAGAGATGCAATAGGGCGGGTGCAGTGGGATCATCGATAGAGTCGTAGGGGACGATTTCTTGGGGGTTGCAGGATCTGGATTAGTACCCGTTAGACCGCCGAGCCCGCCCGAATGGAGCCGTGAAGTTTCAAGACAAATCGGACTTTCCTCTCCCGTTTGCGATGGACTGTGTGTGGATTGCACACGCGCTGTCATCGTCTGTGTGGCTCCCAGCTCGAGGAGATATCAAGCGGGGATGACCCAGAGTCAAAGCGTATGCTTCCATACTATAGCACGAAAGAGAGTGAGTAGGCACGTCAGGGAGATGACCCAGGGAACCAGAGGGCGGCGCCCGGAGCGGAGTACCATTGCACACGGGCAGCGCGAAACGACTCCGGCGCCTCCCACGTAGTAGCACTACCGACCGTTTACACTGAACCCTATTCAACGGTTGGAACCAGTCCGGCAACCTTGAGGTTTAAAGAACTCGGACTGTGCTACCCGACGTGGAGAGGTTTCCATGCTGATGCGATGGCCGAGTCTCTGGCACAAGAGAAGCAGTCTCGATCAGTTCCCGTTCACCACCTAGTCCTACGCGCGCCACCGGCACCTCCGTTAACCCCCACACCCCCCTTCCCATCGGTACGATGTCGGCCTCGATGAAGGCCTACCTAGCTGAGAGATACATGTCCGGCGCCAAAGCCGATGCCATCCTCGCTCGGACGACTACAAAGAAGAAAAAACGAAAGGCTGGCATCTCTACTTCTAATTCTACTGCGTCTGGGTCTGGGGCTGGTCCATCAGGATTTATTGTAGACGACGACGCTTCGTTGGTCGCACCTCCCAAGGATGAGGAGGAAGATGATATCGAGGACGCCATGGTGGTTAAAGACCGGAGCTTCAAACGACGCAAGGTCGACCCGTCACGCGGAACCACGAAGCTTGGCGGGGGCGAAGGCGGAGGGGGGTGGACGACGTTACAAGAAGGTGCTACTCGCGAAGGAGATGGTTCACCTCCTCCCACCGCCGATGAACTACCCCAAATCGCGGGCGTCGTGGAAGCCGCGCCGGCCGCTGTATCTGGGGGCCTCCTAACCAAAGCCCAGCTTCGCAAGAAACTGGGCCCGAAACCCTCAGACAAGGAGAAAGGTTCGGAAGGCGGGGAGGATATCACTCGTCAGCAGGAGACCGTGTACCGTGACGCATCCGGTCGCAAGATCGACATGAAGGCAGAGAAGGCGGAGGCGGCGCGACGGAAACGGGAAGCAGAGGAGACGGAGGCGAAGAAGATGGAGTGGGGGAAGGGATTGGTTCAGCGGGAGGAAAAGGAACGGGAGAGAGCTATGATGGAGAAGGAGAGGCAGAAGGGATTCTCGAGACATGCGGACGATGCGGAGCTCAACGAGGAACAGAAGGCAAAGGGGCTGTGGAACGACCCCGCTGCCGCTTTTTTAACGGTACGTCTACCTCGTGTTTATCTTCCTTCAGATCATCATCTCACAACCACACAGAAGATACGGAGCAAAGGCCCACGGAGACCGGAATACACTGGCCCGGCGCCGCCACCGAACCGATTCGGGATCAAACCGGGGCATCGGTGGGACGGAGTAGACCGGAGCAACGGCTTCGAACAGAAATACTTCCAACGCCAAAACGAACGGAAACGGCAGGGAGCGGAGAGTTATGCGTGGGGTGTGGACGACATGTGATGATCAAATATATATATATGTGCATGTATGTACAGCCCTACAGCAGAATTTTCGACTCGAGTCCCCTCTCCCCGTTCGGACGACCTCCCGAGGCGGGAAAGAGAAAGATACGTGTACAGATCGGTCGACAGCGGAAGAAATCAAAAAGTGGAAAGAGAAAGACTAGAGCAGGCCGGATAAATTATGCGCCGAGTCACAGCTGCTAGGAAACAGTGGTGTAGTTCCCTAAAACAGACAACGAGACAACAAATCAGGGCTAATGGAAATTCCGGAGAATGACGAGACTTACAAATGCGGGCCTGCCAATCGCCTGAACCAGTCGCCAGAACGCTTCCGGCGGGGCTGAGATCAATTGAGATGACTAGAACGGAAGAACTGTCAGTCCAAGGTGCTCGGATCGACTCGGGGATAACGGACCTGAATTCTTGTGACCTTGCAACATCAGTTGGACGATCGCAGACTTTGCGTCCCAGAACTGAACCCCCCGGTCTTTCGATCCGCTCACCACCCATTGGCCATCGTGCGAGACAGCGACAGACAATACGTAATCCTGTCCCCGACGGTTAGACACACCTATGGTCAGCAAACTCGGCACGTACCTTGTGGCCAGTAAAGTTCATCGTGCACGAGCTGTTGCCCTCGCGAGTACCGATATCCTTCTTCCCATTCAAAGTGTCGCGCTTTGACGCCCCCGGCGAGTTCGGGCGACCGCCGGGTCCATTCGCCAAACGGGACACGTCCCAGTACTTCAGTGTCTTGTCCAAACTGCCGCTCACCAACCCACGCGCATCAGGAGTGAACGCCACACTGTACACGCTATCTCTGTGTCCCCGCAGCCTCTCCAACAATTCACCAGTGCGGGCGTCCCAGATACGCACCACCTATAGTAGCTGTATTCAGAACACATCCCAAAAAACACTTATAAATCACGCACCGTATCAAGGCTACCGGCGGCTACAAGTCGTCCATCAGAGCTGATAGCCACGCTTGTAACCCCAGCATCAACGTTGTCGGGCAGGTCGGTGATTGCAAGGGTCTTCGACGACCCGTCCGTCATATCCCAGATCCTCGTCGTACGATCGCCTGACCCAGAGACGATCAATCTCCCGTCCGACGAGAAAGCGAGCGAATAGATCTCCTGAGTGTGACCCTGGAATGTGTTGCGGATTCGTTTCTTGGCAATATCCCAAATCTAGAGCGCCAAAAGTCGTGCTATGTTCAGCACTCGGCTCGAAAACGATGATGACGGCGATAACGATCGTCAACATGAGAGTTCTAGAACTTACTCGGATCGTCTTGTCCTCGGCTCCAGTTGCGAGCAGTTTGCCGTCTGGACTAAAACATACGCTCCTAATGTACAGATCATTCGTATTGTCCGCAGTTTCATCGACCAGGACGCTGTGCAACAATGATGGTGTCAGTGCCAGGGACCCCCCATCGACCGACATGCACTAAGAAAAGACCGAACCATGTTTTGGCGCCAGTTTTTGTATCATAGATCTGGGCTGTCTGATTGCAGCCCGTCGCCAAGTACTTGCCGTCCGCAGAAAATCGAACACAACAAACGACACTAAACGCGGAAAACACACCGTCAGCCCGGGAATTCCTGTTATAGAGGTGACCGAACGAATCACGCCACCAACCTTTCGTGGGCTAGGGTATGAACCAAGCTGACGTCTAGCACTCGTTTTGCTTTGGGATTGAATGCGGCGAACCAATCGCTACCTTCCTTTTTCAATTCTGGAGGCAACGTGGATGGGTCGAGATCGTCAAGAAATAGAGAGGATGCGCTTCCATTGGGCCCGGCTACAGGAATACAGCAAATCAGTAATCGAGAACGTGGTTTGTTGTAAACGCAGGGTGATATTCAACTGGTGATCAACGCCGTGGAAGAACCCGGTCCGGATGGAGGGTTGGGAAGATCCGAGGCACTCGTGGGGCCGTGTCCGGGAGGCGTAAAAGGTGTCAAGGTTTGCGGCGGTCCCGGTGGCAGCTTGCTCGAACCAGGTTGAGGGTGAGAAAGATTTGGGGAGAAAGGATCTATAGACGAGGTAAATCCGAATGAACACACGAAGACGGAGGACGTTATGGGGTAAGGGGTGTACCGGGTCTCTCCTTCAATCTCTCTGTCTTAACGCGTTTTGTGTCCCTCTGATCTCGTTCTCTGTCTCTGTCTCTATCAGACCTCTCGCGCTCAGCGCGTTCTCTATCTCTGTCCCTATCGCGGTCGCGGTCGCGATCTGAGACCTCCCTACCCCGGTTGTAATAGCTATCTGGGTATCCGGGAGGGGGAGGGGGTACAGTGACAGGAGGTGGCTGAGGCGGTTGTTGCGTCTGCTGCTGTTGTTGCTGCCGGACGTTGCTCAACTCGGACCGGAGCGAACGGATTTCTTCCTCGTACTGCTGACGAATCTCGCGATGCTGGTTCTCGAGTTGATAGAGCGCCTGACGAACTATATTCAGTTCGTTGACCTGCGCGGACACTGTCGAGAGACACGTTAGAACACGGCCGGTTTTTTTCTCCTTGGAGCGGGATTCCTGAAAGAAACTCACGACCTGCGTCGGCCTCTTCCTTTGCACTTCGGAGGATAGAGGCGTCCTGAAGGATAGCGTCGAATTCCTGGCGGATTGCATCGAAAGAATCGTTGAGGCGCGCATGGCCACTCGAGAGGCCTACGGCAGACTGTTGGACAGACTGATTTGGGGCACCCTGGGGTTGCAAGTGCTTGTGCTGTGGAGACAGATTGGGAGATGTTAGACGAGAGGAGGATAGGAAATATCGAAGGAAATAAGCACATTATAAATGCTGGTCATGTAACGTTGCGGGGAGCGAGAGGGAGGGACGGTTGGCAGCCGGGGTGAAGGCAAAGGAAGCAGAGCGAAGAGACAACAGACACAACCACCGTCAGGGCCACACTGGCGCCGAACCATTGGGTCCATTCAGCGGAGTTTGGATCTGGAATCTTGTTCAATTTCTCACGATTGTTCATCCTATCGATGTCGACCGGTACTAAACTCTATTCGACTGCGCTTCTCCCGATGAGTACTGCTGCTCGTCTGCTGCTCATACCGTATCTTCTGCGCCTCAGCTGTCGGTTTTGTGTGAGACAAGCACCACAGACGACCCAGATATCTCACCGATCTTGTCCGCAAACCACTCCTCACGCATGTCGGTCGGATCCCAAACATCACGAGGGAAGTTCGTGGCCTTTTCGTCCACATCGACAAACTCCACCAGCTTTGCATACAAATGCGGGTTTCTAAACGATCGGTTCATCATCAACGAATCGTTGAAATGCTTTGGGGCATTCGGATCGTTTTTAAGAGTGTGGAAATGGATCAGCTTTGCCTACAAGACGAAAATATAAAAAACGATCAGCGAACCGATTTTCTCTGCGTCATCATACGCGATACGATGATCACTGACCTCGACCTCCGGATCACATGGTTGCTGTGACTCCGGGGGGATTCCCCAATCGTCCACGTCAACGATTGGTGGCGGACAGAGCACACGGCGGATCTTCCCCAAGCCCCCCGATCCATCACTACCGGCGACTTCCCGATAGAGATCGGCATGCGGAGACGACATCGTCCCGTCATCCGACACAGACGTCGCCTTCGCGTCCGCATCCACCTCGCGCGCGTCCTTGTCGTTCATATGTGTCCTCGAATTTGCCCGTGATGGGGCCAAGGTAGTTTGTCGTCCAATTAGAGGCAACGAAGATGCAGAAGATGTCGCGGAAACCGGGCCGACTTTTGTCGTCATAAACACGCGCGAGAACGGTTCATCAGGGTTAGAGAAAGAGGGGACTTGATTTTCCCGCAAGAGGCAAACGTACCGTCTGGGCGACCGCTGATGTCGATAACGTCCGACCCGGAAGCCTCATCCTAACCAAAACAGAGAAGCCAAGCGAGAAGAGGGAAATTGTGAACTGCAGTCAAGCGTGAAGACTCTCACATGCCGCCGCTTTCCCCGTCTTTTCGACGGCGATTTTGAGTTGTGCTCAGAGTCGCTGTGAGATTCACCGTCGTACGCGACCAGACCTACATGGAATATTAGGACAACGGCACGAATGCCAGTTGCAAATCTCGCTCACCGCGCATGATGTGGGGGAGAGACAAGTCCGAATTTAGACATCGAAACCGAAAACTCAGTGACCTCATCATCCATGTCCGCCCATACCGGGTGGCAGACACTCGTTCTGACCCTCTTCTTTTCACTATTGTTTCTTCAGACCTTGGCCGACACCCAAGCCAACCACGAACAACATGCCCGTAGTTTCTTCAATAAACACGGCAATGGCAATCACACCAACAACTGGGCGGTTCTCGTCTGTGCATCGAGATACTGGTTCAACTATCGCGTACGTCCTCGCCCGTGCGTTTCACACTTGAAGTTGATCCCCTCCTTGTAGCATATGGCCAATGCTCTTGGGATGTAAGACATCGAACAGAACTCCTCGCCAGCACTCACTAAGCAACCCCTACAGGTATCGCACCGTGAAACGGCTTGGTATTCCAGACTCCAATATCATCCTTATGCTCGCAGACGACGCAGCTTGCAACAACCGCAACAAATTTCCCGGAAACGTGTACGCCAACCCCGGACAGGGCCTCGATCTTTACGGGGATAATATCGAAGTCGATTACCGGGGTTACGAGGTGACCGTGGAGAACTTCATCCGCCTCCTGACAGGTTGCGCCTTGGATCTCTTCCTCTCTTGATTATGCCTAACCCACGGATCCAGGTCGAGTCGACCCTTCGGTACCTCGTACTAAACGGCTCTTGACCGATGATCGATCCAATATCTTCGTGTACATGACCGGACACGGAGGTAATGAATTCCTCAAGTTCCAAGACAACGAAGAGATCGGTGCATTCGACATTGCCGACGCCTTTGAGCAAATGTGGCAGAAAAAGAGGTCGGTTCTCTCTTTCTCTGCTCCCCTCGTGCCGGGCTGCTTATTTCCTCCCTCAGGTATAACGAGATATTCTTCATGATAGACACCTGTCAGGCTACCACGATGTACTCGAAGTTCTACTCTCCGAACATTTTGGCGACTGGGTCATCGCAACTGGCCGAGAATTCGTATTCGGTAAATAACGCCCCGACCAACGTTCTGAATCGAGCTGATCCATACTTCACCAGTACGAAAACGATAAGGATCTTGGGATCTCTGTGATAGACACTTACACCCACTATGTACTTGAATATCTCGAACAGATCAACAAGACCAGCCAGCTGACCATGCAGGATCTCGTACGTCTCGAGAACTTTCCGCCACAGATTCAGGCGGCTGATACTGACTATTTTTAAAGTTTGACATCTACGAGCCACAGAAGATGAAGTCAACCCCCGGCGTCCGCGCTGATCTGTTCTCTCGCCCACTTGACAAGGCTCTGCTCACAGATTTCTTTGGTGGGGTGTCACAAGCGGAGGTCGTGGCAGAGGACGCCATCGAATCCCATATAAGATCTAGCGTAGCGGAGAAAGTGCCACAGAAGCCCAAGGCCGTGAAACCGTCCGCAGTGAAGGTGGACACTTTTGGGGGGCTCTCGCGTAAGGGTGATGATGTGCCTAGCGCTAAGATTCGCGCTTGGGCAGGCGCTGGTCTCATTGGACTGTTTGTCGCGTTCATCTCTATCGGTGTAAGTAGGTCGTCTTGATATGGTTACATATCTCCCTTATGCCGCCCGCTGTATTCCGCCGGCCTGGAAGCAATGCCGCAGAGCATTACATGCCAATGCATGTGCATTCATGGTGTAGACCGCTCATATTCCTTTCCTGTCTCCCGTGCCCGACAAGGAAATCGGAAGCCCACAGGCAGGTACTTTTACATAGTGTGAAACATTGATGGGAAGAGGTGGGGCGACTTACGTGACTTGAGGGCCACTGTGGTGGCTGTTGACGTATCGAGGGTGGCAACTGTCGAAATGAATCGAGACGCCCTTGCCTGACTAGTACAAACGGGTGATGGAACATGCATTGTGTGCATGCAGAAACGAGGGAGTTCCACACAAAAGTAAGATGTGCATGATCACAATAGCAAACCCTTGGGTTGGCACCCGTGCCTGATGCACATCGATGAGGTGTGGCTACGCCAGTTACGTCCGATTCCGCAGACACGGCGTCTAGGGATTCAGAAGACGCAGAAGGCGATAAGACAAATCCGGAACCCCGCCTTGATGGATTCTATAAGGAACTACCCCCAGCGCTGCGAATCGGGGCCGAAATAACCTGGAAACGTGAGGGCGCCAGGCGAAACCGAGATCGCGATATGATACATCACTGTGGGAAAGAAAGGTATTGATTGTTCGTGATTTTGTCAATACCTTGGCGTGTCACGATCAGTCCCACCGGTACTACGAACAGTATGCGGTATAACACGCATAGGTACTGATTTTTTTGGACTTGTATCAGTCGCTTTTGGGTCGTTCTAAGTCCAAAAAAAATGCTATTATCAGTACATTGGTGCCTCATGGTAAGACGGAAGGTTACTGATAAATCAGTAAAAACGGGGTTACTGCTAATCAGTAAAGACGGGGTTACTGACAAATCAGTAAAGACAGGGTTACTTCCGGTCGCTTTTTAGCAGTGATATTGGGATTGAAATTCTAGTACTGATACTAGCCACGAAGAGACCGGCGATTTAATAGGGAGCCGAAAATCACTAGCATCAATTCTTCAGCCTACGGATTATTAATTACAGATGACTAGCTACTCGTCGTCCGAATCATCCGAATCTGAGTCGTTCTCTGGGTTCGCTATCGTCCCACTCAACCCTGTATTAGCCCCAGCCCCAGTATCAATGTCTGTGAACCCGGGTACGTCTGTGGGGGCTGCGTTGGCATTGGTTCTGGTGCCCGTTTTTGCTTTACGCTGTGCCTGTGCCCGACTATTCCGTAAGTAGAGCTTGACCATCTCTGCTGTGGCCCAATTGTATTGGAATGTTGCCATGATTGGATATTTCCCTGCAGTCTGGGCAGACGTTAGTAATGTGATTCATTGATGCAACGAGAATAGGCGAAAAACGAACAACGGTGAATATCTTGTGGATTTCATCCCCCGGTTGGTTTTTCCAGTGTTCGGTCTTGTCGATTGCGGACATGTTCACAAGTGAACGGACAAAACCCTACGCATACTGTGAGCAAAAAAGGTCAAGGAAATGAACGGGATACTTACCTGAATCTCATGATACATGGTGGTCTCTATGCCCATTGCGTCAGCGAGGTTGAAGTCACCGCGGCCACTTGTACCGTGTGGCTTTGGAACGAGGGTCGAGGTGGCGGTGTCAGTGGCTTGGGCAGCTTTAGCTGCAACCAGAGCCGCTCGTAACTCTTTGAGCGTAGCCTTTTGTGCCTCTATTGAATTGGATCAAAAGTCTATCAATAAAGCGAAGGATTGACGGTATACTACATGTGGTACTCACTATTCTTCCGACGGAGCTCCTTCAACTTAATGTCCTTGGCATTTGCGAGTACAACTAGCTGTGCCTTTGTCATACTTGTGGCCGGGGTTTCTTTCCATAGATGATCACTATTGCTCGTCCTTGCCATTGTGAGGGGAGGGGAGGGGTGAACACGGGGGAGAAGGAAAGGTGTACAGAGAGAAGTGAGAGGGAATGAGGCGATTTATACGTATGCGTGTCCCACTCGTTCGGTTACCTGCCGGGTGACAAAGACGCTAAGTTTGATGGAGAGAACACAGGATGCATCCTGGAATTTGTAATCCACCTTCTCCCTCCTCCATCCATGGTCCGTGCACCTATTCCTGGAGCCGCAAAACAGCGGCGATGTACCTGTGGCTGCAACACGACTAGCATTAAGACTATGAACAAACACATGAACGAGCACTCACGGCGTCTGAATATCAAAACAACACAGCTCGCTAGCATGACAGCTGTTTTCCACTCAAAGAAGCGGGGACCACCCGCAGCAGA
>Ga0307512_10008375_pt1 | contig 10087 bp, 8 predicted proteins | sample 14_EM_MG_FD_200267 | JGI IMG/M metagenome (GOLD analysis project Ga0307512, IMG submission 200267) | Populus trichocarpa ectomycorrhiza microbial communities from riparian zone in the Pacific Northwest, United States - 14_EM | ecosystem: Host-associated > Plants > Roots > Unclassified | place... | reverse complement strand
CCGAGAAGGATCGATTTTGTGGCCAAAATGCATGGCAATGAGATTTGTCAGAGGCGCGGAAGATTTCCGCCTCGTGAGGGAGCCGTGGCTCGGTGGTTATGCAGGTTATGGCTGGGTGCGCATCTTGCAGAACCAAAGATGACTTTCTAAATCTCGGCCTATCCACTGCGCTTATGGCTAGAGGTGACACAATACCTCGTCCAGATTTTGGGCAGTGCTTGGGCCGATCGAAAAACGAAAACGGTAAAACAAGGATGCGTGTACAGCCCTGTCGATTGTTTGATTGGACCGTTTAGCTTGGTCATACACGTTCAATGGCCCGTTCATTCAACGTTCAAATTTCAAACCTCGCCTCCCGAAGATTGCGTCACATGATTTCATCCATACAATCCACCGTAACCGGTACCGTACCTTCCGTCAGCCTTCTGTTAACGTTGTCTGAGCGACCTTTTATTATTATAGAACACTTGCGCGACAAATGGGAAGGTTGTCTGTAACGCTTGCCGTTCGATGTCCTGTCCGGCGCTATACAATCATTTTCAGTCCGAGTCCGAATGAGTGCTGGCATTCGATGTGGTCAGTAATACAGTAGTATTGCCGCGCGATGGACAAAATCCTGGCCACACCTCAGGTATGATACGCCGTGGGTATCTTGTCACCCATTCAGCAGAAATACAGTTCGGAACAACGACGCACGTGCTTGAGCGCTACCGCCGTGGGATCAGATCAACAAACTGTCAAGCCTGTCAGGACTGTCATGGAAAAAACGTACCAGGAAAATGGTCACAAGTTCGTTCTTCGAATCACAGCGCCACGAGTGTCCACCTCAATTTCACCCCCCTCCCTTCCCACCACCTTCCTTCTCATTTCGTACTCGGATTTGGATTAGCTACGATAAAAATGGCGAACACTTTGACTGGCGCAATGACGGACTCGGAGACCTGTGGTCAGTTTTATATATCTTTGATGCCACAGCCATCGCTGATTTTCCAGCGAGCAGGCCATAGCCCGAGTATCAACGTACTCCCCGATAACGTCTTCCTTGAGGTATTCAACCTTTGTCGACTGCATTCCGTCTACACTTGGGAATGCGGTGGCTGGTACAGGCTCGCACACACATGCAGACGATGGAGGCACATCATCTTTGCGTCCCCTTCCCGTTTAAATCTACAGCTTTACTGCACATACGGCACTCCCGTAGCAGATATGCTGAGCCATTCTCCGCCGCTCCCACTTTCCGTCAGTTATCATGAAGGCGCACCGCACCCATTTACCCCCAAAGACGAGGAAGGCGCTCTTCTTGCGTTGCGGAAACACGACCGCGTCCGTTATATTGACCTCTGCGCTCCTCTCGCCACTCTAGATAAAATATTCGCAGCAATGAACGGGTCGTTTCCAGTACTAGAACACCTTACGCTTTCTGTTGATCATTCAGACACCGACGAGGACGAACGTGACAGCTACCTGTTCGATCATGCCAGACTCCCACAAGCATTCCAGGCCCCGCATCTTCGCCACCTTGATTTGAACCGGGTAGGGGACGTCGCTCAAGTAGATTTGCCCCTGCTTGCTTCTCTCTCCGGCCTCATATCTCTTACGCTCATAGGAGTCCCATTCTCTGCCTTCCTCTCCATCGAATACCTAGCGTCACGCCTTTCTCTTATGCCCCTGCTCGAGTGCTTCGGCCTTGGATTTGACTCCTATGTTCCCATTGACGACCCAAGCCTCGAGAGTGAGCCGGTCGTTGCGCAGAACGTGAAGCAGATCCCCTTTCCAAACCTATCTGAGATTTTCTTTAAGGGTACCAGTTCTTATCTGGAAGCCCTCGCAGCTCAAATCAGTGCCCCTCTCTTAAAGACCTTCACTGCGCAGTTTTTCGACGAACCTTCATCTTCCCTCCCCCACCTATCTAAACTCCTATCTGCAGCGGCAGAGCTCAGGCTTCCCGTAGCCTCCATCGAGTTCTCCGGAGTGGGCGTGGAGGACCCCAATGTCGTCATATGCATGGCTGGCTCAGAATCTACCCTGGATTGGTGGCCAAACTTGGTTCCTTTCCAAATTAATTTCCATTGTGATTCGCTTAGTGAGCAGGTCGATTCTACTGGGCAGATCTGTGCCTCACTCTCTCCGATGCTCTCCGCGGTGGAGAGACTACACCTCAACCTCAATGGAAGACGTTGGCAGCTTGTGGGGATATTTGATATCGACGATGACGCATGGCATGATCTTCTCAGACCGTTTTGTAGCGTGAAGAAGCTGCAGATCGACGACGTTCTGATAGAGGTCCTGCCTCCTGCGTTAGATGCCATGGACATACTTCCAGAACTTTGCAAGCTTGCGCGACCGGATTATGCGCGCTTCCTTGAGGATTTCGATCACTTCATCGCTTCGAGGCGGGACGCAGGACGACACATTACCAAGCGTCGGCGTCTTCCTACTCTGCGTTCCCTACGCAAGGAGGATAGTCTGGATGCGAGTGAGGACGAGAGCGATGGGGACGAGGGTGAGGATGAGGACAAAGAGCGGGAAGACAGGGAGGTGGTGGAGAGGGGGGTTGAAGATGAAAGAAAGGAAGCTGAGGAAGCCGACCGTGACGCGAACACCGAGACAGACCCGGCCCGGGATCCCGACTCTGGGTCCGGCGATGACCTTGGATCCCTCACAGAGCCTGACTCCGACTCTGACTTCAATTTTGAGTGTACGTTCAATCAGCGTCGCGCTCGATTCGCTCTATTAGCCTAGCGTCCAACGCTACTTGGCCCACGCCACATTGTAACCAAGAAATAACAATACTTGTCGAGGATATTTCTCTCGCTCTTGCTGGTATCGTAGGTCCGATTGCTTCTATGCTATCAATAGTGCTAAAGCTGCGGTTTACAGTTTACTCTTTAAAGCAAAGCAACATACCCCTTTAGGTCCATGGACCTTTACCAGCTTTACCCCCTGACGACAATCCGGATTACAAGTATGCTCTATCCCATATGATAGTACTAATTACCCTTGTATATTTTCTTTCACATCTCCACGGACCTCCCCACACCCGTTCCATCATCATGAGTGATGTACTCGGGCGCGACTGCGGTATTCTTGGTTACGGCTACTAGGGCCTACTCCAATGCACCTGTCGATGGACGAAATTACGTAGTCATTATATGGCATTTTAGGGCGCTGTTGATAAAATTTGAGGTGTCAGAATACATCCAGAACGGGTCGATAGTGGACATCTGGTCATGCCCCGAACTTGAGTTGCATGAGCAACAACACAAAGATGATCAAACGAGTTTGTCCCCAGGAAGTCCTTAAAGCCCACCGTGGGTTTGGCTTTGGAGGCGCGTATATTTTGGAATCAAAAGTTCATACATTGGCTTCAACGCCAGTATACCGAGTTCAACTTCGAGTTCCCGCTCCAATTTCCCTAGCTATCGATGAAATTTGGCCATGATAAAGCGGCAAACGATGCTATCAGTATTGTAGACAGATCAATATGAGATGTTCAGCCACGCCAGTGAGTGATAGGTGGATCTCTTAGTTTGGTTTTTCGCTTTCCGTATCACTTGCGAACACCCACCGCAGGTGCTTTCATAAACTGAAAACGACGTACGGGAGACTAATGGGTTTGATTTGATGTGAAGAAACTTGCTCTTGTCTTGGCGTTGGGTGAGGTGAGTTCTTATGTTGTCCATTTGAGCCAGACTCGACGTTACACGCTACAGCAGGTATTGAAAGGAGCTAAGCTGGTGTAGGCCCAGCGGTGAGCCCGGAAGGAAGGAAGAGAGAACAAGGCCACGATCCCGAAAGGTTAAGAACGCGCGAAAGGAAGCCATGATAGGCATAAGAGACTTGAGGCGAGAGTCGTGAAACGATGGCGGGAGTGCGTGAGATTATGACGAGAGAAAGCGTGAGACTGAAGAGATGAGCGACAGCACGGTAGCTCAGCTTGTTGTCAAAGCGGCCAGTCGGAGACAAAGCACACAATGCGAGAGCAAGAGAGAATTGGGCCACAATTGTCGGCCTTTGACGAGGTCACGCAAGGGGTTTATATATGCAAGTCTGACATAGTGGAGACAAGTACTCTACGTGCAAGTCGATGAGAGGGGGGAGAGGAAACCGAGGAAGCGAAGGCGAATGCGGCCCTGCCGGTGACAGAGCCGCGTGGTGACGATGACGAAGGAAAGTGGTGTTCAAAAATGAAGAAAATTTGAATGAATTGTATCCAAGTACGCGACAGCGAGCGCGTATTCGACGAGGGTTCGGGAGAAGAGGCGACGTTCGATGGTCAATGGGCTAAGGTAAAAGAGGAAGAACTGGAATGGGGAACGGGAGGTCTATGACGAAAAGAAAACAAGGGAACGTACGAAAAGAATGTTTGATCGATCCTACGTATAGTGAGCGTCCTTCCCTACAAAGACATGGTTCTAGACTGAGACCTGAGTTGCAAGGGGCCGTATACGGCACGTGCGACGTGGAGCGACGGGCTTTTCGAGGTGGCGCGCGCTTGTGGCGTCGGCCGATGATGCTTGGGTGATCCACATGTCTTCGGCCGGAGGATTTGGGGCGCGACGAGAGGAGGGACTTGGTCGTGAGGGGGACAACCGCACAAGGGTCAATTGTGAAGTAACGAGGGTGGATGAGGATGGGTTGAAGGCGGGGCATGCGGAATGAAGGGGAAGAAAGGCTAGGCGTAGTGGGGCTAGGCGGGCGCACGGATGACCTCACGTGGTCAGTACACACACGATGTGAAGCGGCAGGGATCTGCGGCGCGGCTTGCGGTGCTCGATTCCGAGGCTACAGCACGTACTGACTTTGAAGTACTGTATTCCCTTGAGATGGCTCGGGGTACAGTATACCTGCCCAATGTCGCTATCCAGCAAGCATCTTGTCTAGCCAAGCCCACCGCACGCGTTACGTCATGCCACCTCTTCTGAGGCTCTTCTCCAGAAGGCAAAGTGCCCGATTGAGACACGTATGAACGGAGCCAAAAAAAAACGCCGTGAGATCATCCCACTACCCATTCCACCCATAATTCTATCCCCATCTCTCAGTAACCCCTCCGATCTGACTTATTTTGCTTCCTCGTCCACACCTCAGTTGCACGGTCCCGTCGTGGTTCGCCTTCACCCCAACTACAGGTGGCAAATCCCCGCACCTGGGCGGAGGACTCTACAATTTGCCGGAGGTCGATGTGGTTAGACGCGGATATGCCAGCCCGGCCATCGTTCAACTATTATCACCCCCGGCGATGGTGAACTATACCTCAGAGTCGCCTTCAACACTCCGCCACTAGAATCCGAACTCGAATTACTGGCGGCTGTTCGCGCTTTGGCACTTGCCGAGGTTTGACCGCGATATCGACGCTTGTTCATCATCCCATCTGACCACTGGGCACACTCCTAGCTCTCACATGTCCTCGTCGCGAACGCCCCTCCCCACCTGGGCACATACCCTGGCTGACACTTTCCTCGGCCATCGCCCATAGCGACAATACTCCACTGGACCGTCTGGTCTCCTACGACACAACCTGTATATTCCAGCTACGAAATGACGATCGGGGCGTTGTAGCAATTAAACAAATGACAAGAGCACATTCTGATATGGTGTGGTCAGGTTTTGATTCAGAACAGGAACGGGAACAGATAAGTAGGCGTGACGCCTCGCTTCTCTTCTCGTAGCACAGGGCATCGTACAGGTCTCCACGGCTGACATTAAAGGGACAAGAGGCACAAGGAAATAAGAGGCGAGAGACATGGACGAACTAGAAATGTCTGTCAAGAGTAAGATGAATGAAAGCAGGGAAAGGACACAGGAGACGAGGTGCACGATCGCTAGGACAGAAAGGCGTGTGTATGGGCTGAGAAAGAGGGACGTCTAGGGCATGAAGAAAGGACGTAAACATGGGTATACACGACAGTCAAATGAAAGGAGGAATGGGGATACATGCAGATGTCCGCGCATTGGGTCAGGTCGAGTCCGAGTCGCGGCTATTGAGAGGAGGCGGTGGAGTGGCGGAGGATCTTCGCAAGTGGTGGCAGATAAAAAAAGACTAAAAAAAGGAGGGAAGAAGTCCAAATGTCACCAGCAACGTGAACGGTTGAAATTTGAAATGCGAAAACACGAATGTGGGGCCGGAAGTGGATCGGCTTGCCCGGCGCCACAGAGGGATGTGTTTGTATCGATTTGGTCAACCTAAGACGTATTACATTTTACATAACACCTGCCATCGTTCAATTTCCAGATAGTATGTACAAGTGACTTCGATATCCGAGTTGCCTCATTGTCGCTACAATCTGATTGATTTTTTCTCTCCTCAATCCATCAGCCCACTAGTACTCTCCCCAGTCGCCATTTCACGAGTCGTCATCATGCAACCAGATGTCATCCATGCCACCGAACATCCAGTTGAAGGTGAGAGTCGTTTTCAGTACACCCTCTGAATTCGTCCTGATAGATCTTTGTGTCGGATAAGGACATCGCCCATCGACTTCATTTATCAGCATACTCATGGACGACATACTCCTTGAAATATTCCATTGCTACCGATTGGATATTCCACTCGGTTGGGATCACAAATGGTGGTACAAGCTCATGCACACTTGCAGGCGATGGCGCTACATCATCCTTGAATCCTCATCCTCCTTCCAACTACACCTTGACTTCACGCATGGCAAGCCTATAGAGGAAATGTTGAAATACTCACCGCCACTTCCACTCTTCATCAATTTCGAGAACGCGAAGATGTCCACAAAAGACGAAGAAGGGGTATTGCTTGTGCTTCAGCACCATCATGATCGCGTACGTCTCATCAATCTGCGCGAACCGGCCTTGCAGAAGCTAGTCGCGGTTATGGGAAAACCTTTTCCGATGCTTGAAAACCTTAGGCTCGTTTCTCTGGATCCACATCATTGTTCCCGACTTCCCGAAACATTCACAGCCCAACGTCTACGCCACTTGACTTAAATCCAGGTTGGGGATGTTTCCGCCCCAGGGCTTCCTTTGCTCGCATCCATCACTGGACTCGTCACTCTCTCCCTCAGAGGCATTTCATCTCCAACCTCCCTTCCCGTAAATTATCTCGTTTCACGCCTCTCGCTTATGCCGCTCCTCGAGAACTTGTCCCTCGAGTTCGCCTCCGAGTCGTTTGAGGTACAATCATCCTCTCCTGGAAACGTCAAGAGCGATCTAGCAGCCCTGCAGACACAGGTGGTTCAGCTTTCCAAGTTGGACGAGATTGTTTTTAGAGGCCGCTGTCGCTATTTGGAAGGCCTCGTGTCTTGCATCCGCGCCCCCCTCTTGACGGGTTTTACGTTGTCATTTTTCTCACGGCCCTCGATTCCCCTCCCTCGCTTGTCCGAGTTTCTCGCTGCAGCAGAGGAGCTCAGGTATCCTGTGTGTTCTTTTACCTTTTCCGGCCCGACTGAGGACTCGAAGAATCCCGGTGTGTCGATTGTCATTGCGGGCTTGGAAGAATTTGTCGATCACTTCTCGCGGGAAGCTCCGTTCCGTATACGTTTCCCGTGCAGGAGTCTAGATGCCCAAGTAGCCTGTGCGGCGCGGATCTCAACTGCACTGGCCCCGGTACTTTCCTCGGTGGAAAGACTCCACCTCGGGTATTACGCAACGGACTGGCACAAGGGGCTTCTGCCCGAGATCCCACGTGAAGCGTGGTTCGAACTCCTGCGACCTTTCTCCAATGTGCAGAAGCTCCAACTGGACACCGCCATGACGAGTAAGCTCTCACTTGCTCTGTGCCCTCTGGACGGGCCACCTGCGGAGGGGGTGTTGCCGAAACTCTCCAAGCTCTTACGACGACACCACGCACGCTTCGACGGCATTCTTGACCCGTTCATCGCTGCGCGCCAAGCCGCGGGACAGCCCATTTCCAAGCGCCGCTGTCCTCCCACCTATACTGATTCAGAAAGCGAAGACGACGAATCGTGGTGGCTTGGTTCCGAAGACGAGGGCTCCACAGAGCTTGACTCGGACTCGGACTTTAAATAGTCTATGTCTCGATGTATCCGATCAGTATCCGATTCTGTTCCCAAGTGCTTTCCCAGCCCGGCTTGCTGCACTGGTATTGTCGTTTTTTTGACTGTACCGGTAAACCCCACGTATAGTGGTCTAAACCCTTACATCTAGATCGGTTTTCAGTTCTTATATTTGTCTTGCGTTCTCCCATCTCACATGTGACCAGCATGCCCATCCTATGTACGCTACTTCTGTGATTGAGCACCCACTCTCATACCTATGCCCCTTTCACTTTATCTCTTGTGCCAATGCTAGACGTATAAATGTAGGCCTTCACACACCAACCTCAATGTCATTGTCCACAGATAACACGTGATCCGAATCGTGGCAGCCTCGGCAGCTCGCACCGTGGTTACCGCATTTGGTTCGGGCCCACGCTCAACCAAACAAATACTGTAGTGTTGATAATATAGAGAAATTGGTTGGTCAATTAAACAAAACGCTGGGCGGCATGGCCAGAACAGTATACATCGGAGTGGGAATTACGATTACGACACGTTGCAAAACCTTGAAAGCTGATTGGTAGATGCCCGGGCCATAAGCAATCCAACTCGTTCCTGACACCAGGTGTGCACCTGCCAGCGGTGCAACTCTGGCTGCACATAGTTAGCCTGAGCTCCGACTCAACTCAACTCAACTCTCCGGCAACACTACCAAAGAGGTTTTGTACCCTAAGACTCGCAAAGTATTACGTTATGATGGCCGTAATGGGAACGGGAAAAGCGAAGACGATGACCGCCGCGGCTTCGCCTCGGATTCTCCGTTCTTTTTCACCAGCCTGAACATTCGTGCTCCCAGCCCTGTAGGATTGGACCACCAACAAGTTACTTCTGAACCAAACGCTAAAGTATCAACCTAACTTCCTGAACCCGCGGTGTCTCGACTCTTAGCCTCTGTCTCTTCAGTTTTCTTCCATACTGTAAGGTGGCGAATCGAGCGAGCCACCTTACTTCGGTCATCGGACACACAACATACTATTCGACGGCACACGCGGGCGGAGTGCTAACCAAATGGGCCATCGCGCACAGATATCATGTGCGATCGATTCCGAATCGGTCGCGCCATGTAATCTACGCGCGCAGCACTCGTATCCCGAGCAATCAGTGCTACATTGATTACTTGAAGATCGAAACGCGGAGCGCGGATGTCAACGTGTCAACGCCACGTCCAATCGATCGCAGCGGGCGTTCATCGGACGAATAACTCAAGTAGATAGATACGATACAAATATTGTACAATACTGCCTGTATATAAAGTCTGCCCTTCGTCGAGGGAGGGGCAGACGACACTTCTTTACAAAACTTTCACTGAATAAAACCACAATTTGGGCTGGTTATTCCGTGTGAAGTTCTTAGGAGCAAGTCTAAGTCTAGCCCAAATCTCTATCACAATCCCACATGCCTACGGCGCGTTACACATACCTTCTCCGTTCTTTTGGTGCTCGAATCCGGATAGGTCGCATGCCAGTGCGTGGTCAGTTACATATGTCTTCTACTGCAACAATCGTCACCAATATTCCAGCGAGCAGGCTTCGATTCGAGCATCAATGTACTCCCTGATGACGCACTCGTCGAAATATTCGATTTTTGCCGATGGGAAGACGTCCCCGCTTGGAATCACGTAGGGTGGTACAAGCTAGCACATACATGCAGACGATGGAGGCATATCATCCTCTCGTTTCCCTCTCGTCTACATGTACACCTTTACTGCACGTATGGTTCACCAGTTTCAGACATGCTGAGCCATTCGCCGCCCCTCCCACTCATCATCGATTACCATGGACGGCAACCATTATCTGAAAAAGACGAGGAGGGCGCACTCCTTGCCCTCCAGAAGCACAATCGCATCCGTCATATCCACCTTTGTGCATCAACTACCGCTCTCGACAAGCTCCTCGCGGCTATGAACGGGCCGTTCCTACTGCTAGACCACCTTGGGCTTTTTACTCAACACTCAAATGCCGACAAGGATGAAAGTGAGGGCGACAAGCCCGACTGTCCCCGACTTCCCCAATCATTCCAGGCCCCGCATCTGCGCCAGCTTGATCTGAGCCGGGTAGGCGATG
>Ga0307512_10008374_pt1 | contig 10088 bp, 7 predicted proteins | sample 14_EM_MG_FD_200267 | JGI IMG/M metagenome (GOLD analysis project Ga0307512, IMG submission 200267) | Populus trichocarpa ectomycorrhiza microbial communities from riparian zone in the Pacific Northwest, United States - 14_EM | ecosystem: Host-associated > Plants > Roots > Unclassified | place... | reverse complement strand
GAGAAAAAAAAGCCTAATAATTAAGCTCTGAAAGTGATATATATATATATATACATATATAAAAAAAGCAGAGAGAGAGAGAGGAAAAAAAAAAGAAAACGAAAAGAGCTTCTTGACCCCTCAAAAATCCTCTTCTTTAAGAAATCAAGACAAGCAAGTCAGAGATAGAAAGAAAGAAAGATTAAAATGAACTGATTTATTGAGAAGCCAAGAAAATGGAAAGCACAGCACCACAAGCAGAAGAGCTCCTAAAAAAAATCCAACAACTTGAAGCGGGACACCATCATCTCCAACAACAAATGTCAAAGCTCAAGCTTTCCTCTACTACTACCGATCCAAAACCAACCCAACAAAGGTCCCATTCTATATCTCCACAAAGGTCTGGTCCCAGGAATCGGGTTGCTGGGGGGCCAACCGGGTCGAGTTTTGAGGCTGCTTGGAAGAAGGGTTCTGCTTCATTTAGACATTCATCGCCTTTACAGAGAGAAAGTAGAAGTTTGAATAGTAATAATGCTAGCGATGGTCACAGTAATGGTGGTGGAGAAGGAGGAGATGGTAATAGAGGAGGACCTTCTTCTGTGAAGTTTACTGATAAACAATATTTGAATATATTGCAGTCCGTGGGACAGTCTGTTCATATTTTTGATCATTCAGGTCGTATTATTTACTGGTAAGTTTGCTATGTTTCTTAAAGATTTCTTTCTTCTTTTGCATTTTCGTTTCACATCTTTGTCATTTGGGGCTGTTGTTTGTGTGTATGGTGTGTTTCTTTTGGTTTGAACTTTGGGTGTTGTTGTAACTGTAGATATGTTGGTGGTTGACTATGGAAATTGTGATTCCGATTTCTGAATTTGATTGGTATTAGATGATAATCCCTTTTAATCTGAGTTGTAATATAAATTTTGTGCTTTTGAACGAGTTTCGCGTGATTATTTTTTTGCTGGGTTTTTCTAGTTTATGCGGAAATTGAAGGCATTGATTTATGGGGTTTAGGTGTATTGTTATGATTGTGCAGGAACCGAACAGCCGAGAACCTTTATGGTTATTCAGCTGCAGAAGCTCTTGGTCAGGATGCTATTGAGCTGCTAATTGATTCTCGGGATTATGCAGTGGCAAATGGTATTGTTCAACGAGTTAGTATGGGGGAGAAATGGACAGGGAAGTTTCCGGTTAAGAATAAAATGGCGGAGAGGTTTACAGTTGTTGCTACTAATACTCCTTTATACGATGATGATGGTGCTTTGGTTGGGATTATTTGCGTGTCGAGTGATTCACGACCTTTTCAAGAAGTGGGGGTTGCATTGTTGGATTCGAGGAACTTGGAAGCAGAGTCAAGCAATAGTTCGCCCAGGAATATCGTCATGAGCAAACTTGGTCTTGATTCTCAACAGCCCTTGCAAGCAGCAGTAGCGTCAAAAATATCAAATTTGGTCAGTCTATTAGTTTTTTTTGTGTTCTTATGCATTTAACTATACAGCGTTGCCTGTCTTGATTGTTATAATCACCAAAACAGGCATCCAAGGTGAGCAACAAAGTCAAGTCCAAAATCCGGCCGGGAGAGAACAGCATGGATCGTGAAGGAGGGAGTGGGGACAGTCACTATTCTGACCATGGGTACTCAGATGCAGCTCTATCTGACCATCGGGAGGATGCAAATTCTAGTGGAGCTAGTACGCCAAGAGGAGATGTACATCCATCTCCTTTTGGTGTATTTTCCCATCTTGACGACAGGTCACCAGCACAATCATGCAGAGAATCTGGTGATGAGAGCGAAGGAAAGCCTGCAATTCACAAGATCTTTACCTCAAAGGCAGAAGCATGGATTGGTAAGAAAGGGCTGTCATGGCCCTGGAAAGGGAATGAAAAGGAAGGCTCAGAAGCAAGGACTACACGTTTTGGGTGGCCTTGGTTGCAAAATGATCAAGAGAGTGAAACATTTCATCAGAGAAGTCCCTCTTCCGGTGCAAAATCTGAAAGCCATGTCAGTGAAAGTAATCGGCCTGCCAATAATGAGGCCTCTGGGTCCTGGTCTTCTTCAATTAATGTTAACAGCACAAGCAGTGCCAGTAGTTGTGGAAGTACCAGCAGTACTGTGAATAAGGTGGACCCGGACACTGATTGCTTGGATTATGAAATATTATGGGAAGACTTGACTATTGGAGAGCAAATTGGGCAAGGTAGTTATCTTTAAATTGAAAAGTGTGCTTCTAGAGTATCGACTCTAAAATGTCCTTTGGTTGAGCTACTCTTCTGTATTTAATCTTTCCTGAACTTGAAATTTTTTGCATCCTCATTGAATGTCTAGTGACAAATAACAGTGATCTGTCATAATGCTTCTTTAGCTTTTATCTTTAAGCTGAGATGTTTTGCTTGACTACACTTCATTTGCATTCTCACTTTACCACTTTTACTTTATATTCCTGCAGGTTCTTGTGGAACTGTATATCATGCCCTGTGGTACGGATCAGTATGTTCTCTTGCTCTTTTCCTTTGAAACATCTTTATTCTCAATGACGTGTAATCACAAGATGTATATGAATTCAGATACTTGAGATAAGATACAGCATTGTGCCTGCCATCTATCCTAATCTAAAGCTTTCATTTCTGTTCATTATGGATAATATGAACAGAAGCAAACTCAAGTTAAAATTGCCTAGTCTGAACTTTGTAAGCATATATGTCTATGACATTGATATGTCTTACATAAACCACATAAATGGGATGTTATGTGCATTTAGTGTATACATGACTCTGCTTTCTTATTCTTACAGAATATAAGATGCTGCCTTGTGAGCTAGGATCTCTATGAAGCTTTAATTGTGTTTCGCATTGAGTGGAATGAGGAAAAGAAGCAAAATGAACTTTGTGGTGATGATATTTTATTTATCCTTGGTTGAGCAAAACTCATTTTGTTTCAGGATGTTGCTGTCAAAGTATTCTCCAAGCAAGAGTATTCAGATGATGTTATACTTGCATTTAAACAAGAGGTGGGATTCCAGTTATCTCAACAGAATCATAGTTACAGTTTCTTGCCATTTAAATGCATGTCAAATTGGGATGTTTCTAGTATGTTTCCAAGCATCTTGCTATGCATGCTCCATTTTAACCAATTCCATTTCCTTCTTCTTTTTTTACCTGCTACAAACTGGTCCGTGTGTACATGATTTCCATTGTCTTAAAATTGCCAACGACCTTGCAATCATTGTCATATTAACTTTTTTATTAAAGGTCGTTTCTTTAGAAGATCTTATTGTCTGCAATGAATATCAATGCTTGGGTTGGTGTAGACAAGTGACACCATTTAACTGAAGGCTTTGAAGTCTGTAAATATGTAAATTAAGATAATAAGAATCAAAATGCTGGTCAACTGGACTATACTAGCCTTAGTTGGAGACATATGAGCAATACGAGATTTTCTTAGTGGATTTGCTTAAAGCTGTATTATGGTTACTGGTATTGTCAAATCTTGATTTCAACTAGTTTAACAATGCTATGCTAGGTCTTGCCTGAAGGATCGGGTGATTTTGGGATTCAGATTTGGGAATATATCATATCTTGCATTGTTATATAATGAAGGATGCTCCCCTTCCCTGTTTTAATATAACATCAATGCCCCTTTTCTTTTCATTCATGAAGGTATCTCTCATGAAGAGACTCCGGCATCCGAATGTTTTGCTCTTCATGGGTGCTGTGACTTCACCTCAGCGTCTCTGCATTGTTACAGAGTTCCTCCCACGGTAATTTTGAACTCCATCTCAACAACTATGAATGATGAGCTTTCAGTTTTATTACTTTTCAGTGTGCCAACTAAAAAATGGCACATAATTTTTGTAGGGTGTCATATGATTGAAATTAACTTGTAAATTCCTGAAACAGAAGATAATGTACTTTTCAGTAACTGTTCTATTTCCCGTTGATGCAGTGGAAGTTTGTTTCGCTTACTGCAGAGGAACACAACCAAACTAGATTGGAGACGGCGTGCTCATATGGCATTGGATATAGTGAGTGGTGAATTTTTTATGAATATACTTCCTGGTAGGAATTATTGCTTGTTGTAGTGCTAAAACTCTTGGGCCTGTAAGGAATGCTGAAGGTTGACGATGTCTCTGAATTGTTCCTTCTATGATCCCACCTCGTTGGGACCAAAATGGTGCAATGACTGTCTTGTTTTCTTGTTGAGGATCTCTATGGTTTTTTCATTTGTTTGGGGTTCTTGAGGTGTTCTGATTGATTTTTAATAATGAAGTGTATCTCATCCTTTATTTTATTGTTTGAATCCTCTACAGGCTCGAGGTATGAACTATCTTCATCATTACAACCCGCCTATCATTCATCGTGATCTGAAGTCTTCAAATCTCTTAGTTGACAAGAACTGGACTGTAAAGGTTTGTCATTAATTATAAGTATTTTCTCATGCAATTTGTTTGGTTTTCTATTTAACTTCAGGTTGAGACATCTTGGATATCTTCTTCTTCTTTTTTCCATTGAGGTGAAAATATAATTATATTTGACCAGGTTGGAGATTTTGGTTTATCACGTCTAAAGCATGAAACTTATTTGACAACAAAGACCGGGAAGGGAACGGTACTACAACTTTTGTTACTTATCTTATCAAAATAGTCATTCTGTAATTGTTATGATTAGGCTGCTTAAAAATTTAAGGTCAAATTCTCACTCTACTACCTTTATTTTGTCGTTGTAGCCTCAATGGATGGCACCCGAAGTTCTCCGTAATGAACCCTCCGATGAAAAGTATGTTATACCCTTTGGGCTGGGAAAACACTAAACTTTGAAACTTCTGATTGAAGTGTATTCTGGAACCACCCTAAGCTTGAAATTGATTTCTTTTCTGCTGTTTGGTTTCCTTTAGGTCTGATGTATACAGCTATGGAGTGATACTCTGGGAGCTTGCCACTGAGAAGATTCCTTGGGATAATCTCAACTCAATGCAGGTATAGTTCTCACTTGAAAATTTCTGAGGATATTTCTCTTAGGAAAGCAAAGACTAAACTGTTGTGTATGCTAATATACAGTCGTTGAGTGCTTGAACAGTAGAATACATTGCTGCCAGCACCTGCTCTGGATGTTCAGGCAGAGCCTTTTCAAATTTTCAATTTGGCAAATAATAAATAATGCTAACATAGCACTGCACATACGAACTATAGTTTGTTTTGTGTACTTGCAGGTGATTGGAGCTGTAGGGTTCATGAACCAACAGCTCGAGATTCCAAAAGATGTGGATCCACAGTGGGCTTCTATAATTGGAAGTTGCTGGCACAGGTGCTTATTTTCTTCCACTTGATTCTAAAAGAAGGGCTTTAAGAGTTAAGCAAATTTACCCTTGCTGAAGGTGCTTCTATGGTTGGTTAGGGTGGTTATTAGACTTCCACGACTTTAAATTAATCGACATACAAATGCTCAACGATTTCTGGTTATAAAATAATGAGGGTTCAAAGTTTTGATCCTAGTTGGCGACTCTTAATTCTTTTTTCTTTCTATTTTCATATTTTGGCCCACAGTCTTATGTTTGTCCTGTATCATCATGAATGTATTATCTTTTTGGAACTACACATCAGCATAAATGTAGATGCATGAATTAATACCCTGGGTAGAGCTAAATGGAGGATGCATGTAACCAACACCAAGTGGTCAAACTAGGATTTAATGGGTTGGCTAGTAGATGTGTATGAAATGCTTATGATTATAAAGTTATGATGGTTGTCATGTTTGACTTTGGCTGTGGAGATTTTTCAGTTATTGTTGGAAGTTATCTGATGTTGTCTTGTGGATTTCATTTTGATGGTGAATATATTATAGAATAATTATGTTTGGTCGTAGGTATTGATTAAGACGTAGTTATTCTGGAAAGTGAAATCATTTGTCTTGCCACCCTTTTTTACAGTTCTCAATTATCTATATTCCCAATTTTCAAAACTTTCTAATGGTTGAATTCATAACTTTGTCTAAACCAGTGATCCACAGTGCCGTCCAACTTTCCAGGAATTGCTGGAAAAGCTCAGAGATCTTCAGAGACAATATGCCATTCAATTCCAGGCAGCCCGTTCCGCAGCTGGAGATAACACACAGAAGGAACTGTAGGTCAGATATATGCTTGTCTCATTAGCATGGCCGCAGATTGGAATGACTTTGCTTTCCAAAAGGCTCGTGTCTACCCCCAAGTGCTGGTGAAGAGAATGTTTACTAGGATAGCCCACGGATTGCCACTAAAGCCATGTGGTATTGGCATGGAAAAGCTCGCCCCAGATAGACTAAGAAAAGGAAGGGAAGAGGAGAGGGTAGTTGACATCATTGTGAGCTGCCTGATTTTTTATGGTGATTGGGTGGGTTGGATGTTTGTTTATTTACTAACATGGTTAAAATCTTCGACATCCGTCAGTAGTGCCGTGTGATTGGAATTGTGTTGGTTGGATTCATGCAAACCCATTAGTGATTTCAATGTGAGAGATGTTTAGGACCACTTAGAAAGTTGTCGGAAAACACAGTTTTCAATTGATCAAATAAGAGTGAGATCAGATAACTGTCTTTCCTCGGTAATATTTCTCTACATGCTTGTTTAAACGTGATGAATTTTGTTGCCCTAATTTTTGCATTTCTATCTCTCCCATTCGGGCAATTCTAGAAGTAAGCACTCAGCTTGCATGAATTAATCCAAGGTTTCTTTTTATCTTTTTTATTTTTTTATATAAGATGGTGTGATCTAAGTTGGCGTATACCCTTTGATGCTCTTCTAGTTGAGGTTCGGTTATACAGTTTGACTTGTGTTTGAGGAGAGACAGACGGAAAAAAAAAAGTTATCATCAAGGGAAGCGAACCGTCTTATTTGCAATGATAAAATGGGGGAGCAAAGCCAGTTAAAAATACAAAAGATGCTTTGCCCCAATTGCAGCAACACTACAAACACGCTTTGCCAAGCCTCCGATGGTAAAAATCGTTTACTGAGATGGTAGGTTACTTGATGAGTTTCAGTGCGTCTAAAAATGCTTTTTCAAGATGCTTTTAACTGGTTTTGATATTTTTATATTAAAACCATGCATTTTCAATTTAAATCATCTTCAGCGTTACCGAACACATGTGATGAGCAATAGTTCTTCCTCGAAGTTCCCATGTATGGTGGATTACTGATCACAGGAATTGAAAAAAATGTTAGGCAAGGATATAAATCTATATAGTTGGGAATCGCTGATTTCCTGGATACAGTTTTTGAAAAGCATAGCAAGCATGTTTACAGAGACCATCAACTCCAAACATTTTATGCAAATGGAAAGGAAAAAAAGAAAAATTAACTTCCACATTGGCATTCGAAAAGAATTCTTCATGTAGCTCGTTCTCAGAAAATTTTAAACCCCCGGCGTTCCCAATGTGTTTCTAGTGAAGAAGATGTCGAATAGCAGCAACAGCATCGCCTTTGTGCTCTCGTAAGGTTCTCTCTGCTACCTTCTTGTCCAACTGGTGTCGACATCAAAGAAAAATGCTATAAGCCACTGGCAGATGCAAATTGAAATCCGTTAATGCAAATGGAAAAATACTAGGAAAGTAACCTCTAATTCATTTGCAATTATGTCAACATCAGCTGCGTTGATCTTCACAGCAGCCAGTTCTTTCTCCCTGTCAAGCAGAACAAGAATAATGTTTAGTTGAAAAGAAAAGGACATTCAATAGGTAACAGCCCAAGAAAAATGAAGATATACAAAAAGATGGAAATAAATTTCCAAGAAAATAGCTATGCTGCAGTGCCTACTGCTTTACATACGAAATATTGCATGATTGAACTTCTGAGCAAGGCACAGAATTCTGCGATCGAGAGATCTGAAATACCAGCTCAGAGGGAGAAAAAAGACTCACATCTATGTGTAAACGAAATGACTAAAAAGAATAAATAAAAGTTGTTGAACAAATGCTATGTGGAAGTATTTATCCTATACAGGAACTCAAAACACATATATATTGGATACTGATATGTTCAATGTAATACACAAACCAGTACATCACAGGATGGTCTCCGATGTCATCAAACTATGATGAACCCATTGAAGTTTCAGTCTTTCAAGACAAAGTCTTCTAAATATTTGCTAAGAAATACCCGTTAAAGATTGACATAACTAAGAGTTCTCTTCCCCCCTATCCTTTTGATTACTCTGTAACTCTCATTTAAACTTCAAAACAAAGCATTAACACATCGTATCCACCTGAATAAAATTAAACCAGGGCTGAACAGCATTAAGAAACCCGATCCGGCTAAAATAATCTGTTTGTATTATTATGTAAATATCATAAATCATGTCACGTTCAGTAAAACATATCCATTTGTGGTGACCAAGTCCAGAACATTTGATTTAATAATAAATAAAGAACAAGCTACTGCTCTAAATTATTTAGCCAAACCCCCTCCCCCGAATAAAATGAAAGTTAGCTTCAAATTACTACAGAAAATTCTCAGTCGATCAAGAAAAGAAATAATCCACGTACAGGCAAAGTCTCCTAATAAGACCATCGACTATTAAATGCTCTAATAATCAAGATATTAAGTCTACAGTTACAGTCAAATAAAATCGGGTACCTCAATCTCATAGCATTGGCATCAGCTTCAGCAGAAGAAGCAATGGAAGCCATAGCTTCCTGAACACGGGTAGAATCAAGTTGGCGATCTTCAACACGGTCAGTGAGTTTATCAAGTGCTTTGCTTTGTTGCTGTAAATCTTTCGAATCGACTACTCTATCTATTCCTCCTTCGTCCCCACCTTCCATTTTTTCAATTTTCAAGCTTTTGCTTTCTTCTACTTAATTTTTTTAGCTACTAAAACCCTAGATTGCCTCACCCCAGGACTGTTTGTTTTTCTATTCTCGAGTAGGGAGGAGGTTAAAGTTAGGAAAGGACTAAAGTAGCCCTCACCTGACCCGACCACCTTCCAGCCCCGCAATTTGGTGTTTTTTAAAAGAGATTTTTTTTTAATATATTAAAATGATATTTTTTAAAAAAATCTTAATTTTACTTTTTACATCAACTTATTAAAGTCATAAAAATATATCAATTTAATATTTTTAAATTAATTATATTTTTAAAATACATTAAAAAAACAAAAAACCCACCGCACTCCTTCAATATTCTATCAATTGGAGGCTATGGAATATGAAGTTGTTTTTTTTTATTATTATTTTTGTTCGTGACGAGCATGCTTGGACCATCATTCACGTCTTGAGGATTAAGATTTTTTATTTGTTGATAATAATAATATTAGTAGTATTAGTAATAAATAAATAAAAAGTTATGTTATAGGACTAGACATTATTATTTTGTAAAAAGATAATATTTAGGTGTCTTAAACATATTTTAAAGTAAAAATAAAATTTTATGACTTAGGTTATCATCATGATTAGTCAATTAAGATGTTTTTATTTTAACCATGTGATAAAAAAATAAACAATAATAATAATAATAAATTGACAAAAAAAAACAATTATCATAACTTGGAAAACAAACCTTTTTTCAATAGTGAAAAAATAATATAGTTTAATTTCTAGTCAATTAAAAATAGAATGATAGGATTGGGTAAGAAATAAACAAATGAGAGCTCGGGTAAACCAAGATTAGCATGATGGATATGTAATCTGTGTGATAAGAGTTGAGCCAGCCTAGGATCACCCGCTAAAACTGTGTTTTAGGTCATGAGGTCGAGATGACCTAATATAAAAGAAATCAAAGAAAACCAAAAATCTATTTTTTCAAAAAAAATATTGAACGATGAAATAAAAAAAAATAAAAAAAATATTAGCCCCGTTAACTTTTTAAAATCATGACGTGGGTTGTTGGATTGAGAGCACCATACATGGAAAAACCACAATTATCAATAAATAAAACGTTAAAAGATGAAATTAAAAAATAAATCACACAAAAAGATCAAGAACAAAGAAATAGTAACTAAAAGAATAAAGATAGAAATTGAAAAAAAAAAAAAAAAGAGGGCAACTACAAGTATTTTGTTGGAGGGTGACATTGAATGGAAAAATAATTATAACAAAATGATAAAAAAATCAAAAGAATGAGGATAAAATTAAAAAACATAATATAC